>BFBZ01000016.1_pt248 | contig 10393 bp, 8 predicted proteins | sample 1888401 | NCBI WGS metagenome assembly BFBZ01 (sample SAMD00112614, study PRJDB3348) | symbiont metagenome | host: Chara braunii | reverse complement strand
GAACATTCACATTCCGGCAGGCGAATTTCTCGCCGTGGTTGGGCCAAGCGGGTGCGGCAAGAGCACGTTGCTGAGGCTCTTGGCTGGCCTTGATCGCAAGACCAGGGGCCAGATGGATCTTGGCGGAAATCCCATTGACGGCCCGCGCAATGACATCGGGGTCGTGTTCCAGACCGCAACGCTGCTGGCCTGGCGGACAGTCTTCGAGAATATCATGCTGCCGATCGATGTGCTTGGCCTCTCACGCAAGGACTTCACGGACCGCGCGACAGAGCTCATTCGGATGGCCAAGCTCGAAGGGTTCGAGAGGAAATATCCTTGGGAGCTCTCCGGCGGCATGCAACAGCGCGTCGCGATCTGCCGCGCACTTATAAACCAGCCTCAGTTGCTGCTGATGGACGAGCCGTTCGGGGCCTTGGATGCGCTCACCCGCGAGTCGATGAATGTCGAGCTCGAGAATATCTGGCTGAGCACGCGCAAGACTGTCGTTCTGATCACCCATTCCATTGCAGAGGCAGTCTTCCTCGGGACGCGGGTCGCGATCATGAGCTCGCGTCCCGGAACGATCAGCAGCGTCATCAACATCGAGCTGCCGCGGCCGCGAACCCTCGCCATAACGACATCGCCACTTTTCACCGACTACGTCCGCGATGTACGGGAACGCCTGGATGGGGGCGCCGAATAGCAAGCTGATCAATTCCTATCGCACGTTTTGGAGGATCATCCGTGAACAGGTTTGCTGTCGTCGCATTCGCCGTCGCAGGCTTCTTGTTGCTTGACCAGACATCGGGGCGAGCCGCCGAGAAAGTGACCTTGATCCACTCGGTCCCTCAACTGACCTCGTTGTTCTCGTTCGGAAGCTCGATTCCAATCGAGATGGGCTTCTGGAAAGAGGAGGGCCTCGATGTCGAGGCGCTTCCAGCTCCGGGCGCCGCCGCCGCGATCCAACTGGTGGTCGGCGGCCGCGCGACCGCCGCAATCGCAAATCCCAGCAGCGAGATGATTTCGGTCCAGAAGGGCAGCACGATCAAGTTCTATTACTCCGCTCAACGCGGCGATATCTTCGGCGTGGGACTTCCGGAGGGCAGCGGTCTGAGCGCGCTCGCAGACCTGAAAGGGAAGAGCATCGGCGTCACCAGCTTCGCCAGCGGCGGGACGATCTATGCCAAAGGCCTGCTGAGCGAGGCTGGGCTGAGCGAGAATGACTATACACTTGTCGAGATCGGCGTCGGCGCTCGCGCTGCAGCCGCCTTGAAGAGCAACCAGGTTCAAGCGCTCTCGATGTACGACGAAGCATATGCGCAATTGGCGCAGGTTGGCCTGCGCATGTCGAAGATCATCCGTGATCCGCGAGCGAAGAACTACATTTCCGGCTCTATTGTCGTTCAGAACGAGGATCTCCAGAAGCGCAGAGCCATGTTGATTGGGTTGGCCCGAGGGATCGCGAAAGGTCAGATATTCCAGGAAACCAATCCGGAGGCGGCCGTTCGTATCCATTGGAAGATATATCCGCAGACTGCTCCCAGAGGCGGGGTCACCCAGGAAGAGGTCGCCAAGGCGGTCGAGGTCAACAGAGCCTCGACGAAGCTCGTGTCACGAGATGCACTCGGAACCGACAGGTTTGGCGACATGCCGCGGGAGCGGATGGAAGACTTTCAGCGATATCTCGTGACGACAGGCGTGCTCCCGAAACAGATTGGCGTCGATGCCTACTACACCGAAGACCTGATCCCTGAGATCAACAAGTTCGATGAGGGGGCGATAGTAGCGCTTGCCAAAGGCTATGTCGCAAAATAGTCGCCGAGGAGGGTCAAGCATGAGCGTTTCCGTCGAGACGGGTGCCGACCTGGAAGCTCCCCCGAAAAGTCGGACACAGGAATTCCTTGCGGCAATCGAAGAGCGCCCGCAACTCGTGCTCACTCCGTTGTTCGCCATTCTGTTTTTTGGAGGATGGGAATACGCGTGCCGCGCCTTCAATGTCAGCGAATTGATTGTTCCCGCCCCTTCCGCGATCGTCGCGGCGCTGATCGAGGGCTTCCGCAGCGGTCAGTTCGTGACTGGTCTGCTGACGACCTTGCAGGAGGTGCTGTTTGGCTTTGTTCTTGCGGCCGTCGCAGCGTTTGTGGTCGGCACGCTCATCAGCCAAATGCGGCTGCTCGAATTGATAGTCTATCCCTACATCGTGGCGGTGCAGACCTTGCCGAAAGTGGCGGTCGCACCCTTGATTCTCATCTGGGTTGGGCTGGGGATCGAAGGAAAGATATTCATTGCCGCAACGGTCTCGTTCTTTCCCATGCTCGTCAACACCATAGTGGGGCTTCGGTCCGCCCCGCAGAACGAGATCGACCTGATGCGGTCGCTCTCGGCAAGCCGGTGGAAGATCTTTCGTTACGTGCAATTGCCGGAAGCGCTGCCGTTCATCTTCGCGGGGCTGAATATCGGCCTCGTGCTTGCCGTTCTGGGTGCAATCGTCGGTGAATTTGTTGGTGCCAAAGCCGGGCTGGGCTACCTGATCCTGCAGATGAACTTCAACATGGACGTGCCCGGGATCTTCGCGGCGCTGTTGTTGCTTGGTCTGATGGGCGTGGTGCTCAATTGGCTGGCGCAGTACCTGCGCCGCAAGGTCGTGTTCTGGAAGCCAGAGGGCGGCGCCGATCTTGGGTGAGTCGTTGAGGACATCGAGCCATGCGGATCGCGGGCTGAAAAAAAGGAGAACCCGATGCCGGAAATAACAGGCGTAGCCCACTTCAGCATCCCGGTAAGCGACGTCGACAAGAGCGTAAAGTTCTATACGGAGGTTGTCGGCTGCAAGTTTCTGTCTGCGCTGCCCAATAAGAGCATCACATTTCTCGACGCTGGCGGCGTCTGTGTATTGCTGATCAAGCGGCCGGCGCCCATCCACAAGGGGCCGCTCGAAATGTCCGATGGCGTGCACCACGCGTTCATGATCGAGGAGAGCAAATACCAGACGGCGTTGGCATCGCTGCGCGAAAAGGGCGTTGACATCTTCTTCGAAGAAGATCGCCGGGGCGGCACGATCGATGGACCCCGCGCATACTTCCGCGACCCGGACGGGACGCCGCTGGAGTTCATCAACCGCACCCATTATGCCGGCAAACGCTCTTGAACCGGCGCGGAACCCTTACATTCGAATTCAACAAAGTTGGCAGTCAGCGCGCCGGAGCGAGATCGGGCGGCTCCGCCCGTCCCCGCCCCAAAGCCGCGCGCACCAATTCCGCCTGCCAGAATCAAAAGCCCGGCCGGCCTCCAAACTTGTAGCTCAGGCGTGCCACGACCATGTCGACCGTGGCCTTGGTTCGATAGGTTTCCGGATTGGCGCCGAGCGCGCCGCTATCGAAGACGTTGGGGCCCGTGGCAGTTTTCGAGCTCAACTCGACGTGGGTGTAGTCCACGCCGAAGATCAGCGCATTCGTGATGGCGTAGTCGAAGCCGCCCCCGACCGCATAGCCGTTCTGCCAGAGCTTCTGCTCGTACGTGACCAGGGCGTCGTTGTCGCGAGCGCGGAAGTCCACATGGCCTCCGGCATAACCGCCCTTTGCGTAGACGAGGACGCGGTCGAACGCATATCCGATCCGGCCGACCACGGTCACGAGATCCCTGACCTTGCCGGTCTCCGTATCGCTTTCCGGGAAATAAGGACTGGTGATCGTTTCCTTGATTCCGGTCCCGGTCCAGGTGGCTTCGACACCAAAGACGAATTGCTGCCATTGCGCCTGCGCGCCGAGTTGCCCGCCCCCGGCAATATTCGTGTTGCGGAAGTTGAAGCCTTCAGTGCCTGCCGGAACCAGATCGGTGAAGAAGCCACCGAGCGGCTGCGTGACGTCGGTCGCCGTGATGTCGCCGTGCGCGGCGCCGAGGTGGACACCGGCGTAAAAGCCGGACCAATCGTAAACCTGCGGCACCGGCACTGCCTTCGTGTACATCCGCGGCTGCAGGTCAGCCGCCGAAGCGGCAGTCATGCCGATGCCGATCAACGCCGCAACCGTGCAAAGTTCTCGCTTCATTTTTGCCCCCTCTGAACTCGCCCAACATGCGAAGGTAACAGCGGATGCACGGAATGTGTGTCACAATCCTGCAACAAATTTGAACAAACTGCCGCCGGCGAAGGCCGGCCGCGGTGCCTGCGAATTTCCAGGCACCGGCACGATCTCCAATCTATTTTCGTAACATACTGATATCACTCGATTATATTCATGGTTTGCAAAATCTGAAAAATCTCGACACCGGTTTGAACCTCTCGGCCGGGCCGCGCGACTAACGGTTACTCAGGCGAGTGTGACGGCCGCAATCAGCCCCCCCCCGATCCCCCCGCGGCCGTCGCGTTAAGGAAAGCCCCGCTCTCCCCGGCGGGGCTTTTCATTTTGGGGGATGGGGTCGCAAATCGCGGCCCGCTGAGCGCATGAAAGCGTGGTGTAAGCTGGGGTTCCAGTTTCACCCCATAACACGAACTACTGACGTAATAACGGCGGACCGCACCGTTTCCGGTTTGTGCCCATTGTAGCGGCAAATCCATACCGCCAGCGGTAGAGATTCAGGCAGGATTACGCGGTTCAGGGCGCCGCGGCTGCCTGTGGCGCGTCCTGCACCCCATCCGCCAGTCGGGCGAACCGAACGAGGGAGAAATGGCCAAGCGGCGGCATCGGCCGCCGCTCCGCGACCTGCACGCCGCCGTGGCGCTCGGCCCATTGCGCCAGCCGATCCCACCGGAATTCCGGGCGCCAGCCCAGTCGGCGCGCGATCGGTGCAAACCCCTGCTCGAAAGTGCGCCGCAGACCGCCTTCGGCACCGAGATGATTGACCAGGATGATCTCGCCGCCCGGACGCGTCACGCGCGCGAACTCGTCGAGGGTCCGTTCCGGATCCGGCACCGCGGTGATGACGTATTGCGCCACGACCACATCGAAGAACGCGTCGGGGAAGCCGAGATGGCAGGCATCCATGACCGCGAGCGCGGCGACATGGGTGAGCTTGTGCTCGGCCACGCGCGCAAGCGCCTTGCGCAGCATCGGCTCGGAATAGTCGACTCCGACGATGCGGTTGCTGCGCGCATAATCCGTCAGCGAGATGCCGGTGCCGATGCCGACGTCGAGGATGGTCCCGCCCACGCGCTCGGCGGCGGCGATCGAGGCCTTGCGGCCGGCGTCGAACACGGCGCCGAAGACGAGGTCGTAGACCGGGGCCCAACGCGCATAAGCGGTCGCGACGGTGTTGATGTCGATCTCGCCTGCCATTGCCCCGCCCCGTAGCCCGGATGAGCGCCGCGACATCCGGGATTCTTTCTCGACAGGCTCCCGCATTCCGCTTCGCGACATAGCGCGTCGAAAGACGCGCGTAAACGCGCTGATGCGGGCTACCGTCTCACCGGCCTGCTCCCACCGCGACGCGCTCACGCACCGACATGCCGTCGCCGGCGGCCGCGCGTTGAATGAAGCCGCCGCCCAGCACGCGCGCCTGACCCTCCGGCGCATCGTAGAACACACAGGCCTGTCCGGGCGAGACGCCGTCCTCGCCGGCGACGAGGTCGACCTCGATGCCGTCGGCACCGCGGCTCAGCCACGCCGGCTGCGGCGGCCGGGTCGAGCGCACCTTGACGAAAACCTCGTGCCAGCCCGCGCACAAGGCCTGATCGATCGAGCCGTCGCCCAGCCAATTCACGTCACGCAGCCGCATCCGGCTGGTGCGCAGCGCCTCGCGCGGACCGACGACCACGCGCCGCGCCTGCGCATCGAGGCGCACGACATAGAGCGGATGACCGGCGGCGATGCCGAGCCCCCGACGCTGGCCGACCGTGAAGTGGATGATGCCCGCATGGCGTCCGAGCCGGCGGCCTTCGAGGTCGACGATGTCGCCCGGCTCGGCGGCGCCCGGCTTGAGCCGCTCGATCACCTCGGTGTAGCGCCCGGTCGGCACAAAGCAGATGTCCTGGCTGTCGTGCTTGTCGGCGACCGAGAGGCCGAATTGCCGCGCCAGCGCGCGCGTCTCGCCCTTCGTCTTGTCGCCGAGCGGAAACCGCAGGATGTCGAGCTGATCGCGCGTGGTGGCGAACAGGAAATAGCTCTGGTCCCGCTCGGTCTCGCGCGCGCAATAGAGCGCGCGTGCGCCGTCCGCGAGCGGACGCGAGGCCACGTAGTGGCCGGTCGCCAGCACCTTGGCGCCGAGCTCGCGCGCGGTCGCAAGCAGGTCGCGAAACTTGATCGAGCGGTTGCACTCGACACACGGCACCGGGGTCTCGCCCGCGACATAGCTCGCCGCGAAGCGGTCGATCACCATCTCCTTGAAGCGATCCTCATAGTCGAGCACGTAGTGGGGAATGCCGATCCGCTCGGCCACGAGCCTAGCGTCGTAAATATCTTGCCCGGCGCAGCAGGCGCCCTTGCGGTGGGTCGCGGCGCCATGATCGTAGAGCTGCAGCGTCACTCCCACGACGTCGTAGCCCTCGGCCTTGAGCAATGCCGCCGTGACCGACGAATCGACGCCGCCCGACATGGCCACCACCACGCGGGTGTCCTGCGGTCGGCCTTCGATCTCGAGGCTGTTGAGCACGCTGGTCATCTGAGCACGACGATCGTTTCGCTGGGGCCTGCTTGTTGAGGCTCTAGTATAGGCATTCAGGAGCGCAAACGCATCGCCCGGAGCATGGCACCGATGGCGAAAGGTGGGCGGCTTGCACCGGCCACCCCGGAAATTCCTGCCGGGTCGCGCGCAAGCGCTGCCGACGTTCCCCCGTATCGACGCGGCGCTTTCCCGTCAAGCCATTGGAATAGAATGGTTTTCACGACAAGGCGCGATGGCCTGCGGCTTGCAATGCGCATCGGCGAAAACCAAAGCCCGTGCCGAGAGGTCGCCCGTGTCGCGCGTCGCGTCGGAATCCAGTGCCGTCCAGTCGCATCAACACACCCAGCACGCGCGCCGGCCTGCGGCCGGTTCGGCCCAACAGGCGCCAAGCCCATTCTCCGCGTTGATCGATCAGGCCTCCGCGACCCCTGACCAGACTGGGAGCGCGCAGCCGACGACCGCGCCTGTCGGCGACGGCCAGCCCGCCGCCGACCGGGCGGTAAGCGCACAGGAGAGCAGCAGCCAAACGGCCGTTCCCGTCGCATCGACATCGACCGCGACGGACACCGCCGCTGTCGCGCGGGCACTCTCCGTCGCGGTCAATGACGTGGTCGGCGAGCGTAATCCAGGTCAGATAGACGGGAGCGCGCGCGTCGGTCTCCCAGGCAAAGCCTCCGACGGCGACGGCAAGGCGAAGCACACGACCGGATCCCAGACGATCACGGACGCGGCGTCGACAAGCAATACGACGGTGCAGGCGCCGCCGCTCGTGCCTGTCGCGGTAGCGACCCCGACCGCAGGCACCGCGAGCGATGTCGCGTCGACCGCTCCATCCGCGAGCGGGGACACCACTGCGGAAACTGTCGCCGCACTCGGCCTGCAGGCGCAGGGCGCTGGCGAAGCCGGCCGCGACGTCGCCAAGGCCGCGCTTGCGGGCAAGAACGCGCCGGCCGGCAAACCGCAAACTTCCGATCCGCGGGCGACCGCCGCCTCGACCGACGCGCTGAGCGACGCGACCGGCGACGCCGCGCCGCCCGCACCGACGGGACTGCAAGCCGCCACGCCCGCGGCGCCGACCGAAACGGCCGCGACCGGCAAGCAGGCCCCTGCCCGCGCGAGCCGCGCCACCGGCGCGGATGCGACGCCAACGAGCGACGCACTCGCGGGCCGCCCCGATGCCGCGTCGTCGACAGCGACAACCGGCCGCACCGATACGCCGGACGCAACACAGATGGCGTTGCAGCCAACCGCCGGCGCTGCCGGATCGACGGCCCCGACGACTGCCGCCGCAGCAGCCAACATCCCGACGATGGCCTCGCTTCCCGCCAGCGTGCCGGTCGCGGGCCTAGCGGTCGCGATCGCGGCGCAGTCGCAGGCCGGCAACAGCCGTTTCGAGATCCGCCTCGATCCGCCCGAGCTCGGACGCATCGATGTGCATCTCGATGTCGACCGCAACGGGCACGTCACCTCGCGGCTGGTGGTGGAGAAGTCGGAGACGCTCGACCTGCTGCGCCGTGACGCGCCCCAGCTCGAGCGCGCGCTGCAGCAGGCCGGCCTCAAGACCGGAGACAGCGGACTGCAATTCACGCTGCGCGACCAGAGCTTCAACGGCCAGAACCAGAATCCGTCGGGCCAGTCCCTCGGAACCGCTTCACGGCTGGTGATACCCGACAGTGCTGTGACGCCCCTCGAGGCCTCTTCGAGCGCTTACGGCTGGGCACGGAAGCCCGGCGGCGGTATCGACATCCGCGTCTGACGGTCTCTGGGTAACTCTGTCAAGACTTTGGAAAGATTTGCCGGGTGACCGCCTAGTGCTTGGAACCATTAGGCAGCATTTACCCAATTGCAGCGTTGTGCTTAGCCAAATTTTAAGCGGCGCGGAGTAAATTCCGCCATAGTTTGGTCAGTCGAGTGCGTGAGTCACCTCATGACGGAGCCCCTTCGACCAAGGGCAAAGTATGTTATCGGGCCCGACGGCAGCCCGTTAACGATCGCCGATCTGCCGGCACCGGGCACGAAGCGCTGGGTCATCCGACGCAAGGCCGAGGTGGTTGCGGCAGTCCGCGGCGGTCTGCTTTCCCTCGAGGAAGCCTGCAGTCGCTATACGCTGACAGTGGAAGAATTCCTCTCCTGGCAGTATTCGATAGATCAGCACGGTCTCGCTGGCCTGCGCACCACGCGCATTCAGCAATACCGGCAGTAGAGCTCCAGTAGATCATCGACGTGAAGCGCCGGCCGCGATGGCCGGCGCTATCGTTTCTGCGTGGCGCGTCCGGGCTCAGGCCTGCGATGCGGCGGCGCCACACCCTGCGACCACCAAGCACGGCATTAACCCGTCAGTAACCATGAACCGGGCAATTCTTGCCGGGTTGGGGATTTGGGGCTGACACGTGCAGGGACTGGTCGAGTTCTTGAAGTCGCTCGGGGCGGCGCGCATTGCGGCCATGGCCGCGGTGACGGTCGCGCTGGTCGCGTTCTTCGCTTTCCTGATCCTGCGCGTCACCGCGCCGCAGATGACGCCGCTCTTCACCGACCTGACCTTCGAGGACTCGGCGGCGATCCTGAAGGACCTCGATCGCCAGGGCGTCCCCTACGAGCTCAAGAACGAGGGCGCCATCGTCCTGGTGCCGAAGGACCGTGTGGCGCAGCTGCGCATGAAGCTCGCCGAATCGGGCCTGCCCAAAGGCGGCGGCATCGGCTACGAGATCTTCGACAAGTCCGACGCCCTCGGCACCACCAGCTTCGTTCAGAACATCAACCACCTGCGCGCGCTCGAGGGCGAGCTCGCCCGCACCATCCGCGCCATCGACCGCGTGCAGGGTGCGCGCGTCCACCTGGTGCTGCCGGAACGGCCGCTGTTCTCGCGCGAGAAGGTCGAGACCACCGCCTCGATCGTGCTCAAGGTGCGCGGGCAACTCGAGTCGCAGCAGGTGCGCGCGATCCGCCATCTGGTTGCCTCGGCCGTCAACGGCCTGCGCCCCGAGCGGGTGTCGGTCGTCGATGAAAGCGGCCGCCTGCTCGCCGACGGCGCACAGTCCGATACCGGTGCGGGCGTCGGGGCCGACGAACGCAAAATCGCCTACGAGCGGCGCCTGCGCGAGCAGATCGAGGGCATCGTCTCCTCGGTGGTCGGCCCCGGCCGCGCCCGCGTGCAGCTCACCGCCGATTTCGACTTCAATCGCGTGACCCAGACCTCCGAGCGGTTCGATCCGGAAGGCCGCGTCATGCGCTCGAGCCAGACGCGGGAGGAATCGACCGGCTCCGACAGCCGCGAGGGACAGGTGACGGTCGGGAACGATCTGCCCGGCGCGCAGCAACAGCGGCCGGCCGACAATGCCACGCCGCGCGACCAGTCGCGCAAGTCGGAGGAGATCGTCAACTACGAGATCTCGCGCTCGACCAAGACCGAGGTGAGCGAGGGCGGCCGCGTCAACCGAATCTCGGTCGCCGTGCTGGTCGACGGCAACTACAGCAAGAACGACAAAGGCGAGCCGGTCTATCAGCCGCGTGACAAGGACGAGATCGACCGCATCGCGGCGCTGGTGCGCTCGGCCATCGGCTTCGACCAGAAGCGCGGCGACCAGGTCGAAGTGGTGAACCTGCGCTTTGCCGACGTGCCCACCTTCTCGGTGGCGGAGCCGCAAGGCGTCATGTCGCTCCTGCAATTCACCAAGGACGACATCATGCACTGGGTCGAGGAGCTGGTGATGGTGCTGCTCGGCATCGTCGTCCTGCTGTTCGTGGTGCGGCCGCTGGTTCGGCGCATCGTCACTCCCGAGCCGGCGTTGCCGCCGCAAGCCGCGATCGCCGCCGCCAT
>BFBZ01002361.1_pt1 | contig 10394 bp, 1 predicted proteins | sample 1888401 | NCBI WGS metagenome assembly BFBZ01 (sample SAMD00112614, study PRJDB3348) | symbiont metagenome | host: Chara braunii | reverse complement strand
CTCGGCGCGTCCTCTGGCTCCCGAAAAAGGGCCCGCACCCCGCGCGGCCCTTTGCTCAGCAAGGTCACGGTCACAAACAGAATCATCGCGCTGCACGCCACCAGTAGAGGCGCGCCGACACCGCCCAGTACGGCGCCGACCGGAACGCCCAGAACCGCGGCCCAGAAGCCGTACTGCTGCCAACCGAAAATCGCACCGCCGATCGCCCCCAGAATGACGCCCATACCTCCCAGGCAATCGAACAGGGAAAACTGGCCGTTCTGGGGCTGCGGGGCGGTGCTCATTCGTCGTCCTCTGCGGGCGCCGCTGGAGACGCCTTGGCCGCCGCTTTTACCACTTTGGGTGCCTTCGGCAGCGTCGCGAGCGTGTTCACCGCGCCGCGCTTGCGGGCGCGCTTCGAGCGCCGCAGCGCCCGCCACGCGGCCTTGCGCAGTTCCTTGTCGTCGTCCTTCGCGGTGCCGATCTCCACCAGCACCGCTTCCGCGGGTTCCGCGGCCATCACGCCCAGACCTTCCACCGCACCGAACCGAGCGGCCTCCGGCGCCTTGCGGTCCCGAGCGACTGCGGCGAGCGTCGGCACGTCTTTTTCTGCGACAAATACCGGCAGCGCGACCGGTTGAACGTGCGGGTTGGACGCCGCGCTCTTCACGTCTGCCGCTTTGACCGCACCGGCGGTGACCACACGGTTGAAGCTCGGCCGGTCGGAGAGCAGCTTTTCGGCCATCTTCGCGGCGCGCTTCGCGTCGAACCGTGCGAGGAGTTCGGCGGCCAATACGCGGACGTCGGCGTCCGGTCCGACCACGAGAACTTCGAGTGTGTCGAGTACCTCGGGCGTGACCTTGCCGAGCGCGAGGCAGCGGACCGCTTCGAGCCTGATGCCGCGGGCGAACGGATCATCGGGCCGCGACTTTGCCACGTCCGCTAGCACCTTCGTCGGCACACCTGCGCGACCGGCAGTGAAAAGCAAGCTCTCGACCACTTCGCCGGCCTTGGTGAGTGCCTGCGCGGGCGTCAGCTTGCGGGAACCGGGCGAGTCGTCGTCATCGTAATAGTCATCATCGTCATCGTCGGTTGATGCCACCGCGGCGCCCGGCTTCACCCGGCGCTCCTGCCAGGTCGCCCACCACTTCGTCAGGGCGCCGCCGACCGCGGTCTTCACACTCGCATCGGGGTTCGCCACGCGCCCCAGGATGCGCGACGCGAGCTTCACGGTCCCTTCGTCGGCGTGGCCGAGCGACGAGACCGCTTCCTTCACCGGCAGGTCCGGCCGCGTGAGGAGCGCCGATTCCAACTGCTCCTGAATCGGTGGCGTGCAGTTGGGGAAGATCTCCATAACACGGAGAGGATCACCCCGCTTGACGACCGGTTCGAGCGCGCCGCCGGTCTCACTTACGTTCCCGGCGTAAGAGTTCGCCTGCGGGTTCTGGAGCAGGTTGTAGTTCGGCTCGAGCGATTCTTTACCCCACAATCGGCGGGCGCTCGCGTAAGCCGCCATGACCAGTTCGTAATCCGTCGAGGTGCGAATGGTTTTCAGGAGCAGGGCGCGCGTGGCCGGGTCGTCGTTGTACCCGAGTTGCTCCGCGGCGGTTGCCCGGATGCGGTTGAGCATCCAACCGTAGCCCTTCGCGGTCACCCGCGCGCGGACGAGGTCCCACCCGCTCGGCGTGTCGAACCACCGGAGCCCGACGAGCGCCCGCTGGGCGGTGCCGGTTTGGCCTTTGGCGTGTTTTTCGAGCAGCCGGAACACGGTGTCCGCTTGCGGCGATTTCTTCAAGTGGCCGATGGCTTCCGTTGCGGCTTCTTGCAGTGGGCTGTCGTCTGCGCTGGCGAGCGCGAGGAGCTTATCGACCGATCGCGCGTCGCCGAGTTCGCCGAGCGCCTGAACGGCCCGGACGCGGTGGCCGAAGTCCTCGAGGTACTCGATCCCCGAGAGGAGCACTTGCATCCCTTCGGCCCGCCCGCCGCGGGCCAGCCCCTCGGCCGCGAGGAACTGCGTCACCGGGTTCTTGTGTTTCGCCGCCTTCAGCAGCGGGTCGACCGGCGCCGCGCGCTTGCGGAACCGCCAGCCGTAAGCTGCAATGGCGGCGTCGCGCAGATCGGTGTTGGGGCTGGTGCAGAGCGTGGCGAGGATCGTGTTCACGTCCTGGCCGAGCGACCAGCGGGCCGGGGCCAGGAGCGTTTCAACGATGTAGTCGGTTTCGCCGATGGTGAACGCGCGGTCGATGAGCCGGGCGAGGATCGCGTCGTGCCGCGGGTGCTGGTCCTTCATCCAGGCCTGGCGCTCGTGCGGGCGGTCGTCGTCCGGGTCACCGATGGACTGATCGTGCCCGCTGACGGTGAGCAGCGCCGAGTGGATCGAATCCTGAAGGTTCTTCATGCGGTCGAGCATGAGGAACAGCCGGTCCGCAGTAGCCGGGACGCGGAACCCCCCGCACGACGAGAGGAGCGCCTCGGCCTGTGCGGTGCCGGCCGCATCGTTCTCGATCCGGTCGAGGAACGCGTCCGCGGCCCGCTTGTCGCCGAGCCCGACGAGTGCGTTGATAATGGCGAACTGATTCGCCGCGTCGTGTGCCTCGCGGAGGAACTTCGTGAGTGCGTCGTAAGCCGCGCCGTCCTTCTTGCCGGCCAGCTCGAATGCGGCCTTTTCGCGCACCTTGCGGTACCGCGATTCCACCGCGGCGCGGAGCGACTTTTGAGCGTCGGGGCTCGTCTCGTACTCTGCTGCGAGCCACTCCACCGCCTGAAGGCGCATCGGCTCGTAAACGGAGTCGAGCGCCTTCTTCGCCACGGGAACCTTGCCCTGCCGGTCGCGGAGCAGTTTCGCGGCCTCAATGGAGAGGTCGTCGGACCGGGACAGCATCACGCGCTCGAGTACCGCTTCGCCCTTCTTCGCGGAGGTGCCGTCGGTGAGCAGTTCGAGTCCCTTCACGCCGAGATCGGTGTAGCCCGCTTCGAGGGCTTCCGCGCCGAGCTGCGCTTTATCCATCCCGAGGGCTTGCAGGTGCTCGAACGCTTGTGTCCGGACCGGTTGGTTCGGGTCGCCCATCGCTTGCGCCAGCACCGGCTGCGCAGAGCGGCTGTAGGCCGCGTCTTTGGACGCGATGGCGAAGATGCGCGACAGGGCCGTTTGCCGCACCTTGGCGATCGGTTGGCTGTTCCCGCTGGCGCCTTGTTCACGGACCAATCCGACGTAGCCGCCGAACGCGAGTTCGCGGAGCTGCTCCGCGGAGAGCTTGGACGCGACCGGCACGCCGGCCTTTTTCGCCGCATCGGCCGCGGCCTTGATTTCGTTCGCGAACCGCGTCGCGTGGACGCCCCATTCCGCGTTCCACTCGGCCTGTTCCTTGTTGTCGAAGAACCGGAGCAGTAGAGCGGTTTTGGCCTTCAATTGTGGGGCGGCGAACGCGAGCAGGTTGGCGAGGTCGTCCACCACCTCGGGAGCGATCTTCCAGGGCGTGTCGTCGGCCCGGTCGTTCACTTCCTTGATGACGACCGCGCGGAACGCCGCCGGGTCCGCGAACGCTTCGAGGGCCTGCGCGCCGGTGAGGCGGAACCGTGCGCCTTTCGCCGAAACGCACTCGATGCACTTCTCCGGCTGACCGTCCGTGTCCTTCAGTTCGAGGAGGAGCGTCGCGAGCAGTGCGCGGTCGCGGAGCTTTTCGTCCGGGCTGTCGAGGTAAACGGTGCCCTGCACCCCGGCCGCGGCGCCGAGCGCGACGGTCGCGGTGAACTGCTCCGCCTGCGTAACGACCGAGCTGGCACTCTCGGAGCGCAGAAACGGCGTGGTGGTGGCGTCGCCGAGGTACGCGAGCCCCAAGGCCGCCCTAACCTTCACCTCGGGGTCGGAATGTCGCAGTGCCGAACGCAGGGCGTCCGTCGTCTCGGCCTTCGACACCCACACCAGGGCGCCCGCGGCGGCTTTGCGGAGCTTCGCGTGCGGGCTGTCGAGGAGGGGAACCGCGGTGCCGAGCGCCCGAGGGTCGCCGAGTTCGCCGAGCCCGAGGAGCGCGAGTTCGGTGACCTCGAGCCAGTCGGCCACGCGCTCCTTCAACTGCGGCTCGGGCGCGGTGGCGAGGGTGGTGAGAATGGGATACGCGGTGAGGTCGCCGTGCTTGGCGAGCGCCGCGGCGGCGCGGACGCGGATGTCGGCGCGGTCGCTCTCCATCGCTTTCGCGAGCGGCGCCTTGGCGTCGTCGTCCACGAGAGCGGTAACCGCGAGCAACCGCACGTCGCGATCGGGGTCGTCGATGGCCCGCAGGAGCACCTGTTGCGCGGCCTTCGAGTGCTTCTTGATGAGCCCCTCTACGGCCAACTTGCGGGCGTCCGGATATCGGGACGCAAGGGCCGTTTCCAGAACGGAAATGTCCTTGTTCTTCTTGGTGGCGTACTCGATTGCTTCCTTGCGCAGACCGGCGTCGGCGTCGTTGAAGAACTCGTACAGGAGCGGCGCCGCCCACTCCTCCTTCTCCTGCGCGGTGACTTCAGTGAGTGCCTCGCGGCGCACGTCAGGGTGGATCGACTGGAGCGCGAAGCGGAGCGTGTGCGCCCCGCCGCCGGCGATCTTCAGGTTGAGCGCGGACTTGAAGGCTTCGCTCCGCACGCCCCGCGCGCCGTCGTTGAGCGCGCGAACGAGCAGGTCCCAACCCGGCTCGCCGGCCGCGGTGGGTTTCTTTTTCTTGATGGTTTGAATGAGCGTTTCGAGCCCACGGCGCCGCACGTCCTCGTCTGCGGCCGTGAGGCCGGACTCGGCGACCTGGAGCGGCGTCTTATCGAAGATCTTGGCGAGCGCGGTGTACGCCGCGTCGCGGACCGAAGCCTCTTTATCGAACAGCAGTGACCGGAGGCGGTTCACGGCCCGTTCGTCGTCCAGGGCCGCGAGCGCGCGGCACACGTCCACACGCGCGCCCACGTCCTCTTCGCGACTCAGTTGCAACAGCAGGCCGAACGCGCGCGGGTCGCCCAGCACCGCGAGCCCGCGGGCGCCGCGGAGGCAGGTGTCGAGCGCGCGGCTCGCGGTCGCCTGGAGCAGCGTGTCGTAGTCGCTCGGCGTGAGCTTCTTCTTGGCGTCCGGCGGTACCGAAGGGGCGGCCTTCTCGCTCTTATCCTTCTCCTTCTTGTCAGTGGAGGTCCCGGCTTCGAGTTCGTTCAACTGCCGGTGCAGTTCGGCGTCGCTGGCTCGTAGAACTGCCGCAAGTTGCTCTTTCGAGAGCACCGAGAGCAAGAACGCCACCTTGCGCACGCCGGCATCGGTGTCTTCGAGACGGCGGCGGATGGCCGATTGCACCGCGGTATCTTCGAGCAGCCTGCGCTCGTATGTGAGACTGAGGGCCGCGACCCGGATGTCGCCGTAATTCGAAGCGAGAGCCGTGAGGCTCGCGGTGGGCACCTTGGTGCCGTAGACGGTTTCGAGCGTGGCGAGTGCGGTCTTTCGCACGTCCCAGGTCGTCGCGTCGAGGGCGTTTACGAGCCGCGTGAGCGCCTGGTCGTCAGCCTTCGCAAGGGGCTCGAGCGCTCGGACCGCCAGCACCCCCACGTCGGCGTGCCCGGTCTTCAGCGCGAGGTCGATCGGGCCGAGGTCCGGCTTGAGTGGACGGAACAGGCCCTTGAACGCGATCTCGCGGACCTTGCCGTCGTTATGACCGATGGCCCGCTCAAGGATCTTCCCGATCCGCGGGTTGTTGGTCTCCACCAGCAGTTTCGCCGCGGTCAGTCGGAGCTGATGGTCCGGGTCGCGGTTGATCTGCTCGCCGAGGATCTCGATCGACTCGGAGTCGTTCCACTCGGCGAGCACCTTCAGCGCCTTCTCGCGGCGCTTCGGCTCGTATTTTTGTGCGAGCTCGTTCCGGACCCAGTCGGCCGCACCGGTCACTTTTGCTGTGACCGGATCGTCGGGGAACTTGCCGTCGGCTTCGAGCTTGATGAGGCGGATGCTGTTGTCGTCGCACGCGACCGCGACGTGCGGCTGGTTGTACACCGTCACCGCGCCGAGCGCAACGACACGGCCCACGACATCTTTGAGCGTACTCGGCTTCACCGCGCCCGGGCGCGGCCAGTTCTTGAGGGTGCAGTCGCGGCTCCCGGTGACGAACCGGTCGCCGGCGACGAACACGAGAGCGGTCAGGACGTCCTCGTGCGTGTTCGCGCGGCCCTTGTCCTCTGGTTCGAGGCTGCCGCGGGCGAACGTGGTGAGCAGTTTGTTGTCCGCCCCCGCCGAGAAGAACCGCAGGTCCTCCGGCTCGAACTGCACGACCGCCACCGCACCGTCGTGGAGCTTGGCGGTCTCGCTCGGCTCGAACTCGTCCTTGTCCTGGCCGTCGAACACGGCGACGGTGCCCTTGATCGTGCCCGCTGCGAGCCAGGAGCCTGACTTGTCGGAGCTCAGGCAGGTGCCGGTGTCGGGCAACTCGAGCGTCTGGAGAACGGAGCCGTCCTTGTCGGAAACAATGTCGATTTGCTTGCCGTTCAGCACCGCGAGCCGCTTCTTCGCGATGGGAACGATCGCAACGATTTCGCCGGCAAACGGCCCTGCGAGTTTCTTCGGAGCCTTCTTCCCGCACTCGTGGACGCACTTATCGGTGCCGCCAACGTAGACCGTGTTGCCGTCGGCCGCGACCGCGGTTCCGCCGCACGGGAGCGCGTCTTGCTGGATGCTCAGTTTGTCCACATCGAGCCAGTAGAGGGCGGTCGGCGCCCCCTCCGGGTGGACGGTGACGAACGCGAGCGCTCCACCGACACCGACGGCCGCCCGGATGTCGCCGCGGTACATCTGCGACTTGCCCGGACTGGATTCGCCGAGCGTTTTCGGTGCTTCGGGCGCGGCTTCTTCCTCGTTCTCGCTCGCTTCGGATTCGTCGTCATTGTCTTCGTCGTCTTCCTCGCCACCACCGCTATCGTTCAGTTCCGAGACGTGCTGATCGAGTTGCTCAACGAGCGCGACGAAGTTCTGAAACGCCGCGGGGATCGAGCCGGTGGGCAGCGGGGCGGCGGGACCGGTCTCGGTGACGGCGTCGCCCTCGGCTTCGCCGATCGCCGTGATTTCGTCGTTCAGGTCCCCGAACATCTCGTCCGGGAACTGGTACAGCATGTTGTCGAGCGTCTCGAACGTGTCGTCGTAGCCGTCATCGGGTATTTGGTCTTTCACGCGCGCGTACGCCCGCAGAAACGTGAGCAGCGCGCGGTACCGGTCGCGGAGCGGGTTCCATTTCGCGGAGGCCATGTTACGCGTCCCCCTTCTTCAGTTCGGGGTACTTGTGCCGGATGCGGGTGACCGCGACGAGGCAGGCCGCGCGTTCGCTCGTCCCGCGCGACATCAGGAACTCATCGAGCAGCGGGAGGATGCCCTGCCCGAACGCTTTCTCTTCGAGACCGAGGTCGCGCATCACTTCGATCAGATCGAGTTTCGCGCGGCGGGCCGGCAGCGGCTTCACGCTCACCACCTTGTCGGGTTTTGCGGCCTCGGGGTCGTTCGAATCGGTGTCCTCCACCGCGTCGCGCGACTTCTCCGGGCGGCCCGGCGGGATCTCGAACAGGATGCGACGGAGGAACGCGCTCAGGGTCGGTTTCTCCGCGGGCCACGTTTCCGGCTTGTGCGGCACGCCGTCGCCACGAGTGGCCGCGGCCTTTTCTGCGTCCTTCTTGGCCTTTGCGCCGACGGTGGGCTTGGGCGGCAGCGGCGGCTTCCAGTCGGGCGTCAGTCCGCGGTCGCGGTAGACCGTCCACAGCGCCCGGATGACGAACGCCCGCACCTTCCGGTCGGGGCTCTCCGCGAGGCGGAACAGCTCCTCCGGCACCCGGAGCTTCGGCAGCCGGCGGATCAGTTCCATCCCCAGCGCCCGCGTCTCTTCGTCGTTGGATTCGCAGAAGCGGTAAACGGCGATCGCTTCGAGTTTGGCCGGGTCGAGGCGGAACGGCCGGTTCGGCGGCGTGTCTTCGGCGAGGAGCGATTTCGCCACGAACCGTCGCACATCCATGAACGGGATATCGGCCATCTCGACGAGGCGATCGACGCCGGGGTTCCAGCGCGCGAATTCCCAACTCGCCAGCTCCAGTGCGAACTCGCGGAGCGGTTTGCGGCTCTCGCTGAACAGCGGAAACACGCGCTCGAGGGTGAGGAACGAGGCCGGGATCTCGGCGCCGGGATCGACCGGCTTGTCGGTGAGCTTCTGGGCGATGTTCGGGTGGTGGCGCCGCACGTATTCGCGGGCGAACCTGGCCACGGGCGCATCTACGGGGCCGGGTGCGATCACGAGCTGCCACAGCCGCTCGCAGCCCGCGCCGACGGCGTCCGTCTCGACGGTCCGCTGCTCGCCGGCCAGCATCTGGAGGAACATCGTCTCCGAGATGATCCGGATGTTCGCGCCCTTCTCGTTCAGCTCCTCGGCCTTGAGGTACTTCGCGCCCTTTTGTCCCTGACCCAAGAACGCCGAGCCGGAGTCGCCGACCACGAGGTAGTGCAGCTTCGGCGACACGTTCGCGGCCACCGTGCCGTTGGCGGCCTTCACCTGCGCTTCGGCGTCCTTCACGGTGATGTTCGCCGGCGTCCCCGTGAAGCAGAAGCTCGCCTTGCCGAGATCGACCGGGCCACGAGCTGCAGGTGCGCCTGTGGCCGCCGCGGGTGCGCCGTCCTTGGGCGCGAAGTCCGCGGGGAGGAACGTGCGGACGAGTCGGTCACTGGCGAAGTCGTGGTACAGCGGCTCGCTCCGGGCGACGAGCCGCATGAGCCAGTCGAACCCGAGTTCGGTCGTGGTGAACTTCCGCACGTCCTGGAACCAGCGCAGCACGGCCGCGGCGCGGTCCTCGTCGAAACTCAACTCCTTCGCCCACTGCCCGTTCCTGGTTTTGAAGTCCACCAGCCACGCCGACGCGTCCCAATCGGGCTGGAACGCAATCAGTTTCAAGAAATCCATGCCGAGTGTCTGGGCCTTCTTGAGCTTGCCCTGGTTCACCCAGTTCTGCACGTACTCCGCCGTCGGCGGGAACAGAGCCAGCCAGCGCAACAGCTCGCGGTCGAGGGCGTCGAGTTCGAAGTGCTTCGCGAGTTCGGTCGCGGCGTAGTTCACGATCCGGTCGGTCTTGTCGCCCTCCGGTTCCACCTTCTGGAGCAGCGAGACGAAGAACGCCGGGCCGAGATCCTTGAAGGCGTGGACCTTCGGTAGCAGCTTGGTGGCGAACTCGAACGCCGGCTCGCTGTCGGAGAGCATCCGCCCCTGGAACCACTCGGGCGTGAGCTCCTTCGCCCCGAAGTGCTTCGTGATCGCGTCCGCGGCGAACTTGTGGCCGTGCTGGGTTTCGAGCAGTTGCCCCCAGGCGTCGAGCCCGACGCCGGTGCGCGGGTCCTTCTCGCCGAGCAGGTCCTTCGCGAGCTTGCGCACCTCTTCGTTGTCGTTGTTCGCGAGCCGAACGAGTTCGCTGACGGACAAGTCGCGTGCGTGCGTGCGTGCGTAGTTCGCGGCGTACTTCCGGGCCTCGGCGGAGGGCGAATCGAACAGCTTCAGCACCGCGTTGTGCAGGCCGAGCGTGCGGAACGCGGACTGCTCGAACTTCGGCACGTTCTGGAGCAGCCACACCACAAAGTCGTCGATCGCGCGGCTCTGCACGCCGATGAGCCTAACCACCCACGCCGGTTCCGTATCACGGAGGATCTGGCGGAAGTCGGTCTTGAGTGCGCTTGTGGCGTAATCGCGAACCGTGTCGGACTTGGCGCGTTCGAGCAGCGAGAACAGCGGGCGGTGACTGCGCTTCCAGAGGTCGCCGTAGGCTCGCTTCTTGAGGTCCGAGGGCTCCTGCTTGTCGCCGTACCCGAAGTGGAAGTTCGCTCGCCCGTACTTCTTCGTTTCGTGGAAGAAGATGTGGTTGAATACCCAGGAGCGCCGCGCGTAGAAGTTGTCAGTGTAATGGACGAGGAAGTCGCAGGCCGCGTCGGGGTAGGTGGCGGGGAGGTGCAGACCGACGCGGCGCAGGTACCGCCACGCGCGGCGCACGAGGTACGCAATCGTGGCGCCGCTCACCTGCCGGCCGTGCGTGTTGCCGGCGTGAGCCATATCGAGGCGCGCCGCGATCGCGCCGAAGATCTCGGTGTCGTTGTTCGCCTCGGCCTCCTTGAAGATCTTCTTGATCGCTTTCCAGGGGCCGTACACGAGCGGCACCTTCGCGATGATTCGCAGCAGGTAGTCGCGGGCGAGCGCGTCGTTCGACTGCCAGAGGGTGAAGATGACCTCATGGACCTTTAGCTTGTCCGCGAGCGGCACCTCGGCGCCGGGCGCTTCGAGCGCCTTGAGCGTTTCGATCCGGTAGTGGGCCTGTTCCTCGCGGGTCTTCTGGCGGTAGCGCCAGTCGCGCAGTTGGGCGAGGAACTTGTCGAACGTGAGCGCGCCGGCGCGGATCGGCGTGTCCGG
>BFBZ01002344.1_pt1 | contig 10394 bp, 5 predicted proteins | sample 1888401 | NCBI WGS metagenome assembly BFBZ01 (sample SAMD00112614, study PRJDB3348) | symbiont metagenome | host: Chara braunii | reverse complement strand
GCGTGTAGAAATCCTTCGCGAGCGGCTTGATGTCCTCCGGAAACTGCTCGGGATAGAGAATCTTCGCGAGCCACCATAATCCCGCGAGCCGGTTCACCGACGGCGGGAAATCGACCCAGCCGAACGGCAGCTTCGGCGACAGATGCACGCGGCCCGCCTTCACGGCCGCAACTGGCGCCCACATCGGATCGGTCTTCACGCTCGCCGCGAAATCGCGGTCGATGGTGACGATCACGTCCGGATTCCACAGCAGCACCTGCTCAATGGAAACCTGCGCGAGCCCGCCCTTGCGCTCCGCCGCGACATTCTTCGCGCCAAGATACTCGATGGTCTCGACGTTGATGGAGCCGCCAAGGCCGGTTTCGAGCCCGCGCGGTCCGCGTGCGAAATAGGTCCGCGGCCGCTTGTCGTCGGGAATCCTGGCGATCCGCTCTCGGATCGTCTTCATCGTATCTTCGGCGTATTTCGCGAGACTCTCGCCCTCCTTCTCGCGATGCGTCAGTGCGCCGAGCGTGCGGTAGGTAGCCGCCGCCGCATCGAAGCGCCCATCGAGCAGCGCATAGGGAATGCCGGTCTGCTCCTGCACGCGTTTCGCCAACGACGTAAAGGTTTCACTGGTCGAACCGACATCGAGAATGAGATCGGGCTTCAGCGCCAGCACGACTTCGAGGTTCGCGGTGTTGCCGCGCCCGGTGATGCGGCCCACTTCAGGACGCGTGCAGACGTCCGGGATCATGAACGCGCATTCCTCGGCACGGTTGGCGCGTGGCCAGCCGATCAGGAGGTCGGGTGCGAGCGTATAGAGCAGGATCGCCGCCGGAGGCCCCGCCGGAAACACCCGCGCGACCTTCGCCGGTATCTCGATGGCGCGTCCCGTCGCATCGGTCACCGTCGCCGCCCGCGCCAGGCGCGGCATCAGCAGCGTGGTCGAAAGGCCGGACAGCAACGCACGGCGGTCGAGATGCATCAAGGTCGGCCCTTCCTACGATATATCCCGATAAATATAACGCACCTGGGCCGGATGCGAAACGCTCAGCGCATCGGTCCGCGCGCCGAGATCTTCCGCGGCTTGACGGCCTTCGACTTCTTCGCCGGCTTCAGCGCGCCCTCCAGATCGCCGAGCCAGCCCTTGGCCGCGCCCGACGCAGCGCTCTCGATGGCGCGGTAGCTGCGGATCAGTTGTTTCCCGAACGGTGTCAGTTCCGCGCCGCCGCCCTGCGAGCCGCCCGGCCGCGCGGTCGTCACCGCCTCGTTGAAGCACTGGTTCATGTCGTCGATGAGAAGCCAGGCTCTCCGGTACGACATGCCGAGCGCACGCCCCGCCTGCGAGATCGAGCCGGTGTTGTCGATGGCCTCGAGCAGCCGCACCTTCCCCGGCCCGATCGAACGGTTGGCGCCGAAATCCACGCGCAGGGTCAATCTGGTGTCGCTCATCGAGGTTCCGTCCGCATTGCCGCGGCAGGATACACCGGCCCCAAGAAAAGCGCAGGCCCGCGCCGCTGGCTGCGGCACGGGCCTGTTGATGCGAAACCAGCGTTATTTGGACGAGCCAGCCATATCCTCGGTCAGCATGTCCGACGACAGGCTCTGCCCGCCCATCAGCATGAAGAAGTTGGTGTGCGGCGAGCTCCGCGTCAGGCCGGCGCGATCGTAGAGCCGGTCGATGCTGCGCGACGACGTCGCCGCCCAGATCATCTGGCAACCAGCCTCGCGCGCGATCTCGATCGCACCGTCGATCGCGAGACCCACCGCGCGGTAGGCGGCGTGCGGCGAAAGCTCGGGCGCGCTAACCGGAAAGGCGAGATACGCCGCCTTCGCGTTGGTCAGCCAGATGAAGCACGCCGCAACCGGCTTCCCGCCGAGCATCGCAAGGCTGGCCGTCGGCGGCAGCACGTCGGCAGGAAGGCACTCGTTGTCGCGCGCCTTCCACCACGACGCGACGAGCGAATAGTGCCGCGCCGCGTCGTAACGTTTGAGCCGCAATCCGTTTGCGGTCCGGACAGGCCGAGCGTTTTGCGCCCGGCCGTCGGTATGCGTGTCGCTATGGTCAGCGACCTCGGGCCGCTCAAGCGGCGCGTGGCTTCGCAAATCCATAGTGCTCCTCCATGCGGCGCAGTTCGGCGTTGCGTTCGGCGTCGGCGTTCAGCGCGGCGAGCCGGCCGACGGCGCCGATGTCGTTGTCCATCTCGGCGAGGTCGGCGCAGATGTACTGCTCGCAGACCAAGAGATGGTTCGCGGTGACGACCGGATAGACCGTCGCCGGCGGAACATCGAGCAGCGTCGCCAGCGACGACTGTTCGACGCGCACCCAGTGGCCGTCCTCGAACACCGCGTGGCGGCCGTTCAGGACCGTGCCGCGGTAGCTGTAGAGATCGGTCGCGAGAACCTCGCCGCGGCCGAGCACCTGACCGCCGAGCAGCGTCTCGTCGCCCATCTTGAGCTGCTCGACCGGCTTGTACGTGCCGTCGGCCATCGCGATGAGCGTGCCGGCGGTGTGGCAGAAGAAGCTTCTGACCGCGTTCGCCGCCTGTCGTGCAATGTCGGCCGCGTGCCGCGCCGCAGCTTCCGCAGCGGCCCTGGCCTGAGCAGCCGCCACTTCGGCCTGGTGGCGGGCAGCAGCAGCAGCTTGCTCGGCGCGATGCCGGGCTTCCGCCGCCGCACGTTCCGCAGCCGCGCGAACCTCGGCCGCATGACGCTCGGCTTCGGCCTTCGCGGCGGCGGCCGCACGCTCGGCCGCAGCCTTGACCTCGGCCGCATGCTTGGCAGCTTCAGCCGCCGCCTTTTCGGCCGCAGCCTTGACTTCAGCGGCGTGCTTCTCGGCCGCAGCCTTGGCTTCGGCAGCAGCCTTTTCAGCGGCAGCCTTCGCCGCCGCGGCCACTTCAGCCGCGTGCTTCTCAGCCGCGGCCTTTGCCGCAGCGATTTCAGCCGCTGCCTTTTCAGCAGCAGCCTTCGCAGCCGCAGCCGCTTCCGCCGCAGCCTTTTCAGCCGCAGCCTTGGTCGCGGCAGCCGCCGCTTCAGCAGCGGCTTTGACCTCGGCCGCGTGCTTCGCGGCTTCCGCCGCGGCCTTCTCGGCCGCAGCCTTGGCCTGCGCAGCCGCTTCCGCCGCGGCATGTTCCGCCGCGGCCTTGGCCTGCGCAGCCGCTTCAGCGGCCGCATGCTCAGCCGCGGCCTTCGCGTTCGCCGCTGCATTGGCAACAGCTTCGGCCTGATGCTTGGCCGCATCGGCCGCCGCAGCCGCGGCAGCATTTGCAGCCGCATTCGCGGCGTCGGTGGCGCCGTGCGCGACGGTGTTGGCCGCGCTGGTCGCAACGCCAGTGATGGCCGCGCCAGCCGCATGAGCAGCGTCGGTCGCACCTTGGGCGACGGTGTTGGCTGCAGTGGTCGCGCCGCCGGTGATGGCCGCACCCGCCGCATTCGCGGCATCGGTCGCACCGTGCGCGACGGTGTTCGCCGCGTTGGTCGCAATCGTAGCGGCACCATGAGCCAAGTCGGTGACGCCGCCTGCGACTCCCGTGCCGACCGCAATCCCGGCGTTCGCGAAAGCAGCGCCGGTCGCATGAGCCGCGTCGGTCACACCGCCGGCGATTGCCGAACCAGCGGCATTCGCGGCGCCCGTGATGCCCGCACCCGCCGCATGCGCGGCGTCGGTCGCACCGTGAGCGACGGTGTCGGCCGCGCCGGTCGCAACGCCGGTGATTGCCGCACCGGCCGCGTGCGCCGCGTCGGTCGCGCCGTGCGCCACAGTGTTCGCCGCGTCAGTCGCGCCATGAGCGACCGTGTTGCCCACGCCCACCGCGGTATCGGAGACTGCGTGCACACTGGTCATCACCGCGCCATCGACCATGCCCTTGTCGAGCGAGATGTTGCCGTCGAGCGTCACGCCGCCGATGCCGGCCGCAACCGACATATGGATGCCGAGGTTGTACTTGCCGTCCTGCTCGCCGATCAGCGGCGCAAAGCCGACGCCAGCCGAACCGGGAGTGATCACCGCGCCGCCGGCCGTCGCCGTAACGCCGTGGCTGTCGACGCCGACGGTTTCGCCAAGCGACACGTAGCCGCCCGCGAACGCATTCGCGCCGACCGTCAGGTTTCCGTCGAGCGGCGACAGATTCGCATGCGCCCCGGCTTCCGCCTTGCCGCCAGCCTCATAGACCGTCGAGTTGAAGACATGAGTGTCGGCGCCGACGTCGACGTTGTTGGATTGCGTGATGTTGGTGGAGGCGCGCACGCCGCCTTCGATGCCCGCCGAAGCGCCCATGCCGACCTTCATATAGACATCGCCGTCGGCGCGGACGGTGTTGTTGTTGGTGAAGCCCGCGCCCATGTCGAGCGAGGTCGAGGCGATGGCGTGGGCGCCGGCCTGCCCGGAGACACCGGTGGCGCCCGCCTTGAACGACGTGTCGATGTCGGCGCCGGCCTGGCTGTGCAAGTTGCCGATCGAGAGTTGGGTGTCGTCCGCGACACCGGCGCGCGCGCCGGCGGTCGCCTGCCAGCCGGTCGCGGTCGTGCCCGACTGGGCGCCGACGTCGGTGCCGGTCAGGATGTCGGTCTGGACGCCGGGATTGGTCTGATTGTGCGGCTGCAACGCGTTCGGTTGCGTCAGATGCAAGTCGGTCATCATCTGCGCGTTGTCGTTGTTGGTGACGAGCTGACCGGCGTTCGCAGCTGGCCCGATGCCGCCTGACACGGAGTCGAGCTGATCGAGAGTGAGTTCGCCCTTGTTGCTATCGATGGAGTTCTGACTGCGGGATTTCTTAGCCATGTGAGGTGCCCCTGGAGGTGATGTTCGGGTTGAATGAGCCGTCAATTCCGGAATTCCCTCGCCGCCGAGCCGACCATGGCTGTACCGCAGCGTGTATATTCATTAGCGGCCGCGCCAAAACGTCGCTGTGGCAAATACCACTAGCCGTTGCGCGTGCATTTTTCACAATGGTTGCCAAGGCTTACCGATTGAGGTGCCGTTGCCCCGGACAGCATGATTGCCGATCCGCGTAGGCCTGTATTCCGGATCAGCGCAAAACGATTGTGAAATCGGGGTTCCGTAAACGAAGTACGCCGGCGGCATCGCTGCCGCCGGTGCTCATTCAAGAAGCAATATCGCCCTCTCAACTCTCGCCCGGCGCAGCGCTTTACCGGTTGTTAGCGAAACCGGTAGCGGAGCGTCGGAGCGCCCTCAGACGCGCCGCTCAGGCGGCGCGCTGCTGCACGAAGCCGAAGTGCTCCTCCATGCGGCGCAGTTCGGCGTTGCGCTCGATGTCGGCGTTCAGCTTCGCCAGCCGGCCGACCGCACCGATATCCTCGTCCATCTCGGAGAGGTCGGCGCAAATGTACTGCTCGCAGACCAGGAGATGGTTCGCGGTGACGACCGGATAGACTGTCGCCGGCGGTACATCGAGCAGCGTCGCCAAGTCTGAGTTCTCGACGCGCAGCCAGCGGCCGTCCTCGAACACCGCGTGACGGCCGTTCAGCACCGTGCCGCGGTAGCTGTAGAGGTCGTTCGCCAGCACCTCGCCGCGGCCGAGCACGGTGCCGCCGAGCAAAGTCTCGTCGCCCATCTTGAGCTGCTCGACCGGCTTGTAGGTGCCGTCCGCCATCGCAATCGGCGTGCCGGCCGCGTGACAGAAGGTGTTCGAGAAGAAGCTGCTCACCGTGCGCGCCGCACTGGCGGCCGCCCGGGCCGCGGCTTCCGCCTGGCGCTGCACTTCAGCCGCAGCCCGCTCGGCCGCAGCCCTGGCTTCCGCCGCCGCGCGCTCGGCCGCAGCCCTGGCCTCAGCCGCGGCACGCTCGGCCGCAGCCTTGGCTTCAGCCGCCGCGCGTTCCGCAGCAGCCTTGGCTTCGGCGGCGATACGTGCCGCCTCGCGAGCCGCCGCTTCCTGGGCCGCCTTGAGCTCAGCCGCAGCCCTTTCGGCCGCGGCCTTCGCAGCAGCCGCAACTTCAGCCGCGTGCTTCTCGGCAGCAGCCTTCGCAGCGGCTGCTTCCGCAGCAATCTTTTCCGCCGCTGCCTTGGCTGCGGCAACCGCTTCCGCAGCAACCTTTTCAGCCACCGCCTTGGCTGCGGCAGCCGCTTCCGCAGCCGCCTTTTCGGCCGCCGCTTTCGCTTCAGCCGCGGCGTGCTCCGCAGCCGCCTTGACCTGTGCGGCGGCCTGCTCCGCCGCGGCCTTCGCCTGGGCGGCAGCGTCAGCCGCAGCTTTCTCAGCCGCAGCCTTCGCCTCCGCCGCCGCATGGGCGGCCGCTTCAGCAGCGCCGGTTGCGGCGGCTGCCGCGGCATGCGCCGCGTCAGCGGCGCCCTGCACGGCGGCGTTCGCCACGCTCGTCGCGGCGGCAGCGGCTGCGTGCGCTGCATCGGTTGCGCCCGAGCCAAGCGCATTGGCCGCACCGATAATGCCCGCGCCCGCCGCATGCGCCGCGTCCGTCACGCCAGCGCCCACCGTGTTCGCAGCACCGACGATGCCGGCGCCCGCTGCATGGGCCGCATCGGCCGCGCCCTGGCCGACCGTGTTGGCCACACCGACGATGCCCGCGCCAGCCGCGTTCGCTGCGCCGACAATGCCCGCACCTGTCGCGTGCGCCGCGTCCGTGATACCGGCGCCGACCGTATTCGCCGCGCCGGTCACGCCTGCACCAACAGTATTGGCCGCACCGACAATGCCCGCGCCGGCCGCATGCGCCGCATCCGTCACACCCGAGCCGACTGTATTCGCCGCACCGACAATGCCGGCACCCGCCGCATGGGCCGTATCCGTGATGCCCGTACCGACCGTGTTGGCCGCGCCGACGATGCCCGCGCCAGCCGCGTGCGCCGCATCGGTCACGCCATGCGCAACCGTGTTGGCCGCACCGACCGTGCCGTCAGCCACCGTGTGCGCCGCATTGACGGTGCCGTGCGCGATGTCGTTGCCAATCTGCTGACCGGCTTGCGCCGCGAGATTGCCGATAAACTGCGTCGCCGGATCGTTGACGACGCCCATCACGCCATCGGCGACCGTATGGGCCGCGTTGACGAGGTGGCCCGTGTCCACGGAGAAGTTCGCATCGACCGTGAAGCCGCCCAGGCCGAGCGCGCCCGCCATATGAATGCCGACGTTGAAGTTGCCGTCCTGCACGCCAACCAGCGGCGTGAATCCGACGCCCACCGAACCGGGTGAGATGGCGGCAGCGCCGACGCTGCCGCTGACGCCGCCGCCCGAGACGCCGATGGTCTCACCGACCGACAGATAGCCGCCGGCAAAGGCGTTCGCGCCAACCGTCAGGTTGCCGTCGAGCGGCGACAGCTTCGCATGCGCGCCGGCTTCCGCCTTGACGCCGGCCTCCGCGACCGTCGTGTTGTGGAAGTCGGCTCCGCCGCCGAGGCCGACGTCATTGGTCTGTGTCAGGTTCTGGTAAGCGCGCACGCCGCCCTCGACGCCCGCGCCGATACCGCCGATACCAACCCGCAGATACACGTCGCCGTCGGCTCGCGCGACGCTGTTCGCCGTCACGCCGCCGTCAAGCTCGACCGTGGACGACGCGATGGCGTGACCACCCGCCTGAGTTCGCAAGCCGGCGCCGACGTAGAACGAGGCATCGACATCCGCGCCGGCCTGGCCGGTCCAGGTGATGCCGTCGGCGACGTGCTGTGTATCCGAAACGCCGGTGCGCGCGACGGCGGTGGCCTCCCAGCCCGTCGCGGTCGTGCCTGCCGTCGTGCCGACGTGAGTGCCGGTCTCGATGGGCGCCACGTTGCCGGGCGAGGACGGCGCATGCGGCTGCAACGCATTCGGCTGCGTGAGCTGCAAGTCGGTCATCATCTGGGCGTTGTCGTTGTTGGTGACGACAGGAACGCCGCCGCCGGATACGGCGTCGAGCTGGTCGAGGCTGAGTTCGCCCTTGTTCTTGTCGGAGGTGTTCTGGTTACGAGACTTCTTGGCCATGTGAGTTGCCCCCAGGGGTGATGTTCGGTTGGAAAGGACGTTCTGAATTTCGAATTCCGTCGCCGCCGAGCAGGTCGTAGGTTGCGCCGCAGCGTCGCGCATTTAGTTGCCATCGTGCCCGGAGGATCGCTGTGGCAAATCCCACTGGTTGGCGCGGCTCTGCGCGTGTTTTCGGCGATGGTTACCAAGACCCACCGTGTGGATCATCGCCGATCCCCGCAGCGCTGTATTCCCGCTGCGCGCAAGACCGGCTGCCGCCCAGCGCAAGCTGTGGCGGTGGTTAGGGAAAGGCTTCTCGTCCGGGCGTTGGAGCGCCGGAAGATTGCGCAGGCATTTGAAGGAAAACTACGGGGCGGCCCGGCGGGCGAGCCCGTTCGGTGACGCCTCGACGACGCCGTCTGCGACCGGAGGCCGCATCGCGACCAGCGCCGACAACAAACACGCCACGCTGGAGGTGCGGAGCGCGAGATAAGGCTTGCCGAGCTGCTGGCAGGCGCGCTTGGCCGACGTCATCGCGTTGTGGCTGATGCAATCGACGGGAAACAAGGTGACGTCGGCGCGGCTGATGAGCCCCGGTAGCAAGGCCGCCGCATGCTCGATGCCGCCATCGTGGTGCATGAAGGTTCCGCCCGCCTGTCGCACCAGCGCATTGAACTGCGGCACCTGATTGGCGCGTCCGCCGACGTAGAGGATCGTCAGCCCGGAAAGATCGAGCGGAGCCGCGTCGGCATCGCCCTCGAGATGCAGGAACATGCCGATGCGGTCTTCGATCAGAGACAGCTCCTGTTGCAGCGCATCTCTGTCGTGCTCCGCGCGTTGCCGCGCCTCGTCCAGCTTCTCCGCGCCCGCCAGCCTCTGTTCCAGCCGCTCGCGCTGGCCGGCCTCCCGTGCGAGACGGCGGCTGAGATCGGCGATGGTGTCCTTCAACGCCGCCACCTCACCCGCGTCCGGCGTGGCCTGACGCGCCGCCTCGCGGTCGATCTTGTCGGCAAGCATCTTGTTGAGACGTTCGATCTTGGCGTCGCGCTCGGTGAAGCCGTTGCGCAATTGCTCCTGCTGCCGCTCGAGCTTGCCGTTCAGCGCCGCGATCTCGTTCTCGAGCTCGCGCATCCGGTGCAGATCCGCGCAGTTCGTCGCACCCATCAGATGCGACAGCATGTGCACATCGCCGAACGCCTTTTGCACCATCTTGTCGCTGGAATCTGCGTGCGTCAGCACCGCCCAGTAGGCGCCCGGCACGTCGCCGCCAGCAAACGCCTTCTCCCACAGCGCGGCGATCGCCTGATCGTCCTTCGCCTTGGCGAATTGGTTGAGCGCGACGCTGTGAACGCGGTCGAGCGTCTTTTGCAGGAGCTTCGCGCCCTCCTGCGGCCGCGCCGCAAGGAGAACGCCCAGCATGTGCAGATCATGCTCGTCGGCGACGTCCGCTCCCGCCACATTGATCTTGATGAGGAGACGCCGCAACTCGGCCGCCGACAGACACGTGCCGATGATCGAGCAATGCAGCGAGGTGTTCAGCTCCCAGATCTTGGCGCGCCGTTTCAGCACCTTCGGCCGAATCTCCAGCGGAGCGTCGATCGGAGCCGTGATCGGCGCGGTCTGCTTGTTCTGCGCGGCAATGCCGATCAGATCGCCGATCGGCCGCGAGTTCCGCAGCGCCGGCGGCAGATCATAGAGATTGCTCAGCAGATGACGCGAATGCGAACCCATGAAACCGCCAGCGGCCACGCTATATCCATTCGGATATAGCGAAGGTCGCATAAATCGGAGGGCCTTTTCAAGCCCTCCGATCGCCTGTTTTGCTGGTCTCAGATCGCTATCGATCCGCGCTGGCTGTCACGCCGCGCGCTGCCGGGAAAACCCGAAACGCTCCTCCGCGCGGCGCAGCTCGAGGTTGCGCTCGGCGTCGGCGTTCAACGCGGCGAGCCGGCCGACGGCGCCGATGTCGTTGTCCATCTCGGCCAGGTCGGCGCAGATGTATTGCTCGCAGACCAGGAGATGGTTCGCGGTGACGACCGGATAGACCGTCGCCGGCGGCACATCGAGCCGTGTCGCCAGGCTTGAGTTCTCGACGCGGACCCAGCGGCCGTCCTCGAACACCGCGTGCCGGCCGTTCAAGGTCGTGCCGCGGTAGCTGTAGAGATCGGACGCCAGAACTTCGCCACGGCCAAGCACCTGACCGCCGAGCAGTGTCTCGTCGCCCATCTTGAGCTGCTCGACCCGCTTGGTGCTGCCGTCGGCCATCGCAATGAGCGTGCCTGCGGCGTGGCAGAACACGTGAGCGATCGCGTGCCCCGCGCTGCTGAAGGCGTTCCCCACAGAGTGCGCCGCATTGGTGATGCCATGGGCCACCGTGTGCGCGGCACCACTCGCACCATGTGCCACTGTGTGTGCGGCGTTGGTCGCGCCGTGCGCCACCGTGTGCGCCGTGTCGGTCACACCGTGTGCCACGGTATGCGCCGCTCCGGTCACGCCATGGGCCAC
>BFBZ01002360.1_pt1 | contig 10395 bp, 7 predicted proteins | sample 1888401 | NCBI WGS metagenome assembly BFBZ01 (sample SAMD00112614, study PRJDB3348) | symbiont metagenome | host: Chara braunii | reverse complement strand
CGTTCATCTGCTGGACGATGCAGCCGGGCCACAAGATGGCCGAGTTCCCGGAGATGGGCGCGTTCGAGTACCTGCGCACGCAGGCGATCGCGCGGCTGTTCCTCGACAACATCCCGAACATCCAGTCGTCGTGGGTCACCCAGGGCGGGAAGATCGGTCAGATCGCGCTGTTCTTCGGCGCGAACGACATGGGCTCGCTGATGATCGAGGAGAACGTGGTCGCGTCCGCGGGCACGGTCCACTACCTCACGCTCGAGGAGATCCAGCGCTCGATCCGCGAGGCCGGGTGGGAGCCGCGGCAGCGGAACGTGTTTTATCAACTGATCGACGGAGCCCGGCCCCGGAGCCCGACCGCGGCGCCACTTCGGGACTCGTCGTTGCCGGTGTTGAGCTGAGTCGTCACAATGAGGCGGAACGGGCTCCTACCGAAAATCCGCGTCTTGGGGCGTGAATGTCCGACGAAGTCACCATGCGCCTGCGGCTCCAGAACGTTGCCGCGTACCGCGAACTGTGTCGCGGCGTTCGGCGGAGCGGGCGCGAGAACGTCGTTTTCGCGCTCATTATGATCGGTGTGGCGTTCTACTCGTTCCAGCCGAACGCGGGCGGCATTGCGACCGTCGTTTTCCTGCTGTACCTCGCACTCGCGCTGGCCGAGTTCGCCGTCGGGCTGTTCAAGCTCCTCTTCCCGGCGGCCGAGGGCGTGCTCCTCGACGCGCTCGTGCTGCTCCTGTTCGCCGGCTGGAACCTGGGCTGGCAGGGGCTGGCGCTGGTGGCCGGGGTGCAACCCAACGGGGTCCTCATCTTCATCGGCTTGTACATGTTGCTCGGGACGCTGAGCCGGTTCAAGGCGTACCTGACCTTGCGCCGGCTGTTCGCCGAGCGCCCGTCGGCCGAGCACATCGCGTGGTTCGACGACCTCGTGTACGAGATCCGGACGTCCGACCCGCACACCGACGCGCTCGCGCTCGACCTGCCCACCCGGCCGCACTGGCGGGCGAAGTTGCTCGGCGGCACCGCGTTCTTCGTGACGACGAGCGGTAGCTCGGTGTGGGTGGCGGGGCCGGAGGACTTCACCCTCCGGCGCGAAACGGTCGACCACGGCACCGGCCAGCGCCGGGCGGTTCTGAACGTCCACGGCGAGGGGTACCCCGAGTTCGATCTCGAAGACGTGAGCTGGACGAATTACACGAAGTGGATGGCGGCCCAACTCGGTGGCAGGGTGTAAGAGCAGGCGAACCCCGCCCGCCAGGGCGGCGGGTGGCGTGCGCAGGCCGCGCTCATATGCGTGGATTGTGTTCCGCCACGGATTACACGCCGCAGCGGATTGCACTCCGCCCGCGCTCAAGCTCTGCGTGACCCACCGCCCTGGCGGGCGGGGTTCGCCACGCTCGGCGATGAACTCCTTCGACTAAAACCGCGGCGGTTCCTTGCGAACCAGTTCGTTCGCGAAGTCGAGACTGTCGAGCGTACCGGCATCGGTCCAGTAGCCGTCGAGGCTGAAGCAGCCCATCCGGCCCTGTTTGATGTAGTGGTTGTTCACGTCCGTGATCTCCAGCTCCCCGCGCCGGCTCGGTTTGAGCGTCTTGATCAGGCCGAACACGTCCGGCGGATAGATGTACACGCCGACCACCGCCATGTCGCTTTTCGGGTTCTCCGGCTTCTCTTCGATCCCGATGACCTTGTCGCCTTGCAGTTCGGCCACGCCATAGCGACCGGGGTCCGGCACCTGCTTCAGCCCGATCCACGCCCAGTCCGGGCGGGAGTTCGCCTTCTCCAGAAGCGGCACGAGGGGGTCGCGGAAGATGTTGTCCCCGAGGAGCACCATCGACCGGCTGCCCATGCAGAAGTGCTCGGCCAGGGCCAGCGCTTGAGCGATGCCGCCGGCCTCGTCCTGTACGCGGTAAGTGAGCCGACAATTGTGATCGCGGCCGGAGCCGAGCAGTTCCACGAAGTCGCCCATGTGCTCGGTGCCGGAGACGAGGAGGACCTCCTGGAGCCCCGCTCCGGTCAGCTTCTTGAGCGGGTGGTACACCATCGGCCACGGGCCGACCGGCAGCAGGTGCTTGTTCGTCACCCGCGTCAGTTCGCCCATGCGGGTGCCCTTGCCGCCCGCCAAAATCACGCCGCGAATGGACATCGATCACCTCCGGCGAACCCCGCCCGCACGGCAGGGGTAAGTGGGAATGAACCCCCGCCCGGCGGGCGGGGTTCGCCTATCGTTGGCCGTACTGCTTCTCGTAGTAGCTCAGGTAGTCCTTGTTCTTGATCGCCGCGACCCACGCGGCGTTCGCCTGGTACCACGCGATCGTTTCGCGCAGCCCCGCGTCGAACGTCTCTTGCGGCGCCCAGCCGAGTTCGCGCTCCGCCTTCGTGCAGTCGATCGCGTACCGCCGGTCGTGGCCGAGTCTGTCAGCGACGTATTGAATCAGCGTCTCCGGCTTCCCGAGCAACCGGAGCAGCAAGCGCGTGAGGTCGAGGTTCGCCAGCTCGCACCGTCCGCCGAAGTTGTACACCTCGCCCGGCCGCCCGCGCCGCCACGCCGCTTCCACCCCGCGGCAGTGATCGAGAACGTGAATCCAGTCGCGGATCTGCTGCCCGTCGCCGTACACCGGCACGGTTTCGTTGTTCAGCAACCGCGTGACGAACAGCGGGATCAGCTTTTCCGGGAACTGGTACGGGCCGTAGTTGTTCGAGCACCGGGTGATGACGGCGGGCAGACCGAACGTGTGCTGATACGCCTGCACGAGTAGGTCGGCGCCGGCCTTGCTCGCGGAATAGGGGCTGTTCGGGTGCAGCGGTGTCTCTTCGGTGAACAGGCCGGTGGCGCCGAGCGAGCCGTACACCTCGTCCGTCGATACCTGAACGAACTTGTTCACCTTGAACTCGCGGGCGGCATCGAGCAGCACCTGCGTGCCGAGCACGTTGGTGCGCAGGAACGGTCCGCTGTCCTGAATGCTGCGATCGACGTGACTTTCCGCCGCGAAGTGGATCACGTCCGTGACGCCGCGCCCCATTGCGTTCCGGACGGTGTCGCGGTCGGTGATGTCGCCCTTGATGAAGGTGTAGCGCGAATGACCAGCGAGGTCCGTGAGGTTCGCCAGGTTGCCGGCGTAGGTGAGCGCGTCGAGGTTGATGACCGTGGCGGTCGGATCGGTGGCGAGCAAATGGCGAACGAAGTTCGAGCCGATGAACCCGCACCCGCCCGTGACCAGAACTGTCGGCATGAATGCACCCTCCGGGCGGCGCGCCCGTCCGAAGAGGTTGTAAGTCAGAAGCGGGGTAGGGTCAAACCGGAGTAGCTACTACGATCAAACGATGCACCCGTTCGAGCCACCGAGCCCGGGCCGGAAAACACCAGAACTTCAGGTGATTCCGGATCACGCGAAGAGCAAAGAGCCACAGATCAAGCGGACAACGCAGATGGAACACAATTCCTTCTTTTCTTCTGATCTGCGCCTTCTGCTTCATCTGTGGCACTTTTCGTCTTGTCCGCGGGCACACGAACGCTTTTCACCGTCGTCATTTACTCAGCGGGGTACGATTTGCGCCAATCCGCCCACTTCGCAAACGCACGTTTACGGACGTCGTCGTCCGTGAAGTAGTACCGCGAGTACGAGTACGTTCGCTTGTCCGCGGCGGTGTTGCCTCCGTAACGGTCGGAAAAGCCATAATCTTCCAGTTTCTGCTCGGCGAGAAGGATCGAAACGGCGAGCGCGAGGTCGCGGACCTGAATTTCGTAAACCGCCTCCGCCTTCCCGTCCAAAGAGGGCGGCTTGCGCACCGAATACACGACGCTCGCGTCGGTCGCCGCTCGGTTCAGCAGCGGGATGTGTTTTCTGGTGCCGATGGAGGCGAGTTCGCTGGCGGCCCGGCCCCGGTACGTGGCCGTCACACCGGGCATGGCGAGCAACCGGGCGGCGAGCCCGCACGCCGACTCGGTCAGGTTGAGCTGTTCCGCCACGTTCAGCGCCTGGGACATTTCACGCGGGTCGTCCCGCGAGTCCAGCCACGCGACCGCGACCGCCCGGTACACCCGCGCCTTCTCGTCCGTGCCCACGGCCGCACGTGTGAACCCCGACTCGCTCAGGAGGTAAGTAATGGGGCTGCGGCGCGGGAGGTACTGTGACCCGCCCCGGCTCTCGGCGAAGAGCAGTGCGGTCACGTCCGCGAGCGTCGGCGTGGCAGCGGGGGAATCGCTCCGCACGCTCCGCGAACTCGTAAACTCCTGCCGGCGGGCGGTGACGAGGTCTGCGAGTTCGACGCGCGAGCCGTCCACAGCTACCAGCAACCGCCGGTTGGCGGAGGTCGCGATCATGTCCGCGAACACCTGCCGTGCGGCTGTGTCGAGCGCCCGGTCCGACCAGACGACCCGTCCGAGTAGTGCCCACTCGCTCTGAGCGGTCGCGCGAAACGCTTTCCACGCGGGTAGGTGGTGCTCGTACTCGCCCTTCGTATCGGTGAGGAAGGTGTCGATGCGGGCCGCGATGTCCTGAGCCGTGGCGGCGGGCAGAAGCTGCCCGCACCGGGACCTAACCTCCGGTTCGGGACTCGTGGTTGCGCCCTCGAACAGTGCCCGGCGGGCGTGGCGCCCCAGTTCCGCAAGTTGCGTTTGCGCGTCCTCGCGGGCCTGATAGTCCTCGCTCCCCAACTGCCGGACCAGCGCCCGGGCTCTGACTTGAATTTCCGCAGGTGCGTCCAAATCGTCCGGGTTCGGCGACGCCGCTCTCACATCCTGGGTGCCGCACAGGCACGCGAACACGAGTACGAGTCCGAGACGGTACATGGCACTTCCGTTCGGCAGCGGGTAGGAAAGGCCAACCCCCATTGTGCGCGACGACACACCAGGACACCAGAGGCTGCCCCGCATTGCATTTGGGCGTAACGCAGGACCGAAGATTTCACCACAAAGACACAAAGAGCAACACAAAGGGCCACAAAGAAGAAAATCCAGAGGTGATCGAAGAGAAGAACATAACGGGACCAATGAGCCGAACGCCCGGCCCGCGCTGTTCTTTGTTCCATTCGTGTCTCGGACTTTGGTCTTCGGGTCTCGACCTGCTGCTTTCTTTGTGACCCTTTGTGTTGCTCTTTGTGTCTTTGTGGTGAAATCTTCGGTCTTCGCAGCAGAGCCCGATCGGTGGCTCACTTACTGACACGGGGAACTCCTATGCGCCCGTCGGCGCCCTCTCGGTCGGATCTCCGACAGGCGTGGCCGGCGCTTTAGCCGGTTCCACCGTGCCCAACACGCCGGCGAGCAGCGCGAGCGCCGTATCCACCTGTGCGGCGGACACGCACAGCGGCGGGCAGAAGCGGATGGCCGTATCGCCGCAGCCGAGCAAGAGCAGCCCGCGCTGGAAGGCGGTTTGAATCACCCGCTCCCGCGTCGCCGCGGAGGGCAAATCGACCGCGGTCATCAGCCCCAGCCCGCGCACGCCGGTCAAACTCGGGTACTTCTTCGACAGTTCGCGGAGCCCCGCGCGGAGTTGCTCGCCGCGGGCGGTCGCGTTGGCCATGTATTCGCGTTCGAGCAAGTCGATGGTCGCGAGCGCCGCCCGACAGCTCACCGGGTTGCCGCCGAACGTGCTGGCGTGGCTGCCGGGCGGCCAGTCCATCACGTGTGCCCGCGCGATGATCGCCCCGAGCGGCATCCCACTGGCGATCCCCTTGGCGGAACAGATGACGTCCGGTTCGACGCCGTAGTGTTCCACCGCGAACATCTTCCCGGTGCGGCCCATGCCCGACTGCACTTCATCGACGACGAGCAGAATACCGTGCCGGTCGCACAGCGCACGGAGCGCGTGCAGGCACCCCGGCGGGAGTGGGTGGTAGCCGCCCTCACCCTGCACCGGCTCAACGAAGATCGCCGCCACCTCTTCGGGCGGACAGGTCCGCCTGAAGATCGTGTCTTCGATCTCAGCGATCAGGTCACAAGCGTGGAGCGCGGAGTGCGGGGCGCAGAGGTCCGAACCGCGCGGCACCCGGTCGTCTGACTCTTTCACGCCGCGTTCCGCACGCTGCGTTCCGCACTCCCTTGGGAAGTTGACGTGGTGAACGTCCGGCACGAGTGGCGAGAACCCGCGGCGGTGGACGAGTTTCGAGCCGCTGAGCGACATTGCGCCATACGTGCGGCCGTGGAACGCGCCGAAGAACGCGATCACGCGGCTCCGCTTCGTGTGCCAGCGGGCGAGCTTCAGCGCGCCCTCGATCGCCTCCGCGCCGCTGTTCGCGAAGAACACCTTCTTCGGGGTCGGGCCGGGGGCGACCTGCGCTAGTCGTTCTGCGAGGTCGATTTGGGGGCGGTAGTAGAAGTCGGTGCCACTCATGTGGAGCAGCTTCGCGGCCTGGTCCTGAATCGCCGCGACCACCTCGGGGTGGCAATGGCCGGTGTTGGTCACCGCGATGCCGGCGGTGAAATCGAGGAACAGGTTGCCGTCCACGTCCTGGATGACGGCCCCGCTCCCGCGTTCGACGAACAGCGGGTACACGGGGGTGTATGACGGCGACACGTACAGTTTGTCGCGGGCGAGCATCTCCGCGCCGTTCGGGCCGGGCAGCGGGGTGCGGATGTCGGGTACGGGAAGGTGGTCGAAGGAGAACGTCGTCACGATGACACCTCCCCGGAGAGGGTGAGAAGATTACTGGTCAGGATTCAGCCCGACCTCTTTTCGGAACTGGCGGCCGAACTGGAACACCGCGGCGCGGGCGGCGGAGTCCATCGCTTCGCCCATGTACCCGCTGTGGGTCGTGTTCTCGCCGCGGTTGAGCGTTTTCACGTCCACCGTTTGCTCCTGCCCGTTGGCGAAGACGAGCCGGATCTGCGCCTGGATCGCGCAACTGGCCCCGCCCGGGTGGTCCTTGAGCATCCGCCGGGGGTCGTCCTTCGAGGCGAACATCATTTCGAGCTTGTTCGGCGGGCCGTCGGTGGGCTGGCCCTGTTGTGCGCTCCCGTTCACCGCGGCGAGCCGCTCCTTGCGCTCGTCGGCGTTGGTCTGGCTCATGGTCGTCGTTTGGGCGTTCGGGTTGGGGTTCGGCCCCGATCCGTAATCGTGGAACTTCTTGATGCTGTCCGTGGACCGCACGAGCCGGAACGACGACACCACGACATCGACGCGCACCGGCTTTTGTGGCATCGCGTTCACAACGGCCGCGGTCTCCTGGGCCAGCTGAGCCCACGCGTCCGGGTGCGCTTTACCCAGGTGGTACAGGCACACGACGCCGAGGAACGGCTTCTTCTCCCACTCCGGCCGCTGGTCGATGATCTGCACGCTCGTACCGCCGACGTTCGCGGGCGACGGCACCTGCTCGGGCGGCGGCGCGTAATACTGCGGTCCGGTACAGCCGACGCCAACTGCGCACACCGCCAGTCCAGCCCACATTGCCCGCATCATGGCCACGTCCCCACGGTCCGGCATGGTCCCCCAGGATAAACTGCGGAGGTATGCCAGACGCATGGGGAGCCGTCAAGGGCTCGGAGAAGAATAAATCCAGCCGCGGATAAACGCAGAAGACGCAGATTAAAGCCGAAAAAACTCGACGGATGAACGCAGTTGAGAGACTCGATCTTGCCTCTCTGTTCGAACTTTCCCCGTTTTCTGTCTTGATCTGCGTTCATCTGCGTTTATCTGTGGCTCTGTTTTGCCTTGTGACTTCACGCCGGTCCTCCGTCGATTGCGCTAGTTAGCCCTTGAGCCATCTTGATGTCGGTGCCGTGGTTCACGGTCCACGCGGTCTTGTGTGTGACGGCGTCCACGAGCGCCGCGGCCGACGGGTGGCCGTTACCGCTCTTTTTCACGCCACCGAACGGCAAGTGGACCTCGGCGCCGATCGACGGCAGGTTCACGTAGCCCATACCGTACTCGCACTCGTCGCGGAAGAACCGCATCCGGCGGTAGCTCTCCGTGATGACGGCCATCGACAGACCGTATTCCGTGTCGTTGTAAATCCGCGCCGCTTCTTCATCTGTGCGGAACGGGATCAGCGCCACATGCGGACCGAAGACCTCCTCGTGCAGCACGCGGGCAGTCGGTCGGGCCTCCATCCGGTAAGCGAACGGCCCCAGGAAGCAGCCCCGGGTGCCGGTGCGGAGTTCGCTCGCGTCCAGTAGCACGGTCGCGCCCTCTTTTTGCGCGAGCGCGTTGTACTCAAGGACTTTCTCGACGCCCTTGCGGTTCACCATCGGGCCGGCGAAATTCGACGCGTCGAGCGGATCGCCGAACCGGAGCCGCTTCGCTGTTTCCGCAAACGCCGCGGCATAGCGGTCCATCAGCGATTCGTGAACGATGATGCGGCTCGCGGACACGCACCGCTGGCCCGTCGTCTTGAACGCGCTGAGGATGCCGGCGCTCACGGCCAGATCGAAGCGGGCGTCGTCGCACACGATGACCGCGTTCTTGCCGCCCATTTCGGCCGCGACGGTGCGCTCGGGCAGCGCCGCCGAAATCTCCTGAATCCGTTTGCCCACCGCGTAACTGCCAGTGAAGCACACGACGTTCACGTCGGGGTTCTTCACCAGTGATTCACCAACCGGACCGCTACCCTGCACAAGGTTGAGGGAGCCGGCCGGGAACCCGGCTTCTACGAACAATTCCACCAACCGCTGCGCGATCGCTGGTGTCTCCTCGCTCGGCTTGAAGACGCAGGTGTTGCCTTCGAGCAGCGACGGCCCGAGCATCCACAGCGGCACCGCGAAGGGAAAGTTCCAGGGCGTGACCACGGCCACAACGCCCCAGGGCTTCCGTCGAGTAAACGCGTCCTTTTCGGCAATTTCACTAGCAATTACCGAGCCGTAATCGCCCTGTCGGCCGGCGCCGAAGACGTACTGCACCATGTGCAGCCCCTCGACCACCTCCGCCCGGCACTCGGTGAGGTTCTTGCCGCACTCGCGTGCCATCAGCGTTGCAAGGGCATCGGTATCACGCTTGATGAGTTGCGCGAGCCGATCGAAGCACTCCGCACGCAAGATCCGTGACGTGCGCCGCCACGCCGGGAACGCGGCTCGCGCCGCCTTGACCGCAGCGGCCACTTCGTCGGGCGTGGCCTGCGGGAATGTACCGACGACCTCGTCGAGGTTCGCCGGGTTGCGGTCGGCAAAATCGTCGCGCGGCTTCGACCACTCGCCCGCAACGAACAGCCGACCGGTAACCGGGAGAGGGGGCTGGTGCATCGGGTTCTCCGAAGAAATGGCGTTGCTGCATTCTACGCGGGGCGAACCTCCCGTGCGTCGGAAATCGGTACACAGGAGGCACAGAAGGCACAGGGCGGAAGCCCTGTGCGCTTCTGTGTACCGACGATGATCGGTGAACACACCGCGTATAATGTCGAATATGGCCGAAACGACCGAAATGATCGTTGGTTCCGAAGTGTGGCGGTTCACCCTGCCGCCGGATCGCGCGCTGGCCCTCGCGCGCGCGCCCGTTSCCGCGCAGACTGCCTCCCCGCGGCAACTCGTTCACGACGCGCTGGAAAAGCCCTTCGACGGACGGGGCTTGCGCCGCGCGCTCACGCCCGACGACCGCGTCACGATCGTCATCGACCCGCGCCTGCCGCACCTCGCGGAGATGCTCGCGGAGGTGCTGCGGCATCTCGAATCGGCCGGGGTGGGGCCGGCCGCGGTCACAGTGCTCAGCCCGCCGAACGAACCGCAAACGTGGATCGACGAACTGCCCGACGAGTTCGCGGACGTGACTGCCGAGACGCACGACCCGGCCGATCCGAAGAAACTGGCGTATCTCGCGACCACCAAGGGCGGACGGCGGCTGTATCTCAACCGCTCGCTSGTGGATGCGGATGTTGTTGTGATGCTCACCGGTCGGCGGTTCGATCCGCACTCCGGCTACGACGGAGCGGAGGCGGCCGTCTTCCCGGCGCTCTCGAATGAAGAAGCCCGGGCCGCACTCGCGGGCGAGTTCACGGTCCGCGCGCCTCAATTCACCGAAGGTGAAGCTTCGGAAGCGGTGTGGCTGCTCGGCACGCCGTTCCTCGTGCAGGTGATCGAAGGCGCGGGCGATACCGTTCAGGAGGTCGTCGCGGGCCTGCTCGATACTGCGGCCGAAGGCGTCCGCCGGCAGGACGCCCGCTGGCGGGCCGCGGTGGCATCCGAGGCCGATACGGTCATCACGGCCATCAGTGGGAGCCCGGCGAACGTGAGCTTTCTCGATCTGGCGAAAGCGCTCGTCACGGCCGCTCGCGTGGTCAAGAAGGGCGGCCGGATCGGGCTCCTGACGACCGCCGCGCCGGATCTCGGCCAGGGGGCCGAGATGCTCCGCTCACTCGACGGACCCGCAGACGCGAGAAAACGACTCGCCCACGAGAAGCCCGACGACTGGGCCGCCGCCGCCCTCTGGGCCGCTGCCGCCAAGCGCGCCAGCCTCTTCCTCGCGAGCGGTTACCCCGACG
>BFBZ01000025.1_pt98 | contig 10395 bp, 9 predicted proteins | sample 1888401 | NCBI WGS metagenome assembly BFBZ01 (sample SAMD00112614, study PRJDB3348) | symbiont metagenome | host: Chara braunii | reverse complement strand
TCGCCCCGCGGCTTCCTCGCCAAGGTGCTCGACTACAATCTGAAGGACGGCGTCGCCGAAGCCATCGCCTGCCCGACGCTGGTGTGTGACGCCGAGAGCGACCTGTTCTTCAAGGGACAACCGCAGGCGCTCTATGATCATCTGACCTGCCGCAAGACGATGGTGCGGTTCACCACGGCCGAGGGCGCGGGCGCCCATTGCCAGGTCGGCGCGAGCCGGCTCGCGTTCGCACGCATGCTGGACTGGCTTGACGAGACGCTGGCCTGACGATTGCGCCAATGCCAGCCACGGCTTGCAACGAAACGCGTTTCGAGTAACGCCTAGCGGTGTTCGCGAAACGCCGCCGCCACCGTTCGCAGCGCGCCGCGCGACCGCGCGTCGGTGAGTGTGGAGTGCAGCACCACCTCGGATGACGGCAGTGGCGGCAGGGCGAACCGCTCGCCAACGTCGACGGCGCCCACGGGCACGATGCGGTGCGCCAGCGCCGCGACCGCCAGCCCCGCCGACACCGCGGCGACAACGGCGGCCATGCCGCCGCCGACAAAGACTTCGGTCCAGGGCTGGCCGGCGGCATTCAAGGCACGTGTGGCATTGTTGCGCACACCGCACGATGGCGACAGCGACGCCAGGCGGAGCGCGTCTCCCGCCCGATGCACGAAGGCTGACGAGGCGAACCAGCCGACCCGCTCCTGCGCCAGCAATTCGCCGTCGCGCCGGTCGTCCTCGCGCCGCACGATGGCGGCATCGAGCGTGCCGCGATCGAACGCGTCCAGCAGGACGCGCGAAGCATCGATCTCGACCGTGATGACAAGCGCGGGATCATGGCTGTGCAGCCGCGTCAGCAGCAGCGGAAGCTCGGGCCCGGCCACATGGTCGCTGATGCCGAGGGCAAAGCTCTGCGGGCTCGATGACAGCCCGGCCACCGCGCGCTCGTGGGCGGCGATAAAATCCCGCGCCACATCGAGGAAAGCCGCGCCGCGGGCCGACAGCCGCACCGAGCGCGGCGTCCGCTCGATCAGCTTGTGGCCAAGCCGATCTTCCAGGCGCTTGAGCTTCACGCTCACCGCGGCCTGCGAGGTGTCGAGTGCTTCCGCCGCGCGGGTGAAGCTGAGGAGATCAGCCACCAGCACGAAGGCCTGCACCGCATCGACGTCCAGTGAAGCCATTTATATACCGATATGTTATCTCTGAAATATTCAAACATGCCATTTTTATATGGTCAAGCCCTCACTAGCTTCGCCCTCACACACCCCCGTGAGGACGCCCATGACCGACCTGCCCTACGCCACCCTGCTCGAAACCTCCGATGCGCTGAAAACGCGCAAGATCTCGCCCATCGAACTGACCAGCGCCATGCTCGATCGCATCGCCCGCCTGGATCCGCAGCTTCATTCCTATGCCACGGTCACCGCGGACCTCGCGATGGCGCAGGCCGCCATCGCCGAAACGGAAATCGGCCGCGGCATCAGCCGCGGTCCGCTTCATGGCGTTCCAGTCGCAGTCAAGGACATCTGCAACACGGCCGGTATCGTCACGGCCGCCGGCATGCCGATCCACGCCAACCATGTTCCGACCCACGACGCCACCGTGGTCAAACGGCTGGTGGACTCCGGCGCGATTCTGCTGGGCAAGCTGCAACTCACCGAAGGCGCGTTCGCCAAGCACCACCCGGCCATCACACCGCCGCGCAATCCATGGAACGCCGACTACTATGCGGGCGCGTCGTCGAGCGGCTCCGGTGTCGCGACCGCGGCCGGATTGTGTTTCGGGTCGCTCGGCAGCGACACCGGCGGCTCGATCCGCTTTCCCGCCTCCGCCAACGGCATCACCGGACTGAAACCGACCTGGGGCCGGGTCAGCCGCCACGGCGTGTTCCCGCTGGCCGGCAGCCTTGATCATATCGGCCCGATGACGCGGTCCGCCGCCGACGCGGGCGCCATGCTCGGCGCCATCGCCGGTCGCGATTCGAACGATCCGACCACGATCGGTGCCCCGGTGCCGGATTATCTCGCGGGCCTCGGCACCAAATTGCGCGGGCTGCGGATCGGCATCGACACCGCGTACAACGAAAATGGGGTGGATGCGGACATCGTCAGCGCCGTGCGCGACGCACGCATGGTGCTGGAGGAGCTCGGGGCCGATATCAAGCATGTGACGCTGCCCGCCCCTGCAGCAGTGATGGCCGCGTGGGGACCGTGCTGTTCGGTGGAGACGGCGATCGTTCATGAGACGGCCTATCCCTCACGCGCCTCGGAGTATGGAGCACCCGCTTCCGGCACCATCGCCGGATTGATCGAAGCCGGCCGCAGCGTCACCGCCCGCGAGCTGATGATGGCGCAACAGGCCCGCCTCGCCTTCAGCGGCGCGCTGGCGCTGTTATTCAGCGATATCGACCTGCTGCTGATCCCGACCCAGCCGCTCGCCGACTTCACCGTGGCGCGCGAGGCCGAACTGTTCGTCGATCCGGACGGCCTTGCGGCCTTCCTGCGCTTCGCCACCCCCTTCGACATGTCCGGCAGTCCGACCATCACCTTGCCCGGCGGCTTCACCCGAAAAGGCCTGCCGCTGTCGTTCCAGTTGGTGGGGCGGCATCTCGAAGAAGCGCTGCTGGTGCAGGCGGGCCACGCCTATCAACAGGCGACCGACTGGCATCGCCGTCATCCAACCCTTTGAAACGCGGAGCCAGCAATGAGCACTACAGATATCGAACAGACGAAAAACATCGCCACTAAACCAGAGGGGGATCCACGACGCTGGTTTGCCCTCCCGGTGTTGCTGACCGGCGCGTTCCTACCGATCCTGGACTTCAACGTGGTGAACCTGGCACTCCCGGACATCCGCGAAAATCTCGACGCCACGGCGAGCGATGTCCAGTTCGTGATTTCGGCCTATGCCGCCACTTATGCGGTGTTCCTGATCACCGGCGGTCGTCTCGGCGACTGGCTGGGACGCAAGCAGATGTTCATGACCGGCGTGACCGGCTTCACGCTGGCCTCGGTGCTGTGCGGCTTCGCATGGTCGCCGCAAGTGCTGATCGCCGGCCGCATCCTGCAGGGCCTCACCGCGACCATCATGGCGCCGCAGGTGCTGGCTTCGATCCGGGTGCTGTTTCCCCCTGCTGAACAGGGCCGCGCACTGGCGCTTTATGGCGCCACGTTCGGCCTTGCCAATATCGTGGGCCAGATTCTCGGCGGCGTGCTGGTGTCGTCACATCCGTTCGGCTTCTCCTGGCAGGCCATCTTCCTGATCAATATTCCGATCGGCATCATCGCCTTCGCCGGCAGCCTGCTGTTCCTCGGTGACTCGCGGGCCGATCATGCCCAGCGGCTCGATATCGGCGGCGTGGTGCTGCTGTCGGTCACCCTCGGCCTGCTGGTCTATCCACTGGTCGAGGGGCGCGAGACCGGGTGGCCGGCCTGGATCGTGGTGATGCTGCTGGCCTCGCCGGTCGTCCTCGCCGGCTTCATCCGGTTCGAGCGACGGCTGAGCAGGCGCGGCGGCGCACCGCTGGTGGAGCTCGCATTGTTTCGCAACTGCGGTTTTGTGCTGGGCGTGCTGATGGCACTCGCGCTCTACCTGCTGTCGTCGTTCTACCTCACCTTCGCCGTGTACCTGCAAAACGGGCTACACATGACAGCGCGCGATGCCGGCCTGGCGACACTGCCCTACGCCGTCGGCTACTTCATCGCCTCGCTCGCCTCGGCGTCGATCACGCAGCGGCTCGGCCCTCGCGGCCTGACGCTGGGATTCCTGCTGCAGGTCATCGGATTCAGCGCTGTGGCACTCACGGTCGACGGCCTGCTGCCGGGAACCACCCTGCCCGGCCTGGTCTGCGCCGGACTGGGCTTCGGCATCGTGATGCCGTCAGTGATCAAGGTGGTGATCGGGAACGTCGATCCGCGCCATGCCGGACTTGCCTCGGGCATCTCGATATCGACATTCCAGATCGCCTCGGCGCTCGGCGTGGCCGTCATCGGTGGCGTGTTCTACAGCGTGCTCGGCACCCGCTCGGATCCACAAGCCTACGCACACGCCTTTGCCGTGGCCCTCGGCTGCAATGTCGCCTTCCTGGTGCTGGGGGGCATCCTGTCGCTGTGGTTGCCAGGCGATACCACCAAAACAACATGATGCAACCAGCTCTTTCCTCGATACGCGGCATCGTCGGCCCGGTTAGGCCCGGGCGGCGGTGCTGCGCCTCCGCGCCTAGCTCTGCGCCGCGCGGATCAGTACCGGAATCGATTTGTATGACGGCGTACCGGATTTCGCATCGTAGTTTTCGAGCGCGACCAGTACGTTCGCTTCCGGATAATATGCCCCCACCGAGCCTTCCGCGATGGCATGCGCCACCGCCGTGAGATTACGCATCGCCCGGGGCTTCGCGCCTGGTCCAGTCGCGACAGCGATATCGATGAGATCGCCATGCTTGAGGCCGCGGCGGGACAGATCGTTGATGTTCATGAACACCACATCGCGGCGACCGGTGATGCCGCGGTAACGATCGTTCAGGCCATACATCGTCGTGTTGTACTGATCGTGGCTGCGCAGCGTGGTCAGCGTGAGGACGTCATGGTCCGCGACCGCAGGATCTTCTTCGAGGCCCTGATAGACCAGGAAGTTGGCTTTCTTGCTCGGCGTCAGCCATTCCCGCTCGGAAGCCGCGTTGCGAAGCCAGAAGCCGCCCGGCTTGGTAATCCGTTCATTGAAGTCCTTGAAGGCGGGAAACACGCCTTCAATGCCGTCGCGAATCCGGCTGTAATCGGCGATCAGCTCAGCCCAAGGCACACGGGTGTTCGGTAACGTTGCCTGGGCGAGACCGGCAATGATCGCCGGCTCTGACCTGAGATGTTCGGACGCAGGTTTCAGACCGCCGCGGGAGGCGTGCACCATCGACATCGAGTCCTCGACGGTAACCGCTTGTGGGCCGCCAGCCTGCATGTCGATCTCGGTACGCCCGAGGCACGGCAAAATGAACGACTGCTTCGCAAGCAGCAGATGCGAGCGATTAAGCTTGGTGGCGATGTGGACGGCCAGATCGAGGCCGCGCATCGCCGCGAAGGTGACATCCGGATCGGGCATCGCCACCGCGAGATTACCGCCGAGACAGACCAACGCCTTGGAGCGGCCGTCCCGGATCGCCATGACGGCTTCGACGGCATCGTGCCCCTTGGCCCGGGGCGGCTGGAAGCCATAAACGCGAGTGATACCATCAAGCAGCGCGTCGTTCGGAATCTCGGTGATGCCGACGGTGCGATCACCCTGGACGTTGGAATGGCCGCGCAGCGGCGAGATCCCAGCGCCCGGTCGCCCGATATTGCCGCGAAGCATCAGGAGATTGGCGATCTGCTGCACATTGCCGGTGCCATGGCGATGCTGGGTGATCCCCATGCCATAGTTGATGATGACGCTTTTGGCGTTGGCATAAATCGTCCCAACCGCCTCGATGTCCGCACGCGGCAGGCCCGCGGCCTGCTCGATCGCCTCCCACGACGTCGCCTCGATATCGGCGAGCAACGCATCGATCCCGGTGCTGTGCTCGGCGATGAAATCGCGATCGAGCACGCCGGGACCACCCGCGGCGAGACTCTCCGCATCAAGCGCCAGCACGGTCTTCATCATGCCCTTGAGCACCGCGATGTCGCCGCCGACCTTGACCAGATAATAGGATGACGCGATCGGGGTCGACGATAGCGTCAGCATCTCGATCGGATTCTGTGGCGACGTGAACCGCTCCAGTCCGCGCTCGCGCAGAGGATTGATGGCAATGATCGGCACACCGCGCCTGGACGCCTCGCGCAATGTAGTCAGCATCCGCGGATGATTGGTCCCGGGATTGTGACCGATACAGAAAATCGCGTCGCTGTGATCGAAGTCCTCCAGCGTCACGGTACCCTTGCCGACGCCGATCGACACCGGCAGGCCGACGCTGGTCGCCTCGTGGCACATGTTCGAGCAGTCGGGGAAATTGTTGGTGCCGTATTCCCGCGCGAACAGCTGATAGAGGAACGCGGCTTCGTTGGAAGCACGGCCGGACGTGTAGAACTCGGCCATGTTCGGGTTCGGCAGCGCGCGCAACGCAGCGCCGATCCGGCTCAGTGCCTCATCCCATGATACGGCGACATAACGATCCGTCGCCTTGTCGTACGCCATAGGGTGGGTCAGGCGGCCCTCGTTTTCGAGGTCATAGTCGGACCAGGTCCAGAGTTCGCTGACCGGATGGGCCGCAAAGAACTCCGGCGTGGTGCGCTTCGACGTGGCCTCCCAGGTGACGGCCTTGGCGCCATTCTCGCAGAACTCGAACGAAGACGTATGCTTGGGATCGGGCCAGGCGCAGCCCGGGCAATCGAACCCGTGCGGCTGGTTCATGGTCAGCAGGCCGCGGGCTTCGTTGACAACACCCATCTGGCCGCGAACGGCGTCGGCTACGGCCTTCAGCGCGCCCCAACCAGCAGCCGCGCCTTGATAATCGCCGACGCCTTCGACGACTTGATCTTCGCTCATCGGGCTCTCCATGGTTACGCCAGGGGTGGCCGGAACTCATCACCGCACGACGGCATCGCGAACGACGCACCTGGATCGGAAACATGTTTTCCATCCAGCAACGAACGGTGGCCAAGCATCGGAAATAAAGCCCGCCACTTCAAGTAAACTTGCGTTTAAATTCCAGCGATATCGTGCGGAAAGACTGGACGAAGGGGCGGCTTTGCATGGATTCAGCGCTGGGTATGCTCAGCCGCTGCGGCTGAGCCATCGTTGCGTCGGGAACAACTGCAGCCGCCAGCGCCGCGACCCCTCACCCCAGATACCTTTTGGCACGAACAGCATGATCACAATGGCCAGCGTGCCCAGCACGACCAGATATAGGCTGCCGTATTGCGCGAGGTACGAGACGAGGCCCCACAGCAGCAGCACGCCGATCATCGGACCCTCGATGGTGCGGACCCCACCGATGACCACGATGAAGATCACATACGCCGTCCAGTCCGTGACGCTGAAGGCGGCATCCGGTGAAATTCGTGCCTTCTGCAGATACACCACAGCGCCGATGAGACCAGTGGCAAACGCCACCGCAATCCACAGCAGATACCGGATACGGCCAGTACGCACACCAACGCTGCGCGCGGCCGGCGCATTGTCGCGACTGGCCGCCAGCGCCAGCCCCAGGCGCGAGCGCACGAACGCATAGATGCTGAGTGTGATGACCACTGCGAGCAGCAGGGACAACCAGTAGATCAGCACATCGCGCGCTGCGGCCGGGCGCAGACCGAACAGCGCCTGGATGGCCTTGACGCCGATCATCTGAGAGAGCTCTGCCGGCGAGATCGACATGCCGGTGCCACCACCGAGCGACTTGAATTGCGCCGCGATCAGCCGCAGCGCTTCCGCCGCGACCCAACTGCCGATGGCGAAATAAGGTCCTTCCAGCCGAAACAGCAACGGCCCGAGTACGGCGGCGATCACCGCCGCAAAAGCGCCCGCAAGCAGAATGGCGACAATAGGATCCATCCCCGTCACGACAACAGCCGCGAACAGCGCATAGGCGCCGAGACCGACAAAGGCCTGTTGCCCCACCGAGACCAGTCCACCCCATCCGGCCAGTACGTTCCACAGCTGTGCCAGCGCCAGCATGGTGAACACAAAGATCAAGTCCTGGATCAGGTTGCGCGACGCCACCGCCGGCAAAAGCGCCAGCGCCACCACCAGGACGACCCCGGCAATAGCGGCGATGCGCGACAGGCGAGTGCCGATCCGCATTTGCCACACCGGTGCGGCCGAGGGCGTCACTTCGCAAGCGACCGATACAGGAACGCTTTCGATGGTCATGGCCGCCTCGACGGAAAAAGACCACGCGGCCGTACCATCAGCACCGCCAGGAAGGTGAGATGACCGGCCAGGATCTGCCACTCGGGATTGATGCGTGCACCGATCGTTTGCGCGAGACCAAGCACGATGCCGCCTGCCAGCGTGCCCCACAGGCTGCCAAGGCCACCGATGATCACGGCTTCGAACGCATAGAGCAGCCGCGCGGGGCCGATCGATGGATCGAAGTTGGCACGAATGCCGAACATGATCGCGGCGATGACCGAAACCGCAAGCGACAGCCCAACCGCGATCGCGTAGATGTTGCGTTCGTTGATGCCCATCAGTTGCGCGATCGCCGGATTGTCGGCGGTGGCACGAAACGCGCGGCCGAGCGATGTCCGGTAGAAAATCAGCTGCAGCAGCGCGACCGCGGCGATCGCCGTCGCCAGTGCCACGAGTGGCGCAAGCCCAACACTCAACCCAGGCGCCAGTGTCACAGAGGATGATTCGAATGCCCCCGCCTGCAGCCGCCGGCTGTCGGCACCGTATCCCAGCAACAGCCCGTTCTGGATCACGATCGACAACCCGAATGTCACCAGCAGCGGCGGCAGGATGTCGTCGCCGAGCACACGCTCCAGCACCAGCCGTTGCAATGCGAAACCGAGCACGAACATCGCGAAAACGACCAGCACGATCGCGACCGCCAGCGGCAGGCCGAACGCCGTCGTGATGCTCAGCACCAGATAGGCCGCGAGCAGAATCAGGTCGCCATGGGCAAGATTGACCAGGCGCATGATGCCGAAGATCAGCGACAAACCGAGCGCGAACAGCGCATAAACGCCGCCGAGCAGCACCCCCTCGATCACGGTATCCAATCCACCCATGATCCCCTCACGTTCCGAAGTAAGCTGCGCGGATCGTATCCTGATCGGCATCGCCAGGCCGTCCCGTCAATGTCACCCGGCCCTCCTGCAGGCAATAGAATCGATCGGTCGCGCGCAGCGCCCGTGCGATATCCTGCTCGACCACGATGATCGCGGTGCCGCTGTCGCGGATCCGCGGCAGCATCCGGTAGATATCCTCCACCACGATCGGCGCGAGCCCGAGGCTGATCTCGTCGCACAGCAGCACCGACGGATTCGACATCAGCGCACGGCCGATCGCGACCATCTGCTGCTGGCCACCGGACAACACCGTGGCGGCGCTGCGCCGTCGCTCCTGCAGCATCGGAAACATCCGGTAGACCGCCGACAGGTCCCACGGCGCAGTGCGCTCGCCACCATAAGCGCCGATCAGCAGGTTTTCCTCGACGGTGAGCGAGGGGAACAGTTGCCGTCCTTCAGGCACCAGAGCGAGGCCGAGCCGCACGATACTGGCAGCCGGTGCCGCACCAATATCCCGACCGGCAAGCCGGATGGCGTCGGGCCGGTTGCGCACGAGGCCAGCCAGCGATTTCAGCAGTGTCGACTTGCCGGCGCCGTTGGCGCCGATCACCGCCACCGCCTCGCCCTCGCGCAATTCGAAATCGATACCGAACAGAGCCTGGAAATCACCATAGAAGGCATCGAGCGCCGAAACATTGAGCAGCACGCTCATGCGGGCACTCCCATATAGATGGTCTCGACCTCGCGTGACCGCATCACCTGCGACGGATCTCCCTGCGCCACGACCTTGCCGAAATTCAGCACCACGAGCCGCTGCACCACCGCGAGCAGCGCGTGAACCACATGTTCGATCCAGATCAGGCCGACGCCTTCCGCATGAATGGTGCGGATGGTCGCGACCAGCTCATGGCACTCAGCGTCGGTAAGGCCGCCCGCAATTTCGTCAAGCAGCAGCGTGCGCGGGCGGGTGGCCAAAGCCCGCGCCAGTTCCAGCCGCTTGCGATCGAGCAGCGGCAGGCTGCCCGCGAGACGGTTGGCCTTCGCTTCCAGACCCGTGAGCGCCAGCGTGCGGCCGCAGTGCTGAATGGCCTCGGCTTCCGACAGGCCGCCACCAAAGAGCGCAGCCACCGAGAGATTTTCAAATACCGAGAGATGATCGAATGGCTGTGGAATCTGGAACGAGCGACCAATGCCCGCACGGCAGCGCGCCTCCGGCGGCAGCGCGGTCATATCGCTGCCATCAAGAACGACGCGACCGGAATCTGGCCGCAGCATGCCGGTGATTAGATTGAACAGACTGGACTTGCCGGCGCCGTTGGGCCCGATCACCCCCAACGCCTCACCCGGTGACAGCGTGAGGTCAATGGCATCGGCAACCACGATGGCGCCGAAGGATTTGGAGACGGAATGGAGTTCGAGCATAGGTGATTACCGAGCTTCAATGAATTGGTCTGCCAATTCGCATCTAAACCGTAGGCTGTCGTGCCCGGCTTTGTGCCGGGCATCCACGTCTTCACCGCCTCACAACAGGAAAGACGTGGATGGCCGGGCCAAACCATGACGCTGAACAATCAAGGTGTGTCTAGCTCAATGCCTGCATCTCGCCGCCCAGCGGTATCTGCGGCGCCTGCTTGTTCTCCGTAATCACCATGTCGTACTTGTCGCCGTTGAGCCGCCACTGGCCACCGACCAGCGGTGTCTTGGCGATGTT
>BFBZ01002358.1_pt1 | contig 10397 bp, 10 predicted proteins | sample 1888401 | NCBI WGS metagenome assembly BFBZ01 (sample SAMD00112614, study PRJDB3348) | symbiont metagenome | host: Chara braunii | reverse complement strand
GGCTCTATGAGCCGAAACATCCGGAGGTGTTGCGCATCAACCCCAGGCGCCAGGTGCCGGTGCTTGTTCATGGCGATCTGGAGATCTTCGATTCGACCCAGATCTTCGAATATTTCGAGCACCTGAAACCCGAACCGCCGCTTTGGCCGGCCGGACCCGCGGCGCGCGCCCGGGCGCGCCTGACCGAGCACAAGGCCGACGAAATCTATTTCCCCCACATCGTCAGGCTGATGAGCCTGCAGGACCGGCTCTGCGACGAACCGGCGGTGGCGGCGCTTGCCGGCGCCGGCCGGTTCTATTTGGAGATGGAACGGCAGATCGGCGAGCGGGACTTTCTCGCAGGCGACTATTCCCTGGCCGACATCGCCTTCTTCATGGCGCAGCTCTTTGGCGAGCGCATGAACGCGCGCCTGACCGAAGCCCATCCGAACCTGATCGCCTGGCGCGCGCGGATGACGCGGCGGCCGGCGGTGCGCGAGGTCGTCGGCCCCATGGTCGCCTATCTCGTCTCCGTCGGCAGGCCGACCCCGCCCTTTCTGGCCGAGCTGAGGGATGACGAGCCGGCCACCTAGCGAGCGGGTCGGCCAGGACAGTCGAGCCGCGACATCCTCTTCAGCGAAGGCCGGGAACGGCCTATGACGGGCGGGAGCTTTGACGATAATGGCGGAGAGATCATGCGCGTATCGAGGATCGTCGCTGTCGCTGCCGCTGCCCTCTTGGCGCTGCTCCTGCCGGGGGCCGCGCTCGCCGGGGTCAATGTCCGATTCATTGCGCCGGAGCGTTTCGGCGACCAGGACTTTCGCAGCCCCTATAAGCGCGAACCGCTGATGCGGGAGCTCGAACGTCATCTGCAGCTGATGGGCGAGCGTTACCTGCGGCCCGGCCAGACGCTCAGCATCGAGATCCTCGACGTCGATCTCGCCGGCCGCTACGAGCCGTTCAACACCCGGTTCAACGAGATCAGGGTGATGCGCGACATGACCCCGCCGCGCGTCAAGCTGCGCTATCGCCTCGAAATGGCCGGCCGGACCATCGCAAGCGCCGAAGAGACCGTCTCCGATCTCGACTATCTCATGAATGTCCAGGCGCGCAATTCGAGCGAATGGCTGCCTTACGAGAAGGCCATGCTGCGCGACTGGTTTCGCAGGCGTTTTGGCGAGAACCGCCCGCCGCGTGGCTGAGACGGGGCAGGGATGATCGCGGGCTCGCGGCATCGGTCATAATGTTCCCATAGTTGGGAACAAACCTGCGCTCATGCAGATCGTCGGCTTGCCCCTCCTCGATAACGCCATTCGCCAGCACCCCGAGGCCGGGCCGATGCTGCGCGCCTTTCATGCGCTGGTTGCTGCGGCCGACTGGTCCGGGCCGGAAGGCCTTGGCGCCACCCTGCCGCTGAGCCGGCCGGAGGGCCCGGGCCAGTGGCGGCTCGTGCTCGATCACCCGCCGCTGACGATCCGCTGGTCGGCGCATTTCGCCGCCCGTCTCGTCGTCATCGACGGCATTTCGTTTGCAAACCCATGAGACCAAGGCCTTGAAAGGTTAGCTGATGGAACCGCTCAAACCGATCCGCTCCGCCGCCGACCACCAGCGCGCACTCGGCGAAATCCGCGCGCTTCTCGGCGCCGCGCCGGGCACGCCCGAAGCCGACCGCCTGGAGGTGCTGGCGATCCTGGTGGCCAGTTACGAACAGAAGACCGCCGATCTCGGCGCGCCCGATCCGGTGGCGGTCATCGGCTTTGCCATGCAGGCCCAGGGACGCTCGCAGGCCGAGCTCGCCGAAGTCCTTGGTTCGCGCTCGCGCGCCTCGGAGATCCTGGCGCGCCGCCGGGCGCTGTCGGGCAGCATGGCCGACAAGCTGGCGCGCGCCTGGGCCATCCCGCTCGATCTGCTGAGCCGGCCCTATCAGCTCGCCGGCGGCGAACTGAAGCGCTGGGCCAGACGCGCCGGCGTGGCGACCGCCGCATTGGCGCTGATCATCGGTGGCGGCCTCGGCGCGCTGGTCGTGACCTATGGCCAGGATTTGCCCGAGGTCGGGCAGCTCGCCCACTATCGGCCGGAGAGCATCACGCGCCGCGACGCCAATGGCCGGCTGCTCGAGCGGCGCGACTTCGTTTCCCTCGACATGATCCCCGGTCATGTCGTGAAGGCCTTCCTGGCGGCCGAGGACCGGCGCTTCTTCGACCATGGCGGCACGAGCTTTCCAGCCATCGCCAGGGCGGCCGTGCAGAATATCGTCGGCTTCGGCAAGGAGCCGGTGGGCGGATCGACCATCACCCAGCAGGTCGCCAAGAACCTGCTGCTGGCCGATCAGCCGCGGTCGTTCGGCCGCAAGCTGCGCGAGGCGATCCTGGCCGGCCGGATCGAGGCGGCCTTGCCCAAGGAGCGGATCCTGGAGATCTACCTGAACCAGATCTATTTCGGCGGCGCGGCCTATGGCGTGGCGGCCGCCGCCGACACCTATTTCGGCAAGCCGCTCGGCGCGCTCAGCATGGCGGAGGCCGCTTCGCTCGCAGCGCTCCCGAGAGCGCCGAACCTCTATCGGATCGATCTTGCCGACAATGCCGGACGGGCCCTGTCACGGCGCAACTGGGTGCTCGGCCGGATGGCCGATGACGGCATGATCAGCCAGACCGCGGCGGTGCTGGCGCGCAACGAGCCGCTGCGCCAGCCTTGAACCGAGGACGGCAGGCGCCGGGTGGGGCGCCTGTCCACGCTGCCTCATTGCGCGCGCTCTTTGAGCAGGCGCGCGGGGATGCCGATCAGCAGCACGATGCCGGCCAGCGTGATGATGCCGGCGGAGACCTGCAGGCCGAGGCTGAGGCTGCCGGTATGGATCTTGATCCAGCCGAGCACGGCCGGCGAGATCGCCGCCGCCGTCGAGCCCATGGCGGTCACCATGGCGATGCCGCCGGCCTTGGCGCGGTCGGAGAGATAGACCGAGGGCACCGACCAGAACACCGTCAGGCCGCAATAATGCGCCGCGGTCATGACGGCGATCAGGGCGACGGTCAGATAGGGGTTGCCGACGGTGACCGACAGTGCCACCAGGCACGCCGCCGCGACGAATTCGGCGCAAGCCGCGTGCCAGCGCCGCTCCAGCGTCTTGTCCGAGTGCCAGCCGACGATCAGCATCGCGACCACGCCGAACAGCGGCGGAATGCCGGCGAGCAGGCCGATATCCAGGATGTTCTTGACGCCCGAGGCGTTGATCATCAGCGGCGACCAGAACGACACCGCATTGGCCAGCGTATAGGTGCCGCAGCCGACGAGGCCGAGCACATAGACGCGCGGGTCGCGCAGCGCTTGAAGGAACGAGGCGGTATGCTTCTCATGGCCTTTGGCGCTCTGCTCGCTGGCGAGATCGGCGGCGATCAGCGCCTTTTCGTCGGCCGAGAGCCAGGTCGCGTCGGCGGGACGGTCCTTCAGGTAATAGAAGGCGGCGACGCCGAGCAGGATCGAGGGGATGCCTTCCAGCAGGAACAGCCATTGCCAGCTCTTCAGGCCGTAGAGACCGCCGAAGGCATGCATGATCCAGCCCGACAGCGGCGCGCCGATAATGCCCGACAGCGGTAGGCCGAGGAAGAACAGCGCGGTCATCCGCGTGCGCCGGGCCGACGGGAACCAGTAGGTCAGATAAAGCAGGATGCCGGGGAAGAAGCCGGCCTCCGCCATGCCGAGCAGGACCCGGGCGGTATAGAATTCGAAGGGTGTGCGCACGAACATGGTGGCGGCCGAGACCGCGCCCCAGCCGATCATGATGCGTAGCAAAGTCTTGCGCGCGCCGATCCGGTCGAGCAGCAGATTGCTCGGAATTTCGAACAGGATGAAGCCGACGAAGAACAGCCCGACGCCGATTCCGTAGATTTCCTCGGTGAAGCCGAGGTCGGTGCGCATATGGATCTGGGCGATGCCGACATTGGTGCGGTCGATGTAATTCGCCACGTAGCACAGCAGGATGAACGGCATCAGGCGCCAGGCGACCTTGCGGTAGACGGCATCCCGGGTCTTGCTCGCGTCGAGACCGATCGACGCCGTCACGGCCTGGCTCATGCCGTCCTCCCATATCGCTTCCAGCGCCACGTTGTCCGCAGCTTGCGTGTTGTTGGTATCAACAGTGTGTTGTCGTTGTCAACAGAGGCCGGGAAGGTTACCGTTCCCCATCGACGGAGGGGTGAATGCCGCAGGCGAAATCAGCCGCAGGATCGAAGCAGGAGGCGCCGGTCACGATCAAGGACCTGCTGTCCTATCGCATCAGCCGCACCGCCAACGCCATGTCGCGCAGCGCGGCGCTGCGATATCAGCAATTTGGCGTGACCTTGCAGGAATGGCGGACCATTGCCCTGCTGGCCGCGGAATCGCCGCAGGCGCTGAACCAGCTGGCGCGCTCCGCCGGACTGGACAAGGCGCAAATGAGCCGGGCCATCGCCTCGCTGGTCGAGCGTGGGCTGGTCTTGCGCAAGGATTCGGAGGCCGGCGGGCGCTCCATCGACCTGACGCTCAGCCGCCGGGGGGAGGCCTTGTACAAGGATCTGATCGCCGCCGCGGCCGAGCGCGACGAGGCCTTTCGCGCCTGTCTGAGTGACGAAGAGCAGCGGGTTCTCGACGGGGCGCTGGGCAAGCTCCACGCGGTGGCGCGGGCCTTGTCGCACGCTACGGCGCCGGCGGTCGGCGCGACGGGCGGGCGGCGTCGTTCGGTCGAGGACTAGGGCGGGCAGCTATTTCCCGCGAGAAGCCTGGCCGAATTCGTGGATGGCCGGGACAAGCCCGGCCAAGACGAGAGCTCGTTCTCGGAGGCGGGTGCGGGATCGGGCGGACCTGGGATCCGCGCCGTGCCCTGTACGCCAAAGTTTCACGCATCGTCTTGCCAGGGCTCGTCCCGGGCATCCACGACTTTAGCGCGCTTGCTCACGGACGACGGTGCATTGAGGGCTGGGGCGTGACCAGAATGTCCTTCCGTGTCCGCCTTGACCCCCACGTGGCGGCACCAATTTTGTTTTCGCGGTGTGTTGATTTAATCAACACATCAAGTTACGAGTCGTGTTGGAAGCGTCGCTGACGTCGGCGCGGGTGCACGGGGAAAGCGATGTCCGGCCAGGTCACCCTTTGCGAGTGTTTCGCGCGTGACGGCCTCCAGCACGAGGCGGTCGATCTGCCGGCCGCGGCCAAGATCGCGCTGATCGATGCCTTCACCAGGGCCGGCTTCGCGCGGATCGAGGCGACGAGCTACAGCCATCCCGTTCATGTCCCGGTGTTCCGGGACGCCTCCGAGGTCCTGGCCGGCATCACCAGGCGGGACGGCGTCCATTACAAGGCGACATGCCCCAATCCGCGCGCGGTCGAACGCGCCCTGGCCGATATCGACGCCGGGCATGGCGCCAACGAAATCAGCCTGCTCATCTCGGCGACCGAGAGCCATACGGCCAAGAACCTTCGCACCACCCGCGCGGCGCAGTGGGACAATGTCGCCGCGATGGTCGACAAGGCCAAGGGCCGGTTCCGCCTGGTCGGCGTGATCTCCATGGCGCTCGGCTGTCCCTTCGAGGGGGCGGTGGATCCTGCCTCGGTCGTCGCCGATGTCGCGCGCTTCGCCGGTCTCGGCGTCGAGCTGGTCGCGATCGGCGATACCACGGGTCTTGCGACGCCCGCGACGGTGCGCCGGCTGTTCCGGCGCATGGCCGATGACGTGCCGGCGGCGACGCCGGTCGCGCATTTCCACAACACGCGCGGCCTCGGCCTCGCCAATTGCATGGCCGCGCTGGAAGCCGGCTGCCGCTTCTTCGACAGCGCCTTGGGCGGCGTCGGCGGCCACCCGACCCAGATCAAATATGGCGAGGGTTTCACCGGCAATGTCGCGACCGAGGACCTGGTCAACCTCCTGGAAGGCGAGGGCATGTCGACGGGGCTCGACCTCGACGCGGTGATGGCCGCCTCGCGCCTCTGCGAACAGGCGCTGGGGCGTGAGCTGAACAGCATGGTGGCGCGCTCCGGCTACGGATTGCTGCCGAAACGGAGCATGGAACATGTCTGAAACCACAACCGAAGCCGGCGTGCTGCTGACCGAGACGCGGGGCGCTGTCCGGATCGTCAGGTTGAACCGGCCGGACAAGCTCAATGCGCTCGATACCGAACTGACCCAGGCGCTGTTCGATGCGCTCGAGGCGGCGGACCGGGACGAGGGCGTGCGCGCCATCGTGCTGGCGGGCGCCGGCCGCGGCTTCTGCGCCGGCGCCGACCTCGCGGAGTTCAAGCACCTGACGCCGGATCGCCAGGATCTCGTGGTCAAGCGCGCCGACCTGACCAGCCGCACCCAGTCGATGTTGCAGAAGCTCTCCAAGCCGATCGTCTCGGCGGTGCAGGGCTCGGCCATTGGCGGCGGCGCCGGCCTCGCTATCGGCTGCGACATGATGGTGGCCGGCGCCGACCTGAAATTCGGCTATCCCGAGCTGAAGCACTCGATCGTTCCGGCCCTCGTGATGACCGGCTTGCAGCGCCAGCTCGGCCGCAAGATCGCCTTCGAACTGATCAGCCTCGGCCGGCTCCTCGGCGCCGAGGAAGTGCTGGCTCTCGGCCTCGCCAACCGGGTGGTTCCGGCCGACCGGGTACTCGATACCGCGGTCGAAATCGCCGAGGCCTGGGCGGGCGCCAACCCTCTGGCGATGGCGGCGGCCAAGAGCCTGTTCTACCGCGTCGCCGATCTGCCCTATGACGCCGCCATGGCGGCCGGGCGCGACGTCAACGCGCTGATGCGCGGCTTCCGTGAGGCCGGCCGATGAAACCGCTGGCCGGCATTCGCATCCTCGATTTCTCGCGTGTCCTCGCCGGGCCGATGGCGACCCAGATCCTGGCCGAACTGGGCGCCGAGGTGACCAAGATCGAGCGGCCACGCAGCGGCGACGAATCCCGCAGCTTCGAACCCAGGCTGCCGGCCGGCGAGAGCGCCTATTTCTTCGCCTTCAACCGGGCCAAGCGCTCGATGACGCTGAACCTGAAGAGCCCGCGTGGCCAGGAGATCGCCCGCGCTCTCGCGGCTAAGGCCGATGTCGTGCTGGAGAATTTCCTGCCCGGCGACATGGAGCGGCTGGGCCTGGGTTATGCCCGTCTCGCCGAGGCCAATCCGCGCCTCATCTATGTCTCGAATACCGGCTTCGGCCAGACCGGCCCTTATCGCGACCGCAAGGGCTATGACACCATCTTCCAGGCTCTATCAGGCGTGATGGCGCTGACCGGCCATCCCGACGCGCCACCGGCCAAGGTCGGCGTGCCCTTCGCCGACCTGACCTCGGGGCTGTGGATCGCCATCGCCATCCTGACCAGCCTGGTCGGCCGTGGCGTCTCGGGGCGCGGCTGCCACGTCGATCTCGCCATGATGGATGCCCAGGTCAGCCTCCTGACGATCGCCGCGGCGAGGCTGTTCGCGCTCGACGAGGATCCGCGGCGCTGCGGCACCGAGCATCCCGGCCGGGTGCCCTCGGCGGCCTTCGCCTGCCGCGACGGCGGCTGGCTGCATGTCAGCGGCAGCGATCAGCATTGGGCGGCCATCTGCGCCGTGCTGGGTCTCGACGATCTCGCCGCCGACCCACGGCTCGGCAGCAACGAGGGCAGGGTGGCCGAACGCCAAAGGGTCATGGCGCGGATGAAGCAGGCGATCGGTGAGCGTGACCGCGGCCCGCTCGCCGAGGCGCTGCGCGCCGCCGACGTGCCGGCCGGCGAGGTCAACAGCGTGCGGGAGATCCTCGAGGACCCCCATACCAACGCGCGGGAGATGGTGGGCGCTTTCGATCATCCTAGCGAAGGCAGGTTCCCGGCGCTGCGCAATCCCTTGCGCTTCGACGGCTTCGACGATCCGGAAACCGGCACGCCGCCGCTGCTCGGCCATGACACGGCCGCCATTCTCTCGGGCGCCCTTGGGCTGGACGAGGCCGAAATCGGCGCGCTGCGCAAAGAGGGAGTGATCTGAGATGGATGAGAGCCCGGTTCTGATCAGCCGCGAAGGCCCGGTGGCGCGCATCACGCTCAACCGGCCGGCGGCGCGCAACGCGCTCGACCTCGCCATGTGCCGGGCGCTGCGCGAGGCCTTCGAGGTGTTCGACGGCGATGCCTCGGTGCGCGTCGTGCTGCTCGACGCGGCCGGGCCGGTATTTTGCGCCGGCGCCGACCTCCGGGAGCGCCAGGGCAAGGACGAGGCCTGGGTGCGCGGCCGCCGGCTCGCCGCCTTCGCCGCCTATGAGGCGATCGAGCGCTGCGGCAAGCCGGTGGTGGCCCTGGCGCAAGGCCCGGTCGTCGGCTCCGGCGGCGAGATCGCCATGGCCTGCGACTTCATCATTGCCGCGAACGTGGTCACGTTTCGCTTTCCCGAGCCGCAATGGGGCACGGTTGGCGCCACCCAGCGCCTGCAGCGGGTGATCGGCAAGCGGCGCGCCAAGGAGCTCTTGTTCACCGGCCGCGCCATGCCGGTCGAGGAGGCCTTCAGCCTTGGCCTGGTCGCGCGGGTGGTCGCTCCCGAAGCCTTGCAGGCGGCCGGCGACACCATCGCCGCCGAGATCGCCAAGGCGCCGCCGCTCGCCATGAGCCTGACCAAACAGGCTATCGATCTCGGCGAGGAGGGCACGCTTGCCAACGGCATCCGCATCGAGCTCTCCCATATCGAACGGTGCCTTGCGGCCGGCGAGTGGCGGCAAGGCGTGGAAGCCTTTGCCCGTGGCGCTGAGCGTGACCGGCCGGCCGGGCCCGACGGCGCGGCGGAACCAGCGTGAGACCCTTCCGATGAACCTTTCAACCATTTGTCCCGTCACCTCGGCCGACGCGCTGGCACGCGCCGTGACGATCGGCCCCGATGTCGAGGCGATCGTCGCCGCCGATGGCCGCCTGACCTATGCCGAGCTTGCCGGGGATGTCGCGGACTTGCGCGCGGTCCTCGTCGCATCGGGCATCGGGCATGGCGATCATATCGGCCTGTGCCTCGGCAACGGCGTGCGCTGGATGACGCTGTTTCTGGCGCTCGGCTCGATCGGCGCGGTGACGGTGCCGATCAACACCCGCTTTCGCGGCGAGGAAATGGCCTATGCGCTGCGGCAGGCGCGGGTCAAGGCGCTGTTCATCGCCGACCGCTTCCTGCGCATCGATTTCATCGCCATGCTGCGCGAAATCTGTCCCGGCATCGACAATGCGCTGCCGGATCCGGGCTTGCCGGATCTGCAGCGCGTCGTCGTGCTGGGCGACGACATTCCCGCCGGTGCCATGTCCTTCGAGGCCCTGCGCGCCATGCCCGCCGCGCCGGTGGCGCCGGGCTGCCGGCCGGACGACATCCTGCTGATCCAATATACATCGGGCACCACATCCCGTCCCAAGGGCGTGATGCTGACCCATGCCAACATGCTGGGAAACGGCTTCTTTTCGGGGGGGCGCATGGGGCTTCGCATCGCCGACCGCTTCCACTCCGCGCGGCCTTTCTTCCACGTCGCCGGCAGCTCGCTTTCGGTCCTGGCCGCGATCCAGCACGTCGTCACACTGGTGACCATGGACCGCTTCGAGGCCGGCGAGGCGCTGCGCCTGATGGAGGCCGAGCGCTGCACGCATTTTTCCGGCAACGACACCATGGCGCTGCTGCTGCTGAACGAGCCGAGCCGCGCCGCGCGGCATCTGGTCCTGCGCGGCGGCTGGGCGGCGGCATCGCCGACCATCCTGCGGCGCATTGTCGACGAGCTCGGCGCCAGCGAATGCGTTGCCGGCTATGGCCTGTCGGAGGCCTCGCCCAACATCGCCCAGTCGTGCTGGTGGGAGCCCGTGGAGCTGCGGACCAGCGCACGCATGCGCCCACAGCCGGGCGTCGAGGTTCGCATCCTTGGCGAAGACGGCGCCGACTGCGCGGCCGGCCAGCCCGGCGAGATCGTGGTTCGCGGCTGGAACGTCATGCGCGGCTATTTCGACAAGCCGACGGAGACCGCCGAGACGCTCAGCGCCGAGGGGTGGCTCGCGACCGGCGATCTCGGCAGGCTGGACGCGGACGGCCGGCTGGAATTCCTGGGGCGTGCCAAGGATATCGTGCGGGTCGGCGGCGAGAATGTTTCCCCGGCCGAGATCGAGGACATCCTGCATCGCCATCCCGCTATCCGTCAGGCCGCGGTGGTCGGCGTTCCCGATCCACGGCTGATCGAAGTGGTCGTCGCCTTCGTCATTCCCAACGCCGGCGTGGTTTGCGACCCGCAGGCGCTGATCGCCTGGTGTCGCGAGCAGATGGCCGGCTTCAAGGTGCCCCGGCACCTCTGGGTGGTCGAGGATTTCGAGGCGATCGGCATGACCGCCAGCGCCAAGGTGCAGAAGAAGCCGCTCGCCGCCCACGCCCGGCGGCTGCTCGGGCTGGATCAGGTGGCCTCGCCATGAAGATCGTCACCAATGTT
>BFBZ01000024.1_pt43 | contig 10399 bp, 12 predicted proteins | sample 1888401 | NCBI WGS metagenome assembly BFBZ01 (sample SAMD00112614, study PRJDB3348) | symbiont metagenome | host: Chara braunii | reverse complement strand
CGCGGTGTTATCTAGCCCCAATGGCTTCACTCCTCGGTAAATTCATCCTTCCTATCGCCATCGGCGCAGTCGCCTTGGTGCTGTTTCTCGGCCTCGTCAATATGACGCGCGGCGGTTCGCCGAATTTGTCGCAGAAGCTCATGCGCTGGCGGGTGATCCTGCAGTTCGTTGCGGTCGTCATTGCAATGGCGGCCATCTGGGCCATGGGACGTTGATGGGACGTTGAGAACAACATGGTAGTCCTTAATCGCATCTACACGCGCACCGGTGACGACGGCACGACCGCGCTTGGCAATGGTGAGCGCCGTCCCAAATATGATCTGCGCGTCTCGGCCTATGGAACCGTCGACGAGACCAACGCCGCCATTGGCGTCGCCCGGCTCCATCTCGGCGAAGCGCCCGAGATCGACGCGATGCTGGGGCTGATCCAGAACGATCTGTTCGACCTCGGTGCGGACCTGGCGGTGCCGCAGCGCGAGGGCAAGGCGGAGCGGCTGCGCGTCGTCGCCAGCCAGGTCGACCGGCTGGAGCGCGACATCGATGCGCTCAACGAGCGCCTCTCGCCCTTGACCTCGTTCGTGCTYCCGGGCGGAACYYCGGCGGCGGCGCATCTGCACGTCGCCCGTACCATTTGCCGCAGGGCGGAACGAATGATCGCGGAACTCGCGGGGAGGCCGGACGAGCCCGTCAGCGAGGCCGCCATCCGCTATATGAACCGGCTRTCGGATTTCCTGTTCGTGGCCAGCCGCGCCGCGAACCGCAACGGCGYRGGTGACGTATTGTGGGTGCCAGGGCAGAACCGTTAACCCGGCGGCGTGCGAGGTTGCTTTTTTCACCCCTCGCGCGTTGACCGGGGGGTACGGGCGCTTTAGGTTCCGCGCCCGAAAGGTCAACCCCGGACAAATTAGAGCGAAAGAGGATCGATGAAGGTTCTGGTGCCGGTCAAGCGGGTGGTCGATTACAACGTCAAGGTCCGCGTCAAGAGCGACGGATCGGGCGTTGAGCTCGCCAACGTCAAGATGTCGATGAATCCGTTCGACGAGATCGCCGTCGAGGAAGCGCTGCGGCTGAAGGAAGCCGGCAAGGCGACCGAGGTGGTGGTGGTCTCGATTGGGCCCGCGCAGGCCTCCGAGACGATCCGCACGGCGCTGGCGATGGGCGCCGATCGCGGCATCCTGGTCAAGGCCGAGGGCAATGTGGAACCGCTGGCGGTGGCCAAGATCCTCAAATCGGTCGCCCAGGAGGAACAGCCCGGACTGATCATCCTCGGCAAGGGCAATGTGGAACCGCTGGCGGTGGCCAAGATCCTCAAATCGGTCGCCCAGGAGGAACAGCCCGGACTGATCATCCTCGGCAAGCAGGCGATCGACGACGATTGCAACCAGACCGGCCAGATGCTGGCGGCGCTGCTCGGCTGGGCGCAGGCGACCTTCGCCTCCAAGCTCGAGGTCGACGGCTCGGACTTCAAGGTCACCCGCGAGGTCGATGGCGGCCTGCAGACCGTGAAGCTCAAGGGACCGGCGATCGTCACCACCGATCTGCGCCTCAATGAGCCGCGCTACGCCTCGCTGCCGAACATCATGAAGGCGAAGAAGAAGCCGATCGCCGAGAAGACCGCCGCCGATACCGGCGTCGATCTCACGCCGCGTCTCGAGGTCCTCAAGACCACCGAGCCGGCGGGCCGCAAGGCCGGCGTCAAGGTCAAGGACGTCGCCGAGCTCGTCAACAAACTCAAGACCGAGGCGGGGGTGCTCTGATGGCCACGCTGCTGATTGCCGAACACGACAATGCCGGGATYAAGGACGCGACCAACAAGGCGCTGACGGCGGCCACAGCCCTCGGCGCCGATGTCGACGTGCTGGTCGCGGGCCAGGGCGCCAAGGGKGCTGCGGAAGCTGCCGCCAAGCTCGCCGGCGTCAAGAAGGTGCTGCTGGCCGATGACGCGGCCTATGCGCATGATCTCGCCGAGCCGCTCGCCGACCTCGTCGTCAAGCTCGCCGCGACCTACGATGCGATCGTCGCGCCCGCGACCTCGCGCTTCAAGAACGTGATGCCGCGCATCGCCGCTCTGCTCGACGTGATGCAGGTGTCGGAGATCATCAAGGTCGTCGCGCCCGACACGTTCGAGCGGCCGATCTATGCTGGCAACGCGATCCAGACCGTGAAGTCGAAGGAYGCCAAGAAGGTCATCACCGTGCGCACCTCGACCTTCGCCGCTGCCGGYGAGGGTGGCAGCGCGTCGGTCGAGACCGTCGCGGCGGCCGGCGATCCGGCGCTGTCGAGCTTCCTCGGCGAGGAGGTCGCCAAGAGCGACCGGCCCGAGCTGACCTCGGCCAAGATCATCGTCTCCGGCGGCCGCGCGATGCAGAGCCGCGAGAACTTCGCCAAATACATCGAGCCGCTCGCCGACAAGCTCGGCGCCGGCGTCGGCGCCTCGCGCGCCGCGGTCGATGCCGGCTATGCGCCGAACGATTGGCAGGTCGGCCAGACCGGCAAGGTCGTGGCTCCGGAGCTGTATGTGGCCGTCGGCATTTCCGGCGCGATCCAGCATCTCGCCGGSATGAAGGACTCCAAGGTGATCGTCGCCATCAACAAGGATGAAGATGCGCCGATCTTCCAGGTGGCCGATTATGGCCTGGTGGCGGACCTCTACCAGGCGGTTCCCGAACTGACCGACGCGCTCGGCAAGCTCGGTAAGTAACGCTTGTGACACCGGCCGCATGGGACCTCGGCGGCCGGTGTTCTCACTTCTAGGGCATGGACGGACGCAGATGGCGCGCCGTTCCGGTGGATGACAACATGGCTCAGATCAACAAGCTCGGTGTGATCGGCGCGGGACAGATGGGCAACGGCATCGCGCATGTTGCCGCCCTGGCCGGGCTCGACGTGGTGCTCAACGACGTCACCTCCGACCGGTTGAAATCGGGCATGGCGACAATCAATGGCAACCTGACCCGCCAGGTGGCCAAGAAGGTCATTTCCGACGAGGCGCGCAGCAAGGCGCTGAACCATATCTCGCTCGCCGACAGCCTCGACGGCCTCGCCGATTGCGATCTGGTSATCGAGACCGCGATCGAAAAGGAAGACGTCAAGCGCAAGATCTTCCATGACCTCTGCGCGGTCCTGAAGCCGGAGGCGCTGATCGCCTCCAACACCTCGTCGATCTCGATCACGCGGCTTGCCGCCTGCACCGACCGGCCCGAGCGCTTCATCGGCATTCATTTCATGAATCCGGTTCCGCTGATGGAGCTGGTTGAGCTCATCCGCGGCATCGCCACCGACGACACGACCTTCGAGGCGGCCAAGGAGTTCGTCGGCCGGCTCGGCAAGCAGATCGCGGTGTCCGAGGACTTCCCGGCGTTCATCGTCAACCGCATCCTGCTGCCGATGATCAACGAGGCGATCTACACGCTGTATGAGGGCGTCGGCAATGTCGAGGCGATCGATGCGGCGATGAAGCTCGGCGCGCATCATCCGATGGGCCCGCTGGARCTGGCCGATTTCATCGGCCTCGATACCTGCCTGTCGATCATGCAGGTGCTGCATGAGGGGCTGGCGGATTCCAAGTACCGGCCGTGCCCGCTGCTGGTGAAATATGTCGAGGCCGGCTGGCTCGGCCGCAAGACGCAGCGCGGCTTCTACGATTATCGCGGGCCCAAGCCGGTCCCGACGCGCTGACCGCACAACCCCGCGTTGGATAGGCCAATCGATACGCTTCGTTAAGGCTGCCGGGTTAGAGTGCCCGTAACGAGGGTATAAGCGTATGGATATGAGCTTGGTGGCTGCGGCCCTGGCGCAGCAGGCGAGTGCAACTCAGCAGCAGGTCGCCACGACYGTGCTGAAGCAGAACCTGAATGCGCAGAAGGATGCCGTCCTGACCCTGCTCGGTGGTGCGCAGCAGACGCTGTCGCTCGCCAATGTCGGCCCCGGCGTCGGCGGCAATCTCAACATCGCCGCCTGAGCTCGATTCAGCCAACCAATCAGTTGCTCGTCATGCCGGAACAAGCTCGGCGATGACGACCTGGGAATGGCCTCGCGCAAAAGGCCGAGTGTCAGAGTCCTGCCGCCGCCTTCGCCGTGATGGCCTGGATCAGCTTGACCGCATCGGCACTGTCCCATTCGGCGGGGCCTGCGATGGTCGCGATCTCGCAGCCATGGCCGTCGACCAGCACCGAGGTTGGCATGCCCAAGGCGCGGCCCACGGCCTTCAGGTCCTGGAACACCTTGGCCTTCTGGTCGCTGAAATAGGCCAGCTGCGTCAGCTTGGCCTCGGTCAGGAAGGCCTTCGGCTTCTCCGGGTCGCGGGTGTCGATGTTGACCGCGACCACCTGGAAGGCGTCGCTGCCGAGCTTGGCCTGCAGCCCGTCCAGCGCCGGCATCTCCTTGCGGCACGGCACGCACCAGGTCGCCCACAGGTTCAATAGCACCGTCCTGCCGCGGAAGTCGGACAGTTTCTTCGGCGCGCCCGTCCCATCCTCGAAAGCGAGATCCGGCAACCGCAGCGGCGCGGWGGCCGGCGTCAGCGCCGCGACCTCGCCCTTGATCAGCGGCGCGATCCGCTTGGCKGTCGCGACCGCCGCYTCGCAGGCCTGGTCGCCCGCCGGACGGCCCTTCAGCAGCCCGCCAAACGCCATGGCCGCCACACCGGCGACGGCGACCACCGTGATGGCGGCTGCGGCCAGCAGCGTTTTCCGCGATCCAGCGGGGCGGGCAGGGGACGGCTCTGGCTTATCGTTTGTCATCTCGGGTCGGTTGCGGCTATCAGAGGCGCGAATTTGCGGGGCACTGCACGATGTGTCCCATCCTTTGGCGATCAGCAAGGCTTAAGAGCGGCAGGCATGAGCAACAAGATGTGGGGTGGCCGGTTCTCGGAGCGTCCCGACGAGATCATGGAGGACATCAACGTCTCGATYGACGTCGATCGCCACCTCTACGCGCAGGATATTGCCGCCTCCAAGGCGCACGCCGCCATGCTCGCCGCCCARGGCATCATCACCGCGAGTGATGCGAAAAATATCGGCAAGGGTCTAGACACGATCCTGTCAGAGATCACCAAGGGGGCGTTCGAGTTCAAGCGGGCGCTCGAGGACATTCACATGAATGTCGAGAGCCGGCTCGGCGAGCTGATCGGCCCGGCCGCCGGCCGCCTGCACACCGCGCGCTCGCGCAACGACCAGGTCGCGACCGATTTCCGCCTGTACGTGCGCGACACGATCGACGACATCGACGCCGCGCTGGCCGCCTATCAGCACGCGCTGGCGTCTCGCGCGCTCGACCATGCCGGCACCGTGATGCCCGGCTTCACCCATCTGCAGACGGCACAGCCGGTCACCTTCGGCCACCATCTGCTGGCCTATGTCGAGATGGCCGGCCGCGACCGCGGCCGCTTTGCCGAYGCCCGCAAGCGGCTCAATGAATCCCCGCTCGGCGCCGCCGCGCTGGCCGGSACCTCGTTCCCGATCGACCGCCACGCCACAGCGGAGGCGCTCGGCTTCGAGCGCCCGATGGCCAATTCGCTCGACGCCGTCTCCGACCGCGATTTCGTGCTGGAAACGCTCTCCGCCGCCTCGATCTGCGCCGTGCATCTGTCGCGCTTCGCCGAGGAGATCGTGATCTGGACCTCGCCTTTGGTCGGCCTGATCAAGCTGTCGGACAAGTTCACCACCGGCTCCTCGATYATGCCGCAGAAGCGCAATCCGGACGCCGCCGAGCTGGTGCGCGCCAAGACCGGCCGGGTGATCGGCGCGCTGAACGCGCTSCTGATCGTGATGAAGGGCCTGCCGCTCGCCTATCAGAAGGACATGCAGGAGGATAAGCAGGGTGCGATGGAGGCTTTTGCCGCGCTGTCGCTCGCCATCCGCGCCATGACCGGCATGGCGCTCGATCTGGTACCGGACGAGGCCCGCATGAAGGCYGCCGCYGGCGAGGGCTATGCCACCGCCACCGACCTCGCCGACTGGCTGGTGCGCACGCTGAAGATGCCGTTCCGSGAGGCCCATCACGTCACCGGGCGGATCGTGGCGCTGGCGTCGAAGCAGGGCGTCGCCTTGCACGAGCTGCCGCTATCGGCGATGCAGCAGGTCGAGCCGAAGATCACGGCCGACGTGCTCGGCGTGCTCTCGGTGGAGTCGTCGGTGAAGAGCCGCACCAGCTTCGGCGGCACCGCGCCGAAGAACGTCGCGAGCCAGGCCAAGGGCTGGCTGAAGCGGCTGGAAAAACAGCGAAAGTAGGGCCGCTGTCCGAAATTTGACCGGACCGGCGTGGCTCCCCGGCACTCGCCACGTCCGGTCAATCTCTGTATGGTGCAGCCCGCATGGGGATCTCACACGTGAATCGCAGTCGCCGTCCGATGTCCAAAGCCTGGCCTCTCCTTGTGGTCGGGGCCGCCGCCCTGTCGCTCGCCGCCTGCGGGCGCAAGGGCCCGTTGGACCTGCCAGCGAACTCGCCGCCCGCGCCGCAAATGTCGGCTGCCCCYGCCGACACCGCGACCGAGACCGCCAACAAGCCGGGCCTGTTCAAYTCCGGCTACGGCACCGACGCCGGCCCCGCCGCCTCCCGCGGCACCAAGAAACCCTTCATCCTCGACCCGCTGCTGGACAGCAAATAGGGGCAAACTCCGCTCGATCCGCCGTCGCTGCCACCCTCCCCTGGAGGGGCAGGGTCGCCTTGCGTGGAGCGCAGCGAGACGCGAGGCGGGGTCGGGTGATCTCTCCACGGGCACCGCCTTCGCGGCATCAACCCACCCCGGCGCACGCCGCTGACGCGCCGTGCCCCGACCCTCCCTCTCCAGGGGGAGGGGGTGGCCGCGTCAATTGACAATCCGCCCCATTTCCCGGCAATTCGCCGCCACAATCACTCCATCTCGCAGCCCCGCGCGCGGACCAGACCCATGAACCATTTCGACTACCGCGACGGCGTGCTGCACGCCGAGGCCGTCAATCTCGCCGGGCTCGCCGCCCAGGTCGGCACGCCGTTCTACTGCTACTCCACCGCCACTTTGGAGCGGCACTATCGCGTGTTCGCCGAGGCCTTCACCGGCCAGGACGTGCTGATCTGCTACGCGATGAAGGCCAATTCCAACCAGTCGGTGCTGCGCACCCTGGCCAAGCTCGGCGCCGGCGCCGACGTCGTCTCCGGCGGCGAACTGAAGCGCGCGCTGGCGGCCGGCATCCCCGCGCGCAAGATCGTGTTCTCCGGCGTCGGCAAGACCGAGGCCGAGCTGCGCGCCGCGCTCGCGGCCGACATCCACTGCCTCAATATCGAGTCCGAGCCGGAGCTCGACCTCCTGGCGCGGCTTGCCAATGAGACTGGCCACACCGCSCGCATCTCGGTGCGCGTCAATCCGGACGTCGATGCCGGCACGCACGCCAAGATCTCGACCGGCAAGTCGGAGAACAARTTCGGCATTCCCTTGGAGCACGCCCGCAAGGTCTACGCCCGCGCCGCCAAGATGAAGGGCATCGAGGTCACCGGCGTCGACGTCCATATCGGCAGCCAGATCACCGATCTCGGCCCYATGGAGACYGCSTTCCGCATCCTCGCCGAGTTCGTGCAGACGCTGCGCGCCGACGGCCACACGATCAGCCACGTCGATTTCGGCGGCGGCCTCGGCATCCCCTATCACATGGACCGCGCGGTGCCGCCGGAGCCCGCCGCCTATGCCGCGATGGTCAAGCGCGTCWSSCACAATCTCGGCTGCACGCTGATGTTCGAGCCCGGCCGCATGATYGTCGGCAATGCCGGCATCCTGCTGACCAGGGTGTTGCACCTCAATCCGCGCCCGACCAAGGAGTTCCTCGTCGTCGACGCCGCGATGAACGATCTGATCCGCCCGACGCTCTACGAGGCGCATCACGATATCCTGCCCGTGATCCAGCCCGCGCCGAACGCGCCCGCATTCGTGGCCGACGTYGTCGGCCCGGTCTGCGARAGCGGCGACTACCTCGCGCTCGACCGCACGCTGCCCGARCCYSSGCCSGGCGACCTCCTCGCCATCATGACMKCRGGTGCCTACGGCGCCGTGCAGGCCTGCACCTACAACACCCGCGCTTTGGTACCGGAGGTTCTGGTCAAGGGCGACCAGTCCGCCGTGATCCGCCCGCGYATCGAGGTCGAGCAGCTGATCGCGATGGATACGCCGGCGCCGTGGCTGTGAGTGCGATCAATCGAACAGATCGGGCCTGATCTCGCGCGRGTGGTGCAGGATCACGCGGATCACAACGCCGTCTGGATCTTCGGTATAGAACACGATATGCGCCTGGAACCGAAACCTCCGGTGCCCGGGCGCGATATCGCTCACGCTGGCACCGATCCGCGGAAAATTCGCCAGCAGATCGAACGTGCGCTCAAGGCCCGCGTGATAGGCGTCGGCTTGGTTACGTACCGAAGGTGCTGATCGTATAGTCGTAGATATCAAGCAGATCAGCCTTGGCACGGGCTGAGAGCTTGAACTCAGCCACGGCGAGCCGCGACGCGCCGTTGTGCCTCGGCGCGAATATCGCTCATGGTCGAGCTGGTGATACGCTGGCAATCGGGATGCTGCAACACTTCGCGGTAGCGCGCGAGCTGCTCCTCGCGGCTCAAAGCCCGCCATTCGGCAAGCTCGGCTTCGCTCGGCGGCAGCGCGGAAGGCATCGCACGGGTGGTTGCATCAGTCATACCCGCAAAATAACACGGGTCACCGGCACATGCGAGGGGGTGTTCCGGTCTGTCGCTTGGCGACAAGCGGACCCAGGCCAAAGGCCCAGGACCTCGCGGCGACATTGGAGGATTGAGGATGAAATCAGCAAGCTCAAGRCATTCGATGCCGCTGAGCACCTCCGTACGCCGGCCGCCCGAGCGGAGGATCTCAACCTCGTGCTCGCCGACGGTGATCCCRCCGAGGTCCGCGACGCCCTCGACCTCGTCGCCCGSGCGCAGGGCATGAGCCAGGTTGCCGAGKCCGCCGGCGTGACGCGGCAAGGGCTCTACAAGACCCTCGGCGAGAACGGCAATCCGGAGTTCGCGACCGTCCTGCGGATCATCACCGCGACGGGAATCCGGTTGACGGCCGAGCCGGCCGGCGCCAAGCCGAAGACGAAAGCCGCGGCGTCGCGGTGACGATCTCCGGCTGAAGCGCAGCTCAGTCGCGCGTCTCATGCAGCGCCGCAACTCCGCATTCCCTTCACCATGAGGACCCCCATGAGCATTCGCGTCGGCATCGTCGGGATCAGCGGTTTTGGCGGCGGCGAGGCGATGCGCCTGGTCGCGGGGCATCCCTCATTCGAACTGGTCTACGCCGCGGGCGAGGGCAGCGCCGGCCAGCGGCTGGCGGAGCGCTTCCCCGGCGTGCCGGCCAAGCTCGCCGATCTCGTGATCGAGAAATGGGACCCCGCGCGCCTGCCGTCCCTCGACGTRCTGTTCGCCTCGCTCCCCACCGGCGCCTCGAGAGATGCACTGGCGCGCGTGCCTGATGACGTGAAGATCGTCGACATCGGCGGCGACCACCGCTACGTCGACGGCTGGACTTACGGCCTCGCCGACGTCTGGCCCAAGGAGATCGCAGGCAAGACCCGCATCGCCAATCCCGGCTGTTTCCCCGCGGCCGCGCTGACCCCGCTGGCGCCGCTGCTGGCCGACAAGCTGATTTCGCCCGACAACATCGTGATCGACGCCAAGACCGGCATCTCCGGCGCCGGCCGCGGCGGCGGCACAGGCTTCGGCTACGCCGAGAGCAACGAGAACCTGATCCCCTACGGCCTGCTCAAACACGTCCACATGCCCGAGATCRWSMGCASSATCGCGCGGATCAGCGSCGGCAGCGCYRCCGGCCTCGTGTTCACGCCGCATCTCGTGCCGATGACCCGCGGCATTCTCGCCACCATYTACGCYCGCGGCCGCGCCACCACCGCGCAGTGCCTCGACGCCGCCCGCCGCTTCTAYSRWGSCAGCGCCTTCGTCCGCGTCACCGACAAGCCGCCGCAGACCAAATGGGCCACCGGCTCCAACCTCGCCTTCGTCAGCTACGCCGCCGACCCCGAGCGCAACCTGGTGATCGCGCTSGGCGTCGTCGACAATCTCGGCAAGGGCGCVGCCGGGCAGGCRGTGCAGAATGCGAAYCTGATGTGCGGRYTGCCKGAGACCGCGGGGCTGGAGGGGGYGCCGGTCTGGCCGTGAGGTCGGCCGCGATTGTCACAGCAGCGGGAGACGGMACGGGTGATCAAACGGCRYCTYTCCTCAGCGTTTGATSCGSTGCACCGTCACCGTGGTCCCCACTCAGAAGCCCGTCGAGAGCGCGACCTCGCGCCATCGGGCGATGATGGCGGCGTCGGAGGCGTGCTTCGCCTCGATCGCCGCGACGGTGTCGGCCCCCAGTGGTAACCGCACCGGCGGATCGGGCTCGCCGGCGAAGTCGACGAGC
>BFBZ01002357.1_pt1 | contig 10400 bp, 8 predicted proteins | sample 1888401 | NCBI WGS metagenome assembly BFBZ01 (sample SAMD00112614, study PRJDB3348) | symbiont metagenome | host: Chara braunii | reverse complement strand
CCCGCCGCCAAGAAAGCCGCACCCGCGCCTGCCAAGGCCGCCACGGCGAGCAAGCCTGACAATCTGCGCCGGCTGATCGGCATCGGCCCGGTCAATGAAAAGCTGCTCAAGGGGCAAGGTGTCACCACCTTCGCCCAGATCGCCGCATGGTCGGCCGCCGATATCGAGCGGATCGAACATGCCCTGCAATTCGGTGGCCGCGTCGAGCGGGAGCACTGGGTTGAGCAGGCGAAACTGCTCGCTGCCGGCGACGAAAAGGAATTCGCCCGACGCTTCCCGTCAGCGGGAACCTCCAGCAACACCTGACCGGCCTGCCGGCATCAGCCAACAGCCCGGCGGCGCCCCCCTTGGGTGTCGCCGTTGGCCTCTGCCACGAGGCCGCCTTTGCGTCTCTCGACGCCGCTCCCTCGATTGCGCTGGAACGGGTCCCCATATAGAGCGGTCGACGTACTCATCGACCGCAACACCCGAGTCCCATGTCCCTGCCCTCCGCTATATTCCGCAATGATGAGAGCGCGCGCCAGCTGGTCTTCGACCGTCCGGCCGAGATCATCGTGGCGCATGGACCGGAGGATTTCGAACCCGCATTCCAGGCCGCACAGGCCGCGCACGACGCCGGCAAATGGCTGGCCGGCTACGTCTCCTACGAAGCCGGCTACCTGCTCGAACCAAAGCTCGTACCACTCTTGCCGGATGGTCGCCGCGCCCCACTGGTTTGCCTCGGCGTCTTCGATGCTCCGGTCGAGGAACCCGTCGTCCCGTCCACGGCAGCGCCTACCAACGGGCCGATCTTCGACGCCAGGGCACAGTGGTCGCCAGCGGACTATGAAAAGCGCTTCTCCCGGCTCCATCGGCACATCCGCGAGGGCGACTGCTATCAGGCCAACCTCACCTTTCCGATCCATGCGCAATGGTCGGGCGATCCGCTCGCCGCCTTCGACGCGCTGACCGAGCGCCAGCCGGTCAAATACGGCGCGCTGATCACGCTCGGCGATCCCATAGTGCTGTCGCGCTCACCCGAACTCTTCTTCGAGATCGACGCCGCGGGCATGATCGAGACGCATCCGATGAAGGGCACCGCACCGCGCGGCGCGAGCCCCGAGGAAGACCAGAGGCTGAAGGAGTTCCTGCGCAACGACGAGAAGAACCAGGCCGAGAACCGGATGATCGTCGATCTCTTGCGCAACGATATCTCGCTGATCAGCGAAGTCGGCACGCTGGAAGTGCCCGCGCTGTTTCGCATCGAGAGCTATCCGACCGTCCACCAGATGGTCAGCGACGTGCGGGCGAAACTGCTGCCCGGCCTCACCATCCGTCGCATCTTCGCGGCGCTGTTTCCCTGCGGCTCGATTACCGGCGCGCCAAAAATTCGCGCCATGGAAATCCTGCACGGTCTTGAAGGGACGTCACGAGACGTTTATTGCGGCGCCACAGGCTGGATCGCGCCAGGGGGCACGATGCGCTTTTCCGTGGCGATCCGCACCATCTCGCTCTTTTCCAGCGGCGAGGCCGTCTACAATGTCGGCGGCGGTGTCGTCTTTGATTCGACGGCTGAGGAGGAGTATCAGGAGTGTCTGCTCAAGGCGCGCTTCGCGACGGGAACAAAGCCGGCTTCGAGCTGATCGAAACCATGCGCTGGCAGCCGGCTTCGGGCTTCCTGCGTCTCAACCGCCATCTTGCTCGTTTGCATGCTTCGGCAACGGATCTGGACTTCGCCTTTGACCCGGTCAAGATCGCCGACGCCTTGAAACAGGCTGTCGACGGCGCCAGGGCAGCGATGCGCCTGCGCCTTGTCCTGTCCGATGGCGGCCATGTCACGGCCTCGGCACAGCCTTACGAGCAATCCGTCGCCGATAAGGTCTGGCGGCTGCAGCTTGCACGCACGCGGCTCGATTCGGCCGATGCGCTGTTGCGTCACAAGACCAGCCGGCGCGATGCCTACCAGCGGGCGCGCGCCGAATATCTCATCAGCCAGGCTGACGAGGTTGTGCTGGCCAATGAGCGCGGCGAGGTCTGCGAAGGCACGATCACCAACATCTTCGCCGATTTCGGTGACGGCACGCTGGCAACGCCGCGGCTCGATTGCGGCCTGCTGCCTGGCGTATTGCGCGGTGAACTGCTGGATGAAGGCCGTGCCCTTGAGACCGTTTACACATGGGACAAACTGAAATCCGCCAAGGCGATCTTCGTCGGCAATTCGTTGCGGGGCCTGATGCCTGCAAGGCTGGCCTGACGCAGGTCGGAAGGAGACCGTTCTGACCGAGGGACGATACATAGCGGCAAACGCCGGCGGACAATCATGAACCAGCGCCAGACCGTGCCCACCCACACGCCCTATGACGGTTCCTCGAAACTGTTCAGCATCGGGCTGAAGCCGCTCGACCCCGATAGATGGATCGAGGTCGACGACCATCTGCTGCCCTACCTCGCCGAGAAGCGCCGGCTCTACGCGGAAATCCCCGAACGGGTATTTGTCGAGGAAGACGGCACCCGCGACGCGCAGGGTGAAGTACTGGACCTGCTTACGGAATACCTGCTGAAGCATTTCCCGCAAACCCATCGCCGCACCGGCCAAGGCATCGAGGTGGTGGGTGCGGCAGGCAATTCCAAAAGCGGCTCGGCTGCTGGCGGGCTCGGCGACACACCGCTTGTCGCCGCATCCCTTCTCGTCCAGGAGGACCTGGTCATCATGCGTCGCGACGAGAGCGGCTGGCGGCTCGTCGCCGGCTCGCTGTGTTTTCCCTCGTCATGGTCGCTGATCGAAAAATTCGGCCGGCCGCTGCAGGAGATCCACGCGCCGGTGCCGGGCTTCGGTCCCGGCACGCGTCCGGCGGAATTGATCAACCGCATGTTCGACGGCCTCCAGGGCCAGGCCGTCGAACGCTACAACTGGTCGATCCAGTCGGATGACGCGCTCTACCATCCACTCTCCGACGTCCAGCGCATCGACCGCGCCACCAACCGACCCTCAAGATTCCCGGACGGCGACATCAACGCCCACGCCTTCATCCGCGTCGAGCGGCAGACGCTGCGCAAACTCCCCGCATCCCGCGATATCCTGTTCACCATCCGCATCCATCTCGACCCGTTGCGGGTCCTGGCTGGTCACCCGGATCGGACAGCGCTGGCAACGTCCTTTGCAGCGCAGCTGGAAGCTCTCGATCTCGCCCAGCTCGACTACAAGGGCATGACGTCCGATCGCGACCGGCTGGTTACTGTTCTTAACCACATGGCCAACGGCGCCTGACCGCTGGTTGGCGCTTTTCGCTGGTTTGTGACAATGATCTGTGATGTAGCGCTGGGTCGCCGGGCAAATGCCCGGCTTTTGCGCGTGTTTGCCCGGTCCTGCGGGCTTTGAAGGAGTGCTCTATAAAATGGCGAATGAAAACTGGCCTGTTTACGGTGAAATCAGCGGCCCCGTGGTGATGATCGGCTTCGGCTCGATCGGCCGGGGAACGCTGCCGCTCATCGAACGCCATTTCAAGTTCGACAAGTCGCGGATGACCGTGATCGACCCGCGCGACACCGACCGCAAGCTTCTCGACGAACGCGGCATCGCCTTCGTCCAGGAAGCGGTGACCGAGAAGAATTACAAGAAGCTGCTGACCCCGCTGCTGACCAATGGCGGCGGCCAGGGCTTCTGCGTCAACCTGTCGGTCGATACCGGTTCGGTGGACCTGATGCATCTCTGCCGCAAGCTCGGCGTGCTCTATATCGACACGGTAGTGGAGCCGTGGCTCGGCTTCTATTTCGACACCGAGGCCGACAATGCCAGCCGCACCAACTATGCGCTGCGCGAATCGCTGCTCAAGGAAAAGCGCGACAACCCCGGCGGCTCAACCGCGATCTCCACCTGCGGCGCCAATCCCGGCATGGTCTCCTGGTTCGTCAAGCAGGCGTTGGTGAACCTCGCCACCGATCTCGGCCTTGAGTTTTGGGAACCCGCGCAGGACGACCGCGAAGGCTGGGCCAAGCTGATGAAGAAGGCCGGCGTCAAGGGCATCCACATCGCCGAGCGCGACACCCAGCGCACCAAGAAGCCGAAGCCGATGAATGTGTTCTGGAACACATGGTCGGTCGAAGGCTTCGTTTCGGAAGGCATGCAGCCGGCCGAACTCGGCTGGGGCACGCATGAGAAGTGGATGCCGAAGAACGCCAAGAGGCACAAGCATGGTTCCAAGGCCGCGATCTATCTGGAGCAGCCCGGCGCCAACACGCGCGTGCGCACCTGGTGTCCGACGCCGGGCCCGCAGTACGGCTTCCTGGTAACGCACAACGAAGCGATCTCGATCGCCGATTTCTTCACCGTACGCGGCAAGAAGGGCAAGGTGCATTACCGCCCCACCTGCCACTATGCCTACCATCCCTGCAACGACGCCGTGCTGTCGATGCACGAGATCTTCGGTGCCGCCGGCAAGCCGCAGGCCGCTTACCATGTGCTTGACGAAAACGAGCTGGTCGACGGCGTCGACGAACTCGGTGTCCTGCTCTACGGCCACGACAAGAACGCCTATTGGTATGGCTCGCAGCTGTCGCTCGGCGAGGCCCGCAAGCTGGCGCCCTACCAGAATGCCACCGGCATGCAGGTCACCTCGGCGGTTCTGTCCGGCATGGTCTGGGCGCTGGAAAATCCCGAGGCAGGCATCGTCGAGGCCGACGAGATGGACTACAAGCGCTGCCTGGAAGTGCAGTCGCCCTATCTCGGCCCGGTCAAGGGCTACTACACGGACTGGACACCGCTGGACAATCGTCCCGGTCTGTTCCCGGAAGACCTGGACAAAAACGATCCGTGGCAATTCCGCAACATCCTGGTTCGATAGCACCCTTGCCAGTATGCCTCACCGCCTTGCAATCACCCGGAAATCGGGTGATTGAAGGGTGGCGGACATACGAGAGGATTTTCAAAATGACGATTGCGCGCAAACTGCTTTCGGCCGGCATTGCCACGGCCATGGCTGTAGCCCTTGCCGCCTGCAACACGACCGGCCCAAGCGAACCGCCAATGGCGGCGGCGCCCAAGGGAGTCGAAGGTTCGTGGATCGACGCCAAGGGCACGGGTCTGTCGACCTTCGCCGGCGGCAATTTCACCACCGTGGCGACCGACACCGGCCAGAAACTGTCCAACGGCAGCTACACCATGACCGGCGCCACGTCGGTCCAGATCAATGGTACCTCGCTGATCCGCCAGACGCCGGTCAGCTTCAACTGCCTGATGATCTCCACCAGCCAGCTTAACTGCACCAGCTCCAGCGGCCAGAACTTCGTGCTGACCAGGCGCACCTGAACACACAGATGGTTTGACTTGAGAACGGCGGCCATTGGCCGCCGTTCGTTTTTGTGCCGGCAAAGGTACCCGGATTTCTGCTTGCATCCCCGGGAACGCGATGGGAACATGCCGGGAAAAGCTGCTGTCGCATCGCAGTCAAGCAAGGGCGTTAAACGCCTCTGGTCAGTTCATCCGGGAGACGAAGATGAAGAAGATCGCCGCCATTGCCGCCCTGTCGGCATCCGCGCTCGGCCTGTCGGCCGGCGCTTCCTTTGCCGACTACACACTGAACATCCTTCACATCAACGACTGGCACAGCCGCATCGAGGGCAACAACAAATACGAAACGACCTGCTCGGCCGACGAGGAGACCAAGGGCGAGTGCATCGGCGGCGCGGCCCGCCTCGTCACGGCGATCGCCAAGGAGCGCAAGAAGCTGGAGGGCCAGAATGTGCTGCTGCTCAGCGCCGGTGACAATTTCCAGGGATCGCTTTTCTACACGACCTACAAGGGCAAGATCGAAGGCGAGTTCCTCAACGACATGAAGTTCGACGCCATGGCGCTCGGCAATCACGAGTTCGATGATGGCGAGGCAGCGCTTGCGCCCTTCCTGGACATGATCAAGTTCCCGGTGCTTGGCGCAAATGTGAAGGCCAACGCCCAGTCCAAGCTTGGCGACCGGGTCAAGCCGTCCATCGTGATTGAGGTCGGCGGCCAGAAGATAGGCATCATCGGCGCCGTCACCAACGACACCCCGGAACTCTCGTCACCGGGTCCGAACATCACCATCGAGAATGACGTCAAGTCGATCACCGCCGAGGTCGAGAAACTGCAGGCGCAAGGGGTCAACAAGATCATCGCGGTGACCCATATCGGCTATCCACGCGAGCGCGACGTCATCGCCAAGATACCGGGCATCGATGTCGTGGTCGGCGGCCACAGCCATTCGCTGCTGTCCAACACCGATCCGAAGGCCGAAGGCCCCTACCCGACGATGGTCGACAACCCCGGCGGCTACAAGGTGCCGGTCGTGCAGGCGGAGGCCTATTCGAAATATCTCGGCGAGTTCAAGGTGGTCTTCGACGACAACGGCAAGGTCAAGGAAGCCAGCGGCAATCCAATCCCTCTCGACAAGTCGATCACGCCTGATCCTGCCGTGCTTGCCCGCATCAAGGAGCTTGGCGCGCCGATCGAGGCGCTGAAGAACAAGGAAGTGGCCGAGACCACCGACGTGATCGACGGCAGCCGCCAGAGCTGCCGCGTCCACGAATGCTCGATGGGCAACCTCGTTTCCGACGCGATCCTCGACCGCGTCAAGGGACAGGGTGTCGAGATCGCCATTTCGAATGGCGGCGGCCTGCGCGCCTCGATCGACAAGGGCACGGTCACCATGGGCGAAGTGCTGACCGTGCTGCCGTTCCAGAACACGCTGGCAACCTTCCAGATTTCCGGCAAGGACCTGGTTGCCGGCCTCGAAAACGGCCTGAGCCAGATCGAGGACGGCGCCGGGCGCTTTCCCCAGGTTGCCGGCCTGAAATATTCGTTCGACAGGTCGGTCGCGCCGAATGCCGGCCGCCTCAAGTCGATCGAGGTGATGGAGAACGGCGCGTGGGCGCCGATCAATCCGGACAAGGACTATCTGGTCGCCACCAACAACTACGTCCGCCAGGGCGGCGACGGCTACAAGATCTTCGCCGAAAAGGCCAAGAACGCCTATGACTACGGTCCGGGCCTCGAACAGGTGGTGGCCGACTACCTCGCCGCGCACCGACCCTATACGCCCAAGCTCGATGGCCGCATCACGGAGATCGCCGCCACCGTTGCCGCGGCGCCAGCAGCTGAAGCGACCAAGCCGGCCGAGGCAGCCTCCGCCCAGCCAGCGAAGGCGGCGGATGCGACATCCGCACCGGCAGCGGAGCCTGCCCCGGCAACTCAGCCTGCCAAGCCAGCGGAGGCGGCTCCGGCAATGCCCGAATTGCCGACCAACTCCGGCAACATTGCCAACACTCCGCCGGCGATATCGACAGAGGCAGCGTCCCCGCCTCCGGCTCCTCCCGCACAGCCGGCACTCGCAGCTCCAGCGCCAGCCGAAGCCCCCGCGCCTGCTCCAGTTGCGGAACCTGCCAAGCCGGTCGAAACGGCGCCCACACCCGCCCCAGCCACGGAACCCGCCAAGCCCGCCCAAGCCGCACCGGCCGAAACCAGTCACGTGATCGTTTCCGGCGACACCTACTGGGATCTGGCTGAGAAGGCCTATGGCGACCCCACCAAGTGGAAAGTAATCTCCGATGCCAACAAGCGCTACCAGCCGCATCGCCTCCCGCTTGGCGCGACCTTGACCATTCCGGCGAAGTAGCCTCGCCCTCTCTCGCATCAGAACACCCGCCTGGGCGACCGGGCGGGTGTTCTGCATCAGGGTGCGGCCACGCGCTGCATTGAAAGCACCAGCAATATCGCTAGGTTCGCGGTCTCGGAGAATCCTGATGACCCTGTCCACCGCCATCGACACCAAATCAGCCAAGGCTGTCGGCCCGCTGCCGGCAGGACATCCGCCGGTCAAAACCGGCAAGGTCGGGGTCATGCTGGTCAACCTCGGCACGCCGGACGGCACCGATTTCAAGCCGATGTGGCGCTATCTTCGGGAATTCCTGTCCGACCCGCGTGTCATCGAACTCAACCGGGCGATCTGGTACCCGATCCTGTACGGCCTCGTGCTGACCACACGGCCAAAGAAGTCCGGCGCCAACTACGCCAGGATCTGGAACCGGGAAAAGAACGAGTCGCCGCTGCGCACCTTCACCCGCGCGCAAGGCGAGAAGCTCAGCCAGGCGCTCAGCGATTTGCCGAATGTCGTCGTCGACTGGGCGATGCGTTACGGCAATCCATCGACCGAAAGCGTGGCGAAGAAGCTGGTCGAACAGGGCTGCGACCGCATCCTTTCCTTTCCGCTCTACCCGCAATATTCGGCGACGACGACGGCAACCGCCAACGACCAGTTGTTCCGCGCCCTGATGAAGATGCGCGCCGCACCCGCTGTCCGCAGCGTGCCGCCCTATTATGACGAGCCGGTCTATATCGAGGCGCTTGCCCGTTCGCTCGAACAGCAACTGGCGGCGCTCGATTTCGAACCGGAGGTGGTCATCGCGTCCTACCACGGCATCCCCAAGCCGTATTTCGAGAAGGGCGACCCCTATCATTGCCATTGCCTGAAGACGACGCGGCTGCTGCGCGAGCGGCTTGGCTGGGACGACAAGAAGCTGATCACCACCTTCCAGTCGCGCTTCGGCGCGCAGGAATGGCTGCAGCCCTACACCGACAAGACGGTCGAGAAGCTTGGCAAGGAGGGCGTGAGGTCGATCGCCATCCTCAATCCGGGCTTTTCGGTCGACTGCATCGAGACGCTGGACGAGATTGGCCGCGAAGTGGCCGAGACCTTCCACCACGCCGGCGGCGAGAAGTTCGCGCACATCCCTTGCCTCAACGACAGCCCGGAGGGCATGGCGGTGATCGAGGCGATGGTGCGCCGGGAATTGTCCGGCTGGGKCTGACTCAAGCAATTCCAGGAAAAGTGTGAAACGGTTTTCCCGGGAAGCGCGCAGCGCTTTCCCTAGGGATTGCGTCAAAACAAAGAGATAGAGCGGCTCTACGTTTCCGTGAAATGATGAACCGTTCTAGGAACCACCAGCATGCCGGAGCGTTGAGGCGCGCCTTCCGGAGAATTTGATGCCCCGCAAACTCGACCTCAGAAGCGGCCGACCCGTGTGGTCCGCGTATCGCGCGCCTTATGTTCCAACTGAACCGCTGACGCGGGACTCCAAGGCCGACATTCTGATCGTCGGCATGGGCATCAGCGGCGCGATGATGGCGGAAGCGCTGACGAGCGACGGCCATTCGGTTGTCTGCATCGACAGGCGCGGCCCTCTGAAAGGTTCGACATCGGCGACCACGGCGCTGGTGCAGTTCGAGATCGACCAGCCGCTGACGAAACTGTCGAAGATGATCGGCAGGACCTCGGCGCAACAGGCTTGGCGGCGCTCGCGCCTCGCCGTCTCCAATCTTGCCGCCCGCATCGACCGGCTTTCCATCAATTGCGGACCGACCCGCACGCGGTCGCTCTATCTTGCCGGCACCGTGCTCGGCCCGTCCAGCCTGCGAGACGAGGCCGATGCGCGACGCGAGGCGGGCATAGCCGCAACCTATCTGACCCCCGGCCCACTGGCGGAGCAATTCGGCGTCGACCGCGATGGCGCCGTACTCAGCCATGGCAATATCGCGCTCGATCCGCGCAAGCTCACGGCCGGACTGCTGCTCAAGGCGCTGGAGAACAAGGCGCGCTTCCATGCGCCTGTCGAAGCGACGGGGATCGAGGACAGCGCGAACGAAGTGGTCGTCGCCACCCGGGACGGCCTGACCATCACGGCCAAGCATCTGGTGCTGGCGACAGGCTACGAATTGACCGACATCGTGCCTGCCGCCGCCCACCAGATCATCTCGACCTGGGCGATCGCCACGCGCCCGCAGCCACGAAAACTCTGGCCGGGCAGTGCGTTCATCTGGGAAGCTTCAGACCCCTACCTCTATATGCGCGCGACCGCCGACGGCAGGGTCATATGCGGCGGCGAGGACGAGGACTTCGCCGACGAGACCCGTCGCGATGCGCTGCTTGCCGCCAAGAGCGAGCGCATAGCCGAGAAGCTTGGCAAGCTGTTCCCGCAGCTCGACACAAAGCCCCAATTCGCCTGGACCGGCTCCTTCGGCACCACCACCACCGGCCTGCCCTATATCGGCGCCATTCCTCGCCATCCGCGCATCCATGCAGTGATGGGCTATGGCGGCAACGGCATCACCTTCTCGCAGGTCGCTTCCGAGATTGTATCGGCTTCCATCAACGGTCTCAGCGACACGGATGCACCGCTGTTTGCCTTCAACCGTTGAGTGTAAACTACAAAACAATCCCTCATCACCAGATTGTAACGCTGCTGAAACACACTTAAGTCTTTGGTGAGGCCGGTTGCGCGAGAGTGGCTCGCGCGCCGGCGTCGGGGGGAGAGCCAAATGAATTTCAGTGGTTTCGATATTGCGATTATTGTTCTCGCTTTCCTTATCGTGCTGGTGCTTTTCAAGGGTATCAGGA
>BFBZ01002356.1_pt1 | contig 10406 bp, 10 predicted proteins | sample 1888401 | NCBI WGS metagenome assembly BFBZ01 (sample SAMD00112614, study PRJDB3348) | symbiont metagenome | host: Chara braunii | reverse complement strand
ATTGCTGGAAGGGGCTGAAGAAGCACTTCAATCCGCGGCAGCGTGATCCCAACAAGCCGCCCAAAGCCAAAGGCAAGAAGAAGCGCAAGTAGTCGAAGGATGCTAAGGAGCGCGCGGGTACGCCTGCGGCGGTCCAGGAGGAAATAGAATGAAGCTGGCGTCTTTGAAGGGCGGCCGTGACGGCCGCCTGATTGTGGTTTCGCGCGATCTGACGCGTTGCGCCGATGCGTCGGCCGTCACGCCGACGCTGCGGGAGGCGGTCGAGAACTGGGATGCCGCCGTGCCGCGCCTTCAGGAGATCGCGGACTCGCTCGAGGCCGGGCGTATCGCGCATATGCCGTTCGATCCGAAGAAATGTGCAAGCCCGTTGCCGCGAAGCTTCGGCTGGGCGGACGGCTCGGCTTACGTCAATCACGTCGCGCTGGTGCGCAAGGCGCGTGGCGCCGAGATGCCCGCGGCGTTCTGGACCGATCCGCTGATGTATCGCGGCGCGTCCGACGAATTCGTCGGTCCTTGTGACGACATCTGCGCCGCGGATACGGCCTGGGGTATCGATCTCGAAGCGGAAGTCGCGGTGATCGTCTCCGACGTGCCGCAGGGCACGACGCCGGAGAAGGCCGCGCCGCTGATCAAGCTCTTGATGCTCGTCAACGACGTGAGCCTCCGCAATCTGATCGCAGCCGAGATCGGCAAGGGCTTCGGTTTCGTTCAGAGCAAGGGACAGACGGCCTTCTCTCCGGTGGCCGTGACGCCCGACGAGCTCGGCGCCGCGTTCGATGGCAAGAAGGTGCACCTGCCATTGCTCAGCCAGGTGAACGGCAAGCCGTTCGGCCGGCCGAACGCCGGCATCGACATGACGTTCGATTTCCCGACGCTGGTCGCGCACGCGGTGAAGACGCGGCCGCTCAAGGCCGGCGCGATCGTCGGCTCCGGCACCATCTCCAACCGTGACGCCGATGGCGGACCGGGCAAACCGATCGATCAAGGTGGTGTGGGCTATTCCTGCATCGCGGAAATCCGCACGGTCGAAACCATCGTGCAGGGCGCGCCGAAAACGCCGTTCCTGAATTTCGGCGACCGCATCCGTATCGAAATGAACGACATGCAAGGCAAATCGATCTTCGGTGCGATCGAGCAGCAGGTCGTGAAGGTCTAGGTGGGCGCTGCCCACCGCTGGCGCGCACTGTCGCCTGTGTTAGCCTGATCCCCGCGAGACCGCCGTTCAATGAGCGGTCCGTCTAGGGGATACGCCATGAACCGTTATTACATTCCGGCCCTCGGCCGGATCTACGAGAGATTTGGCGGCTGCATGCTGCCGATGCTGCGCATCGTGCTCGGTGCGATCCTCATTCCGCACGGCTGCCAGAAATTGTTCGGCTGGTTCGGCGGCATGGGCTTCGTCCGCTTCTCGGCGCTGTTCGATCAACTCGGCTACAAGCCTGGCGTGTTCTGGGTCGTGGTGGTGGGGCTGACCGAACTGGTCGGCGGCATCATGCTGATCCTCGGCCTGTTCACGCGTTTTGCCGCGGCAGGCGCCGTGATCTTCATGATCAACGCAATATGGTTCACCTCGGCCAAGGGATTCTTCTGGACCTCGGGCGGCTCCGAATTCTCGATCCTCATCCTTGCGGTCGCGCTCGTGTTCCTCGTGCGCGGCGGCGGCGAATTCTCAATCGACTCGAAGATGAACAAGGAACTCTGAGCAGACATTCGCTCAGGTCGGCATCCGCAGCGAGTTGAGCATGTCGTTGCAGGCCTCCGCGCATGTCGCGCAGGCCTCGGCGCAGACATGGCAATGCCGGTGCATCTCGGCGTGACGTGCACATTCCGCCGCGCATGCGCGGCAGAACGCGACACAATTCGCAAGCTGCGCTTCCAGCAACTGCCGGTGACCGGCCTTGTTCGCGCGCGACATGATGCTGCCGGTCGCGTTGCAGACCGCAGCGCAATCGAGATTGAGCCTGACGCAGGCCACAAGATGAGAGACGTCCCGTTCGGAGAGGCATGCGTCGGCGCAAGCGGTGCAGGTTTCGACGCAACCGAAGCACGCATCGATGCAGCGGCTCATCGCCTCTGCATGAGCAGGCCTTTCGGGGTGGGAGCGGAACATCGCGCGCACGGCAACGGCGGACATGGAACTTCTCCGGAGCAGGCTTCTCGCTCCCCCGTGCCCCGTCGAGAAACACGGCGGTACCCGTTTGGTTCCAAATGTGACACGAGATGCGGCCGCAATTCCGATGGAACTGCTACGAATACGAATTGATTCAGCGTAATAATCTTGAAAACGGCGAACGCGGTCCTGCGAGCGAAGCCCGCAGGACCGATGCAAGCCGATCAGAAAGCAGACTGCTTAGCGTGTGCAGACGATGGCGACGTATTCGTCGCAGCGGCTGCCCCGGCACGCTTGCGTGCTGGCGGGAACGGCGCCGGTGATGTCGTCCTTGTCGACCTTGCTGAACGACACCGCCTGCGCGAACTCGCGCGACTTGCAATAGGCGGTCGCCGCCGCAGCCCCGCAATGGGCGCCGGAGGCGAGGCAACGGTCGACCCCGTAGCCGTCGGAATTGTTGGCAACGATGAAAATGCGTCGCTCCGAGGCTTGGCCAGCGGACGCGCCGACAAGCGTGGCAAACGCGGCAATTGCGAGCAGGGCACGCATGGTGTGACTCGTGGTTCAAGGGCGCGGATTGCGCCCCATTTCCTAAGAATGTGAGGGATTCATTAATCGTTCGTTAACCCGATCGTAGACGCAGACACCAGCCTTGCTTGTCCGGTCTGTGGATAGGAGGCCGTTTTAGACCGAAAATTCAGGGGCTTGACGGGAAGGCGTGGCCTGGATCATTGTGCCGCCCATGTTCGGCCTTAACCACATCTGCGGCATTTGCCGGGAGATTATTCGCTAGCTCATCGCTGGCGCGGCCGTCTTTTTCTCAAGTTTGAGACTGAGTGACGCCCGGCCAGCCAGGCCCGGGGACGCCAATGGAATTGCGACTTTACGATACTCTTACCCGTGAGAAGCGGCTGTTTCAGCCGATCGATCCGAAGCGCGTGCGGATGTACGTCTGCGGGCCGACGGTCTACGACTTCGCCCACATAGGCAACGCGCGGCCGGTCATCGTCTTCGACGTGTTGTTTCGGCTGCTGCGCCATCTCTACGGCGAGCAGCATGTGACCTACGTCCGCAACATCACGGACGTCGACGACAAGATCAACGCGCGCGCCGCTGAGCGCAACATCGACATCCGGCAGCTCACCGAAGAGACCTACGCAAACTTCAAGGCTGATGTTGCGGCGCTGGGCTGCCTGCCGCCGACCGTCGAACCGCGCGCGACCGAGCACATCGATGAGATGAAGGCGATCATCGAGCGCCTGATCGCCTCGGGCCACGCCTATGTGGCGGAGGAGAACGTCTTGTTCAGCGTTCCCTCGATGAAGAATTACGGCAAGCTTTCCAACCGTCCGCTCGACGAGATGATCGCGGGCGCCCGCGTCGATGTCGCGCCGTACAAGCGCGATGCGATGGACTTCGTGCTGTGGAAGCCCTCGAAGCCCGGCGAGCCGTCATGGCCGTCGCCGGCGGGCATCAAGACGCCGGGCCGTCCCGGCTGGCACATCGAATGCTCCGCGATGTCGTGGAAGCATCTCGGCGAGACCTTCGACATTCACGGCGGCGGCATCGATCTCGTTTTTCCGCACCACGAGAACGAGATCGCGCAATCGTGCTGCGCGTTCCATACGAACGTGATGGCGAATTTCTGGATGCACAACGGCTTCTTGCAGGTCGAAGGCGAGAAGATGTCGAAGTCGCTCGGCAATTTCGTCATCATCCGCGAGGTGCTGAACGACTGGCCGGGTGACGTCGCGCGGCTTGCGATGTTGACGAGCCATTATCGTCAGCCGATCAACTGGACGGTGAAAGGTCTGGAAGAGGCCGAGAAGGCGCTCGGCAGCTTCTATGACGCCGCGTCCGCCGACGCCGATCCGCGTCCCGCGCCGGATGTGCTTGAGGCGCTTTGCGACGATCTCAACACGCCGCAGGCGATCGCGGCGATGCACGGCTTGAGGAATGCCGCTGGCCGCAAGGCGCTGGCGGGCACGCTTGCGTTCTTCGGGTTTCGTCCGAACGAGTTGAAAGAGTGGCGCGTGAAGCACGCGCCGCAGCCCTCGATCCCGGCCGTGGAGATCGAAAGCCGGATCGCGGCGCGCAATGCCGCCCGCAAGAGCAAGAACTTCGCCGAGTCCGACCGTATCCGCGACGAACTTGCGACGCTCGGAATCGTGCTCAAGGACTCCAAGGACGGCACCACCTGGGAGGTCGCGCGATGAGCGCTTCCGCCAATCCCAAGACTGGTCTGCGGCCGTTTCTGCCGGAGGACGCGTCCGTGGTGGCCGCGATCTTTCGGGCTGCCATCGAGGAGCTGACCGAGGACGACTACAATCCAGCGCAGCAGGAGGCCTGGGCCTCGCTCGCGGATGACGAGCAGGAATTCGGCGAGAAGCTCGGCAAGGAGTTGACGCTGATCGCAACTTTCGACGGCGCGCCTGTTGGTTTTGCGTCGCTCGAAAATAACAGCATCATCGATATGCTCTATGTGCATCCCGCAGCGGCGGGGAGGGGKGTCGCGGCCACGCTCTATGACGCGCTCGAAAAGCTCGCGACCGCGCGTGGCGCAACCGAGCTGAAGGTTCACGCGAGCGACACGGCCCGCGAGTTTTTCGTCCGTCGCGGATTCGTTCCGCAGCAACGCAGCACGCTGTCGGTCGGCAACGAATGGCTCGGCAGCACCACGATGAAGAAGGCGTTGGCCGCCAAGGGAGCCGCGTCGTGAGTAAGGAGCGGCTTTATCTCTTTGACACCACGCTGCGCGATGGCGCTCAGACCAACGGCGTTGATTTCACGCTGGCGGACAAACTCGCCGTCACCGCGATGCTTGACGATCTCGGCGTCGACTATGTCGAAGGCGGCTATCCGGGTGCCAACCCGACCGACACGCAGCTTTTCTCCGAGCAGCGCAAGCTCAACACCACCTTCACGGCCTTCGGCATGACACGCAGGCCGGGCCGTTCGGCCTCGAACGATCCGGGCTTGGCCGCGCTTCTGGAAGCCAAGGCTGACGCGATCTGTTTCGTCGCGAAGTCTTGGGATTATCACGTCCGCGTCGCGCTCGAGACGACGCTTGAGGAGAACCTCGCCTCGATCCGCGACAGCGTGAAGGCCGCCAAGGCCAAGGGGCGCGAGGTGATGCTCGACTGCGAGCACTTCTTCGATGGCTACAAAGCCAATCCGCAGTATGCGCTGGCCTGCGCCAAGGCCGCCTATGATGAGGGCGCGCGCTGGGTGGTGCTCTGCGACACCAACGGCGGTACGCTGCCGAACGAGGTCGAAAGGATCGTCGGCGAGGTGGTGAAGGTCATCCCCGGCGATCACGTCGGTATCCATGCCCATAACGACACTGAGCAGGCGGTGGCCAACTCCTTCGCTGCGGTCCGCGCCGGCGCACGCCAGATTCAGGGCACGCTCAACGGCCTCGGCGAGCGTTGCGGCAACGCCAATCTGGTCTCGATCATTCCGACGCTGAAGCTGAAGCCCGAATTCGCCGATCGTTTCGAGATCGGCGTGTCGGATGACAAGCTGAAACACCTCGCTCATGTCTCGCGCGAACTCGACGAGCGCCTGAACCGCGGTTCGAACCGCTATGCGCCCTATGTCGGCGAGAACGCGTTTGCGACCAAGGCCGGCATCCATGCCTCCGCGATCCTCAAGGACGCGGCGACCTACGAGCACGTCATGCCCGAGACGGTCGGAAACAAACGCAAGGTTCTGGTTTCGGAGCAGGCGGGCCGTTCCAACGTCATGGCTGAGCTCGATCGCATTGGGCTGAAAGTCGACAAGGACGATCCGCGCATCAGCCGCCTCCTGGAGGAGGTGAAAGAGCGCGAAACCATCGGCTATGCCTACGAGACGGCGGATGCCTCGTTCGAATTGCTCGCGCGCCGTACGCTTGGTTCTGTCCCGCACTTTTTCGACGTCAGCTATTTCGACGTGAAGGTCGAGCAGCGCCGCAACAACGGCCATGGCGGCGAGGTACTCACCACCGCGGTGGTGAAGGTGAAGATCGGCAATGATACGCTGATCTCCGCCGCCGAAGGAAACGGCCCTGTCAACGCGCTCGACCTCGCGCTCCGCAAAGACTTGGGTAAATATCAGAGCTATATCAGCGGGCTCGAGCTGACCGACTACCGTGTGCGTATCCTCAACGCCGGAACGGAGGCCGTGACGCGCGTGCTGATCGAGAGCAAGGACGAGACTGGCGAACGCTGGACCACGGTCGGCGTTTCGGCGAACATCATCGACGCTTCGTTCCAGGCGTTGATGGATTCGATCGTCTTCAAGCTCGTGAAATCCGGCGCGCCGGCCTAGGGAGAAGCCGCCATGATCGATCACATCTCCATCGGTGTGCGCGATCTGGCAGCGAGCGCGAAGTTTTATGACGCAGCGCTCGTCCCGCTCGGCTACGTCAGGATGATCGTGCGCGAAACCACGATCGGCTACGGCAAGCAGTATCCCGATTTCTGGCTGAACGAACGCCGCGGCATGCCGCCGGTCGATCCGGATACCGGCGCGCACGTCTGCATGCGCGCATCGAGCCCGGAAGCGGTCAAAGCGTTTTACGACTCGGCGATGAGCGCAGGTGCGACATCGGATGGCCCGCCGGGCCAGCGCCCGGAATACACTGATGGTTATTTCGCAGCCTTCGTCCGCGATCCGGACGGCAACAAGATCGAAGCGGTGACGTTTATCAAGAAGGTCTAGAGGCTGATTGAGCTCGAGTTAAAGTTCCGACGCGATGGTCTGAAGCAGCTGAAACCGCAGCGCGCCATTGTTGCTCTTGAGCGAGATCACGAAACGCACCCGTCCGTGACTGGTGGTGTTGGCGTAACCCGCCAGGGTGCGGACGCCCTCGAGAGTGCCGGTCTTGTACGCGGCATCCTTGCTCGCGACGAGCAGATCGGCATGAGGTGCGAAGAGGTTGAGGACCTTGGCGAGGCCACGCGCCGTGAAGCGGTTGTCGTGGCTGATGCCTGAACCCTCCTGAAGTTGAATTGCTTCGGCGAGGTCATGCTTGGCGAGGATCTCGCGCGCGACCTTCAGCGACTTATCGAGACTCACGGGACCGCCCAGGCGTTTGCCGCCGATCTCCAGGAAGACCTGGTTGGCGATGTAGTTGTTCGAGCCGCGGAGCATCTCGGTGAGAATCTCGGCCAGCGTGCGCGACTGGTTATGCACGTAGACCGGGGTAAGGCCCGCGGGAATGCGCCCGGTCGAGATCTTGCCCTTCACACTGCCGCCGGCCTTCGCAATGAAAGCCGAGAGCAACTCGCCGGCATATTGCACGCTTAGCGCCGGGTCCTGGCCCAGGCTGATGCGGCCTTTGCCGTTCTTCGGCCCTCGCGCGCGGAATTGGCTGATCGCGAGTGGCGTGATCGGCGTTTGCGGCTCCGCGGACTCGACCTTGTTGCCGCGGCGCACGGCACTGATCGTGTTGAAATTCACCGCGAGCGCGGAATTGAGAGCGTCGTAGGACCGGTTGCTCTCCTCGACGCCCGGGATGCGCAACGTAGCCGGCTGGTAGCTCGTGTCGATGACGATGCCGGTGAGCGGCTTGTTGCCGACCGCGGCAACCAATTTCGGCGCGAGCAGAGCCAGCTCTTCCGAAACCAGGAAGGGGTCTCCGCCGCCGCGCACATGCAGCACTCTGGCCTTGTCGAGATAGAAGCTGGTCTGGAAGCGGTAGTCACCGCCGAGGACCTCCATCGCCAGCCAAGCGGTCACGATCTTGGTGACGGAGGCCGGTACGAAGGGCTCGTCAGCATTCTGGGCCACCAGCGCGTTGCCCTCGGCGTCCAACACGAGCACGAGCCCCGAAGGAGCAAGCGCCGCGACCTTCTCCTTGGCGCCGGCCAAGGCTTGGACGGGCAGCAAGGCTTGGACGGGCAGAAGGAGGGCCAAGAGCAAGGAAAGGAAGACAAGCAGCGGCCGCATGCTTTTCCTGTGTCGTACGAACCGAAGTTTAAAGCTGCGCACGCAATTCCTCCCCAACAGGATCGCGCTCTAAAGCTTCTCGACTTCCGCCGTCTTCATCTGCTTCTCGGCTTCGGTCAGCCCGTGCGCCGCGTCCTGGAGCATCGGCAGGATGTCCTCCACCTTGTCGGCGACGAGGTAGTTGACCGACAGGCCGGGACGGATGAACTCACGCGCACCCATGTGGTCGAGGAGCATCCGCAGTGGCTCCCAGAAGCCGTTGATGTTGGCGAGGAGGATCGGCTTCTTGTGCCGGCCGAGCTGCGCCCATGTCATCTGCTCGACGACCTCTTCCAGCGTGCCGACGCCACCGGGCAGGGCGACGAAGGCGTCCGCAACATCGAACATGCGTTGCTTGCGCTCGTGCATGTCGCGCGTGACGATCAGTTCACCGCGCTGGTTGGCGATCTCGCGCTGGGTCAGGAACTTGGGAATGACACCCGTGACCTCGCCGCCGTTGTCGAGCACGGAATTGGCGATCTCGCCCATCAGGCCGATGTTGCCGCCGCCGTAAACGAGGCCGATGCGGTTTTTCGCGAGGATTTTGCCGAAGGTGTTGGCGGACTCGATGAAGGCCGGGTCATTGCCCGGCCCGGAGCCGCAATAAACGCAAATCTTTCGAATCATGCTCATGGAATATAGGAACGCCGCCTCAACCGGCCAACATTTGCGGGAAATCTTCCCCGATCCGCTGTTTTGCGGGGAAAAATCACCTATATCAGGGTGAAATTACGGCGGTTCGCCGCTCTGTCCGGGTTCTTGATGACCGACTCCCATTTGCGATCGCCGCACGCCATGCGGCGCGAGGTTTCCGCCAGCGGCGGCCGGCTGTTCGCGACACTCGGCCGGCTGTGGCCCTACATCTGGCCGTCCGACCGGCGCGACCTGCAAAACCGCGTGGTGTTCGCGACGCTGCTCCTGTTCGTCGCCAAATTCGCAACGCTCGCGGTGCCGTTCACGTTCAAGTGGGCGGTCGATGCCTTGGCCGGGCAGGGCAGCGCGCCGATCGCGGCGGACTCGTGGCTGACCTGGGCGCTGGCAGCGCCCGTCGCGATGACGCTCGCCTACGGCGGCATGCGTATCATCATGGCGGTCGTCACGCAGATGCGCGACGGCATCTTCGCCAAGGTCGCGATGCATGCCGTGCGCAAGCTCGCGATCCTGACCTTCGAGCACATGCATCTGCTCTCGCTGCGCTTCCATCTGGAGCGCAAGACCGGCGGGCTCACGCGCGTGCTGGAGCGTGGCCGCAACGGCATCGAGACCATCGTCCGCATGGTGATCCTGCAGGCGGTGCCGACGCTCGTCGAGCTGGTGCTGATCGTCGCGGTGATGTTGTGGATGTTCGACTGGCGTTATGTGGTCGCCATCGTCATCACCGTCGCGCTCTACATGTGGTACACCTACATCGCGACCGAGTGGCGCATCAGCATCCGCCGCAAGATGAACGACAGCGACACCGACGCCAACACCAAGGCGATCGACTCGCTCCTCAACTACGAGACGGTGAAATACTTCACATCGGAAGAGCGCGAGACCAAACGCTACGACCGCTCGATGGAGCGCTACGAGAGCGCGAGCGTGAAGTCCTACACCTCGCTCGCCGTGCTCAACGCAGGGCAGGCCATCATTTTCACCGCCGGCCTCGCCGTCACCATGGTGATGTGCGCCTGGGGTGTGAAGAACGGCACCAACACGGTCGGCGATTTCGTCATGATCAACGCGATCATGATCCAGCTCTATCAGCCGCTGAATTTCATGGGCATGGTCTATCGCGAGATCAAGCAGGCGACGGTCGATATCGAGACGATGTTCAGCATCCTCGGCCGCCCGGCGGAGATTTTGGACAAACCAGGCGCGAAGCCGCTGGCGATCAGCGCGGGCGTGGTGCGCTTTGAGGATGTCGCGTTCAACTACGAAGCCAAGCGGCCGATCCTGAAGGGCGTCAGCTTTGAGGTGCCGGCCGGCAGGACCGTGGCGATCGTCGGTCCCTCGGGCGCCGGCAAGTCCACGATCTCACGGCTTCTGTTCCGGTTCTACGATGTGAAGGGCGGTCGTATCACCATCGACGGCCAGGATCTGCGCGACATTCAGCAGACGTCGCTGCGCGCTGCCATCGGCATGGTTCCGCAGGATACCGTGCTGTTCAACGACACCATTCGCTACAACATCCGCTATGGCCGCTGGGAGGCCAGCGACGATGAGGTCGAGGAGGCTGCGCGGCTGGCGCAGATCGACAATTTCATTCGCATGTCGCCGCACGGCTACGAGACGGAAGTGGGCGAGCGTGGCCTGAAACTGTCCGGCGGCGAGAAGCAGCGCG
>BFBZ01002353.1_pt1 | contig 10416 bp, 9 predicted proteins | sample 1888401 | NCBI WGS metagenome assembly BFBZ01 (sample SAMD00112614, study PRJDB3348) | symbiont metagenome | host: Chara braunii | reverse complement strand
CCCGCCAGAGCCTGCTCATGTACGCCCGTGGGCGGGCGCTGGTGAGTTGGAAGGCCCGCCCCTACGCCGGCCCCGTGACCCTGTTCGCCTCCCGTGACCGGCAGGACGGCCCACTCGATCTCGGCTGGCCGGCCGTCGCCCCCGATCTCCGCATCGTGGTCATACCGGGCGATCACCTGGTGATGCTCGACTCGCCGAACGTAGAGGTCCTGGCCGCCGAGTTCCTGAAGGCCGTGCAGGCGACGACTTAAGGCGCAACGGCGCCCGCTGAGCCTGGAACCTCTTTGCTCAAGGAAGAAAAATGGCGCGCCCGGAACGATTCGAACGTCCGACCCTCAGATTCGTAGTCTGATGCTCTATCCAGCTGAGCTACGGGCGCGCATGGCCTTACGGCAAGGGCGCGGAACCTAGTCGGGGAATTGGCGGAGCGCAACCCAGGGCGTGAGGAATTTTCTCACGCCCTGGCCGCGGCTTCACATGCCGGGAATCTTGCCGCCCAAAACGCCCCGCAGAATGGAGCCGCCAACGCTGGGCTGTTGCTGCTGGGGCTGGCCGCGGCGCGGGCCTCCGGCGTTGCGGGGCCCCTCCTCTTCGCCGCCCATGGCCTGGGCCATGTCCATGCCCAGCAGACCGCCGGTCTGGGATTTGTAGCGGACCTTGACCTGCCAATCGATGTTCCAGGGCGTCTTCGGGTCGGTGGGCCGTGGCGGGTAGGAGAAGTTCGCCTCGCCGCCGAAGGCGGTCACCTGCACCAGCGCCTGGGGCGCGGCCTTCACCACCTCCTGCGGGATGGTGCAGGCGGTGGKGGKCGGCTGCAGCAGCGCCTTGTTCCCCAGCAACCGGGKGATGTCGCCCGGGCTCAGATAGTCGCTCAGGGCGAAGGCCGAGGCCTGGAGCTCGCTGGAGCTCCACATCACCACGGTGTCGTTCTGGCCGCCCCCGAAGGCGGTCGCCAAGAAAGCCTTGGCGTTAGGCACGATGTTCCAGCCGATCGCCGCCGAGCCGGACGGGTTGGTCTGATTGCGCAGCAGGCTCACCGGTCCCAGGAAGTCCTGGCCCTGGCCCAGGGCGAACTTGATGTCGTTGGTGTAGTTGCCCTGAACCACGTGATCGCCCAGCAGGGAGCCCTGAGCCGGCACCGTCGTCCGGGTGCGCTCGTTGGGCCAATCGCCATAGGTGGTGTTGCGGGTGGTCGAGGGCGGCCGCATGGGCGAAAGGCCGAGATTGGTGGTCAGGGCCGACAGCCCGGCCGGAACCTTGCCGGCCGCCACCTGGGCGAAGTCGATGACGATGGGCTGGCCGGGCTTGGCGCGCTCGCCGCAGCCCCAGAAGATCAGCAGCTTGCCCTTGGGCTTGAAGTCCTTGGGAAGCTCGCCCGGCTCTTCCACCGGCTTGACCACCTTGGGGGTGATCAAGGGAAGGCTTGAGCCCGCGCGCAGGGCCGCCGGAGGCATGTGCTGCGCCTGGGGCTCGCCGGGAGCCTTCCGCGACGTGCCCAGTTGCAGGGTGAGGCTCTTGGAGACGTTGGAGCCGCCGCCCATCATGGCGCCCATCATCGAGCCCATGCTGGGGCGGCCACCGCCGCCGCCCATCATGCCGGCCCCGAAGCCCGAGGTGGTGCTGGCGCTCATCCAATAGGTGGAGACCGGTCCGGTCACCTTCTGCTGCTGCGCCTGCGCGCCGCCTGCGATCACCGCAGCCCCGGCGACCAGCGCCGTCGTCTTCACCCACGCCATACCCGTTCCTCCTGAAAGCGCGACTGGCCGGAGCTTATGTCGCGTAACCGCATTCGCAAACCACGGTTCTGGCCTGCAGGTGCGCGAGGCGGGCGGGATCAGTCGGCGGGCAGGTCCCGCCAGGTGCGGACCCCGGGCCAGGCGCCGGCCTCGTAGACGCCGCGGGCCACGGCGCGGGCAAGGCAGTCTGCGGCCAAGGCGCCCAGCCGCGCGACGAACAGGTCCGGCATGGGCCCCAGAGCCTTCTGGCCCGTCGACAGGGCGAAGACCACGTCACCGTCGAACGGGGCGTGCACGGGGCGGATCGCCCGCGACAGGCCGTCCTGGGCCATGATCGCCACACGCTTGGCCTGGGCGGGCGTCAGGATGGCGTCGGTGGCCACGCAGGCGATGGTGGTGTTGGTCCGCGGCGCGGCGTCACGCTTGGAATAGCCCCAGTCTTCGGGATCGGCGCGCAGGCCGCCCGGGCCCAGGCCGCCGAACTCGTCCCCGATCTCGTAGGGCGCGGCCCAGAAGGTCCGGCCGCCGGGCGCCACGACGGAGCCCCATGAGTTCACGCCGACCACCGCGCCCACCGTATAGCCGTCGTGGCTGACGATGGAGGCCGAGCCCGTGCCGCCCTTCAGCGATCCGGCCATGGCGCCGTAGCCCACGCCGGCCAGGCCGAGGTCGAACTCCAGGGCCGCCGATTCGATGGCTTCGCGGCCCAGGCGGTGATACGGCGGCTCCTCGCCCCAGTCCCGCGCCCCACCGTTGGCGACGTCGTAGAGGATGGCGGCGGGCACCACCGGCGAGGGCGGCACGCCGGGCAGGCGCACCATGCCGTAGCCCCTGCCCCGCGCCCCCAGCCAGCCGACCACGCCGTCGGCGGCGGCAAGGCCGTAGACGGAGCCGCCGGACAACACGATGGCGTCGATGGCCTCCACCAGGTTCTCCGGCGCCAGGGCGTCGGTCTCCCGCGTGCCGGGACCGCCACCACGGACGTCGCACGCCGCCACGGCCCTTGCGTCCGGCAGGATGACGGTTACCCCGGTTCGCGCGGAAGCGTCATGAGACTGCCCCACACGCAATCCGGGCACGTCGGTGATGAGATTGCGTGCGCCCGGCGCAGCGGCCCTGGTTTCACTCATGGCGCACGCAAAGCACGGCTTGGCGTTTGTTGTCCACGCGCGCGTCGCTATGGTGGGGGTTCAATCACCCCCCGATCCACAAGTGGTGTCCGTGCTGGTTCTCAAGCGTCTCGCCGTCATTTCGCTCGCTCTCGTCGCCGCGTCCTGCAGCACGATCCCCGACACCGCAGCGCCCCCTGCCCCCTCCGCCGCGGGCCCAGGCCCGAAAGCGATGGTGACCGCCGCCAATCCGCTGGCCGTGGAGGCGGGCGTCGCCGTGCTGCGCAAGGGCGGTTCGGCCGTCGACGCCGCGGTGGCCGTGCAGGCGGTGCTGGGCCTGGTGGAGCCGCAGAGTTCCGGCCTCGGCGGCGGCGCTTTCCTAACCTATTACGACGCCAAGACCCGCAAGGTGATCGCCTATAACGGCCGCGAGACCGCGCCGGCCGGGGCCACGCCGGACATGTTCATGGACGCGGCGGGCAAGCCCCTGCCCTTCCCCGTCGCCGTGGTCTCGGGCCGCGCCACCGGGGCGCCCGGCGCCGTCGCCATGCTGGCCATGGCGCAGGCGCAACACGGCAAGCTCGCCTGGAAGGACCTGTTCGGCGACGCCGAGCGCCTGGCAGACGACGGCTTCGTGGTCAGCCCGCGCCTGGCGGGCATGATCGCCGGTCCGTTCCCGCAGGCCGCGGCGCCCGACGCCAAGGCCTATTTCACCAAGCCCGATGGCACCCGCTATGTCGCCGGCGACACCCTGAAGAACGCGGCCTATGCGGCCACGGTGCGCAAGATCGCCGCCGAGGGCCCGAAGGCGATCCTGGAAGGCTCCATCGCCGAGGCCATCGTCGCTAAGGTGCACGAGGGCGCTAATCCGGGGGCGCTGAGCCTGGCGGACATGAAGGCGTACCGGCCCAAGGTCGGCCCGGCGGTCTGCGGTCCGTTCCGCGTCTATGTGGTCTGCCTGCCGGACGGCCCGTCCAGCGGCGCCGCGATCCTCGAGGCCCTAGGCATCCTAGAGCACACCGACATCGCCGACCGCGGGCCGACCGACCCGCAGGCCTGGTTCCTGTTCGCCGAGGCCAGCCGGCTGATGTACGCCGACCGCGACCGCTATTTCGGCGACCCCGATTTCGTGGACGTGCCGGTGGCCGGCCTGCTGGACCCCGCCTACGTGGCGGCCCGCGCCAAGCTGATCGGCGACAAGGCCGGTCCGGCCCCGGCGCCGGGCAGGCCTCGTGGCGCGGGCGTCCGCGCGCCGGACGCCACCAACGAACCCGGCGGCACCTCGCACATGGTCATCATCGACGCCGACGGCAACGTGGTCTCCATGACCACCACGGTGGAGAGCATCTTCGGCTCCGGTCGAATGGTGGGCGGGTTCTTCCTGAACAACCAGATGACCGATTTCTCGTTCACCCCGACCACGTCGGACGGCGTGGCCGCCGCCAACGCCGTGGCGCCGCGCAAGCGGCCGCGCTCGTCCATGGCGCCGATCATCGTGCTGGACCGGCAGGGCAAGCTGGTGATGGCGGTGGGCTCGCCGGGCGGCACCTCGATCCTGGCCTATAACCTCAAGGCCCTGGTCGCGACCCTGGACTGGAAGATGCCGCTGCAGGACGCCATCGCCCTGCCCAACCTGATCGCCCGCGGCGACAGCTACGCCTCCGAGCCCGGCAAGTACGCGCCCGGCGTGGTGGAAGGCCTGGCGGCCAGGGGGATCGTCTTCAAGGGCTCCGGCGGCGAAGGCTCCGGCCTGCACGGAATCGTGGTCACGCCCCAGGGCCTGGTGGGCGCGGCCGACCCCCGCCGCGAAGGCGTGGCGATCGGGTTCTAGGACACGATGGCTGTGGGAAGATGCTCCCCCTCTGGGGGAGCTGTCAGCGCAGCTGACTGAGGGGGACCTACTGGCTTCTGAGCTGAAGCCCCCTCCGTCTCTCCGCTGCGCTCCGAGCCACCTCCCCAGAGGGGGAGGATCTAGAGCCGTGCTAGGCTTTCGAGCGACGGCGACGTGGAGCCTTCACCCGCGGCGGGGCGCCGGGCAGGCGGAGTTCGAAGGTGGTGCCGGCGGGGCCGGTCTCCACCAGGCTGATGTCGCCGCCGTGGCCCTGGGCGAGCTCCCGGGCGATGGCGAGGCCGAGGCCCGCCCCGTCGGCGCGGCCCGAGCCGGCGAAGGCCTGGAACAGCCGCTCACGGACGCGCTCGGCCACGCCGGGTCCATTGTCGGCCACCCGAACCAGGCTGGCGCCGTCGACCTGGGTTAGGGAGATCGCGACCTGCCCGGGGGTGTCGCGCTCGCCCTGCTGCTCCACGGCCTCGCGGGCGTTGCGCATCAGGTTGACCAGGATCCGATGGAGCTGGTCGGGATCGGCGGTGATCTGGTCGCCGGGATCGAGGGCGGAGATCAGCCGCACACCCTCATCCGACAGCCGCGCCTCCTCGGCGGCGGCTTCCACCGCCAAGGTCAGGGCGAAGGTCTTGAGGTCGGGGCTCGCCTCTTCGGTCTTGCCATAGGTGAGCACGTCGGTGGCCAGCTTGACGGCGCGGTCCAGGGCCCGTTCCAGGCGCGGCAGGGCCTGGCTGACTTTCGGGTCCTTCAGGGCCGCCAGGCGCTCCGAGGCGATCTGGGCGCTGGTGAGCATGTTGCGCAGGTCGTGGTTGATCTTGGCCACCGCCTCGCCCAGGGCGGCCAACCGGGCGCGGGAACTGAGCGCAGCGCGCAGTTCGGCCTGCATCCGGTCCAGCTCGACCTCGGCGCGACCGATTTCGTCGCGCCGGCCGGACGGGTCCACATGGGCGCTGACGTCTTCAGGATCTGCCGCGAAGCGTTCCATGGACCGGGTGATCCGCTGCATGGGGCGGACCAGGAAGAAGTTGAGGGACAGGTAGACCAGCAGGCCGGCCAGGGCCGAGACGAAGGCCACGATCAGCAGCACCTGCCAGAGATAGCGGGTCAGCTCGAGCTTCAGCTCGGCGTCGGGCGCCACCACCTCGATGAACTCGGCCTTGTAGAACCGGGGCTCGGCCACAACGCGTACCATCCGGTTCTCGCCGCCGCCGAACAGGGTGTTGAACGGCGCCACCAGCCAGGACCCCGGCGCCTGATCGCGCAGGTCCACCAGATAGGGCGGCTGAGCGAGGCGCGGGCCTGGCACTTTCAGGAAGCGGTTGCCGTCCTGCTGGATCGCCACCCACTGCACGCCGGCGCCCTCGCGGAGCTGAGCGGCCAGTTGCTCGCTCATAACCTGGTTGGGGTCGATATCGGTGGCCATGGAGGCAAGCTCGGCGGCCCGCACACGGTCGAGCAGCCATTGCTCCTCGAAGGACGCCAAGGCCAGCGGCAGGGCCAAGGCGCCGGCCCCGGCCACGAACAGCACGGTGAGCAGCAGCAGGCGCGCGGACAGGCCGCCTGGCCAGAAGAAGCGGCGCGTTGGCCCTCTGTAGGGCGCCTTCGGGGAGGGGGCGTCCGTCATGAGGAATCCCCGTTAATGCACCTGCATGGCTTGGGCAACGCGACGCCCATGCCAGGCGAGTGAGTTTACGGGGTTGCGCCTCACGTGGCGCCTACGGCCTGGGTTACGGCGCTGAAGCCGTCAGCACGCAGTCGAAGCGCCAGATCGCGCTTGATCCGGCTGACTAGGCCCGGCCCGCCGAACACCATGGCGGAGTAGAGCTGCACGGCCTCGGCGCCCGCGCGGATTTTGGCGTAGGCGTCCGCGCCGGACCCGACGCCGCCCGCGCCGATCAGGGCGGTGCGGCCGGCCGCGGCGGCGTAGAACCGCCCTAGCATCTCGGTCGAGAGCGCTGTCAGCGGCGCGCCGGACAAGCCTCCGGTCTCTCCCGCCTGCGGGGACTTCAGCGCCGGCCGGGTGATGGTGGTGTTGGAGACGATGATCCCCGACAGGCCGTTGGCGACCACGGTCTCGACGATCGCCTCAACTTCCCCGTCCTCAAGATCGGGCGCGACCTTCAGGAACATTGGGACCTTGCCGGCGGCCGGCAGGCTGTCGCGGGCGACGGCGAGGCGGCCCAGAAGTTCCTCCAGCGCCGCCTTGGTCTGCAGCGCGCGCAGGCCCGGCGTATTGGGCGAGGAGATGTTGATGGTGAAGTACGAGGCCATGCCCCACAGACGGGTCAGGCCGGTGACATAGTCCCCGATCCGATCCTCGGCGTCCTTGTTCGCCCCGATATTGGCGCCGACGATCCCGGGCCCACGACGGGCCAGCCGCGCCGCGAAGGGCTCAAGCCCCTCGTTGTTGAAGCCCATGCGATTGATCACCGCCTGGTCCTCGGTCAGCCGGAAAAGCCGTGGCCGCGGATTGCCCGCCTGGGCCAGGGGCGTGACCGTGCCGCACTCCACGAAGCCGAAGCCCGACTTCAGCATGGGTCCGAATACCTCGGCGTTCTTGTCGAAGCCCGGCGCCAGCCCTACGCAGTTGGGCAGCTTCAACCCCGCCACCTCGGTGGCCAGGATGGGATGATCCTCGGCCGACCCCGGCCCGAGCCCCAGGCCGAGCGCGCGGATGGTCAGGCGGTGGGCGTCTTCCGGATCCAGGACGTGCATGGCCCGAGCGGCGATGTCATGCAGCGCGCTCAAGCGAGGTCTCCCAGAACCGGTACGTCATCGGCGCCCATCGGCGCCTCGGTGACGGCGAGGACGCTTGAGACCGACAGAGCTCCGTAAAGATGGGGGAAGACGTCGCCGCCCCGTGACGGCTCCCAGACCAGGGCCTCGCCCAGATCGTCGGCTTCCAGTTCAAGAACCACCAGGTCGGTCTTGCCCGCGAAGTGGCGGCGGGCCGTTTCCTGCGCCTGAGCTGCGCTGGAGAAATGGATGAACCCATCGGCGAGATCTACCGCCGAGCCTCCAAAGGTCCCGGCCGCCTGGGCCGCCGCCCATTCGCTGCGGGGGAGGATTTTGTAGATTCGAGCCACCCTCAGTCCTTCGGGAAGAAGAGGCCGTCATAGGCCGGGCGGCCCGCGGCGTCGAACAGGAAGACCGCGGCGGCCGCGGTGGGGAATGCGGCGTGGGCGCGAGCGATCAGGGTGGCGGGCGCCGAGCCCTCCGACAGCAGGCGGATGGTCAGATCCTGTAGGCCGGGATTGTGCGCGACGATCATCACCGTGGCGGAGTGCTGGCCCGCGGTCTCCGCGAGGCGGCGAACAACACGCTCCTCGGCGAGGTAGAGTTCGTTCTCCACCCGGGCGTGGGCTTTCGGGAAGGCCGGCGCGCACGCCGCCCAGGTTTCCTGCGTCCGTGCCGCAGGCGAGACAAGGACGATGTCGGGGATCAGACCAAGGTCGGCGAGGGTCTCCGCCATGCCGGCGGACTCCCGCACGCCGCGGGGCGCCAGTTTGCGATCGAAGTCATCGCCGCTGGCCGAGTCGCGCTCGGCCTTTCCATGTCTCAACAAAATCAAACGATCCATGGTCGCTCCGCCGCGCCCCCAACCCGCAAAGAGCGCCCCACGCGCCACGTCACGTCTCTTAACCGGGGAAGGCGCTTACGCGAAGCGGTTGACAGCGATTGAGGCAGGCGCTCCAAGGCCTCGATGACCGCAGTGGCTCTTCCCGTAGACGCGACCGGCGGCGGGACGCACAGGTTTCCCGCGAACCAGCCCCTGCGCCTGGACTCCGGCGCCGAGATCGCGCCGCTGGAGATCGCCTACAAGACCTACGGCGTCCTGAACGCCGACAAGTCCAACGCCGTCTTGGTCTGCCACGCCCTGACCGGCGATCAGCACATGGCCTCGACCCACCCCGTGACGGGCAAGCCCGGCTGGTGGGAGCGTATGGTCGGACCCGGCCTGCCGCTGGATCCGGAACGTCATTTCATCATCTGCTCCAATGTCCTGGGCGGCTGCATGGGCACCACGGGGCCTGGATCGCTCGATCCGGCGACGCACCAGCCCTATGGCCTGACCTTCCCGGTCATCACCATCGCCGACATGGTCCGGGCGCAGGCGATGCTGGTCGAGGCCCTGGGCATCGACACCCTCTTCGCCGTGGTGGGCGTATCCATGGGCGGGATGCAGGTCCTGCGCTGGGCGGCCGACTATCCGGAAAAGCTGTTCTCGGCGATCGTCATCGCCGCCGCGGCCCGGCATTCGGCCCAGAACATCGCCTTCCATGAAGTGGGGCGTCAGGCGATCATGGCCGACCCGGACTGGCGGGCGGGCGCCTACCAATTGGCCGGAGTGCGCCCGGAAAAGGGGCTGGCGGTGGCGCGGATGGCCGCGCACATCACCTATCTTTCCGAGCAGGCGCTGCAACGGAAGTTCGGCCGCGAGCTGCAACAGGACGGCCTGTCCTGGGGCTTCAACGCCGACTTCCAGGTGGAGAGCTATCTGCGCCACCAGGGGGTCAGCTTCGTCGACCGCTTCGACGCCAACTCCTATCTCTACATCACCCGCGCCCTAGACTATTTCGACCTGGCGGAGAGCTATGACGGCGTCCTGGCCGAGGCCTTCCGCAAGGCGCGGGACGTCAGGTTCTGCGTGCTCTCGTTCTCGTCCGACTGGCTCTATTCGACCTCCGAAAGCCGCGACATCGTGCGGGCGCTGAACGCCGCGGGCTGCCGCGCCAGCTTCGCCGAGATCACTACCGACAAGGGCCACGACGCCATATTCCTGGACGAACCGGCCCTCGACTCCGCGATGCGCGGCTTCCTGGTGTCGGGCGCCGAACGCCGAGGCATAGCGTGATCACCGACCGCGAGGATTTCCGCGAGATCCTCCGCCTGGTGCGTCCGGCGTCCCGTGTGCTGGATGTCGGCTGCGGCGAAGGCGAACTGCTGGAAGCGCTGACCAAGGAAAAGGGCATCGACGGCCAGGGCCTCGAACTTTCCACCGAGGGCGTCGCCGCCTGCCTGGCCCGCGGCCTGGCCGTGGTCCAGGGGGACGCCGACCGCGACCTCGACCACTTCCCGACCAAGGCGTTCGACTACGCCATCCTGTCCAAGACCCTGCAGCAGGTGCGCGATCCGCGGCACGTGCTGTCGGAGCTGCTGCGGATCGCCGACCGCGCGGTGGTGTCCCTGCCGAACTTCGGTCACTGGCGGGTTCGGKGGTCGCTGCTGGTGACGGGCCGGATGCCCGAGACCAAGTCCCTGCCCGAGCCTTGGTGGTCGACGCCGAACATCCACCTCTGCACCCTGCGGGACTTCACCGCCCTGTGCGACGACCTGCATCTGCGGGTGGACGCCTGCGCGGCCCTGACCCCGGGCAGGCCGGCCCGGCCGGCCGATCCCTCGCGGCCGATCGAGAACTGGCGCGCCGAGAACGCCCTTTTCCTGTTGTCCCGTAAGACGGAGCCGGCGCCGTTCTCAGCGCCAGCCCCGCCCCAGGGGGACCTCTTCGGAAGCTAGCTCAGCCAGCGCGGCGCGGCCCAGCCCGCGGCGCCGGCGAGGCTGATCATCGCCAACGCGCCCTCGAACAGGGCGAAGCCGGCGATGTAGAGAACTGGCGACTCCGCCAGCAGCGACGGATCCATCGCCACCAGAGCCAGCGCGACCATCAGGCAGAGCGCCGCGCCGACCAAGGCGACCTTGGACCGCCAGAGCGGCGGCCGGCCCGCGG
>BFBZ01002352.1_pt1 | contig 10416 bp, 6 predicted proteins | sample 1888401 | NCBI WGS metagenome assembly BFBZ01 (sample SAMD00112614, study PRJDB3348) | symbiont metagenome | host: Chara braunii | reverse complement strand
CCCAAGACCGGCGTGACCGCCATTTCGCGTGCCGATATCGCCCAGATGATGAAGCGACGCCTGCCGGATTACATGGTGCCCTCCTATCTGGAGGAACTGCCGGCGATCCCGATGACAGTCTCCAACAAGGTGGACACTCGACAGCTTCCAAAGCCGACGAGCGTCAGGCTTTCGGCCGATCGGACGATGGTGGCGCCCGGCAATGACGACGAACGCTTCCTGGCCGAGGCGCTGGCCGACGTGCTGAAGTTCGAGGAAGTGTCCGTCGAGGATAATTTCTTCGACGACCTCGGCGCCAACTCCTTGCTGATGGCCCATTTCTGCGCCCGCGTGCGTACCCGCAAGGAGTGGGCTACGACGTCGATGCGCGACATCTATCTCTTTCCGACTGTAGCGCGCCTGGCGAAGCATCTGTGCGTGCCGGAAGAGATGACGACGGCCACCAATGAACCGGTCCTGACCCACCGGACGTCGAACCTTGTCTACTGGACCTGCGGAATGGCGCAGTTGGCGTTCTACGGGCTCTACAGCTACTTTGGATTGTGGTCGCTCAACTACGGCCTCAACTGGGTCTATGATGCCCTCGACGAGCCGCTGAAACTCTACCTGCGCTGCGTATTGCTGTCGGCGGGCGTTTTCTTCGGCATGACGGGCTTTGCCGTTCTTGCCAAATGGGTGCTTGTCGGCCGCTGGAAGGCGGAAACCTTTCCCATCTGGGGCCTGCGCTATTATCGCTTCTGGGTGGTCAAGACACTGATCCGCACGGCGCCTGTCGTCCTCTTTCGCGGCAGCCCGCTCTACAGCATCTATCTGCAGCTTCTGGGCACCAGGCTCGGGCGCAATGCCGTCATCGAATCCCGCTCCGTGCCCGTCTGCACGGATCTCATTTCGATTGGCGACAACACCATCCTGCGCAAGGAATCGATGATCCTCGGCTATCGCGCCCAGTCCGGCTATATCCATACCGGCCCGATCGCCATCGGCCGTGGCGCCTTCGTAGGAGTCGGCTGCACGATCGATATCGACACCAAGATCGGCGACAACGCCCAGCTCGGCCATTCATCCTCGCTGCAGCGCGGGCAGAGCATTCCCGACGGCGAGCACTGGCATGGATCGCCACCGGTGCCGACCACCGCCGACTACTGCAAGGTCCGCAACGTTAACCCGTCACATGTCCGGCGCGTGCTCTACGAGACGGCGCAACTGGTGGTGCTGTTTACCCTGGTCACGCCGCTGCCACTTCTGTTCCACAGCTATTGGCAAAATGTCAGCGACGACTACCAAGAGACGATCGGCATCGTCGCGATCGGTACCGTGGTCACGCTTTTCGGCTACATCGCGCTTGCCTTCCTCGCGGCGACGCTGCTACCGAGGCTGGTGAGCCTGCTTCTGAAGCCGGGCCGGACCTATACGCTTTACGGCTTCCGCTACTGGCTGCAGACCGTCGCGGAATTCTCCAGCAATTCGCGCGTCCTCAACCTCCTGTTCGGCGACAGCTCGGCGATCGTGCATTACATGCGCGCCATCGGCTGGAACCTGAACGAGGTGGTGCAGACCGGCTCCAACTTCGGCAGCAACCAGCAGCATGAAAACCCGCTGCTGTGCGACATCGGCAGCCAGACCATGGTGTCGGACGGTCTTTTCATGATCAACATGCACAAGTCCGCGACCGCGTTCCGGCTGGAGCAGACCCGGATCGGCGAGCGCAACTATCTCGGCAACAACATCTACTATCCCCCGGACGGCCGCACCGGCGACAACTGCCTGCTCGGCACCAAGGTGATGATCCCCATCGACGGGCCGGTGCGCGAGAATGTCGGCCTGCTGGGTTCGCCTTCCTTTGAAATCCCGCGCATGGTGAACCGCGACAAGGAGCTGATCGCCGGGATAAGCGAGGAAGAACGGCGCAAACGCATCCGGTACAAGAACTTCTACAACGCGGTGACGGTGCTTCTCTTCGTGGCGGTTCAGTGGATCACCCTGTTCGCCACGCTGGTGATCTGGGATCGCGCGCTCAACTATTATACCGACTGGGCGGAGGTGGCGCTGTTCGTCGCCGTGCTGCTGACCTCGGCGATCAGCATTCCCTTCTACATCCTGATCGAACGGGCCAGCCTTGGTTTTGGCAAGCTGAAACCGCAGATGACGACCATCTATGACGTCAAATTCTGGCGCCACGAACGTCACTGGAAGCTGTCGGACTCGCCGATTACGCGGCTGTTCGGCGGCACGCCGTTCCGCCCGATCATCATGCGCCTGCTGGGCGTCAAGGTGGGCAAGAGGGTCTATGACGGCGGCAGCAACCTGACGGAACGGTCCCTGGTCGAGATCGGCGATGACGTCACCCTCAACGAAGGCTGCGTCATCCAGGCCCATTCGCTCGAAGAAGGCGCGTTCAAGTCTGACTTCATCCGCATCGGCAAGGACTGCACGCTCGGACCGTCCGCCTTCATCCATTACGGCGTCGTGATGGGCGAAGGTTCGGTGGCCGATACCGATTCCTTCGTGATGAAGGGCGAAGAGCTGGAGCCCTATTCCCTATGGCGGGGCAACCCGGCCAAGCTTCACCGGTTCGTCACGCCGGTCACGAATGGCGGCTCCGGGACTTCGGCTTGAAGCCCGCTGAAATCCGTCTCGTTTCCGTGACCAGGGCCAACCGGGCCCTGGTCATGGCTCTGCGGCTCGCCCCCGAACAGATGGATTTTGTCGCTGGCAATGCCTGCTCCCTGGAAGAGGCCAAGAGCGACGAGGACGCGCGGCCACGCGTCGTGATGGCTGACGGCCGTGTCGTCGGCTTCCTGATGTATGACGCGTCGGAGGACGAGGCGCAGATCTATCGCTTCATGATCGACCGCGCCCACCAGGGCAAAGGTTATGGCAAGGCGGCGTTGCGCGCGTTGCTCGACGAGATCAGGGACCTCGGCCACGTCAGAGAGATATCGATCTGCTACGAGCCCAGGAATGAGGCCGCACGACGGCTCTATCGTGCCGCCGGCTTCGTGGAACGGGGGCTCGACGAGGACGGCGAAATGATCGCCGTCCTGCCGGTGGGCGATCGTTGACGCCGCCGCCCTCCTCCGTTGCGAGCTCACTGGATGAAACAGCCCTGCAGCGGGCGATGGCCGCGATCGCGCCGAGCGGTGTCCGGGTCGGATGCCGGCTGATCCGCGAAGGCGATGAAGCCCATCTGCTGCCCGGTGAAGCGCGTTCGATTCCGGCACGTCAGCCGGCCATGCAGCGGGCCAGCGGTGCGGCCCGGTGGATCGCCCACGGACTGCTGGCGGATATCGGCTTCAACGATTTCGCCATCCTGCGCACGCCATCCGGCGCACCGGCCTGGCCCGACGGCATAACCGGTTCGCTCGCCCATGATGACGAAATGGCCGTGGCGGCTGTCGGGCCTGTTTCCGAAATCGGCTCCCTCGGCATCGACGTCGAGCCCGCACAGCCGCTCCCCGATGACATTTTCGCGCTCGTCGCAACCCATGCGGATGTGACGGATGCGGTAGACCGGCACCTTGCCGGCCGCATCCTGTTTTCGGCCAAGGAGGCCGTCTACAAGGCTGTCTATCCGCTCGATCGCCGGATCCTTGGCTATGAGGATATCGCCGTCGACCTGAATGCAGGGTTCGCCACGACGAAGGCAGGCCGCAGAACGAGGCTCGCCTACTGCGTTGCCCCGCGCCTGGTCGTCCTGGCCTTTGTCACGGCGTCGCCGACTTGGATGCCAGCCGCGGGCCGGTCTTGACGTCGATGATCTCGGGCTTTGCGGTATCGACCGCGCCATCCCAACCGCCGCCCAGCGCTTTGTTGAGCGCTATGTAATCAGTGGCGACCAAGACGCGGCTTTGTAGGAGATTGTCTTCGGCCGAGTATGCCGATCGCTGGGCGTCGAGCACGTCGAGAAGGGTTGTCTCGCCGCCTTTGTAGAGAATGCCCGCGAAGCGTGCCGCATCGTCATAGGATTTGGCCGACAGGGCGAGACTGCCGATCCTGATGCGCTCCTGCGACAGGAGCACGAGTGCATTCTCCACATCCTCGAGCGCTGTCAGCACGGAAGACCGGTAGGCGATGAAATATCGGTCGCGCTGAGCCTTGGCGATATCGACGGCGGCCTGCAACCTGCCGGCGTTGAACAGCGGCACGCTGAGCGTCGGGCCGAAGGACCAGCCGATCGATGAATTCTTGCCGAGGTCGCCGAGTTTGTAGGCAGTGGTGTCGATATTTCCCGTCAGACTGACCGAGGGGTAGCGCGCCGCCTCGGCCTGGCCGACCTTGGCGGTATATTCAGCGTATTGGCGTTCCGCCATGCGCACGTCGGGGCGCGACAAAAGGATGTCGGCGGGAATGCCAGTCGGGATCGGCAGGCGCGGCGCCGGTATCGGCGCGCCGCGCTTCAGCCGCTCGCTCAACGCTGCCGGCGGCCGGCCGGTCAGCACGGATAGCCTATGCACGGCCTCGGCATAGCTCGCTTCCAGCGTCGGCACCGCCGCTTCCGTGCCTGCGGCCTGCCCTGTGGCCTTGGCGACATCGGCGGCGGTTGCCGTGCCCGCCAGTGCCATCTGCCGGGTCAGTTCGGCAGTCTGCCTTTGCGATGAGGCCGAGCGCCGGGCCAGCGCAATGCGCGCCTGATAGCCGCGCGCCTGGGCATAATAGGATGCCACATCGCCGACCAGGGTCAGCAGGGTTGAGCGCAGCTCCTCCCGAGACGCGTCCACACCATAGCGGGCGGCCTCGACGCCCCTGCGGTTGGCGCCGAACAGGTCGAGCTCCCAACTGGCATCGAAGCCCGCCTGGTACTCGCTGTAGATGGCATTGCCGCCGGATGTCGTCGTGGCCGACTTGTCGCGGGTGACCGACCCCGACCCGTCCACCGACGGCAGCAATGTGCCGGCGCTCTGGCGATAGCTTGCGCGTGCCTCGCGGATCTTGGCTTTCGCGGTGGCGACGTCGAGATTGCCGGCAACCGCTTCCTCGACAAGCGTATTCAGCTGAGGATCGCGCAGCCGCTGCCACCATTTCGCCAGTTGCGGCGGTTGGGCGGCTTTTGTCTGCTTCTGGCCGCTCCAGTTCGCCGGCATCGGCAGGATTGGCGTTTGATAGTCCGGGCCGACAACGCATCCCGCGAGCAGGACAGCGGTGAAAACAGGCGCAAGGAGACGCCCCGCGGCCACCGAGCCACGTTCAAAACCTGTCATGTGAAAACCCTTATTGCTGGTTGGCCGTTGCCGGCGTCTCGCCCGTATCCTGCCCTGTATCGTGCTTGGCCGCCCTGCCCTTGAAGATGTGGCGCACCGTGACGAACAGCAGCGGCACCAGGAACACGCCGATCACGGTTGCCGCGATCATGCCGCCCATGACACCGATGCCGACGGAGTTCTGCGCTCCCGAGCCGGCGCCGCTTGCGATCGCGAGCGGCGTGACGCCGAGGATGAAGGCCAGCGATGTCATCAGGATCGGTCGCAATCGCTGTCGTGCCGCCTCCAGCGTCGCCTCGACGAGACCCATGCCCGCGGCCTGCCGCTCGATGGCGAACTCGACGATGAGGATGGCGTTCTTGGCGGCGAGGCCGATCGTGGTCAGCAGGCCGACCTTGAAGTAGACGTCGTTGGTCTGGCCGAACAGCGTGGCCGCTGCCAGCGCGCCGAAGATGCCGATCGGCACCGACAGCATGACCGCGAACGGGATCGACCAGCTCTCATAGAGCGCGGCAAGGCACAGGAACACGACCAGCGCCGAGATCGCGTAGAGCGACGTCGCCTGGTTGCCCGACAGCCGCTCCTGGTGCGACAGGCCGGTCCACTCGTGCGAATACCCGGGAGGCAGCTGCGCGACCAGCCTGTCGATCTCGTCCATGGCGGCACCTGAACTCACGCCCGCTGCCGCCGCGCCCTGGATTTCGACCGCCGCCGAACCATTGTAGCGTTCGAGCCGTGGCGAGCCGAATGTCCAGTGGCTGGAGGTGAAGGCCGAGAACGGCACCATGGCGCCGCTGGCATTGCGGACCTGCCATTTGTCCAGGTCCTCCGGCTGCATGCGGAAGTCTGCGTCGGACTGCATATAGACTGGCTTCACCCTTCCGCGATCGATGAAATCGTTGACGTAGTTGCTGCCCCAGGCGGTTGAAAGCGTGTTGTTGATGTCGGCGAGGCTGACGCCCAGCGCGCTGGCTTTTTCCTGGTCGATATCGACCGAGAATTGCGGCTGGTCCTCCTGGCCGTTGGGCCTGGTGTTGGCGAGCAGCTTGCTCTGCGCGGCAAGACCGAGCAGCTGGTTTCGTGTCTGGATCAGCGCATCATGGCCGGCGCCATTGACGTCCTGCAGATAGAAATCGAAGCCGTTGGTGTTGCCGAAGCCCTGGATGGCGGGAGGAGCAAGTGCGAAGACCTGCGCGTCCCTGATTTTCGAGAAGGCGCCCATCGCGCGGCCGGCAATCGCCCGTGCGGCGGAAGCCGGCGATCTCCGCTGGCTGAAATCCTTAAGCCGCACGAAGCCGATACCGACATTCTGGCCGGCGCCGCCGAAGCCGAAACCGGAGGCGGTGAAGACGCCTTCGACCGCGTCCTTCTCGTCTTTCAGGTAGTGGTCTGTCACCTCGGCCAGCACGCGCTCGGTGCGGTCCTGCGTCGCGCCGACCGGCAGCTGCACGCTGGTGATCAGAATGCCCTGGTCTTCTTCCGGCAGGAACGAGCTCGGCAGCCGGGMAAACAYCCMCCCCAKGGCGACGACGATCGCCAGGAACACGGCGAGGAACCGCCATGACCGGTTGATGATGCCGTGCGAGCCGTCGCGGTAGGCGGTCGTGCCGCGGTCGAAGACACGGTTGAACCAGCCGAACGGACCGGTCTGCGTCGCATGGTCCTTGGGCCGCCGCAGGATGGTGGCGCACAGCGCCGGTGTCAGCACCAGCGCGACCAGCACCGACAGCACCATCGCCGAGACGATGGTGACCGAGAACTGCCGGTAGATGATGCCTGTCGAGCCGCCGAAGAACGCCATCGGCACGAACACGGCCGATAGCACCGTGGCGATACCGACCAGAGCGCCGGTGATCTCGTTCATCGATTTGCGTGTCGCCTCCTTCGGCGACAGCCCCTCCTCCTGCATGACGCGTTCGACATTCTCGACCACCACGATTGCGTCGTCGACGAGCAGGCCGATGGCCAGCACCATCGCGAACATGGTCAGCGTGTTGACCGAATAGCCGAACAGCGACAGCACGCCGAAGGTGCCGAGCAGCACCACCGGCACGGCGATGGTCGGGATGATCGTCGCCCGCAGGTTCTGCAGGAAGATGAACATCACCAGGAACACCAGCACGATCGCCTCGGCGAGCGTTTTGACCACCTCCTCGATCGATAGCCGAACGAAAGGCGAGGTGTCGTAGGGATAGACGACCTCGACGCCTTGCGGGAAGGTCGAGCTCAGGCGGTTGATGGTCGAGCGCACCGCCTCGGCGGTGCTGATGGCATTGGCGCCGGTCGCCAGATTGATGGCGACGCCCGCCGCCGGCTTGCCATTGTAGTGGGCCTGCGTCGTATAGCTTTCGGCGCCGAGCTCGACGGTGGCAACGTCGTTGAGGCGAACCAGCGAGCCGTCCGTCTGGCTCTTCAAGATGATGTTGCGGAACTGTTCGGCGGTCTGCAGCCGGCTCTTGGCCGTCACCGTGGCGTTGAGCTGCTGGCCCTTGCGTGCCGGAAGGCCGCCGAGCTGACCGGCCGAAACCTGCGTGTTCTGCGCCTGGATCGCGGTGGCCACATCGTTCGGCATAAGGGCATATTTGGCGAGTTTGTCGGGGTCGAGCCAGATGCGCATGGCATAGCCCGAGCCGAAAAGCTGCGTCGAGCCGACACCCGCGACGCGCTTCAGCGTATCGTTGACGGTAGCGTTGATATAGTCGGCGAGATCGGTCGAGTTCATCTTGCCGTCGCTCGAGACGAAGCCGATGACCATCAGGAAGCCGGTCGAGGATTTGGCGACGGTTATGCCGTTGCTCTGCACCACCTGCGGCAACTGCGACTGCACCAGTTGCAGCTTGTTCTGCGTCTGCACCTGGGCGGTGTCGGGATCGGCCGCGCTGGTGAAGGTCAGCGTGATTGAAGCCGAGCCGGTGGAGGTCGACGTCGCCGTCATGTAGTCGAGATTGTCGATGCCGGTCATGCCTTGCTCGATGACCTTGGTCACTGAATTTTCGACGGTCTGGGCATCGGCGCCCGGATAGGTCGCGCTGATGTTCACCGTGGTCGGCGCGATCTGCGGGTATTGCGAGATCGGCAGCGTGGTGAGCGCCAGGAGGCCGCCCAGCATGATCACGATGGCGATCACCCAGGCGAAGATCGGCCGGTTGATGAAGAATGCGGACATCGGCTCAGTTCCCGGTCGACTGGTTGCTGGCCATCTTGGATGGAGATGATGCCTCAGAGGTTCCCTGCGCGCGGTCCTTGACCTCTCCGGTCGTCTCGTCGATCGTCACCTCGACGCCCGTCGCATCGCCGCCGGGGCGCACGAGTTGCATGCCCTCGACGATGACGCGATCCCCGTCGCCGACCCCGGCATCCACCAGCCAGTTGTTGCCGACGGTGTTGCGCACGGTCAGCACGCGCGTTTCGACCTTGCCTTGCGCATTGATGACCATTGCCGTTGCCTCGCCCTTGGTGTTGCGGCTGACCCCGCGCTGCGGCACCAGGAAACTGTTCTGGGCGACGCCCTCCTCGACCAGGGCCCGCACATACATGCCGGGCAGAAGCAGGCGATCCGGATTGGGGAACTCGGCCCTCAGCGCGAAGGTGCCGGTGGTCTGGTCGACATTGGCGCCGGAGAATTCCAACTTGCCGGTCCGCGAGTAGATGGTGCCGTTTTCGAGCTTCAGCTTGACGCTGACATTGGGGCCGCTGAACTTCAGCCGCCCTTCATTGATGGCCTGGCGCAGATTGAGCAGGTTGGTGCTCGACTGCGTGACATCGACATTGATCGGATCGAGCGCGCGGATGGTGGTGAGCAAGGTATCCTGGTTGGCGGTGACGAGGGCTCCAGGCGTCAGCGAGGACTTGTCGATACGACCGGCGATCGGCGCGGTGATCTTGGTGTAGTCGAGATTGATGCGCGCGGTCTCGACACTGGCCTTTGCGGCCCCCACATCCGCGTTGGCCTGTGCCAGCGTCGCCGCGGCATCATCGTAATCCTGTTTCGAGACCACGTTCTGCTTCAGCAATCCGGCATAGCGGTCGAACTTGGCCTGCGCGGTAGGCACCGCGGCTTCCGCCTTCTGCTGCGCCGCGACCGCGCTGTCGTAGGCTGCCTGGTAGGTCGCCGGATTGATGAGGTAAAGCGGCTGCCCGGCCACCACCTCGCTGCCTTCCTTGAACAGGCGCGCCTGGATGATGCCGTTCACCTGCGGACGCACATCCGCGGTCAGCGAGGCAGTCGTGCGCCCCGGCAATTCGGCGGTGATGGCGACCGATTGCGGATGCACGGTGACGACGCCGACCTCGGGCTTGCCGACAGCGCCCATGCCTGCCGGTGTCTTGCTCTGCTCCTGCGAACAGGCCGCCAGAAAAAGGGTGGCGGCGAGCATTGCGCCCCAGGGCGCGACCCGAGATTGATTAGCCGACAAAGGAGACTGGCTGTGGATGGGCATGTCCTGGATCTTTCCCTGGAGTTGCAGTCGCGTGGCTGCCGGCATCGGACCGCCCCTCCAGGAGCGGAGCCCGAATGCGGGCCAACAGAGGCGAGGTCAAGCGGATGAGCCTGCCGGTCAAGGCAGTCGATGTCATGACGACAGGCCGCGCCCCTCTACGGGCGGTGCCGAGCAATGCTTCGAAGCGGCTCATGTCACGCTCCTTCTTCGCGGCCGGGGCGTACTCGAGGATCGAGTTCCCGGCCACAATGCCCATCGACATCAATATCCCGATCCGCGGCGACATGCCAAGACTTACGCGGTCTTGCGGTCATGATGTCCATGGGGCAGCTGCTCAAGCGGAAGCGACAGGCGCCATGCGGCGAAGTCCAGTCGGATCGCGCCCTTCAGCGTGTCGACCGGCAGAGCCGGGGGCGTCATGCGCGCGGCCAGCGGCAGGCCGCGTCCGGCCAGCGGCAAGCCGCGTCCGGCCAGCGGCAAGCCGCGTCCGGCATGACGGACCGACAACCTTGGGCTGATCGATGCGATCAGTCGCACCATCATCATGGCTTCCCACAATGTCGTGCTCCATTGCGTGATTTGAACTGTCGGATGGCGGGGTCCGCCGTCTCGTGAAGAGCCGGCCGGCCCGACATGGTTGGGCCCACGCGGCCGGCCGGCGCAGCCGGTCAGGGCTGCTCGCCTTCCCGGGGTGGGGGAGGCGGGAGCTGTCCGCCATGACCAGGCAGACCCTGCGGACCGGCTGCGTCATCCGGCGGGCCGCCCCAGAGACCGGGGGG
>BFBZ01002351.1_pt1 | contig 10421 bp, 9 predicted proteins | sample 1888401 | NCBI WGS metagenome assembly BFBZ01 (sample SAMD00112614, study PRJDB3348) | symbiont metagenome | host: Chara braunii | reverse complement strand
CGGCCTCTACTACGGCAATGTCAGCTTCGGTTCGGGTCTCGTCTACGGGCTGAAAATCCTGTTCGTGACGGCGGTCGGCGGATATATGTCGCCATCGCGGGCGGCACTGGGCGCTGCGGCCTTCGGCATGGCCGAATCGCTGTGGGCCGGTTACTTCCCGATCGAATGGCGCGAGGCGTGGATGTACCTGTTCCTCGTTGCGATGCTGGTGCTGATCGGTGCTGGCCGTGACCAGGGCAAGGTCGCCTGAGCATCAGACTTTCGTTGCATGCGGCATGCCGCCCCGAGTCCTGTTTCGGACGCGCGACGGACGCCGCAGCCCTCTGATTTGCTGGCGATCCCCTGGCGGGAAAGTCGATTTCGGCTTTCGGATGCAAACGCCTTTTCCCTTTCATCTGGCCATGACGGCGCCCGCCCTGTGTTGACCCGCCGGACCACGCGCGGCATACCGTTGGGCCACGGAGGCGCTTCGGGAGGAGAGGATCGGCGCGCCTTTGCCATAGGGGGAGGAATGGATGGCAGGGCTGCTCGCTCTATCCAGAGCCATTGACCGTTTGAACGAATTCATCGGCAAATGGGTTTCCTGGCTGATCCTGCTGGCAATCCTGGTCAGCGCCTGCAACGCGATCATCCGCAAGGTATTCGACATGTCGTCGAATGCGTGGCTCGAACTGCAATGGTATCTGTTCGGCGCCGCCTTCATGCTCGCCGCCGCGTATACGCTCAGGCAGAACGAGCATATCCGCATCGACATCGTCTACGGCATGTTTCCGAGGCGTGTGCAGCACTGGATCGACCTCCTCGGTCACGTCTTCTTCCTGATGCCGTTCGTGACGCTGATGGTGTTCTATTTCGTTCCCTATGTGTCGCTATCGCTTCACAGCGGCGAGATGTCGACAAATGCCGGCGGATTGATCGTCTGGCCGGCCAAGGCGATCCTGCTGGCCGGGTTTTTCCTGCTCGCGCTCCAGGGCATCTCCGAAATCATCAAGAAGATCGCCATCATGCGCGGTTTGATGGACGATCCCAATCCGTTCATTTCCGCGCATGAACAGGCCGAACTCGAAGCAAAGGCGCTCGCCGACGAGGTGCGCCCATGATGGAATTCATCGCCCAGAACATGGCGCCGATCATGTTCATCTCGCTGATCCTGTTCATGCTGATCGGCTACCCCGTCGCCTTCTCGCTTGCCGCAAACGGACTGCTGTTCTTCTTCATCGGCGTTCTGCTGACGCCATATTCAGGCGGCGCGATCAATCTCGACTGGCCGCTCCTCTACGCGCTTCCGGAGAATTTCTACGGCAGCCGGGTGATGTCCAACGATACGCTGCTGGCCATTCCCTTCTTCACCTTCATGGGCATCGTGCTCGAACGGTCCGGCATGGCGGAGGACCTGCTCGACACGATCGGCCAGCTGTTCGGCCCCATTCGCGGCGGCCTCGCCTATGCCGTGATCTTCGTCGGCGCGCTGCTCGCGGCAACCACCGGCGTGGTGGCCGCCTCGGTCATCGCCATGGGGCTGATCTCGCTGCCGATCATGCTGCGCTACGGCTATGATCGCAGGCTGGCGTCCGGCGTCATCGCCGCGTCTGGCACGCTGGCCCAGATCATCCCGCCATCCCTGGTGCTGATCGTGCTCGCCGACCAGCTCGGCCGCTCCGTGGGCGACATGTATGCGGGCGCACTGATACCCGGCCTGGTGCTGACCAGCCTCTACGCACTGTACATCCTGATAATGTCGATCGTCCGGCCGAAATCGATGCCGGCGTTGCCACTCGAGGCGCGCACGCTCGGCCACGGCATCCTGTCGCTGCTGGCCGCGGTGGTGGCGACCGCCGTCGTCTCCTACGCAGCCTATCGCTATCTGGCGCCAGCGCATGGCGACAACGCGGATATACTCGGCGGCAGCCTCGGCGTGATTTTCATCTATCTCGTCGCGATCGCCGACAGGCGCTTGAACTTCAACCTGATGTCGCGTCTGGCGCAGCAGGTCGTCATCGTGCTGATCCCGCCGCTGGCACTGATCTTCCTGGTTCTCGGCACCATCTTCCTCGGCATCGCTACACCGACCGAGGGCGGCGCGATGGGCGCTGTCGGGGCGCTGGCCATGGCCGCGATGAAGGGCCGATTGTCGCTGGATGTGGTCAAGCAGGCGCTGGCCTCGACGACGCGGCTGTCGTCCTTCGTGCTGTTCATCCTGATCGGTGCTCGCGTCTTCTCGCTGACATTCTACGGCGTCAATGGACAAATCTGGGTCGAGCACCTGCTGACCTCGCTGCCGGGCGGTGAGGTCGGCTTCCTGATCGGCGTCAACATCCTTATCTTCTTCCTGGCTTTCTTCCTGGATTTCTTCGAGCTCGCCTTCATCATCGTGCCGCTGCTGGCGCCCGCGGCAGAAAAGCTCGGCATCGACCTGATCTGGTTCGGCGTGCTGCTGGGCGTCAACATGCAGACCAGCTTCATGCATCCGCCGTTCGGTTTCGCGCTTTTCTACCTGCGCTCGGTCGCCGCCCGCGTGCCCTATCTCGACCGCCTCACCGGCAAAACGATCCAACCGATCACCACCGGCCAGATCTATTGGGGCGCGGTGCCCTTCGTCGGCATCCAGGTGGTCATGATCGGGCTGACCATCGCCTTCCCGCAGATGGTGATGCACTACAAGGGCGCCACGGTCGATCCAGGCGGGATCGACTACCAGGTCCCGGAAATGCCGGGCCTTGGCCTGTCGCCGGAGATGCCGCCCACCAATGGCAGCCCGGCGACGGTCAAGGATGGCGTGGCACCGGCCGCCAACCCGGACCTGTCACAGCCGCCAAGCTTTGGCGAGACGCCGCCTAACAAACCAGAGGCGCCGGCCACCGATCTGTCGCAGCCGCCCAGTTTCGATTGACGCAGTGAGACCGGGCGTTCTTCCAGAGGTGCGACGCACGCTGTAGCATTTGATTTCGGTGCCATCGGCCAACAGGGTGAAAGTCATGAAAGTGGTACGCTTGGAGACGGTGGGCAGCATCGCCATGCGCGACGTCGGCGAACCGCTTGCCGGCCCGGAGGATCTCCGGGTGCGGATCGAAGCTTGCGGCGTGTGCGGCACCGACCGGCATCTCTTCCACGGTGAATTTCCCTGCAGGCCACCGGTCACGCTGGGCCATGAATTCTCCGGCATCGTCGAGGCAATCGGACCCGCCGTCTCCGGCTTTTCCGTCGGCGACCGCGTCACCGGCGATCCCAACATCGCCTGCGGCCGTTGCCCGCATTGTCATGCCGGAAGGGTCAATCTGTGCAGCAACCTGCAAGCCATCGGCATTCATCGCGACGGTGGCTTTGCCGAATATGTTGTGCTGCCGCAGAAACAGGCCTTCCTCCTGCCAGCTGACCTGAAGCCAACGCATGGCGCCTTCTGCGAGCCGCTTGGCTGCTGCCTGCATGGCGTCGACCTCGCCGGCATCAGGCCGGGCTCCTCGGTCGCCGTGCTCGGCGGCGGCGTGATTGGGTTGCTCACCGTGCAATTGGCTAAACTTGCAGGAGCAAAAACCATCATCCTGTCGACACGCCAGGCTTCGCGGCGCGCGCTTGCCGAGGAGCTCGGCGCGACAGCGACGGTCGATCCCTATGCCGCCGACTTTTTCAATGTGGTGACCGGGCCATCCGGACTCGCGCCGGGCGGCGTCGACGTGGTGCTGGAATGCGCCGGCGTGAGAGAAACCGTCGAGCAGTCAATGCGGCTGGCAAGGTCCGGCGGCACCGTGGTGATCGTCGGCGTGATGCCGCAGGGCATGAAGGTGGAGATCGAGCCCTTCGACCTGCTTTTCCGCGAACTGAATATCCTGGGTTCCTTCCTCAATCCCTTCACCCATCGGCGCGCCGCCGAACTCATCGCGTCCGGTGCCATCGAGATCGACCGGCTGATCTCCAGGCAGGTGACGCTCGAGGAGGCACCGGCAGTGATCGCCAATCCGCCGGCGCCTGGTGAAGTCAAGGTGCTGGTCGTGCCGCGTTAACGACGCTTCGAATGCGCCACGCCTCTTTCGGAGACGTGGCGTTGCTAGGCACAATCCTCACAGCTTGCCCTTGCGCTGCTGCACCATCATGAAGGTGTCGTAATTGTATTCGGCCACCTGCGCCCAGAGATAGTGCTCCTTGCGGAAGCCCTTGATCGATTCCCAGATCTTCTTGAAGGGCGCGTTCGAGGCTTCCATCTCGGCATAGACCTCGTTGGCCTTTTCGAAGCAGGCGGCCATGATGTCCTGGCTGAACGGGCGCAACTTCGCGCCACCGGCCACCAGCCGCTTGACCGCCGGCGGATTCACATAGTCGTATTTCTGCAGCATGTCGGCGTCCGCCGCCTGGGCGGCGGTGCGGACCAGCGATTTGTAAGCCGGCGAGAGTTCCTCGTACTTCGCCTTGTTGAAAAGCAGGTGTACGGTCGGCCCGCCTTCCCACCAGCCGGGATAATAGTAGTAGGGCGCGACCTTGTAGAAGCCGAGCTTCTCGTCGTCGTAGGGGCCGACCCACTCGGCGGCGTCGATCGTGCCTTTCTCCAGAGCCGGGTAGATATCGCCGCCGGCGATCTGCTGCGGCACGACACCGAGCCGCTCAATCACTTTGCCGGCAAATCCACCGATGCGCATCTTGAGGCCTGAGAGGTCGGCGACCGTGTTGATCTCCTTGCGAAACCAGCCACCCATCTGCACGCCGGTGTTGCCGCCAGGCAGGCCGAAAAGGCCCTGCGTGGCCAGAAATTCGTTGAACAGGTCGATGCCGCCGCCATGGTAGTGCCAGGCATTCATGCCGCGTGCGTTCAGCGAGAACGGCACCGCTGCTCCCAGCGCCCATGTCGGGTCCTTGCCCCAGTAGTAATATGCCACCGTATGAGCGGCCTCGACGGTTCCAGCTGTGGCTGCGTCCGCCGCTTGCAGCCCCGGCACCAGTTCACCGGCTGCGAAGACCTGGACCTGGAAATTGCCGTCGGTCGCTTCCGAGAGCATCTTTGAAAAAACCTCGGCGCCACCATAGATCGTGTCGAGCGATTTCGGAAAAGACGACGCAAGGCGCCACGTCACCTTGGGGTTGGACTGGGCGATGGCGGGCGCGGCGAGTGCTGCGGCAGCCGCCGCGGCTCCCACGCCCGTCGCCCCGGCCTTGCGGATGAATGAACGGCGATCCATGAAGTTCCTCCCTTTTGGATCAACAGACCGACGTTTGGGAAATCCTCTATACCCCCCTTATCGGCTTGCCGGAAACAATACACAGGCAATAAGTCGAGTCCAGCATCGCGGCGTTATTTGCGGGGTTCGGGTCGCGGAATTGCACAGCTTGGACGCCAGGCCTGCAACTATAGTCTTACGCGAGAGCTGAGACCTTCTGATCGGGTCGAGATGCTGCAACGCAGACTGCCCGGACCGGCGCCCTCTGGCCCAGTCGTCATTCCAAAACTTGTCATGGAAAAGCGCCATGGGATCGCCTATTTTAGAGGCGAATAAGCCTTCGCCACTGAATGGAAACCGTATCCAAAATGCATCAGCCGCTCGTCGCCATATCCACCGACGTCCGTCAGTTCGACAACTACACCTGGCATGCCGCGCCACAGCAATATCTGGAGGCGGCGATCACCGGCGCGGGCGTGTTCCCGCTGCTGGTACCGTCCTTCGGCGACAGGCTGGATTTCGATGAGCTGCTGTCATCGGTGGACGGCGTTATGGTCACCGGCTCGAAATCCAACGTGCATCCTTCGCTCTATGGCGGCGATGCCAGCGAGGCCAACGGCCCGTATGACCCCGCGCGCGATGCAACAACGCTGCCGCTGATCCGCAAGGCCATTGAGCGCGGCGTGCCGCTGCTGGCCATCTGCCGCGGCATCCAGGAGATGAATGTGGCGCTCGGCGGCACGCTGGCCACCGAAATCCAGGAACGCGAGGGTTCGCTCGATCATCGCGCGCCGGCAAGCGACAGCCAGGACGAACGTTTCGGCATTCGCCATAAAGTGACGATCAAGCCCGGAAGCTGCCTCGCCGGCGTCTTCGGCGAGGGCGACATCATGGTCAATTCGGTGCACCGCCAGGCCGTCGACCGTCTTGGTCCGAGGCTGCAACTGGAGGCTGTCGCCGCCGACGGAACCGTCGAGGCGGTCTCCGTCAAGGACGCTCGCGCCTTCGCCGTCGGCGTCCAGTGGCATCCTGAATACTGGGTCAAGTCGGACAGCATCTCGGCCAAGATATTCCGCGCCTTCGGCGACGCCGTGCGCCTGCACGCAGCCGCCAAGTCAGGCGCGCGCGCCGCCGCCGAATAGAAAATCGCGGGGCCGCCTTCCGGACCCGCGATTTCTACATCTCAGAACTTGTAGCTGACGCCGACGCGCACAGTTTGCGTGGTCACATGGGTCGGATAGAGCCACGAACTATCGGTCGCCGGATTGTCGGTAAACTTGCCGAAATCGCTGTATCGATATTCCACGCGCGTCGTCCAGTTTGGCGCGAAAGCATATTCAACACCCGCGCCTAGCGTCCAGCCAGCCTTTGTGTGTGACGAACTGTCTGTCGTCGGGTCTTCGTCGTAGCTGGTCTTGAAGTGCGCTATTGCAAGACCACCTGTCGCATAGAGCAGAGTTGGTCCCATGGCATAGCCGAGACGCGCTCGAAGCGAACCTTGGACATCAAGCTTGGTTTTGATAGTCCCGGCGAATGCGGAATCCACGGAGCCGCTCATGCCCGACCCCTCGATGTCGGCTTCCGCGCCGAGTACGACCGAATTGAAAGCCTGATTGTAGCCGATATGGATGCCACCGAGCAGCCCGTTGGACTTCCAAGTATCGGACCAATCGCTATTGCCGCTCGATATCGAGGAATCATGGGCGTCGACATGACCCCAGCCATATCCAAGTTGCGCACCGGCGTAGAAACCGGTCCATTCGAAGGCCGCCGGAGCAGCAACGAGTGCGTCGGCGGCAAAAGCACTGCCCGACGCAGCGACCATGATGACAGATGCAAGAAGAATAGATTTCACGTAGCGCCCCCGCTAGTTGACTGCCGGCAAATTATCTCACATCAGCGGATAATCAAGTCGCCGGGATATTGAGGCAAGCTGATTTCCAACCTTGCGTTGCAGATCGGCCACTTTTACCTGACACGGCCCCGATCAATTCTTTGCGCTTAAATCCGCCATTTCCGCTACCGGGGTCAACGGCTTGTGCTCGCTAAACCAGGAGACCAGATTGTCGACGCACAAATCCGCCATGGCGCGGCGCGTATACTCGGATGCCGAGCCGACATGCGGCAGCAGGGAGGCGCTGGGTGCGGCGAGCAATGCCGGCGGCACGTTCGGTTCATTGGCGAAGACGTCGAGTCCGGCGGCGGCGATGGTGCCGTTGGCGAGCGCGGTTGCAAGGGCTTCTTCGTCCACGGTGCTGCCGCGACCGATGTTGACGAAGACGCCGTTCGCGCCGAGCGCCGAGAGGATTTCGGTGTTGACCGCCTTTGCCGTGGACGCGCCACCAGGCGCTACCGAGATCAGTGTGTCGACTGTCTCGGCGAGGCCTTTCAAGGTCTCGTGGTATTCGTAGGAAAGGCCTTCGATGCGGCGCCGGTTATGGTAGGCGACCGGCAGGCCGAAGGCCTCCAGCCGCCGGGCGATGGCCAGCCCGATACGGCCCATGCCGAAAATACCAGCCTTGCGGCCGCGCAGGGTGAGCCGGCTCAAGGGATAGTCGCCCTTGCGCGCCCAGCTGCCGTCGCGCAGCCAGGTTTCGGCGCGCGGCAGGTCGCGAATGGTGTTGATCAGCAACCCGATCGCGGTGTCGGCGACCTCTTCGGTCAGCACATCCGGCGTGTTGGTGACCATGATGCCGTGCTGTGCCGCATGGCGGGCATCGATCGAATCATAGCCGACGCCGAAACTGGCGATGATCTCCAGTTGAGGCAGCGCATCCATGAAGGCCGCGCTGATACCAGCGAACGAGGCAATGCCGCGCACCGTCCGCCGCATCTCGTCGGTCACCAGCGCCGGGTCGGCCCGCTCGATCCTGACCAGGCTGAATGTCCGCTCGATGCGGTCGACCGCATGGTCGTGGAAGCTACTGGGCGCCAGAATGGCGACGGGCAGCGTCTGTCCAGGCTCGCTCATGCACGCTCCACCGGCTTGCCGGTAGACTGGCGCACATGCAGCTCCGGCTTGATGAGCTCCTGCGACGGGCGCACCGTCTGCCCGTTGAGCTTGTCGAGCAAGGCGCTGGCGGCACGGCGGCCGACCTCGCGCTGGCCGTTCCACACGGTGGTCAGCGCCGGGGTGGCGATGGCGGCTTCCTCGAGATCGTCATAGCCAGTGACTGAAATGTCGATGCCCGGCACCAGCCCCGCGCGCGCAATGCCATTCATCAGGCCGATGGCGACGAGATCATTCCAGCAGCACGCCGCGGTCGGCCTGTCCTTCAGCGCCAGGAACTGCCCGGCCGCCTCGAAGCCTGCCTGCTTGGTGCGCGGACCGGCGATGCGCCAGGACGGCCTGACCTCCAGCCCGGCGGCTTCCATGGCGTTGACATAGCCCTGGTAGCGGTCGCGGCCGGTCGAGGTCTGGTCGGTGCCGCCGATCATGGCGATGCGCTTGTGACCAAGCGAAATCAGGTGGTTGGTGGCAAGGCCGGTGCCATAGGCGTCGTCGCCGCGAAACMCCGGCACATCCGCGCCTTCGACCGTACGCGCGATCAGCACCGCCGGCAGGCCGTTCTCCTCTGCCATGACGATATCGGAGGCTGGTGTACCAATTGCCGGCGACATGATGACGCCGTCGGCGCCGAGCTGCAGCAGCGTATCGATGAAGGTGCGCTGCTTTTCCAGCTGGTCGTAGTGGTTGGACAGGATGAAGGTCTGGCGGCTTCGGTCGAGTTCGCTTTCGATCGAGCGGAGGATTTCGGCGAAGAACGGGTTCATGATGTCGTGCACGACGACGCCGACAATGCCCGAGCGCGAGGTGCGCAGGCTGGCGGCGCGGCGATTGTAGATATAGCCGATGGCGCGAGCATGTTCCTTGATGCGGTCGCGCGTGACGCCGGCGACCAGCGGGCTGTCGCGCAGCGCCAGCGAAACCGTGGCCGTGGACACGCCAAGCGCATCCGCGATCGTCGAAAGCTTGATCTTCTGTGCCAGCGGCTTGCGCTCCCCGACCGATTTAAACAGTTTAAAGGCGGCCTTATGCCATCGTTCCCGGGCAAATCAAAGTTTTTTTGCCAGCGCCTCCGCCTCGACGTCCGAGGCCGCGAGGTTGCGCAGCCGAAGCCGATGCTCGCGGTGGACGATGTAGAGGCCGCTGGCAACGATCACGGCGGCGCCGATCAGCGTCCAGCGGTCTGGGAACTGGTTGAAGATGAGCCAGCCGGAGATGATCATCCACACCATCTGCGAATAGGGATATGGCGCCAGCGCCGTCGTGGTCGCACGCCGATAGGCTTGGACGAGCAGCCAATGGCCGATGCCGCCGAACACGCCGAGCATGAGCAGGATGAACCAGTGCCAGCCATCATGCGGCAGCGAGAAGGAAAACGGCAGCATCGGCAGCAGCAGGACGGCGGGCGCCAGTGCCGAGAACAGGATCAGGCTCTCCGACGTCTCCGTCGCCGACATGCGACGCGTCATGATGACGTAGAAGCAATTCGACATCATCGAGCCCAAGGCAAAGAGATGACCTATGCCGAAAACGCCGACGCCCGGCCGGGTGATGATGAGAACGCCGACAAAGCCCGCCAGGATCGCCAGCCAGCGCCGCCAGCCCGCCCACTCGCCAAGCAGGGGGCCGGCGAGTGCCGTGATCACCATTGGGCCGAAGAAATAGATCGACGTGGTTTCAGCCAGCTGCAGGGTGCGCAGCGCCAGGATGTTGAACATCGTCGAGCCGAACAGGAACAGACCGCGCAGGACATGCGCCGGCAGGTTGACGGGGCGAAAACGCCGGGGATTGCGCCATCCGCGCAGCAGCGTGCCGACGAGCACGACGTGGACGGCAAAACGAACCCAGGCGACGATCAGGGCCGAAACCCCGGCAAGGACGAGGTATTTGCTTGAGGTGTCGAGGAAGGTGAAGCAGACATAGGTGGCAAGCATGCAGACAATCGCCACCGGGGGCGTCGCGCTTTCAGCTTGTCTTTGGGGAGCACTCAACTGCGGGCCGGATCGGGAGCAAGGCGGGATGTCCCACCTTTGCGGGAATTGTCGGTTGCCGGCAAGCCAAAAGAGGTTGGTACACAAGAAGCGACGCCGACTGGCCCGGTCCTTGTGTCCTTGCTCCCACAATACGTCAGGGATGCATGCGGGCGCCCTTGGTGATCTTGTCGACCAGCTTCTTCTCGGCGCGAAGCGCGATGCCGACGACCTTGGCGTCATCGGGCGCGAATTGCCCGAAGACGGCGCGATTCGCCGCATCATGCCCGGTCGAAAACA
>BFBZ01000007.1_pt631 | contig 10424 bp, 9 predicted proteins | sample 1888401 | NCBI WGS metagenome assembly BFBZ01 (sample SAMD00112614, study PRJDB3348) | symbiont metagenome | host: Chara braunii | reverse complement strand
TCCGCGGCCCAGGCCTTGATCGCCGCCGGCTGCATCAGCAGCGCACCGCAACTGCCAAGGCCGCCGGCATTGGCGACCGCGATAGAGAGCGACGGCGGACAGGCCCCGGCCATCGGCCCCAGCAGGATCGGCACACGCAGATGATGGGACCGAGCGAAAGCTTCGGCCCGTACGAGGGCCGGATGGGATGGTGTCATATGAAGTGCCTGTCTCAATTCAACCAATTCGGCGCGGCCGAGGACGCCGGCGCCATGCAGGCAAAGTATGGCGGCCGGCTCGCACGGCGTAATGGTTTGATCAGATTGCCGCCATCGCTCGCGGTGATCGCGGCCGGTCTATTCCGCCGCAACGATCTGTGCCGCGGGCGGCCGCGCCAGATCCAGGAAGGCGCGCAGCGCGCTCGATGCCGGCGCTTCGCGGTGGCGGATGAAGACGGTTTCGACCCAGCCGTCGCCGTTCGGCACCGGATGGATTCGGACCCGCTTGCGTTCCCACACCTTGTCGAACATCGCCCGCGGCAGCAGGGTCATGCCGATGCCGGCGCTGACACAACTGACGATGGCTTCCAGCGTGCCGAACTCCAGCATCCGCACGCCGACAATACCGCGGCGTGCCAGCATGGCTTCGAGACGCAGGCGATAGGAGCAGCCGGCCTTGAGGACCACGATCTTCAGATCCGGTTTTGTGATCAGTTTCTCGAACTCGACGCAGGGCGAGGTCAGAACCACCAGTTCTTCCTGCACGAACGGCTCGACCACGAGATCCGGATGATTGACCGGCCCGCAGACATAGGCGCCGTCGAGCTGCCGGTTCAGCACCTGCTCGACCAGTTCGCAGGTGGTGCCGGTCTTCAGCGACAGGTCGACCGCGGGATAGGCCGATGCGAACTCGGCGAGGATCGGCGCGAGCCGCAGCGCGGCGGTGGTGTCAAGCGAACCGACCACCAGCGCGCCGGACGGCGTGCCTTCGTCGGCGACCGCGCGCTTGGCGTCGTCGAGCAGATGAGCGGCGCGCTCCGCGAACGGCACCAGCCGCTGGCCCGCGGCGGTCAAGGTGACGCCCCGATTGGTCCGTTCGAACAGGGAGAACCCGACCTCGATCTCCAGCGACCGGATACGGGCGGTGACGTTCGATTGGACGGTGTTGAGGGCAAGCGCCGCCTTGCTCATGCTGCCCGTGCGGGCAACGGCCAGGAACACCCGCAGATCGGCCGCGTCCATCGCAAAACTCCCTCTTCTCGTCCCCTGATCCTACAGGATTGGGACGAAAGAGGCTAACCCAACCAGCAGCGGACCGAAGCAGACCGCAATGGGTCAGGAGGGCCTGCGCACCACGAGGTCGATCTCGATCAGGGCGTCGTAGGCCAGCCCGGTGACGCCGACGCAAGTACGGGCCGGCAGCCGGCCCTCGGCAAAGTAGCCGCGATAGGTCTCGTTCATCGCCGCATAATCATCCTTGAAGCGTGTGAGATAGATTCGCGCCATCACCACGTGCTCGAAATCGAGGCCGAGCCCGGCCAGCACCACGCGCAGATTGGCCATCACCGCATGGGTCTGGTTGACGATGCCCTCGGGCAGCACGCCGGGCGTCTCCGGCGTGTCCGGCATCTGGCCGGTGACAAAGATGAAGCCGTCGACTTCGACCGCATGGCTGAAGGGCGCGACCGGCTTCGGGCCGCCGCTGATCATGTGGAACTGCACGATTGGATTTCCTTTTAGCTTTCGGATGAAGGCGCGCCCGCGAACAGGCGCTTGCTCAGGATGGCGTGGACACCCCAATTGCCGTCGACCACCTGCGTCACGCCGAAATCGACAGCGGCCGAGATCAGCGCAATCGCCTCGTCTTCACTCAACCCCTTGGTGTTCATGAGGAAGCGGCGAACCTTGCGAAACGCGTCCTTCATGGCGAGATCAAGTGACGATTTCGCATAGACCTCGCTTTGTCCCTTGGCGCTGAATTCGGCAAGGTAGTTCGGGTGGCTGAAGCCGGTCAGCACCCAATCGGTTTCGGTCTCGATCAACGGATAGGTCAGATCCACAAACGGCTGGCCGGCGAGGTCGGCCTTCTTGTGCAACACCACCTGGAACGTGCCGGTCATCGAGCATTCGATCGCGGTGCCGCTCAATTCGCCGTCACCCTGCGCCGCATGCGGATCGCCGATCGACAGCAGCGCTTCGGGCACCGACACCGGCAGATAAACCGCGGCACCCTTGCCGAGACGCCAGTTGTCGAGGTTCCCGCCGAAGTAGGCGGGCGGCACGGAATCGATGAGATCGGCTTCGCGCGGCGCCACGCCAATGACCCCAAAATGCAGCCGCAAGGGAATCCGGATGCGGTCGAGCACGTCATGGCGCCGCCGCACGGTCTCTGCAGCGACGGGAACGCCGGGATAATCATAGGTCGGATGCACCACGCCGAACGGATCGGTCTGCGGCTGCCACCGATAGGAATACACCGCGCGTGCGTGCGGCTCCTCCTCGTCGGTGATGATCTCGTAGATCGTCACGGACTCGCGCGGCTTCGGCTCGGAGAGAAATTCGTTGTAGTGATACCCCCACCAGGCGGCCACGCTGGAGCCGAACACGCGACCGGCGTAAGCCGGATTGCGGCAGGGGCGCGGCACGATGTCCAGGATACGAACCTCCAGCACATCGCCCGGCTCGGCGTCCCTGACCGCGATCGGGCCGGTGCAGATGTGGACGCCAAAACCTTCACCGGCGCCGCGGCCGTAGATCGACGCATCCAGCGGGCCGGCGCCACGCCGATCCACGCCTTTGCCGTCGCGGGTCCAGCGAAACACACTCTCCGCGCCGGGATCGCCGGCGATCATGCGCTCGGGATCGTCGGATGCGTGCTGGCTCAGGGTCTCGACCGTGATGGTGTCGCCGGAATGGATCTCGATCTGCGGCTTGAGCGAGCGGCTGAAAAAGCCCCAGTGCACCCGCCCGGCGTCGACCGGCAGATGATGATGCGCCGGCCTTCCGCCGCAACGCTCTGCGTCTCCGGAAGCGGACCCGATCGCTCCGATGACCGGCGCCCCCTTGTGCGATCGCAGCAGCGCGAGCGCATCCTGCGGCCAGCCGCGCTGCCCCGCGGTCGCCCCTGGTCCTGCGAGGCGTTCGGCTTCCTGCTGCCGGAACGCACGGGGCGACAGGCCGAAGCGTTCGCGAAACGAGCGGCTGAAGTGAGCGGCATCATTGAAGCCGCTGCGGAACGCGATCTCCGAGACGGAACGATGCGCCTCCGCCGGATTGGCCAGATCGGCGGAGCAGCGCTGCAGCCGCCGCTCGCGCAGATAGTGCGTAAAGCTGTCGCCGGTGCTCTCGAACAGCTTTTGCAGATAGCGTTCCGAGATGCCTTCGATCTGCGCAATGCGCGCCAGCGTGATCTCGGGGTCGTCGAGCTTGCGCTCGATGGTGCCGCAGATCCGGTGAAGCAACGACGCCTGCGCGCCGGTGGCACCGGTTTCCGAGCCGCTTGTCGCTGTCTGGCGCAACAACGTCAGCAGCATCTCGGCAAGACTGAGCCCGATCGCGGTCCACGCCTCCGACGTCAGCGTTTCCAATGCTTCGGAGGTGGCGTCGAGCGTGCGGCCGAGAACACCGGCCAACCCTTCCGGAGCGATGATGCGCGCATCGCCGGACACGGGAACGCCGATCTTGCGGCCGCCGAACGCCTCCGCCGTCACCGACAACACGATCGCGCGCACATCGCGCTGAAACGTCAGCCGCCAGTTGCCGTGCCGCGGCAACATCACGAGATGGCCGGCGGAGATCAGTTGCTGCGTTCCCTCCGTCTTCAGCACCGCACCGCCCTCGGCGGGCAGCAGCAGGATGGGGAGATCGGAGCGCTGCTGTAACGGCGACAGGATCTGCGGCGCCGCCGCAAAGCGCATCAGTCCGATGGTATCCGAGGCCGCGCGGGACAGGGCCGTCGCGTGCCGATCATGCAGGGGCGACAACGGCGCCGTTTGCAGGCCGAATGTGGCAAGCACATCCTGCCAGGCGGCTCCCCTGTCGCCTTCGGAGTAGGATTCACTCGTGAACGGGCGAATGCTCATGTGTCGGCCATGGCCAGAGATGGCCTTGGTCGAAGCAACAGTCGTGCCAATGGGCGCGACAAAGCTGGCCGCCAGGGCGGCAAAAGTCCCCGTCGGTGGAACCAGCGCGACTGTCATCGAACGACAGCCGGTTCGATCACGCGAACAATCCGGCGCGCGAAACCGGTGGATGCATCTCCCTTCTCAACTGCATGTGAAAACGTTCTTGCGGATCGACCCGTGCACGCCCCAGTTGGCGTCCACCACCTGGGTCACGCCGAAATCGGCGGCCACCGACATCAGCGCGATCGCCTCGTCCTCGCTCAAACCCTTCGTGGTCATGAGAAAGCGGCGCAGCTTGCGGAAGGCATCACGCATCGCCTTGTCCAGGCTGGAATGGTTGACGATATCGGTCTGCGCATTGGCTCCGAGTTCAGCCAGGTAATTCGGAAACGTGAAGCCGTAGACCGACCATTGCTGCTCGGTCTCAAGCATCGGATGGGTCAGCCCCTCCAGCGGCGTGCCGCCGAGATCGCGGTTCTTGTGCAGGACGAATTCGAAATCACCGGTCAGCGAGGTCTCGATCGCGGTGCCGCCCAGTTCGCTGTCGCCCTGCGCCGCATGCGGATCGCCCACGGAGAAGAACGCGCCGGGCACCGCGACCGGATAATACATCCGCGCCCCCTTGCCGACCCGCCAGTCGTCGATATTGCCACCGGTGTAGCCAGGAGGGATCGAACTGACAAAATCGGACTCTGCGGGCGCCAGACCCATGGTTCCGAAATGCAGGCGCGCCGGCACCCTGATGTTGGGCAGGATATTCTCGCGCTTGCGCACCAGGGTGTGATCGACCCGCACGCCCGGATAATCGATGCTCGGATGCACGATGCCGTCCGGATCCGTTTGCGGCGTCCAGACATAATTGTAGACCGCTTTTGCATAGGGCTCGCCCGAGGTGTCGAGTTCGAAGATGGTGACGACCTCGCGCGGCTTCGGCTCCTCGATCAGGTCGTGATAATGGAATCCCCAGGACGCGGCGACATTGGAACCGAAGCAGCGGCCGGCATGGCAGGCGCTGCAGCTCGGGCGTGGGCGCACATCGAGGATACGAACTTCGAGAATATCGCCGGGCTCGGCATTCTCGATCGCGACCGGCCCGGTCAGCAGATGCACGCCAACGCCTTCGCCGGAGCCGCGCAGGAACGGACCTTCGGTCGGCCCCGCACCGCGGCGGACGACAGCTTTGTGTTCACGGGTCCAGTGAAACACGCTTTCGGCGCCGGGATCGTTGGCGATCATGCGTTCGTAATCATCGTTGGCATGATGGGTCAGCGTTTCGATGGTGGCACGGTCACCGGATTTCAGTGTCAGCGCTGGGGCGACCGCCTTGCTGAAATAGCCCCAATGAACGTTGGCGGGCGAAACCGGAAGGAGATGGTGCTTCATGAGTTGAACCTCGATTGGCCGCTGATATCTCGTCGAGGCAATGAGCCGTTCCCTCCCCCCTTGTGGGGGAGGGTTAGGGAGGGGGGTGGTGATAACCCCGCAACCTGTCGGATTAGCTTCTTGCTGCGACTCGTCTCGACTTCGGAATACTGAATACCCCCCTCCCCGCCCCTCCCCCACAAGGGGGGAGGGAGCCGAACGATCATCGTCTCGGCATGGGGAGATGCAGATCGAGATCCATAAATCCCGCAGGGACAGGCCCGGCAAAAGCGAGATCGGAGTCTCATACCGACGCCTCCAGCGTCCTGTCGGCTTCCATCACGCTGAGAAAGCGCGCGGTGACCGGATTGCGTGGGCGGGTCAGCACCTCATGCGCAGGCCCTTCCTCGATGATGGTGCCGTCGCTGAGAAAGACGACGCGATCGGCGACCTCGTCGGCGAAGCGCAGTTGGTGTGTCGAAATGATCATGGTCAGGCCATCCTCGACCGCCAGCCGCCGGATCACTTCCAGCACCTCCTTGACCAGTTCCGGATCGAGCGCCGAGGTCGGTTCATCGAGCAGGAGTACGCTGGGGCTTGGGGCGATCGCGCGGGCGATCGCGACGCGCTGCTGCTGGCCGCCGGACAGGTGCCGGGGCAGCGCATCGGCGCGATGGCTCAAGCCAACACGGTCCAGCAACTCCCGCGCACGCCGCTCGGCCTCGATCCGCGACACGCCGTGCACCCAGCGCAGCGGCCCGGCGACATTCTCCAGCGCCGTCAGGTGGCTGAAGAGGTTGAATTGCTGGAACACCATGCCGACGCCGACGCTGGCCCGTTCATTCGCGATGTCTCGCGGCGACAGCGGTTGACCATCGCCCCGGAACCCCATGCGGCGGCCGCCGACCTTGACGATCCCCGCGTCCCAGCTCTCGAGATGATTGATACAGCGCAGCAACGTGCTTTTGCCGGAGCCGCTGGGACCGAGCAAGGCAACGACCTCACCGACGCGAACCGTCAGGTCGACGCCGGCAAGAACCGCCTGGCTGCCATAGGCTTTGCACAAGCCGCTGACGTCGACCACCACGTCGTTGTCGGCGAGCGTGGCCGATCGCCTGGTGCGCTCCGCCCGCGAGGCTTTGGCGTCCCTCGGAAAAGGCACGGCAGATGGTGCGACGTCGACACCCGCAGCCGATCGCGCGACAACCGGCTCCAGCGCCAATGGTGCGCGATACCAGGGCAGCAGTCGGGCGAGGCGATTGTCCGTGGCAGGCCTGTCGAGGTCGAGCGTCCGCTCGACGAACAGCTGGACAATGCTGACCCCACCGGTGAGCGCCAGATAGATCAGCCCGGATGCGAAGAAGATCGAAAAGAAGTCGAACGTCGTCGACGCCAGCTGTGTGCTTCTCAGCGTCAGCTCCTGGACCGAAATCACACTCGCGAGCGACGAATTCTTCAAAGCGCTGACGGTTTCATTGCCGAACGCGGGGATCATGGTGCGGATAGCCTGGGGCGCGATAATGCGCCGCATCAGCAGCGCGGGCGTCATGCCCAGCGCCTGGCCGGCGGATACTTGTCCGCGGTCGATGCCGAGCACACCGGCGCGCAGCATCTCGGCGATAAAGGGCGCTTCGTTCGCCGCCAGCGCAAGACCCGCGGCGCCGATCGCGCTCAGCTTGAGGCCGATATGCGGCAGCGCATCGTAGGCAAACACCATCTGCAGGATCAGCGGCGTGCCGCGGAAGATCACGGTGTAACCACGGGCGAACACCGCCAGCGCAGCGAACCGGCTGAGCTGCATCGCCGCGAGAATCAGGCCGAGAAACAGCCCGCCGGCCAGCCCGAGCGCGGTTACCGCCAGGGTAAACCAGATGCCTTCGAGCAGGTACGGCAGGCTGAGATAGTGAGCGAACAGCGACATTCTTTATTTGACCGACAGAATCCGCGGTTCTTCAAAATTGTTGACGTCGAGATTCCACTTCTTCAGCAGGTCCATGTGGATGCCTGCCTTCTGAACTTCGATCAGGGCCGCCATCACGGCATCGCGGAACTCGGGCTTGTCCTTCGGCACGGCGATGCCGACTGAATACGGAATGGTCACCGCGAGTGCCTTCTCCAGCTTGTCGGGATTGGCCTTCACCGCCTGGTCGACGGTGTTGACGTCGTTGATGTAGGTATCGGCGCGGCCGGCGAGGATGGCCTGAATGCAATTGGCGTTGTTGTCGTAGAGCTGGATGGTCGGCTCGGGCTTCCCGGCGGCCTTGCACTGGGGCACAAGCGCCTGGATCAGGGGGACTTCGACGTAGCCTGTGTTCTCGGCCGCCGCGGCTCCGCACATCGACAGATTGATGCCGTCGATCTTCTTCGGATTGCCCTTGGCGACCAGGACGCCGTCGAACACTTTCGAGTAGGTGATGAAGTCGGCCGCCTTCGCGCGCTCTTCCGTGGCGTAGATGTCGGAGATCACGATATCGGCCTGGCCGCTCGCCAATGTCGTCAGCAGCGCGGCGAACGTCACCGCCTTGTAGGTCAGCTTGAAACCGAGGCATTCGCCGATCTGTTCGCCGAGATCGATGTCGAAGCCGACGTACTTGTCGGGATCCTTCGGATCGATCGCTTCATACCCCGGTGTGTGGGGATTGATCGCATTGACAAGCGTCTTGCCCTTTAGTGCCGGATATTTCGCCTGCAGCGCCGCGCACCCCGCCTGCGCCGCCTGCGCCTGCCCGGAAATGCACAGTGCAGTCAGGCATGCAGCTGCGAGCGCCAGATAACGCCAGCGTCCGGCAAATCCGCCGCCGGCCCGGAAACTCCGCCTGTCGAAACGATCTCTGAGCATCGGACAAACTCCTCTGTTGCTGACGAGCGGGAAACGCTCACCATGGCTGACCAGCATGCAAAGGAGTTTAGGAGCGGCGGGCCGCAGAAAACTTGTCTCGGGGCGCACAAACACTTGCACCCGCTCGCGTCATTTTTTGTGCACCCGCTGGACAGTTTTTGAGCGGACAGCCTGTTCAGGGATGATCAGGGCTGTGGATGCCCGGCGGGCTCTCGAAGTTCGGTTTGGGCACAGCCGGTCCACCCCCGCAGATGCGGTTCCGGCGACTCACCTTGAACATCTGTGCGGGCGCGCCGCTGATGACGACGCGCCTTTCAAGCGCCCGGCAGTGCCGAGCGGTGACAGCCCGCGCTCAATACCGTTCAGGAACGTACAACTCGGGCGGGATCGGACCACGATGGTAATCCGGATTGCGCACCCGTGCCGGCAGGATCACTGGATCGTGGGTGACGTCCTGATAGGGAATCTGTTCCAGCAGATGCGAAATGCAGTTCAGCCGCGCCTTCTTCTTGTCGACCGCATGCACCACATGCCACGGCGCTTCCGGAATGTGGGTGCGCTCCAGCATCACTTCCTTGGCCTTGGTGTACTGCTCCCAGCGGCTGCGTGCCTCGACATCCATCGGGCTGAGCTTCCACTGCTTCAGCGGATCGTGGATGCGCATGGTGAAGCGCAGGTGCTGTTCCTCGTCGGTGATCGAGAACCAGTACTTGATCAGCACGATGCCGGAACGCACCAGCATGCGCTCGAACTCCGGCACCGAGCGGAAGAACTCCTCGACGTCGGCCTCGGTGCAGAACCCCATCACCCGCTCGACACCGGCGCGGTTGTACCAGCTGCGGTCGAACAGCACGATTTCGCCGCCGGCTGGCAGGTGCGAGACGTAGCGCTGGAAGTACCATTGGGTGCGCTCGCGCTCGTTCGGCGCCGGCAGCGCGGCAACCCGGCAGACCCGCGGATTGAGCCGCTGGGTGACGCGCTTGATGACGCCGCCCTTGCCGGCGGAATCGCGGCCCTCGAAAATCACCACCACCTTGAGCTTTTGGCTTTGCACCCAGCTCTGCAGCTTGACCAGCTCGCCCTGCAGGCGGAACAGCTCCTTGAAATAAACCCGACGATCGACCGTCTCCTTCGGCGAATGCCCCTCGAGTTCGTTGGTCAGCGCATCAAGGCGATCGTCGTCGATCTCGAGTTCCAGTTCCTCGTCGTAGGAGTCGAGCATCTCGGCATGAATGCGATCGTGCAGGGATTGCGCGCCATTGAGGGGCTTTTCGGTCATGGAGGGTCTCCGCGCGGGGGCATGAGTTCACTCCGTTTATGTGCCAAAGCCGATGTCAGTGGTGTGACGGCCCACCCCCGAGGCGTCATGTCCGGCCCTTAGGCCGGGTAGCCACGTCTTCCTTGCGGCAGCGCGGCTAGGGGGTGGGCGCCGCGGCAACTCGGCTCCGCCGAGCAACTGACCAAGTGCGGGCATGACGGCGGAGGATGACATGAGGCCGAGTCCGCGGGCCCGGTTGCTTCAGTGCGGGTCCGTTCTCCGGGTTCCTGGCCCTTGAGCCGCCTCACACCCCAAGATGCCGCTCCAGGAGCCCTCCCTGCGCAGCGAGCTCCTTCGGCGCGCCGTTGAACACCACGGTGCCCTTCGAGAGCAGCACGGCGCGATCGGCGATGTCGGAGAGGCTCCTGAAATCCTTGTCGACCACGATGGTGGCAATGCCCTCGCTGCGGATCACGCCGAGGGTGCGCCAGATGTCCCGCGCCACCAGCGGCGCCAGGCCTTCGGTGGCTTCGTCGATCAGGATCAGATCGGGGTTGGTCATCAGCGCGCGGCCGATGGTCAGCATCTGCTGTTCGCCGCCGGACAGCTGATGCCCGCCGTTGTCGCGCCGCTGGGCAAGGCGCGGAAACAAGTCGAAGATGCGCTGCAGCGTCCAGTGCAACCGGCCGTCGGCGGCCGGGCGCGCTGCCATCACCAGGTTTTCCACCACCGACAGCGAGCCGAACACGCCGCGCCCCTCGGGCACTAGCGCAACGCCGGCGCGCGCGATGCGCTCGGGCGCGAGGCCCGCGATATCACGCCCGGCGAAGGCGACGCGGCCACGGCAATCGGCGACCAGCCCC
>BFBZ01002350.1_pt1 | contig 10427 bp, 9 predicted proteins | sample 1888401 | NCBI WGS metagenome assembly BFBZ01 (sample SAMD00112614, study PRJDB3348) | symbiont metagenome | host: Chara braunii | reverse complement strand
CCATAGTCGCAACATGGTCTTTCGGGCGCCCACGGCGCCAAAGTTTGCACCAAGCCCAGGCAGGGTGGTACAAGTTCGTTAATCCTGTCATGTTGGGTTTGCATCCTGGTGTATTCGTCGCAAATGCACGAAACCAGACGCTCGTGACGGGTGAACGAACGGATGGAGTAGCCATGACTGCAAAGAGAACTGACGGGGAGAAGTCCAAGATTCGCACGCTGCTGGAGTTATTGGACAAGGAAGGCAACTTGGATGCAGACGAACTGCACCAGCGGACCGGATACACGAAGCCACTGATCGCCGCCACGATGTGCTGCGCGCGCGATCGCGGCATGGTCGAGATCAAGCCGCGGGATGCAGAGCAGGCGACGGCGGCGCTTGGCACCAGCGAACGCAAAGAAGAGCGGCTCAAGACTCGGCGTGGCCAGGTCTACACCTTCATCTCGTACACCTCGGTGCGGCGAGCGAGCCAAGAGTTCGAAGCAGTGGATCCATGGCCTGCCGAACTCCGTCAGGCACTTGAAGGCGCGCTGATGCCGAACGTACGGGGACATCTCGAGATGCTGGACAAGACAGCGACGCAACGACGAGTGCAGAAGTGGATCTAGGAGTAGACAGATGACCGAGGGAAATCTCAACCAGTCAGAGCTCATCCGAGCGCAGGAAACAGCCCGCATGGCAGTTGGCGCTCTGCCGACAGCGCTCTCTATGAAGAACCGGCGCGGGGATGTGGTGCTGCAACTGCATGCCGCTGCATGGACAGATTCGCGCATCCAGCGACTCAGCCTGGTGGGCCGTGCACTGCTTGTGGAGATCCTCATGCAGTTCGCATTGGGCTACAGGACGGTGAAGGTGACGACCCTCGCCGCGATGTGCAATGAGCAGCTGCCTCGCATGAAAGACATGCTCGCTGAACTGGTGCAAGAGCAGGTGGTCATCGTCTACGGCAACGACATCAGCATGCTGCCCGATGTGTCACGCGCCCTGCTGCTCGGGGTCGACCGCCAGGGCTGATCGACGATGAGCAACTGTCTGTCCCTGAACACCCAAGACTGGATGACCGATCTGAGTCTGCGGATGTGCACGCATCATGAGCGAGGCGTATGGCTGGACGTCCTATGCCTGATGCACAAGTCAGAGCGCGTAGGCGTGCTCGACTGGCCGTTGACTCAGATAGCCAAGGCCGCAGGCGCGGACGTCGAAACACTATGCAGCCTGGTCAAGAAGGGTGTTCTGAAGGGCAAGTCGGCGGACGGTGCGCCTCGGGTGCATAGCCGTGTGGACCTTCCGCTAACGTATGCCGCGATGCACTCGAGGAAGAAGGGCGCAGAGATCATTCTGCTGGATGAGGTCGTCGGTGACCTGTGGTACTGCGACTGGATGGTGATCGGCGGCCACAAGCGCAAGAACGCAAGTGCGGTCGCACTGTCGCTCACGAACAAGGAAACCGCGCAGGCGGTCATCATGACTGACAAGGGAGGCACGCCAGCAGTTGCACAGGCGGCTGCTGTAGATAGCTTCACTCTGGATGGTGGTGCATCAGTTGAACAGTCGTCCAGGAGCAAACCGCGGACTCAGCGCGTGCCAGACTGTCCTTATGAAGCCATTGTTGAGATGTTCTTGGTCCGCTTCCCGAAAGCACCCAGGCCTAGGGCGCTCAACAGCACTAGCCGACTTGGGCAGGCCATTCAAGGCATGTGGCGGACCATGGCCAAGGGAAGTGACGATGAGTTCTCAGGCTACGCGTCGACCGAGCGGGGACTGGAGAAGTGGGGCCGAATCTTCGACCTCGCCAAGAAGTCAAAGTTCTTGCGCGGTGAAGTAGCGCCCAAAGCGGATGGCGAAGCCTTCCGCATCAGTATCGATTGGCTGATGACTCGGAAGCATGTGGAGCTCGTTCTCAACGGGTACTACGATCGACAGGAAGGATCTCGCAGCATCGCCGACGAAGTGCTGCAGTCAGCGGCGCGTGTGGCAGAGATGGTGGCACGAAAGAGTTCAGGGAGCGCTGCTGCACCAACGACTACCGCGCCTGCACAGGCCTCCATCTTCTGAGAGCAGGATGACAGTCAAAGTCTCACCTCAAGAGTTTGCGGTCGAACTCCAAGCACTTGCCAAGGGGTACTACGACCGGACGCTGCCGGACGAGACGATCGTCTGGTACTACGAAGACCTTTGTATGTACGACCTCAGGGTGATCCATGCCGCGCTTCGCAAGCATGCCAATACGCCCGTCGAGTGCAAATTCTTCCCGAAGCCTGGACAGATCAAGGCATTGCTGGAAGTCCCGGTGGCAGAGCTCGCCACCTCCGCCTGGCTCAAGCTGGACAGACTCGTCCGCACAAGAGGCAGATACGCCAGCGTTCAGATCGATGATCGAATAGCCGCAGAGGTCGTCATGTCGCTTGGCGGTTGGCTGCAGTTGTGTTCTTCGGCGTCGGACCGAGAACACGACATCAAGCGGGCCGAGTTCCTGAAGCGCTACGAAAACCTTGCCGGCAGAGTGAACTTGGAGCCGCCAGCTGCTCAAGTACAGATGCAGGGAATGGTCGAACAGGCTCGCTTGTCTTGGAACCGAGTTCAGGAAATGGACACCCCACTACTTGGCGGATGACGGCAGCGGGCAGCTCCAGAAGTGACGAAGCCCCGGACATTGCCGGGGCTTCGAGCTTTGTGAGGGGCATCAAGCAAGGCTGTCGTGAACGGCGATCAGGAAAGCGTTCGAAGAGCGCGTGTAGGCCTGGAAGAACGCCTCATACGCGCGAGCAAGGCGGAACTGTTCAAAATTCCGGATCAAGGCATAGACCTCAATGTCCGTCAGGTCCTGCGTTGCGATGTGAGTGCGAGCGAATGCAATTCCATCAGCCCTTGCCTTCAAGACCGTGGCGTCTGGCAACGCCTTAGACGCCGTGATGCCCAGGTTCTCGACGACGTAAGGCAAGGCGCGATGAGCTATGTCTCTCTCAACTTGCTCACTGCGCGTTGCAGTTGTCAGCCAAGCAAGCGCTGATCTCCGCCAGTCAGACTGGTTGGAGGCAGCGGACAACGCTTCAAGCACAGTTTTGGGAGGCACGGTAACCGACGTCCCGAGGAGCACAGCGAACGTGCTGAGCGAGGGCGTGACGAAGGCGGCTCGAAGAGACTTCACCTCATCGATAGGCAACAGCACCTCGAGGGCCTTGGCGAGATCTGACTGTGTGAAGGATGTCCGGCCAGCGCTCTCAAAGGCTTTAAGGTCCCGTCGTCGGATGAGCGGGACGCGGGCAATCGCGTCTACGTACGACAGGTGGATCTCGAGCGACTGCCTCATGCGAGGACTATGGAAGAGAGAACGCGCCCCCTGGTTGATGAGCGCCAGGTGGTCGTACAGCTTCATGCGAAGTTGCACATCCGGATCATCAAGAGAAGGGTCGTACGGCTTGAGCGGAGGGGGCTGATCCACAGAGAGCCCGTAGGGGTCAGCCACGCCCGACGCTGGGACTTTCGGAAGAGACGGTGTCGACCCAGGCGGGCGTGGCGGAAAGAGGTCGGCGCTGGGACGCTCGACGCCCACCTCGTCGTTCTGAGGCGAAGCATGCTCATCCGAGCAAGCCGCAAGGCCGACTGCCGCGAATGAGAGCAGCACGCTCCTCCGGCTGCAGAATTGGAAGGCGGTCACAGCAAACGACTCCAGTGGATGGAGCCGCCCAGGGCTCCGTTGAGCGATCCGCGGGACTCCTCAAGGCTCTTGCGGAGCAGGTAGGGGTTGCGGCCCGTGAGATACCAGTTCCCGGCAGACTGGTTGCAGAGAATGAACTTCTCTTCCAGCTTGGCCAACGCCAGCTCCGCATTGCCGCCACCCCCGACCTCGGCGAGCAACTTCTCTGTGGTAATGCCTGGCATGTTCCAAGCGACAGTGGCCAGGTCGCGACCGATCTCGCCTGCAACATAGGCCACCTCGCCGTCGATGGTGTCCGGCACTGGGACAGTCAGGAAAGGGAACTCTTCGGGGGCGATCCACCATCGCAGGAAGAACTCATAGTGGATGCGCAAACGCACCACGTCAATTCGCGCCCCGAGCGCCTGGCAGCAGAGATCGAATGTCACGTCCTTTCCGTTGTCGACGCTCGTAAAGAACCATTCAATGGCCCTCCAACGCTGCTGAGGGGTGGATGCAGTCCCAAACAGCTGATTCTTGTAAGAACGGACGATGACGAAGGCATCTCGCTGCGGACCGAGTTCAAAGTCCTCCTCGTCGAAGCTGATCAGGTTCGCTTTTTTTCGCGTGCCTTTTCGAGAGTTGGAAAGATGACGTTGTGCGGCCTCATCAAGTTCCTGAGCACCATCCGGTGGCAGTTCAGAATCTTCTTCACCATCCACCAGACCCAAAGCAGTGAACTGGTGATCACCGTCAGAAAAGCTGGGGTCAAAAAGGTCGAAATCACCGCCCCCAAGAGCGTTCGGATCGGTGGAACCAGAAGTAGGAGGAACGAAATCCCAATCGTCCACCATATCCAGGTGCTGGGAAGGTTGAACTCCAGGTCGAACATGGTCTGTGCCTTCTGAATCTGCGTTGAATGCGTTGGTCATGAGGATTACACCGGTACAGCGCCGGCGACGTTTTGCATGAATCGGCCAGGGTCGATGGCGAAGCAAGCGCCCTGTTGCGTCTGACGGGGAAGGGGACGTGTAAGGACAACGGGGCCGAAGGCCTCGGCCGCCTCATCTGAAACTTGGATGAACGGGACCCGAAGATTGAATACGGAGGCGCCTCCGTACGTCATGATGATCTCGCCCTTGTCCAGATTCTTGAGGGTGTCAGGAGAGATCAGATACTCTTCCTGCTGCCGCTCGCCAATAGAGAAACCAGTGGCCTCGGCGTTGCTTGATTCCGGGGTGGCACGCAAGAACGAAGCAGAGGATGAGTCAGAGCTGGTGTCAGACAAGCTCTTCAGAATGCCGATGCGTTGACCGATGGTTTCGGCCGCCGCAAGTGCGGTGTCCTGTTCACCAAGCTTGAAGTAGATCTTGGTCCAGGTGTTGCCAAGGACCATCTGGCGAAACTCCTCGCTCACCGCTTCGAGGTTAGCCAGTGTTTGTATGGCGCCGCAGAGGATGATCTTCGCGCTACGTGACTGCTCAAAGGGGCGTGCAAGCGACGCCGTTGCATAGCTTCCGAGCTCGTCGAGGAAGCAGAGGAAAGGCGGGTTGGGCCGCTCGGGCTCAGGCAAGGCTTGAATCCAAGAGATTGCCGTACGCAAGTCGCCAAGAATCATCTTGCCGAAGTTGTTGGCGGCTTCGTTCTTACCCATGGTGGGCAAGGCAACGTAGATCACCTTGCGCTCACGGATCGCTTCGAAAAGCCGCACGTCCGGGTCATAGGTGTTCATGACCCGACCGAAGTTGCCGGTGCCGAACATGTGCAGGCGGCCAGCGATGCCGCCGAACGTATCCTTCAACTTGGAGATATTGATCGAGACGACGCCAGACCGTGGATCAGCTGCTCTGAATTTGTCCAAGAACAGACGGAAGTTCTTGAGCTCATCCGAGTCCTTGCCCTTCTCCGAGTGAGCCAACGTGCGCTCCAACTCACCAAGCGCCGCAGCGCTGTTGAGCAAGATGCTGATGTCAATCATGTTGTAGGCGAGATCCGCCTTCTGCAGGGCGCCGACGATCGTCGCGACACCTTGATTGGCCTCTTGCTTGTAGTGATCCGCACCCGGGTTGTTTTCAGTGCTGGGGATGAGCGACAGCACGCGGCTGGCCACTTCGTCAGCGTCACCGAAGAGAATCGGGTTGTACGTGTTGCTGTTCTCTGGGTCGCCCGGATTGATGACGAAGAAGTCTTGCGGGCGGCCCGCCAGCTGGCAGTACTGCCAAAGCGTGCGGAGATTGTCAGAGTCCAGCTTGCCGTCAACGAACAGCAGCCCTCCACCGCGCAAGATCTGCTGGTACATCAGCAACATACCGAGCACCGTCTTGCCAACACCAGTCATGCCGATGATGAGCATGTGCCGCATGGCGTGCACATCGTCGACATACACAGGCTCGCCTGTGTCGGTCGAGTAACCCACTAGGAAGCCGTCCCAGTCTTCCTCCTGAATTTCGTGAGGGGAGTGGTCGGAATCAACCTCAACATTCGACGGAAGCAATCGCCGCCTGGTCACCGGCGCGAGAAAGCGATTTGTGAAGTAGGCGCTCCCCAGAGCTGCGAGCAACCCTGAGACGGCTGCTGGAACACTGGCAGCGAGTGGAGGTGTGGTCATCACGCCCGCGGCCACGAGTGAGAGCAGCGCGGCAGTGTCCTTCGTCCCGCCTACACGTGTCGTGTAGAACTCTGTGATGAGGTCGCTTGCAATGGATGACATCGAGGTGCCAAAAAAATGACCCCTCGCGAAAATTCGTGAGGGGTCGGGGGGGTTAGGTAGCCTTGGTCAGCTCACGTTCGCGTTGATCGAGAGCTGCTTGGACACGGGTGAGTTCATCACCGGAGAAGATGGACAGAACTGTCGTCTTCGACACCTTGATCGCATCGGAGCCCAAAGCCTTGATCCGGTTCAACCACATGTTGATGTCCGTGGTGGAAACCGAAGATCCGCCAGCGGTGCCTTGAGTAGCTCCGTTGGCATTGGCATCGAGATCGAGACCGCCCTGCTGGCCAGTCGAATCGGCGCTCGCATCGGCCGTCGACGAACCACTCGCAGAGCGCTGGCGGCGCCGCGAGGTGCCGGTCGGGGATGGCGACTCGGCTGGAGCAGGTGAAGCGGCCGAAGGTGTGACCGGCGATGCTGCAGGGGCGACCGACACAACGGGAGTCGGTGCGGAACCAGTGCTTGTACCGGGCGACCGGTTGGCGTCGGAATCGGTCGGGGAACCGAACTCACAGATCAGCGCGCTGACGTATTTGTTGTCGTCATGCATGCCCATGTGAACATCACTGCCGATGCCAACAAGCGACATGCACTTGGTGAGCGCATCGGTGAGGCTCTTCTTCTTGACGTCGCCATCGGTAACCACACGGGAGCGGTCGAAGTTCAGGCCAACGAACGGTGTCTGGCCAAAGTGCTCGAACTCGCCGCGCTGACCTTCCCAGCGGTACCAGAACTTCAGACGCAGGATGTGGACACGTTGCGGCCCAAGCGGGTTGCCATCGGAGCTGAAGCCGAGGGGGCCACCGTCGAAGAAACCTTCTTCCACGATTTCGTAACCCCAGCCGATGCCAACGGGGCCGAAGACCTCCGTTGCTCGCTTGATCATGTAGGCAGGAGCGATGGCGGTGAAGCCGGTGTCAGCGATCGGGCTGGTGAAGTCGGGATTGGTCTTCTCGACGCGATCCCAGATCGAGAGAGAGATGCTGGACGGGTTGTGTTGGGCAGCGTTGTCGGCTGCGCCGGTCGACTGATTCGTCATAGGTGTTCTCCTATGCAGGTGAGTTCCGGCGGAACTCTCGGACCTTGCTCGATGCGATGGCCTGCAAGAGGTGAGAACCTCTGATGCACACCAGCTACATCAAATTATAGAAACGTCTGTCTCTATAATGCTTTGCACTCTAGTAGATTGCAAGGCTATGGAGCTGGAGGGGACGCTTTCGCGGTTGCAGACGTACGGAACGTGGGGCAAGGGGGTCCTGACCACGGGTACAGGTGCGCCTATCCAGGTAGTTGGCCAGGCTCTGGTGGGTCTTCAGGACAAGCGCGCGTACGCCATGTCGGGGACGATGGCTTCACACCCTCAATTCGGACAACAGTTCCGCGTGGAAGCCGCGCGGGCGATCGTCGATCGCAAGGCAACCCTCGCGCTTCTACAGCAGCTCTATGCCGGCTGCGGCGAAAAGACAGCCAAGCTGATCTTGGCCCACTTCGACGAGCAAGAGGGCGGGGCTGAGGAGTTATCGCGAGTGATCGCTCGACGCCCATGGGAGCTGGAGAACAACGAAGCCATCTGTGGGAAGCGACTCAAATACCTGGGTGATGAGAAGCCGAATGCGCACACACGAATCACAAGGACCATTGAGGATCGCCTGCCGGTAGGAGCAGTCAGCCATTACGTGCTGGAGGCGCTAGCCGCATGGCTTGAACGCGAGACAAGAGACGAGACCGAGGACAGGGAGGCCAGGGCGTGGGAATTGCTGCTGGCGGATCCCTATGTCCCAATTGGCAAACTAGATTCCTACGGATTCACTGACGCGGAGACCGTTGGCTCAGGCCTGGGATTCCCTTGGAATCATCCAGCACGCCTGGCGTGCATGGCATTACACGCAATTCAGCAAGTATGTGCAAAAGGACACACATACATCACCATTCCGCAGTTCAGCCATGCGGTCAAGTCTTTGGAGCTTCGTGCGCACCCCAAAAATTGCCTAGACGAGGCAATTAACCGTCGGCTCCCTGTTGTATTGGATGGAAACAGGATTTATCTCAAAAACAGTTTTGATGCTGAAAAGCTAGTCGCAGACTGTTTTGCGGGGATGCTTTCCAAGGGTCTACCTTTGTGGACAGGAGGCGTCGATGCACTCCGTGAACGAATTGCTCGAATGGAATCGGACATCGGTTCGACGCTGGACGACAGCCAGAGAGAAGCTCTGATTGGTGTTCTGACCAGCCCATGCCGATTGCATACCCTCACCGCTGGCCCTGGGTGCGGCAAGACAACCATCATGGAGATGGTCGCATCCCTGGTACCAGACGTTCGATTTGTCGCGCCAGTCGGAATTGCCGCGAAGGTTCTCGGCAACCGAGTTGGCAAGTATGGCCAGGTGGCGCAGACCGTTCACGCGGCGCTTGAGGCTACAGGGGACTCCTACAGGAAAGGTAGAGACAACCCCTTAATCGCCAACCTTATCGTGGTTGACGAAGCAGGCATGCAAGGCCTGCTGATATGTGCGGCGTTGATGAATGCGTTCCCGCTGGGTGCACACCTTCTGCTCGTTGGGGACGTTGACCAGCTTGAGAGCGTCGAAATCGGGCGCGTTTTGGCAGATGTCGTGAGCATGCCGGAGCCAGACCATCACACCCTCTCGGTATCGCATCGTTCTGCAAAGGGCATCCTAAAGCTGGTCGAAAGTATCAAGGCTGGTTTCATTCCGGCTCAGCCGACTGACGATTCGGTCCGATACGTGGGATTCGACGATAGGGCTCCAATCTCGTTTGACTTGGTAAGCCGACTTTGGCTTGAGGTCGTAGAAAGGAAGGGGCTTGAAAGCGTAGTGCTGTTGTTCGGGCATAGGAACAGCAATGCGGCAAATGCGGGAATGAACGTAAACCAAGCAAATGCAGCCCTCCAAAATCTGGTAAATCCTCAAACGACCGAGAACCGCATTTACGGTTCGAAGCTGCGGCTTGGCGATCGCATTATTGTGAAGAAGCCAATCACATTGCGTAAGCGCCTGCATAACGGCACCGAAGTGGTTTACGCGCAGCTAGTCAACGGAGATGTCGGTTACTTGCAGTACGTGCGCAAGGGGCAGGGCGGCGGCCTGGACTCGGCATTGCTACTGATGGATGACGGTAGAGAGATCGATCTACCTTGGGCGCATTTCTGGAAGCTGGACCTGAGTTATGCGCAAACCGTCCACAGTGCCCAGGGAAGCGAATACGAAGAAGTCATGTTCGTCGTATGGGGCAAAGGAAACGAATTTCTCAATCGAAAGTTGCTGACAACTGGGGTTTCACGAGCCAAGAAGCGAATCACGCTGATGGGAACGAGAGCCGATGTTGAAAGCGTCGCAGCGTATGTGCCGCAGCAGAGGCAATCGTGGCTGCCAATGCGAATTCAAGAATCGAAGGAGTACAGGTAATGGGAACGATTTTTACAAACATCTTTGGAGCCATAGTCGGTTTCGCGATGATGGCCTGGATTGGCTGGATCGCCGTAGTCACATCGGCAAAGGAGCGCATGGAGAGAACGTGTGCCCCAGTCGTTTGGACTGGCAAGGTTGGGGTGTCAATCGCGATGCTCGCCGATACGAGCGAGAAAGCGGCCAAGAGCACAGCTGACTGGTTTGACGGCGCTAACTATGGCTGCCAATACACGCTGTGGAGGCTCTTCTACGAGGACGACTGGAAGAAGGAGGGCGCACGCCAGGCCGCAGAGCAGGAGGCCATCAACGAAGCCGCACGGAAGCGGGCGACCCCGAAGCCCGGCAACGTGGAGAAGAGCAAATGAGGAGCGGGGCCTGCAAAAGTGTGGAACTAGGTGGCGTTGTTGCTCAAAGGTCTTGGGCGCGTCGACTTGCGATGGCGGCAGTGGCGCTGCCTATGGCGTGGCTGACGCTGGGACTCTGCGCGAGCGTTGGCCTGGCGCTCCAAGTCCCGATCACAGCCGAACAACTGCACTTGGCGTCCTGGCTTGGAAACCGCGGATGGGCTCTGCAGATCACGAACGGGCCGATGGGAACGATCTTGATGATCCTGATGTTGATCGGCGGGATGGCAATGGCCGCGAAGAGG
>BFBZ01002349.1_pt1 | contig 10431 bp, 7 predicted proteins | sample 1888401 | NCBI WGS metagenome assembly BFBZ01 (sample SAMD00112614, study PRJDB3348) | symbiont metagenome | host: Chara braunii | reverse complement strand
GAAGCACGTCACGCCGCCGACGGCCGCGATGAACTGGTCCTGCTTACCGACCGGCTCCTTCAGCCGGTCGATTTCGATGTGGCACGCCTGTTCGGCGATCTCGGCCGCGCTCGGGTTGCCGTTGTGCAGCGCGTGCAGCCCGCGCAGGAGGGCCGTACAGAAGCTGCCGGACGACCCGAGCCCGGTACCGGCCGGGATATCGGCCATTGCCGCGATCTCCAGCCCTTCGGCCGGGGTGCCCACGAGCCTCATCGCCTCGCGGACCAGCGGGTGCTGGATCTGGTTCACGTCCGTGACGCGCTCGGTCTGCGCGTACTTCAGAATCATCTCGGGCAGGATGGACCGGTTGATGACGATGTGGACGTGCCGGTCGATGGCCGCAGCCACCAAGAAGCCGGTGTGGTCGCGGTAGTACGACGGCAGATCGGTGCCGCCACCGCCGAGCGAGATCCGGAGCGGGCTTCGGGTAATGATCATGGTCACTCCGCTTCCGTGCGGTGTGGGTGGCGGGACGGTTTGCGCGCCTTACGCGGTACTCTCAATTCGGCTATCGGCGCCCCGTGCTTGAAGGGTTGCCGATAATTCCGCTTGTGCGGCCCGCACCCGGTCCCTCTACTCCGCGGCCCGCCGCTCGGTTCCCGGTGATTGGGCATACACGGCGGCCACCACATCCAGCGCCGCAACGGCGTCGTCCAGTGTCGCGCCCGTGCCCCGTGTACCCGCAACGGCGGCCTCGAAATCACGGAACTCCGCCGCCCACGAGCCGTCCTCACCCGGGTACTCCCAGATGGTCGTTTCCGGCGGCCCCATCTGCGGCAACATGCGGTAGTACGCCAACCGCTCGACACCGTAGCTGCCGCCCAGCCCGTCGATCTGGAGCTTCCCGGTCCGGCCGTAGATTTCGAGGCAGAACAGGTTCTTCCACTCGGAGCAACTGGCGTGCAGCCAGCCCACCTGACCGCCCGTGTGTTTCAGGCACACGAAGCCGTTGTCCTCTACATCCATGTCCCAGAAGAACGTACTAGCGTAGCCGCTCACGTCGGCCACGTCGCCCAGGAACCAGCGCGTCAGGTCGATCAGGTGGACGCCCTGGTCGAGCAGTTCGCCGCCGCCGGCGAGCACCGGGTCCGCGCGCCACTCGCGGTCGTAGCCCACGCGCCCGCCGTGGCCGTACCGCCCGCGGGCGAACATCAGCGGACCGACCGCACCGGCCTCGACCAGCTCGTGCGCCTTGCGCAGCCCAGGGTGGAAGCGGTGGTTGAAGCCGACCCGGACCGTGACGCCCGCTTCACGAGCCGCCGCCGCGACCGGACGGAGTTCGGCCGCCGACCGCGCCGCGGGCTTCTCCACGAGAACGTGCTTTCCGGCCTTTACGGCACCGAGTGTGATCGCCGCGAGCGAGTCGTTGATCGTCGCCACGACCACCGCGTCGACGTCCGGGCGCGTCACGACTTCACGCCAGTCTCCGCTCGCCAGGCACCCGGGATAGCCCTTCGCGAGCGCCGACGCCCGCTCGGGTACCGCGTCCGCGGTGCTGACCACCTGGTGCCCCAGTGCGGCGAGGGACTTCGCGCGTTTACCGCCGATCAACCCGCACCCGACGATAGCTACGCGCACTTCTTCCACCCTCCGCGGTCGTCCGGCGTGATGCGGCGGAGCGTGTAGATGTCACTCGTCGCCAGTTCGTCGCGCTGCGCCGGCAGGCCCGCCCAGTCGTCCCATACCGCGCTCAGGAGCCGCCCGCTGATCCCGTCGGACGCGGCCGAAGCGAGGAACACGCTGAGGGCCGCGCCCTTGTCCAGTGGCGTGCCGCCGGAATCGCGGGTCTTCGTCATCCGCTCGAAGAACGCGGCCCCCACTTTCTCCGGCCCGGCCGCGATGAGATCGTCCATGAGGCGCGTGTTCAGGGCGCCGGGGGCGACCGCGTTCACGTCGATGCCGACCCCGCGCGTCTCTTCCGCGAGCGTCTCGGTGAACCGCACCACGGCGGCCTTCGACGCGGCGTAGGAGCTGATGCGCGGGAGCGGGGCGGTCGCGCCGCCGCCGGAAAGGTTGATGATCTTCCCGTACTTCGCGGCTCGCATGCGCGGCAGGAACGCCCGGCACATGAGAATGGTGCCGAACAGGTTGATCTCGATCGCTTTCACCCACTCGGCCCAGTCGTTGTCCTCGATGAGACCGAACGGTCCGTACACGCCGGCGTTGTTCACCAGAACACACGGATTGGTGAGGTCCGCGAACGCCTGGGCCGCGGTGGCGGCACAGTGCGCTTCGCTCGACACGTCCGCGACCCGCGTAAGGACCTGCTGGCCCGAAACCGTGGCGAGCGGCGTGAGGTCCGCGGCCGTTCGGTTCAGGAGGTCCTCGCCCCGTGCCGTGATCAGCACACTGGCCCCGGCGCGCACGAAGTGTTCCGCGATGGACCGGCCCAACCCCTGGTTCGCACCGGTGATGACGGCCGACCGGCCGGCGAGCGGCTTGTCCCGAGACTCCATTCCGTCTGTCTCCTGAGCGTTCCGCCGAAAGCCACGGCGTCTATACCCCGCCCCGGTGATTTGGAACAAGGGCAAAGAGTGGGCGAACCCCGCCCTTGCGGGCGGTGGGTGCGTACCGAATCATGTGAACGAATTTCGTAAAGTGGGGCACGGCTCTGCGCCGTCCCATCGTTGCGATGAGGAACCGCTGGGCCCCACAAATCCACGAATCAGGCCGCCCGGCCGGCGGCCACGTAGGCAATAGCCGGATCGCCGGCGAGCCCCGCGGCCAGGAAGTGCGTCGGGTCGATCACCCGCGGGCGTGCCATCGCGCCGCGCACCTGAGCCGGAGTCAGTGCGCGGTACTCGGGCCACGGCGTCGCCAGGACGCTCACGTCCGCGCCGCGCATCGCCCCTTCGGCGCTGTCCGCGAGTTCGACGCCGCGCAGCTCGTCCGCGCCGCCCCGGACCGCGGGGTCGTGGGCACGAACCTTCACCCCGCGCGAGAGCAGCCACTTGCACAGTTCGACCGAACCGGAGCGGCGGAGCGTGTCCGTGCCCGGCTTGTAGGTGAGGCCGAGTACCGCGACCGTTGCCCCTACGGGCACGCCCGCGAGTTGATCGCGGAGCCAGTTCTTCTGGCACTCGTTGCTCGCGCGCACGCCGCGGAACAGGTGCGCCGGGCGGTCGTGTTGTTTGGCGAGGTCGAGCAGGAACCCGATGTCGCGGGCGAGCGTGCCGCCTGCGAACGCAGCGCCCGGCGACAGGTACGCGCGCGGCCCGATCCGCTGCTCGCTCTTGAGGCCGCGTTCCACTTCCTTCGCGTCCGCGCCGACGACCTCGCAGATGCGGGCCAGTTCGTTGATGAACGCGACCGACGTGGCGAGAAACGCGTTCACCGCGTGCTTCGTCATCTCCGCGGACGCCACCGACATCCACACGCGGGCGCCGCCGAACGGCGCGAGCAAGGCGGTGAGCGTCGCGCGGTCGGCCTCCGCGCACCCGAGTACGACGCGGTCCGGCTTGCGGAAGCAGTCGAGCGCCTGACCGAGCCGCAGGTTCTCCGGCGAGCACGCGACCCGCACGCCGCGGGCCGCCCAGTCCGCCGCGAGCCGCCCTCCGAAGCCCACCGGTACCTGCGAGGAGACCAGGACGAGCGTGCCGGACCGCAGGTGCGGTGCGATGTCTTCGAGGCGCTCACGCACCCACGCCACGTCCGCGTTGTCGTCGCCGTCCACCGGTGTGTCGAAGCACACCCACACGACCTCGGCGGACGTAACCGCGTCGGCCGCACTGGTTGTGAAGCGGAGGCGGTTCGCGTTCTGCTGTTCGGCGGTGAGTGCCGCGAGGCCGGGTTCGTCCACGGGGGGCCGGTTGGCGCTGAGGCCGGAAACGGTCGCGGGGTCCGGGTCCAACCCAGTGACGTCGTGCCCGGCCTCCGCGAGACAGGCGGCCGTCACGCTGCCGAGGTGCCACAAACCGTATACGGTGACGCGCATGGCGGTTCCAGTTGGTGTCGCTTGTTGGGGCGAGATGGCCGCGAGGCGAACCCCGCCCGCGAGGGCGGCGGGTAGCGCCCGCTTGCTGCGCCACCCACCGCCCTCGCGGGCGGGGTTCGCCAACGTCACGCCGCTTTCCGCGATTCCAGTACCCACGGGTTGGCCCGGAGGTAGTCGAGCGTGCGGATCACCGCGTCGCGGATGCTCAGTTTCTGCCGCCAGCCGAGCGACTTGAGCTTCGCCGTGTCGAGGAAGATGAACGGGCTGTCGCCGATCCACCCGCGCGGGCCGCCGGTGTGGTTCACCTTGGGGCTGAGGCCGAGCTGGGCGCAGATCCAGCCGAGCGAGTTGTCCACCTGACAGTACTCGTCGGCGCCCAGGTTCACCACGTTCACCGGCTCGGCCGCCTTCTCCACGACGGTGAAGATCGCGTCGATGCAGTCCTGAACGTACAGGTAACTCTTCCGCTGTTTGCCGTCGCCGAGCACCTGGATCGCGTGCGGGTTGGCGAGCAGCTTGGCGTAGAAATCGAAGACGTGGCCGTGCGTGTACCGCTCGCCCAGGATCGACACGAACCGGAAGATGAACGCCTGGAACCCGAAGCCGTGGGCGTACGCGGAGATCAGCGCCTCGCCGGCCACCTTGCTGGCGGCGTACAGGCTCGTCTGGACCGGGAACGGGGCCGTCTCCGGCGTCGGGAACACCTCGGCCTCGCCGTACACCGACCCGGTGGACGAGAAGCCGATCCGCTTCACGCCGTTGACGCGCATCGCTTCGAGCACGTTGAACGTGGCGATGGTGTTCTGTTGCAGGTCGCGGTCCGGGTGGTCGGTGCCGAACCGCACGTCCGCGTTGGCCGCGAGGTGAAACACGAGCTCGTGCCCGGCCACGGCCCGCTTGAGTGCCGTGGCGTCGAGCAGATCCCCCTCGACGAGCGCGAACCGCGGGCTCTTGGCCGCGTCGGCGAGGAACGGGCGCTGCCCGGTGCTGAAATTGTCGTACGCGGTCACATGGTGCCCGGCGGCCAGGAGCCGGTCCACGAGGTTACTGCCGATGAAACCGGCGCCGCCGGTGACGAAGTAGCGCATCTGTCCGAACCTCCGTGTGGAGCGACTGTGGGGCCGCGCTCCGCGGCGACAAACAGTGGTCGTGCCTCAGGCCGCGGCGCGGGCGCCGGGCGCGTTCAGGGCCCGCTCGCGCGGCTCGAACGTCGCCCCGATCACCAGGTTGCACCACGTCGCCGGGACGAACCGGAACGGGAAGAACCGGCGGTGCCTGACGTTGAAGTACGGGGCCAGTTCCTCGAAGATCTCGTGCGGCTGGTTCACGTGCTCGCGCTCGATGAACCACTTGTACGACATCTTGTACCGCTTCTCGAAGATGCGCTGGGCCGACACGCGCCGGGCCACGGTGTACGCCAGGCTCCCTTCGCACGGGATCACGATTGAGAACACGCCGCGGGCCTTGTCGCACAGCCGGTACATCTCGCGGGCGGTCTCCGGCAGGTTCGGCAGGTGCTCGAGCACGTGGATCGCGAGGATGCGGTCGAAGTACCCGTCGGGGTACGGGAGCCGGGTCTGGCAGTCGCCGGTGACGGTCTGGATGCGCGGGAACCGCGTGCGGATCACCGCGCTCATGTTCTCGCGGAACTCGAGCGCGTGGTACGCGGCCTCCTGCTCCGGAGTGAGCCGCTCGTACTCCAGGTGCTCGCCGATCCCGGCCCCGATCTCCAGCGTCCGGTGGAACTCGGCCGGCGCGCGCCCCACCGGGTACGAGTGGTTGAACCGGTCGATGGCGCCGAACTTGTTCGGCAGCACCTCGTGCCAGTGCTTCATAAAGTCGTCGCTGATCTGCTGCTGCTCGGCGGTGAGTGGAGGGAACGTCTTCGGCCACTTGCTCGACACAGGGCGCCTCCTACACAATAATGCGGTTGGTCTTAGCCGCGGCGCCGGTACTCTGCCGGCGCCCGAACCGAATGCGGAACAGGTCCTTGAGATTCTTCCAGTTGCCGGACACGAGCCTCAGCCGGGTGTCGCCGTCGTCCTGCCACTTCACCCCGACCTCCTTGACGCGGTAGCCGGCGCGGGCGGCCAGGGTGAGGATCTCGACGTCGAACATGTACCCGTCGATGCGCTGGCGGCTGAACAGGTCGCGGGCGACCGCGGCGCGGAAGAACTTGAACCCGCACTGGGTGTCAACGATGCCGCGGAGCCCGACGAGCGGGCGCATCACCATTGCGAACCCCTTGGACCCGATCCGCCGGTACCACGGCTGGCGCACCCGGATGTCGGCCCCGGCGGCCCCGCGCGAGCCGATCACCACGTCGTACCCCTGGTCGAGCCAGGGCGTCACCTTCTCGATCTCGTTGATGGCGACCTTGTAGTCGGCGTCGAGGAACCCGACGATCGCGCCGGTGGAGGCCAGCACGCCCTCGCGCACGCCCCGCCCCTTGCCGCGGCGCCGGGGTTCCCCCAGCACCGTGACCGGTAGCGCCCCGGCCAGCGCGGCGGCCGCCTCGCGGGTGCCGTCGGTCCCGTCGGCCGTGACGATCAGCTCGTAGCTGACGCCGCGCGGCTCCAGATAGTCGCGGATGGCGCACAGCGTGCGCCGGATCGTCGCCACCTCGTTGAACGCCGGGATCACAAGGCTCAGTTGCGGTAACGCTCCCATCGGAACCCCTTCCCTGAATCGTGGCTGTCACTTGGTTGGCTCGAACCCGATGACCGCGAGGTGCGCGGCCGTCACGCGGGTGTCCGGCGCGGGCAGGGGCTGCACGTCCGAGAACCGGCACTCGACCCAGCGCGGCCCGGCCGGACCGGTGTCGCCGGGCACCCGCACCTCGAAGTCGCCGGGGGTCAGACCGCGCTTGCCCACCTCCTTGCCGTCGAGGAGGACCGTCAACTCGGTCCGAAAGGCGCCGGCGATCCGCGGCACGCTTCCGCGGACGACGAGATCCCGACCGGCCCCCGCGTACCACAGTTGCGCCTTGCCCGTCTTGCCGACCCAGCCGTCCGAATCGATTCCGGTCGCGACCAGTTTCGGGTGGCTCAGGTCCGCCGGGAACGCGGACAGTTGCTCCGGCGGACGGGCCTTACTCGCGTCGGCCGGTTCGAAGCCGATCGATCGCATTTGTGCAACGACAGTCCGCCCGTCTCCGCCCGGCAGCGCCAGAGTGTGGGAAAACCGGCACTCGATCCAACGGGGACCGGCCGCGGCCCCGCCGGGCACCCGCACCTCGAAGTTGCCGGTGCCCAGCGCCCGTTTCTCGACCGGCGCGCCGTCGATCAGTACCACCATCTCGCTCTGGAACGCCTCGCTGCCGGGGAGCGCGGGAACCTGTCCGCGGAACACCACCTCCTGCCCGGCCGTCGGCTGGGTGAGGCGCACCTTGAACTCCTTGCTCACCCACCCTTCCTCGTAGAAGCCGGAGTACTCCAGGTGCGGGTCGGCGAGGCCGGCGGGGAACGCGGTCACTCGCTCCGGCGGGCGGAACGCGGCGTACTCCTCCTCGGAGAGTACCGAGACGTCGCGGACGTGCCCGGTCAGCCGGCGCCGGTCGCGGGGCAGGTCGGCGCCCCACCACCGCTCTGCGAGGGACAGGCGGTTCGGATTCATGGACCGGGGGRCGGCGAACTCGACGACCAGGAACCGCGACGAGCCGACGGCCTGCGTACTCACCGGCGGGGACACGAGGCGGGCGGCCCCCGCGCCGACGGCGCCGAAGGCGGCGCGCCGGTCACCGACGATCCGCATCGGGGCCACGTCGCGGGCGCTCGGGTCGCCCTTGTAGGCGGCCGTGTAGTCCACCAGCACGCGCACCCGCGGACTCGGGTTGAGGACGTCGAGGACCACGGACCGGCCGACCCCGGCCATCGTCCGTTTGGGCTGGAGCGGGTCGCTCTCCAACTGGTGGAGCGCGACGTCGTCCGGCTCGCCCATCCCGAGAAAGAGTTGGCGCGCCCCGGACGCGTCGCAGAAGACGGCGAAATTCGATAGCTCGGTCAACGGGGTGCAAACCAGAACCGGCCCGGTCTCCGGGAACCGCTGCCGGTTGAACACCGTCACCCCGCCGCCCCCGGCGGCCACCAGCACCCGCTCCGGGCTCTTCGAGCGGTCCGCCGACGTGGCGGTCAACCGGTGGAGCGGGTGCCCCGTATCCGGGTCGCGGACCGTGAGCCGGTTCTGCTCGTGGGCCGCGGCGAAGTCCGTGCGGATCGACCGGAGCGACTCCGTCCGGTCGGCGTGGAAACGGACCCAGGGCGCCCCTTCCAGGGTGCTGAGACCGCTCAGGGCGATCAACTCGAACGGGGCCATCCCAACCGTTCCGACCGGGGCGCCCCGCACCTCGGCCGCGAGGAGTTTCATGAGCGTGTTGTTTTCGGTCGCGAGCAGGACCCGGTCCACGCCACCGCCCGCGATCCGGCTCGCGTACGCGGCGCGGAAATCGTGAAACCCGTGCCGGGCGGACACGGCCGGCAGCGACACCTGACACTCCCGCCCCCGGCTCTCGTTCACGTACCGGAACTGCACACGGGCGTTCAGTCCGGCGACCGCGAGCAACAAGACGGCCGCCGCAGCCGCCCCCCAGCGGGCGCGCCGCCCGGCGGCCCACGCGGCCACCACGGCCCACAGGAACGGCTGGGCGAACATGGCGATCTTGAACAGGCCGAACGCCCCACGGTTCGCGTAAAGCGCCGCCGTCATCACCGCGACCACCACGAGCGCGGCGGCGAACGCCTGCCGCCGGAACATCTGAATGACGGCCGGACCGGCCACCGCGACCAGGAGCAGGAGCCCGGCCACGATACACGCGTTCTGCAGGGCCGCCGATTCGGCCCCCGAGATCGGGAGCAGGCCCCACAGCAGCGCCGGGCCGCGCGGGGTCAGGTAGTACGGGAAGATTTCGACGATCTCGTCGGCCGACGTGGCGCCGGCGTTCCGCTGTAGGGCGAGGAACGTGACCGCCCCGAAAAGGTAGACCGGTAACAGCGCGACCATCACGGCGATGGCCGCGGCCGCGTGTACCAGGTGCCGCCGGTCCAGCCGGCGCCCGACCAGATCCCGTACCCCGAGCAGCACGCACCCGCCGACCAGGATCGGGATCACCTCCGGGTAGAACAGAGTTTGCCCCGCGAACGCCAGCCCGCACACCCCGGCCCGGCGGAAGAGGAGGCCCCCGGGGAGCCGCCGGAACCGCCCCGCGACCAGCGCGAACGACGTACACAACAGAGCCAGACCGGACGCCTGAGCGATGAGTTGGTGGATCACCCCGTAAGTGGTCGGGGCCGAGACCGCGAGTAACGCGCCGGTCAGCAGCCCCACCCGGCGGCGCCGCGTCCCCGTTGCCGCTAGCGCGGCGCCCGATGCGACCAGGGCCATGTTCAGCGCGAGGATCGTCGGCATGAACACCTGTTGCGGGGCCAACCCGGTCCACGCCGCGGTCAGCGCCAGCAGCACTTCGGACCCCGGGCGGATCTGCTTCAGGACGAACACGAACCAGTACGATTGGCTCTCATCACTGCAGTTCACCAGGTCGTCGAGAGTCGGGACGGCGGCGTACCCGTGATCACGGTACCCGGCGGCCATCACACAGTAGTTCGCCATGTCGTCGTTGCCGATGGCGACCCAATCGAACCCGTACCCGAACAGCGGCCAGCCCGTCAGCACGAACGTCCCCACCAGGACGCCCACGAACGCCCGCGACTGCTTCCACAAGCCCCGCGCCCGCGCCGCCGTCGGCCACAACCGCCACAGGGCCACCAGGGCCACCGCGCCGAGCGCGACCGGCACCGCCGCCGTGCGCACCGGCACCCCGAACCGGACGAGGATGTACACGGGGATGACGAGTGTCGAAAAACCAACGGTCGGGGCGAGTAACAGCGTGGGCACGGACCACCGGAACCGACCGAGCTTCAGGACCGCCAAGCCGACAGCCGCCCAGCCGAGGAACAGCGCCCAGGTGAGAAGCACCGCCACACGTCACCCCTTTCGCCCGCACAGGTGCGGGCCAACTAATATCGGCACCGCACCCGGTAATCTGAAGCCGTTGTGCGGAGGGCGCTGGTCGCACCGAGCGTACGGGACGGAACCCCACGGTCGGGGGTGATAGCGAATCTGGACGGTTCACGCAATCCGACTCGCAGGGGCCGGTTCCGTGCGTCCGGGCGGGTGTGGCAACTCATCGGCCGCCCGGACGCATGAACCCTCGGTGGGTTCATGCGTCACACACTTTTTTCGCGCCAGCGTTCGCCCCCGGTGCGGTATTCTGAGCGCATGCCGGTTCGGCGAACCGGTTTCGCGTTGCCCTCGACAGGAAACTGCCATGCCCGATCCCCTCGATCGCCGCACGTTCGCGGCCTCGTTCGCCGCAAGTGTCGTCCTCGGACGCGAGGCGCTGAGCGCAGAACCCGCGCCGATGCCGCACGGCAAGCCCGTTGAGGCGCCGTTCGAACGCGACT
>BFBZ01002348.1_pt1 | contig 10432 bp, 12 predicted proteins | sample 1888401 | NCBI WGS metagenome assembly BFBZ01 (sample SAMD00112614, study PRJDB3348) | symbiont metagenome | host: Chara braunii | reverse complement strand
ACGACGCGGGATGACAGGCACAACGGGGCATCTGCAATGAACGCCAATCTGTCGGCACTCCTTTATCTCGTGGCAGGTGTGCTGTTCATCCTGTCTCTTCGCGGGCTGTCGAGCCCGGCCTCGAGCCGGCAAGGCAACTTCTTCGGCATGGCCGGCATGGCGATTGCGGTCGCCACCACGTTGGCCGGGCATCCACCGGCGGATGCGATCGCCTGGGTGCTCGTCATCCTCGGCGTTGCGATCGGCGGCGGTATCGGTGCGGTGATTGCGCGCCGGGTGCCGATGACGTCGATGCCCGAGCTCGTGGCGGCGTTCCATTCGCTGGTCGGCATGGCCGCGGTGCTGGTCGCCGCCGGCGCGTTCTTCGCGCCGGAAGCCTTCGACATCGGCACGCCCGGCAACATCCATCCGCAGAGCCTGGTCGAAATGTCGCTCGGCGTCGCCATTGGCGCGCTGACCTTCACCGGCTCGGTCATCGCCTTCCTCAAGCTGTCCGCGCGGATGAGCGGTGCACCGATCATCCTGCCGGCGCGCCACATCATCAACATTGCGCTCGCGGTCGCGCTCGTCTTCTTCGTGGTCCGCCTGGTGATGACCGGCGGCGGCTTCGACTTCCTGATGGTGACGCTGCTGGCGCTGGCGCTCGGCGTGCTCATGATCATCCCGATCGGCGGCGCCGACATGCCGGTCGTGATCTCGATGCTGAATTCCTATTCGGGCTGGGCCGCGGCCGGCATCGGCTTCACGCTCGGCAATTCGGCGCTGATCATCACCGGCGCGCTGGTCGGCTCGTCCGGTGCGATCCTGTCCTACATCATGTGCCACGCGATGAACCGGTCCTTCATCTCGGTCATCCTCGGCGGCTTCGGTGGCGAGACCGCAGCGGCCGGCGGGGCGACAGGCGAGCAGAAGCCGGCCAAGCTCGGCTCGGCCGACGACGCCGCCTTCATCATGAAGAACGCCTCCAAGGTCATCATCGTCCCCGGCTACGGCATGGCGGTCGCCCAGGCGCAGCACGCGCTGCGCGAGATGGCCGACACGCTGAAGAAGGAAGGCGTCGAGGTGAAATACGCGATTCATCCGGTCGCGGGCCGCATGCCCGGCCACATGAACGTGCTGCTCGCCGAAGCCAACGTTCCCTACGACGAGGTGTTCGAGCTCGAGGACATCAACTCGGAATTCGCCCAGGCCGACGTCGCCTTCGTGATCGGCGCCAACGACGTCACCAATCCGGCGGCCGAGGAGGACAAGTCCTCGCCGATCTACGGCATGCCCGTGCTGCAAGTCTGGAAGGCCGGCACCGTGATGTTCATCAAGCGCTCGCTCGCCTCGGGCTATGCCGGCATCGACAATCCGCTGTTCTACCGCGACAACACGATGATGCTGCTCGGCGACGCCAAGAAGATGACCGAGAACATCGTCAAGGGCATGTAGCCCACGGCGTCGGGAGCCATGACGTTTCTGAAATGGCTCCTGATCGTCCTGGCGGCGGTCTACGGCATCGTGCTTGCGGCCCTGTTCGTCCGCCAGCGTGCGATGCTGTTTCCCATTCCGCCGGTCGGCCGCACGGCACCGGCTGCAGCCGGGTTTCCTCAGGCTGAGGAGCATGTGCTGACCTCGGCCGATGGCGAGCGGGTCATCGTCTGGCATGTGCCGGCGAAGCCGGGCCGCAAGGTCGTTCTGTACTTCCCGGGCAATGGCGATTTTCTTGCCGGCGTGGCGTCGCGCTTCAAGGCGCTCACGGCCGACGGTACCGGTCTCGTTGCGCTTTCCTATCGCGGCTATGCGGGGTCCAGCGGCAGTCCCAGTGAGCCCGGGCTGCTGCAAGATGCCGCAGTCGCCTATGCGTTCACGACAGAGCGCTACGAGGCGGGACGGATCGTCGCCTGGGGCTTTTCCCTCGGCAGCGGTGTCGCCACCGCCATCGCGACGGAGCACCCGATCTCCAAGTTGATCCTCGAAGCCCCTTATACGTCGACCGTGGACGTCGCCTCCGCGATGCTCAGGGTCGTCCCGGTCAGCCTGCTGATGCGCGACAGCTTCCATTCCGACCAGCGCATCGCCAATGTGCATGTGCCGCTGCTGATCATGCATGGCGAACGGGATCCGGCGATTTCGATCCGCTTCGGGGAACGATTGTTCGCACTTGCGCATGACCCCAAGCGCTTCGTACGGTTTCCCGGCGGCGGACATAACGACCTGGATCTTTTCGGTGCGACTGAGACGGCAAAGAGCTTCATCGACAATCCGTAACGTCCGTGGATCGCGGTGGCCGGCCCTGCGCGGGACCATCCTGCTCCTTGTCTTTGCGAGCCTGCCGGTGCAGGCGCATGCGGCCGGGCTGAACGGCTCCGCGATGACCTGGCCGTTCGCGCTGCCGTTCGCGGGACTGCTGTTGTCGATCGCGCTCGGGCCGCTGCTGTTTGCCAGGTTCTGGCATCGTCACTACGGAAAGATCGCCGCGGCATGGGCCTTGGTGACGTTGGCGGCGTTGACCTGGAATGCAGGGCTCGGCACGGCGCTCGCCGCCTTCGTCCACGCGCTGCTCGCCGAGTATCTCAGCTTCATCGTGCTGCTGTTCGCCCTCTATACGGTGGCCGGCGGCATCCTGGTGACCGGCGACATCAGAGGTACACCTGCGACAAATACGGCCATCCTGGCACTCGGCACGATCATCGCGAGCGTCGTCGGCACGACGGGCGCCGCGATGATCCTGGTGCGCCCCCTGATCCGCGCCAATCTGAGCCGGCCGCATAATGTGCATGTGCTGATCTTCTTCATCATTCTGGCCGCCAATGTCGGTGGTGCACTGAGCCCGCTCGGCGATCCACCGCTGTTCGTCGGTTTTCTGCGTGGTGTGGACTTCTTCTGGACGACGCAACATCTCTGGCTGCAGACCGCGATCGTCGCCGGATTGCTGCTCATCGTCTTTGCCGCTACCGACTGGTGGCGCTTCCGCGCGGAGAAGCTTGCGTTGGAAGCGTCCGTAACAAAGGAACCGGTGCGCATTCGCGGCCTCATCAATGTCGTTTTGATCGCCGCGATCGTTGCCAATACGCTGCTATCGGCGACCTGGAAGCCGGGCATCTCCTTCGACGTCTTCGGCACGCATGTCGAGCTTCAGAACCTCGTGCGCGATGCCGTCCTCGTGACGATCGCCGGACTGTCGCTGTGGCTGACGCCGGACGAGCACCGCGAGGCGAACGGGTTCAACTGGGAGCCGATTCGAGAGGTCGCCAAACTGTTCGCGGCGATCTTCACCGCGATCGTCCCGGTCATCGCCATGCTGAATGCGGGGCGCAGTGGCTCTTTCGGCTGGCTCTTGGATGCCGTGACGACACCCGCCGGCGCGCCGCGGGAGGTCGCCTATTTCTGGTTCACCGGGCTGATGTCGGCCTTCCTCGACAATGCCCCGACCTATCTCTTGTTCTTCGAATTGGCGGGCGGCGATCCCAAGGTGCTGATGGGCGAACTCTCGGGAACGCTGGCGGCGATCTCGATGGGCGCAGTCTACATGGGCGCGCTGACCTATATCGGAAATGCGCCGAACTTCATGGTCGCAGCGATCGCCAATGAGCGCGGCATCAAGATGCCGAGTTTCTTCGGCTACATGCTGCGGGCAAGTGCCGTCCTCATTCCGCTGTTCGTGCTGCTGACCGTGCTTCCGATCCATCCGCTGCTCAGCCCGCATTGACCTGATCGACGGCACTTTCAGAGACCGTCCAGGTTGACCCGGTCACGGCCGGACCGCGTGACGATCGCCTCGCGGTCGCGCATAGTCGGACAGAACGGATCGAAGGACGCGAATCATGAGCGTGAAGGGCGCAACGCCCGCATCATCGGTGATCTTTCCCGGCCTAGCGGTCGCGCTCGTCGCGATCGTCACGGCGACGCATTATGACTTCACGCCCTCGGCCGCCGGCGTGGTCTTCGCCGCGGTGCTGCTGGTGATTCTGTTCGGCACGGTGTTCGCGGCCGTGCACCATGCCGAGGTGATCGCGCATGAGATCGGCGAGCCGTTCGGCACGCTGCTCCTGACCCTGGCGGTGACGGTGATCGAGGTCGCGCTGATCGCCACCATCATGCTCGGCGACAAGGCTGCGCCCGCGCTGGCCCGCGACACCGTGTTCGCGGTCGTCATGATCGTGTGCAACGGCCTGGCCGGCATCTGCATCTTCATCGGCGGCCTGCGCTATCGCGAGCAGGACGTGCTGGTCTCCGGTGCCAATCTGTATCTCAGCGTACTGTTCACGATGGCAACCATCACACTGGTGCTGCCGAATTATACCTTGACGTCGCCTGGTCCGGTGTATTCTGCCGTGCAGATCGCCTTCGTCAGCGTCGTGACGATCCTGCTCTACGCGGTGTTCCTGTATACGCAGACCACCCGCCATCGGGATTATTTCGTCGGCGGCTCGGCTGGGTTCGCCGATGACGATGTCCGGCTGCCGCGTGCGAAGCTGTTGCTCAGTGTCGGGCTGCTGCTGGTCGCTCTGCTCGCTGTGGTCCTGCTTGCCAAGAAGTTCTCGCTGGTGGTCGACGCCGGCGTTGCCGCAACGGGGGCGCCGCAGGCGGTCGCAGGCGTGCTGGTGGCGCTGTTGATCCTGCTGCCGGAGAGTGTCGCCGCCCTCTCGGCCGCCCGCGCCAACGACCTTCAGAAGAGCATCAATCTCGCGCTTGGCTCCTCGCTCGCCACCATAGGGCTGACCATCCCGGCAGTGGCGGTCGCCGCCCATGTGCTCGACAAGCAGCTCGTCCTCGGGCTGGACCCGCAGGGAACAGTGCTGCTGGTCCTGACCTTCGTCCTGAGCATGCTGACCTTCGGCACCGGACGGACGAACATCCTGTTCGGGCTGGTGCACATGGTGGTGTTCGCGATATTCGTGTTCCTGCTCTTCGTTCCCTGATTCAAGAGATCCCCCATGCTCAGCGCTCAGTCCGACGTCCAGGTCGATACGCCCGAAGTCCGCGTCACGGAGTGGCGGCTATTGCCCGGCAGTGCCACGGGGCGCCACGTTCATGAGATGGATTACGTGATCGTGCCGGTCACCGCGGGCGAGATGACGATCGTGGCGCCGTCCGGCGAGCGCTCGAAGGCGCAGCTCGCGGTCGGCAAATCCTATTTCCGAAAGGCCGGTGTCGAACACGATGTGCTGAACGAGACCGGTTCCGAGATCGTTTTCCTCGAAGTTGAATTGAAGCCGTAACCAATTGTTTACCGGGATGCCGCTGATTGTGGTATCTTGAGCCGGCGATCCGGAAGCTGTGGCAACACCCTCGGATTGCTGGCTCCGGTTTCAAAGGATTTCAGGAAACGACTTTTCGGCGGTCGCGTCTGCGCGGAGTGCAGTCTGCGAGCTTCGGAAGGTGTGGGATGGTCCCTTAATTGTGCCTCAAAGTTCCCGCAAATACCGCGCGGGAGTGGTCAGCATGCTGAAATATCTCACAAAGTTCGCCATGGAGATCATCCCGTCGGTGGTTGCCACCATCATCGGGGCCTACATCGTCAATCACTACATCAACACCAAGCCGGACTCGCCGCCATCGACCGTGGCGTCGGTGGCGTCGGCTGCCTACGCCAAGCTCACCGGCTCAAAGAGCGACGCTCCGAAATCCACGGGCAAGGGGACCGACCCTGCGAAGCTGGAAGCGAAGGCCGATCCCAAGTCTGACGCCAAGCCGGCGGAAACGTCGAACGAGGTCTCGAGCATTCCCGCTCCCGGCATCAAGGCCAAGGGCGTGTCCGAGAAGTCGCTGGCCGACAAGGCTGCAGAGAAGGCGGTCGAAGTGAAGCCGGCCGAAACGGCGAGCCTCCCGGCCGATCCGCAGGCCTCGCGCCATCCTGCGTCGCCGCGGGAAAAGCTGATTGCGCGCGGTACTCCGGCCGAGGCCCCAGCGACCCAGCAGGAAGATCGCCGGGATGCCGCTGATCTCGCCCGCGCGGCGATCGAGCGGTTGCGCGCGAGCGAAGGTACCGGAAAGGCGGCTGTCGAGAAGCCGTCGAGCGACGCACCCCGGGGCGCTGGCGAGGCGCCGCGCATCGCGACCGTCGCGCCACCGGTGTCGCCGGTCCGTCCGCTGCCGCCGCCCGTGACGGTGTCTGCGCCACCGGTCGAGCAGGGCTTTGCCTTGCCGTCGGCCTCGAGCCCGCCCTACACGGGATCATTGCAGCCGGACGGGCGCCCGACGCCTCCGGCGGAGATCCCTGTCCAGCAGTTGCGTCCGCTCGACCTGCGCGCCGACAGGACTGATCCATCGATCAAGGACCAGATGTCCAACGTGGCGCAGGACATGATGTCCGCAGCCAAATCGGTGTTCCACTCGGTGTTGCCGAAATAGCTGACCGAATCGTTCGCCGACGTGATCGAGGCGGTGGGCCCGGGCGGTCTGCCGCTTTTTCTTTGGAGTGGCGAACTCTGCAGCGATGCGAGGAGTGGCGGCGCAACCCGGATTGACCCCGGTCGCCGGATGGCAGGAGGCATGAAATCAAAGAGAGGCGCCCAAAACAAAAACGCGAGCCAATGGCCCGCGCTTCAGACGACGTCAGATCAATCTGGCCAGATCAGCGCGGCGCGCTGGGACGGGCACCTGCACCCGGACCACGACCAGCACCACGGTCGCCGCCGGGGCCAGCGCCGAACACCGGCTTCGGCTTCATCGGCAGCAGGCCTTCACGCTGCAACTTCTTGCGGGCCAGCTTGCGCGCACGACGCACGGCTTCGGCCTTCTCGCGGGCTTTCTTCTCGGACGGCTTCTCGTAATGGCCGCGAAGCTTCATCTCGCGGAAAATGCCCTCACGCTGCATCTTCTTCTTGAGCGCCTTGAGGGCTTGATCGACATTGTTATCGCGAACGAGAACCTGCACGCGGCATCCTCTTTCTCAGTCTATCGGTTTGAAATCTGGTGAAGCCAGGGCTGGCAGATGGCCGCGCCCTTGACCTTGAGCGCGCCCGTGTATCAGAGGACATCCTCGCTGTCCACCCGCTGACGGGCTCTTGACCGCAAGTTTAACCTCGCCGGAGCGGTTTATTTCAGCCCTGCCTCGGCGGCAGTGGCGAGACCTGGGTCACATGCCCCATCTTGCGGCCCGGACGAGCGGCGCCCTTGCCGTAGAGATGCACGGTGGCGCCAGGAACCGTGAGCCACTGCTCGTAGCTGTCGATCTCGTCCCCGATCAGGTTCGTCATCGTGACGTGACCGTGGCGCAGCGGCTTGCCGAGTGGCCAACCGGCGATCGCCCGGATGTGCTGTTCGAATTGGGAAATCGAGGCGCCATCGAGGGTCCAGTGGCCGGAATTATGCACCCGCGGGGCAATTTCGTTGACTAGGACGCCTGGAGTGGGTCCGTCCGACACCACGAACATCTCCACGGCCAGCACCCCGACGTAGTCGAGGGCGGTGGCGATCCGGCTGGCAATGTCCCTGGCCTCGTCGGCGAGCGCATCAGGGATACGCGCCGGCGCCCGCGACACCTTCAGGATGTGATCGCGATGCTCGTTCTCGGTCACGTCGAAGCACTCGACCTGACCGTCGGCCGCTCGGGCCGCCACGACCGAGATCTCGCGCTCGAACGGAACGAACGCTTCGAGGATGGCCGATTTGGTGCCGAGCTCGGCCCAGATCCGCTCGAGATCGTCACCCTGTTGGATCTTGATCTGACCCTTGCCGTCATAGCCAAATCGCCGCGTCTTCAGCACGGCCGGTAAGCCGATCCGGAACGCAGCTTCGCGCAAGGTGGCGACCGAGGACACATCCGCATAGGGCGCGGTGCCGATGCCCAGCGAGGTGACGAAATCCTTCTCGGTGAGGCGATCCTGGGTGGTCTCGAGCGCCGAACGCCGCGGCAGCACCGGGCGTCTGGCCGCCAGCACCATGGCCGCAGCCGAGGGGACGTTTTCGAACTCGTAGGTGACGACGTCGACATCATTGGCGAACAGCTCGAGCGCCTCGACGTCGGCATATTCGGCGCAGGTTGCGTTCAGCACGACGTCGAAGGCGGGGGAGTCCGGGTCCGGCGAGAACACCTGGCAGCGCAGCCCGAGCCGCGCCGCAGCAAGCGCCAGCATGCGGCCGAGCTGGCCGCCGCCGAGAATACCGATGGTGTCGCCGGGCTTGAGCTTCACCCGATTGGAGTCGGTCACGCCGTGCCCTCCGGACGTTCGGCGATCGCATTGGTCTGCGCCTGGCGCCAAGCCGACAGACGGCTGGCAAGCGCGGAGTCCGAGAGAGCGAGCACGCTGGCCGCCAGCAGCGCTGCGTTGATGGCGCCGGATTTGCCGATGGCGAGCGTTCCGACCGGAATTCCGGCCGGCATCTGGACGATGGAATACAGCGAATCGACCCCCGACAGCGCCTTCGACTCGACGGGAACGCCGAACACGGGCAGTTCCGTGAGCGAGGCCGTCATGCCCGGCAGATGGGCGGCGCCGCCGGCACCGGCGATCACGACCTTGTAGCCCGCCGCCTTGGCACCCTTGGCGAAAGCATACAGCCGGTCCGGGGTGCGGTGCGCCGAGACGATCCGGGCGTCGTAGCTCACGCCCAGGGCGTCAAGCGTCTCGGCGGTATGGCGCATGGTACCCCAGTCCGACTGGCTTCCCATGATGATGGCGATCGGGGCGGTCATGACCTCAATTCTTCTCGGGAATCCATCAGCATGGGCCGGAGTATAGGATCGGTCCTGACAGCGGCAAGCCATGGCATGGAGGTCCGAATGGACTATCCTGTCTTGGTCAAGCCCGGCAAGCCCAAACGATGGCGCGGCAGGTGTCCGATGAAAAAGAAGCGCATGGCGGCCGCGTGGCGAGCCGGAAAGCGAAGAACCCGGTACCGTCATCGGCCTTCGCGGCGCGCGCGGGCTCCTGAACCCGGTTCCGTACCGGCAGGCGCGCGGCACACGATCCGACGCCTCAAGGCCGAGTTGGCGACAGCACAGGCCCGGATCGCCGAGCTGACGGCCTCCGCAGAGCGCGATTTCCTGCTCGACATCTTTAATCGTCGCGGCTTCGCCCGCGAACTCCATCGTTCCATCGCCTTCATCAAGCGCTACGACGCGACCGGTGCTCTCATCGTGCTCGACGTCGATCGGCTGAAACCGATCAATGATACGTTCGGCCATGCCGCCGGTGATGAGGTCCTGAAGGCGGTTGCGCGTGTCCTCGGCGAGCATGTCCGATCCTCCGACGTGATCGGTCGGCTCGGCGGCGACGAGTTCGGCGTGCTGCTCTGGCACCTCAGCGCGGCGGACGCACATGCCAAGGCGACGGAGCTGGAACAGGCCATCGACAGCCTGACCTTCACCTTCGGCGATCAGACCGTGCGTGCCGGCGCGTCGGCCGGGATTGCCCTTCTCGACAAGCGCGTCAACCCAGTACGTGCGTTGGAGGAAGCCGACCGTGCGATGTATATGCGCAAGGCCCAGCGGAGGTACGAGAGCCCCGCGCACGGCACGGCCCTGTCGGGCGACCAGCGGTGACGCTCGTGGGCCGTCCGCTCCGATGACAGAGCTGTGCACGGCGCTCACAACTCGCCGAGATCGTCGGGCAACTCGCCGAACTTGTGCAGCAGCCGGGCGTCGCAGAATTCCCCCAGCAAGGGATCCCCGCTGCGGCTGAAGGCAATGGCGCCGATGTTGTCCGGCAAGCGCGACATCGCTTCGGCACGACGCAGCGCTGCGGACGAGCTCTGGCATTCCTCGGCCGCGCCTGCGACCAGCATCCCAGTCTCGTCCCGTCTGAACGGCATGGCGACGTAATAGGTGATGTCAGGCATTGCACGCACCTCCCGGCCTTCGTCGAAGCTGCGAGCGAGCGCGGTGGCAATCGTCCGGAGAGCCTCGACGGCCTAGGGCTCAGGCCGCATTGTTCTGCGCATCGTCCGAAATGGTGTTGGGCATGCAGCCGCAGGAGATTGTCGCCCGCAGCTCCTGCAGCTCCAGCTCGAGATACTCGTTCGCCATGATCAGCGCCTTGATCGTGGAGCGCAGATTGCCGTCGCACATCGCGATGGCTTGGTCACAGGCCTGTTCATAGAGGCGATCCTGTGGGGAGAAGGAGGCGGGCATCACAACCATCCTTGTTGTCGTCAGGAGTTACGAGGGACTGGTCCGATTGTTCTCTTTTTGTTCTTATTGTCAAGGCGCTTCGGCAAATCCTGCACCGCTGTTGCGTATTGCTTGTGTGCATACGGTCAGCCGTGCTGACGCTTCGCCTCAGGCGATGATGTCGGGCGTGATCTGGTCTTCGATGAAGGCGATCCGATCGCGTAGCAGAAGCTTCCGCTTCTTCAGTCGTTGCAGCCGCAACAAATCGGGGGCGGGCGATTGATGCAAAGCGTCGATCGCCGCGTCGAGATCGCGGTGCTCCTGCTGCAGGCGCGCGAGTTCGGCCTGCAGTTCGCGCTCGTCTTGGTCAGCCATGATCTATGATAGCAA
>BFBZ01000016.1_pt577 | contig 10435 bp, 9 predicted proteins | sample 1888401 | NCBI WGS metagenome assembly BFBZ01 (sample SAMD00112614, study PRJDB3348) | symbiont metagenome | host: Chara braunii | reverse complement strand
ATCGACGTCGGACGGCAGGCGCTGCGGATACATGTACCAGGTGGTCGCTACGTCCTGCACCGTGATGTCGCCGGAAGGCCCATAGAACACACCGTGGCGCAGGGTCACGTCGGCGGCCGTGCATTGCAGCAGATGGGCGGCCACGGCGGCGAGCCGCGCCTTCAGCGTGGCGCAGGCGCGCGCCACCGCGCCGCCCGCCATCGTGATCGAACGCGACGCGTAGGTGCCGGTGGAGTAAGGCGTCATCGCGGTGTCGCCATGCACCACCGCGATCGCGTCGACGGGAATGCCCAGCACCTCGTGGGCGATCTGCGCCAGCGACGTCTCCATGCCCTGGCCATGGGAATGCACGCCGACGCGGATCTCGAGCCCGCCGTCGGGCGTGAAACGGACGGCGGCCTGCTCGTGGCCGGGCGTGAACGGATAGCCCGCGGCGCTGAACAGCGCGGTCCCGTGCGCGGTCATCTCGATGTAATTGGCGAAGCCGACGCCGATGAGGGTGTCGCCGCCGTTCCGTTGGTCCCTTTGCCGCTGCCGCGCACGGATCGCGGGAAGGCCGACCGCCTCACGTGCGGCGTCGAGGCTGCGGCGATAATCGCCGCTGTCGTAGGCGTTGCCGGTCACGCTGACATAGGGCATAGCGCCGCCGGCCACGAGATTGTCGCGCCGCACGTCGCAGGGCTCGCGCCCCACCGCGCGCGCGACGGCATCGACGGTCAGCTCCATGGCGAAGCAGATGCCGGTGCGCGCAACGCCGCGATAAGGAACGATCGGCGGCTTGTTGGTTGCGACCGTGAAGGTGCGGACACGGTAGGCCGGAAGCGCATAGGGGCCGGGCAAATGCCGGCCGGCCATGGTGCCCTCGAGACAGGCGGTGAAAGGCCAGGCCGAATAGGCGCCCGCGTCGACGGTGATCTCGGCATCGAGCCCCAGGAGCTTGCCGCGCTCATCGGCATAAGCCGTGATAACGTAGTGATGCTCGCGACAATTGGCGCCGGCAATCAGATGCTCGCGGCGATCCTCGACCCAGCGGAACGGCCGCCTGAATTTCAGCGCGAGCCAGGCGACGCAGAGCTCCTCGGGCTGCAGCACGCACTTGTAGCCGAAACCGCCGCCGACATCCGGCGCGACGACGCGGACGCGGCCTTGCGGGATGCCGAGGTGCTCGGCGAGCGCGGTGCGGATCATGTGCGGCACCTGCGTCGAGGTATAGACCACGAGCTGGCCGGTCCGCTCCTCCCAGTGCGCCAGCGTGGCCTTGCCTTCGATGGGGTTCATGGCCTGCCGCGCCATACGATATTCGCGGCGCACCACGACCGGCGCGGCCGCGGCCACCGCGGCGATGCCCTTGTCGAACGCGGTCTGCAGGAACAGGTTGTCCTGCCACGCCTCATGCACGAACGCCGTCGGCGCTTCGCGCGCCGCCCGCGCATCGACCTGGGCCGGCAGCACGTCGAGGTCGAGCTCGGTCCGGCCCGCGAGGTCCTCGGCGTCGGCACGGGTCGCGGCCACGCACATCGCCACCGCCTCGCCGACGAAGCGCACCTTGCCATGGGCAAGTGGCGGATAGTCGGACGACTTGAAACCGGGCAGGCCGAGCCGAGCCTGCACTGACCGGATGTCGACGTCGTCCCGCACGAAGACCGCGGCCTCGTGGCCCGGCGGCTTGGTGATGGAGCGGATGCGCCCATGCGCCAGCGGGCTGCGGACGAACGCGACCTCCTGCAGCCCGGCCATCGCGATGTCGCCGACAAAGCAGCCACCGCCGCGCAGAAAGCGCGTGTCCTCCTTGCGCAGGACACGCGCGCCGATGCCTTGAGCGCTTGCTTGGACGCTTGCTTGGGCGGTCGCTTGAGCAGCCCCCTGCCCGCTCCGATCCGCAGCGGTCATGTCCTCATTCCCGAGGACACGATCACTTCTTGACCAACGGGCAATCCGTTTCGCTCATCGGCCGAAACACGTCGTTGCCGGCGAGCGTGTCCTCCACCTTCTCCAGGTCCCAAGGGTCCTTCGCCTCGCCCGGGCGGCGCACCTCGACCAGATACATATCGTGCACGAGGCGGCCATCGTCCCTGATGTGGCCGTTGCGAATGACGGCGTCGCTGACCGGCAGCTCTCGCATCTTTGCCGCGACCTTGGTCGGCTCGAGAGAATTCGCGGCCGCGACCGCGCGCAGATAGTGACGGGTCGCGGAATAGACCCCGGCCTGGCCCATGGTCGGCATGGCCTTGTGGCGCTCGAAAAACTTCTGGCCGAAGGCGCGGCTCGTGTCGTCGTAGTTCCAGGTGAAGCCGGTGATGTAGGTCAGCCCCTGGGCAATGTCCAAGCCCATGCTCTTCACGTCGGTCAGGAACGTCGCCGGCGCGACGAAGCTGATCCCCGATTTCTGCAGGCCGAACTCGTTGGCGGTCTTCAGCGTGTTCACGATGTCGTTGCCGCCGCTCGCCACCACCACGCCCCGCGCCTTGGAGGCTTGCGCAGCCAGAATGAGCGAGCTGAAATCCTGCATGCCGACCGGGTGCTTGACCGAACCGACCGTCTTGCCGCCCGTCTGCTCGATAGCCTTGCGGAAATCCGCCTCGAGCGCGTGGCCGAAGGCGTAGTCGGCGGTGATGAAGAACCACGTGTCGATGTGCTTCTTCGCAAGCGCCTTCACCAGCCCGTAGGAGTTGGAATAGGTGTCCCACATCCAGTGAAAAGAGGTGGGCGAACAGCTCTTGCCGGTGAGAGCGAGCGAGCCTGCCGTGCTGGTGACGTTGATCTTTCCGAGCGTGCGCGCAACCTCCTGCACCGCGAGCGCGGTGCCGGAATTCGGCATGTCGACGATGAATTGAACCCCTTCGGTATCGTACCAGCGCCGCGCCACCGCCGCCGCGACGTCCGGTTTGTTCTGATGGTCGCCGCCGATCGCCTTGACGGGCTTGCCGAGCACGCTGCCGCCGAGCTCCTCGATCGCCATTCGGGCGGCGGCGAGCGAGCCCGGCCCGCTCTGGTCCGCGAAATTCCCGGACATGTCGTTGAGCACGCCGATGGTGATGGACTGCGGCTCTGATTGGGCTTGCGCAGCAGTGGCGCAGACCATCACGCAAGTCGCACAGAACAGGGTACGTATCGTCATGAAATTCCTCCGTTGATATCGTTTGCATTCCACGAGCGGACGCGGCGCGGCCCCGCTGGCAGCAGCGTTTTCCGCATTCGGATGAGAGGCCGACCGGGCCATCATGAGCTGCGCGGCAGCACGGCGCCCTCCTTGGTGACACGCGGCCGCGGCCGACCGCCATCCGCGAATGCGACAATCGCCACGATCTCGTCGGGGCGTGGCGCACCGGAAATAGTGATGCCCAGGGTGTCGATCTCGTCGAAAGACCAGGGATTGTCCTTATGTCCGAGCGGAACGTCGATGGTCGCACCGACAGCGCCGATCTTTACGTTGGACGGGATGAGTGCCTGACCACCGCCGATTGCGTCGCGCATCGGCTTGCCCATGCGCGGATGCAGGATAGCGGCGCCGTGCTCGATGTCGCCGTTGACCCCGATGATGGCCGCCTTGCCGTAGGAGACGACCGGTTTGGGCAGCGCGCTGAGCGCCTCGCGCACCAGCAGGTCTCCCAGCTCGGCGCCGAACGGGATGAGGTCCGACAGATCGTCGACGGGCCGACCCGCGAGCGGATTGGCAATGACGGCACACGCGGCCACGCGGGTCACCTGGGCGAGCGCCGGAAGGCCACCCTCAACGCGAATGACGTCGCGAACGAGAACAAGACGCCGGACCTCCATCTCAACCTCCGAACAGTTGCGAGAAATTTTCGCTCAAAATGAGGTGCGCCTCGTTCGCGGGCAACGCATTGCGGACGAAGTTCACGGGATCTGGCTCACCCAGGGGGAACGGCGCATCGCTTCCCATCAGGAACTGCCGGACCGGCGCCACTTGCGTCGCGTAGCGCAGAATATCCGGCTCGAAGCAGACCGTGTCGAAATAGAGCCGGCGCAGATAGTCGCCTACCGGCGCCTTCAGCGTCGCAGCAAGTTGCGGATTGGTATCGACCTCACGCTGCATGCGGGCGCGGAGCACGAGGCTGAAGGAGCCCGCGTGGGCGCAGACCAACTTGAGTGTCGGCCAGCGGTCCAGAAAGCCGGAGCAGATCATCTTGAGAATATTGATGGTGTTGTCGAACAGGTATCCGGCCACAACCATGAGCTCGTATTCGCGCATGCGTTCCTTGCCCAGCGGGTCGGCCGGATGCACAAACAGCGGCACGTCGAGCTCGACTGCGGCCTTGCAAATGGGCGCGAAGCGTTCATCGTTCAGATAGGCGCCACGGACGTTCGAGGCGATGTGGCCGCCGATGAAATTGTGCTCGCGCACGCAACGCCGCAGCTCGGCGGCAGCCTCGGAAGGATCCTGCATCGGCAGGAACGCCCAGCCACCGAACTGCCCCCGCTGGGCGGCTATCGTCGCCGCCAGAGTATCGTTGAAGACGCGCGCCGCCTCCACCGCCAGCCGCTCTTCCTGGTGATAGTCGATGAACGGCGTTGCCAGCGAGAGAATAGCGCGTTCGACGCCCTCGCGCCGCATGCGTTCGATCTGTTTCGGGATTTGGAAAAACGTCGTGTTCAGGCCGAAATGCACGCCGCGGATATCGAGATCGATCAGATCCCCTTGCTCGCGTTTGATCTCGACAGCAAATTCCTTGCGCGCGCGCGCGAAGCGAAAGAACTCTTCCGGCACGAAGTGGCGATGAATGTCAGTGATCATGATCAGAGTCCTAGATACGCGACCTTGAGACGTTGGTCATTGAGGAGATCCCGTCCCGGCCCCTGAAGAGCGATGCGGCCGTTCTCCAGCACATAGGCGCGGTCGACGGTGCGCAATACGTGCTGCACGTTCTGCTCGACGATCATGACGGTCAGCCCCTTGCCGCGTAGCGTCACGATCAGGTCAAACAGGAGCTTCACGTAGATCGGCGCCAACCCCTCGGTGGGTTCGTCCAGAAGGAGAACGCGTGGCTGCGCCATCAGTCCGCGGCCGATCGCGAGCATCTGCTGCTCGCCGCCGGAAAGGGAAGCCGCGACCTGCTTCTGTCGTTCGGCAAGCACCGGCAGCAGCTCGAACACCTCAGGAAGCGTGTGCCGTGCCGCGCTGCGCGCAGTCTTGGCGTAGGCGCCGATCTCGAGATTTTCCCGCACGGTCATGAATGGGAATAGCCGTCGGCGTTCGGGCACGAGAACCAGGCCGCTGCTCGCGCGCTCATAGGGGGGCAGATGACCGATCGAAGAGCCTTCCAGCAGGATCGTGCCGGTGTGCCTTGTGCGAAGGCCCGCAAGCGTGAACATCAGCGTACTCTTGCCGGCAGCATTGGCACCGACCAGCCCGACGATCTCCCCAGTGCCGACCGACAGGGTGACGTCGTCCAGGACCTGGATTGGCCCGTAGAAGGCACTGAGGGACTTGACCTCAAGCAAGGGTCATCTCCTCGCCGAGATAAGCCCGCACCACGGCCGGATCGCGGGCGACAGCGATCGGCGCGCCATCCGCGATCTGTTGGCCGCGATTGAGGACCACGATACGTGTCGCGGTCTYCATGATGGCGTAGAGCACGTGCTCGACCCAGATGACGGTGATGCCGCGCGCGGGCAGCCCGGCGACTAGCCCCGTCATCGCTCCGACTTCCGTCGGCGTGAGCCCGGCCATGATCTCATCGAAAAGCACCAGCTGGGGCCGGATCGCCAAAGCGCGCGCGACCTCGAGCCGCTTGAGCAGTCCGACAGTCAGCGTCCCAACCGGCGCTTCCACATGGCCCGTCAGGCCGACATCATCGAGCACCTGCTCGGCAAGCCGACGTGCGCCGGCAACGGATCGGTCGCGCAGAAACGCGCTCATCATCACGTTCTCGACCACGGAAAGCTGACGGTAGGGCTTGGGGATCTGGAACGTGCGCGCGATGCCGACCCGCGCCACCTGGTACGGCTTCCATCCCGTGACGTTGCGGCCGTGGAAAATGATCCCGCCGCCGGTAGGCTTGAGCGCCCCGGCGATGAGATTGAACAAAGTGCTCTTGCCGGCGCCGTTCGGCCCAATGAGGCCGAGGAGCTCGCCCGATTGAACCTCGAGGCTTACGTCCTGCACGGCCCGCAGAGATTCGAACGTGCGGCTCACTGACCTGAGCTCGAGGAGCGCGCTCACCGTTTCGGCCCTCGGCCTGCGAGCTTGTCGAGCGCCGCGGCAAGGCCACCGGGGAAGTAGAGCATGACCACGATCAGCGCGGCGCTGTAGATGGCGAGATGCAGGCCGGCGGCGGCATTGCCGAGATGGGAGCGCAGCAGCTCTGACAGCGGCGTGATCAGGAACGAGCCCAGCACCGGGCCGATCGCGGTTCCCAATCCGCCGACGGCCGGTAGCAGTGCAAGCTGGAAAGACAGTTCGGGCGAGGCGAGAAAGGTGGGATCGAGATAGAGGAAGTATTGCGCGAACAGTGATCCGCCGATGCCGGTCAGGAAGGCGCTGAGCGCCATCGCGGTGATTCGAACACGCAGCGGATTGATGCCGGCGGCGCTGGCCGCATCTTCGTCGTCGCGTACCGCCAGCAGATAGTAGCCGTAGCGCGAGGCTTCGAGCGCCCTGGTGATGCCGTAGACGAACAGGAGATAACCGAGCATCAGCACGCCGTAGGTATTCTTGGACGCGAACACCATTTGAGAGAGGCTTGGCGTCGGCAGGATCGAGAGGCCTTCCGGGCCGCCGGTGAGCGACGCCCAGTTCAACGCGCCGATACGAACGACTTCCGCGAAGGCTAGCGTCGACAGGATGAAGAACGGACCACGCAGCCTGGCGCAGACCAGTGCCAGCACGATGCCGCAAGCGGCCGCGAGGATGGCGCCGATCCAGATGCCGATCCAGGGCGTCAGCCCAACACGGACAAGCAGGATCGTCGAGGTATAGGCGCCGACGCTGAAGAAGGCCGCGTGCCCGAACGAGATCAGCCCGGCATAGCCTCCAGAGATGTTCCAGGCGAGCGCCAGTCCCGCGAACAGGAACGTCAGAACGGTGACGTCACGAAGATTCGGCGCCAGGCCGACCAGGAGCAGTCCAACGCATATGAGCAGCAACACGACCTCAAATGCGGATATGCGTCCGCGCTGCGGCAGCAGGGGGAAACCGGTGCGGACAGGGGTCTGCGAGGTGTCGGTCATCGGCATTCAGACGTTCATGCCGATATTGGCCGCACCCTTTTGGCCAAACAGTCCGTTCGGCCGGAAGATCATCACCAGAAGGAAGAGAATAAAGAAGAACATCTGTCCGAACGCGGGCGCAACGTAGTAGCCGCTCAACGACTGCACCACGCCGACGCAGATCCCGCCCAAGAGGGTGCCGCCGATGCTGCCCATGCCACCGAGGACGACAATGACGAAGGCAATCAGCACGAAGTTGAGGCCGATGGTGGGGAAGACCGAGAACAGCGGCATCATCGCGCAGGCGGCAAGCCCGACAAGAGCGGAGCCGCCGGCGAAAGTGAGCAGGAAGATACGCGGCACCGGAATGCCCATGAGCATTGCGGCCTCGCCGTCCTGGACTGTCGCGCGGATCGCCTTGCCCAAATACGTTGCCTTGATCATCCATTGGAGACCAAGCGTGCAAGCAATGGCGATGGCGAACCCGATGAGCAGCTCGACCTTGATATAGAAGGGGCCGAGCGTGAACGACTGGGCGAACAAGGGCGGGACGTCGAAGAGGTCGGCGCTCATCAGCATCAGAGCGACGTTCTGCAGAAAAATCGACAGACCCATGGTGACGAACACCACGACGAGATGGGGTTTATCCAGCGCGGGCTTGACCAGCAGCGCATGGACGACCCCGCCGAACAGGAACATCGCCGGGACGATCGCCAGCGCTGCGATGTAGGAATTGAGCCGGAAGAATTGGGTCATTGCCCATGCCCCGTACATCGCGATCATCAGGAATTCGCCGTGCGCGAAGTTGACGACACGTAGCACCCCGAAAATGAGGGTGAGCCCCATACTCATCAGCGCGTAGATCGCGCCTATGAGTATTCCGGATAGCAACAGTTGGCCGAGCGTCGTCATGATGGCTTGTCGCCACACTCCGGCCCACGCGGGGCTTCGGGCGCCCGGAGCTTCGAGCACCCCTGCGCGGTCGTCAGCGCTTGCCCCACACGGGCATCGGCACCATGTCCGCTCCGTGCGTGGCCAGATTGGGCGGGAACACTTCCTCGTTGCCGGCCTTGGTCCACTGCCACACCCCGACTGAGGCGCGCAGATTCTGGCCGGCGTCCTTCGGATCGTCCGGCCAGTCGAAGTTGGTGAACTTGATACCACTGCCGTTGACGAGCGAGCCGTCGGGCAGGTCAAGACCCAGCGCGATGTCGCGCAGCTCGTCGGGCTCGAAGGTCTTCGCCTTCGGCAGCACCTCGTTGAACAGCGCCCAGATCGCCGAGAAACCGGCGGTCGCGTGGCCGGCCGGCGGCCGCTTCTGCTTGGCCTCGTAGCGCTTGTAGAATTCGTCGGCCACGATTTTGATTTCCGGCTTCAGCACTGCCGGGTTCACCTTCGGCGGGAAGTCGGCGACGAAGATGCCGTTGACCATGTCGCCGATCGATGCCCGGAGGTCGGGAGACGAATAGCCGGCACTGACGCCGATGAACGCCGCAACATTGAAGTCGAGCTCCTTGGCCTTTCGTTGGAACAGAATGGCGTCGTTCGGAAACGAGATCGCGATCAGAACATCGGGCGTGACATCCTTCAGCTTCTGCACGATCGGGGTCATATCGGTGGCGAACTGATCGTAGCCCTCGTCGTAAACGAGCTTGACACCTTTCTTGCCCGCATAAGCGCGGATGCCATCACCTACCGACTTGCCGAAGGCGCGATTCTCCCAAAGCAGCGCGATCCGCAGATCCCCGGCCGGCTTCTTGAGCCGATTGGCCAGGTCGTCGACAACGAAATCGACGGCGGCCTCTCCGTATTTGCGCGCCGGAGCCCCGACCTGGAAGGTGTGCTTGAAACCGCGGCGCGTGATGATTTCCGCCGCTCCGGTCGTTTCCCAGTGGAAGACGCCGTGACGTTCGGCCGCCTGACTTACCGCAATGGCAAGCGGCGACGCGAAAGAGCCGGTCGTGATCTTGATTCCGTTATTGGTGATCAGGCGCTCGGTTTCGCTGATCGCGGCGTTGGGTGACGTAGCATCGCCTTGCAAATACTCGACCTTACGGCCGTTCACGCCGCCGCGCTCGTTGATCATGTCGCGGGCGATCTGCATGGCTTCCCAGTTCTCGATGCCGTTCTTGGCAAAGGGACCTGTGAGCGGCAGCAGCACTCCGATCTTGATTGGCTCTTGCGCCATCGCCACGGACATGCCGGTCGCGAGGACGGCGGGGACTGCAAGGGCCGCGCCAAGGCGCAGAAGAGCAACGGCCGCGCCGAGGCGCAGGAGAGTTGGCATAGCCGGTGGACTCCGTCGGTTCGCGGCAAGCCCGGTCGCTAAACCGTATCGTTCTGATCAGCATGCAGCAATCGAATTATGTCTATACAATCCATTCAAAATTCGTATAGTTTGGCGTCGTCCGAGCGTCGACGATGGACCTTCGCAACATCCAGTTCTTCTTCGCAGTGGTGGAGCACCGCAGCCTGAGCGCCGCGGCGCAGTTCTTGCGCGTCTCGCAGCCCACATTGACGCGCCACATGCAGGCGCTCGAGATCGACTTCGGGACCGCGCTGTTCGTCCGTCGCGGCCGCGGCATGCTGCTCACCGAGGCGGGGACGCGGCTGCACGAGGGCCTCAAGGGCCTGGAGCGGCAAATCCGCTCGCTGCGCAACGATGTCGCAGCCACCATCGTCGAGCCGAGCGGCGAAATCGCGTTCGGCATCCCGCCGTCGCCGCGGGTGCTGCTCGGCTCGCCCTTGATCACGCGCTTCGCGAAGACCTATCCGCGCACCTCGGTCCGCATCGTCGAGGAAACGAGCGGCGGATTGCGCGACCTGGTCGCAAACGGCGTGCTCGATCTCTGCGTGACCAATGCCGCCGAGCCGCTGGACGGCGTCATCTCGGAGGCCCTGGGGCGAGAGGCGATGGTCCTCGTCGGCCCGGCGCGCGCGAAGCTGTCGATGAAGTCGGAAACGCCGATCGACGACATCGCCGATCTTCCGCTCATCCTGACCTCGCGGCCGAACAGCCTGCGGCTGATGGTCGAAACCGGCCTCGGCAAATTCGGGCGGCATCCGATCGTCAAATGCGAAGCGAACACGTTGCCGCTGATGACCGATCTGGTGCGCGCGGGAGTAGCCTATACCATCCTGCCGCTTTGCGGTGCGCGCGCCCTGCTGAGACAGAAGCTCGTCAGCGCGAGCCCCATCAAAGGCTTCTTCATCACCTGGCTCGCTGCGAGGCCGCGCAACCGTTCGCTGGGAGCGGCGGGCGAAC
>BFBZ01000020.1_pt45 | contig 10436 bp, 10 predicted proteins | sample 1888401 | NCBI WGS metagenome assembly BFBZ01 (sample SAMD00112614, study PRJDB3348) | symbiont metagenome | host: Chara braunii | reverse complement strand
AGCCGTCGAAGTTTCCACTGATCTGGATGCTCGAACAGGCAAAAGCCGCCGGGCTGCACATGGATCAGGCACTGATCGATCATCTCGCCTGGGGAACGCCGCTGCCGCCGCACACGCACGAATACGTGCCGCCCAGCGCGACGGCCCCGCTGCACAATTCGCTGACCGGCGCCTGGGAAATCTTGGAGTGGATTCCGAAGAGCGACAAGTGGAAGGAATGGCCGGAGCGGAAATCCTTCCTCGGCTTCTATCTGCCGCGCGGCGAGCCGCGGCCCATACCGGAAGGCGCGACCATCCATGCCTCCGTGGTGGAACGCATGGACAAGGATTCGACCTACCGGCCGATCAACCTGCCGAAGAGCTACCAGGTCGAGCCCATGACGCCACCGCCAGCGCCACCAATTCCGACCGCCTGAAGGTACCGCTCTCGGCATTCGGGGTGACGCTGGACAAGGCGCCAGCGCCGAACGGCTGGAACCGCAAATCTCGCTGCCGCGCCGGCGACCGCGGCAATGCTTGCGATGATCCACCGCAATCTGGCCAAGCCTTGAGTCCCGAATTGAGTTTGCTGTTGGGACGTGTATTAACACGTTTCGTTCCGGTATCGTTCGCCCAGACGACTTCGATCGCCGCCTGTTGGCCCCAAGAACGGCCCCAAGAACTTCCGGGGAAATCGCAAGGGATCATGACCGCCCAGCCAGCCTTCGATCGCGCTCCCGCTCCGCCTCGCGATGCGCGATCCGTGCTCAGTTCCGTGTTCGGCCTGTCGGGCTTCCGTGGCGCGCAGGAGAAGATCATCCGCCACGTCACCGAGGGCGGCAATTGCCTGGTGCTGATGCCGACCGGCGGCGGCAAGTCGCTGTGCTACCAGTTGCCGTCGCTGCTGCGCGACGGCTGCGGCATCGTGGTGTCGCCCCTGATCGCGCTGATGCGCGACCAGGTCGCGGGCCTCACCGAGGCTGGCGTCAACGCCGCGGTGCTGAACTCGACGCTGTCCTACGAGGAGGCCTCCGAGGTCGAACGGCGGCTGATCGCAGGCGATCTCGATTTGCTCTATGTTGCGCCGGAACGGCTGCTTACGCCGCGCTGCCTCAATCTGCTCGGCCAGGCGCAGATCGCACTGTTTGCGATCGACGAGGCGCATTGCGTCTCGCAATGGGGCCATGACTTCCGTCCGGAATATATCGGCCTGTCCGCGCTCGCCGAGCGCTTCCCCAAGGTGCCGCGGATCGCATTGACCGCGACCGCGGACGCGTTGACGCGGAAGGAGATCGCCGAGCGGCTGCAACTCACCGACGCGCCGGAGTTCGTCGCAAGCTTCGACCGGCCCAACATCCGCTACGAGATCGTCGACAAGCAGAACGCGACCACGCAGCTGAAGAATTTCATCAGAGAGCGCCATGCCGGCGATGCCGGCGTGGTCTACTGCCTGTCCCGAGCTAAAGTCGAGGACGTCGCGGCGGCGCTCAGCGAGGCCGGCATCCCCGCGCTGCCCTATCATGCCGGGCTCGATCCCGCGGTCCGCCGCCGCAATCAGGCCGCGTTCGTCGCCTCGGAGGAGATGGTGATCGTCGCCACCGTCGCCTTCGGCATGGGGATCGACAAGCCGGACGTGCGCTTCGTCGCGCATCTCGATCTGCCGAAGAGCATCGAGGCCTACTACCAGGAGACCGGTCGCGCCGGCCGCGACGGCAAGCCGTCGGCGGCGTGGATGGCCTATGGGCTCTCGGACATCGTGCAGCAGCGCCGCATGATCGACGAATCGACCGGCTCTGATGCCTTCAAGCGCGTCTCGATCGGCAAGCTCGACGCGCTGGTCGCACTGGCCGAGACCGTGCATTGCCGGCGGCAGCGGCTGCTCGGCTATTTCGGCGAGGCGCGAACGGAGGAAAGCTGCGGCAATTGCGACAACTGCCTGACGCCGCCGCGCGTCCGCGACGGCAAGGTGCTGGCACAGAAACTGCTGTCCTGCGTCTATCGCACCGGACAACGTTTCGGCGCCATGCACCTGATCGACGTGCTGGTCGGACGGCTGACCGAGCGGGTCAAGCAGTTCAACCACGACCAATTGTCGGTGTTCGGCATCGGCCGCGAGCTCAACGAGAAGCAATGGCGCGCGGTGCTGCGCCAGCTGGTGGCGATGGGCCATCTGCGCGCCGACAGCGACGCCTTTGGCGCGCTGAAGCTGACCGACAGCGCCCGAGGCGTGCTGAAGGGCGAGACCACGGTGATGCTGCGCGAGCAGCCAGAAGGCGCGCGCAACCGTGCGGTCCGCGGCAAGTCGCGCCGCGGCGATCTCGCCCCCGCGGCCGACAGCCCGGGCGGCGTCGCTAATCCCGCGCTGCATGCGGCCTTGCGCGCCTGGCGTTCGGAGGTCGCGCGGGCGCGCGGCGTGCCGGCCTATGTGGTGCTGCACGATTCCACCATCGACGGCATCGCTGCGATGCGTCCGGACACGTTGAACGACCTGCGCAACATTGCCGGGATCGGCGACAAGAAGCTCGAGCATTATGGCGAGGAGCTGATCCGGATCGTGAAATCCAACGACAGCTAGGCTGGTGTCAGCACTCCTTTGTGACGGCGGCCTGACATGGCATCCATTGGCTGGGTGCTTGTCTCGTTGACGTCCCCGGTGAAATGCTCGCATGCTGATTGCTCTGACGAAGTCCATCCAGAGGAGCCGAGCATGAGCAGCAAGCCGACGATCATTCTGGTTCACGGATTCTGGGGAGGCGCGGCGCACTGGAGCAAGGTGATCGTCGCGCTCTCGCGCAAGGGCCACACCAGCCTGCAAGCGGTCGAGATGCCGCTGACCTCGCTCGCCGACGACGCCGAACGCCTGCGCAAGATGGTGAAGCAGCAAGCCGGCCCCACCCTGCTGGTCGGCCATTCCTACGGCGGCGCTGTGATCACCGAGGCCGGCGATCTTCCGAACGTGGCCGGCCTGGTTTACATCGCGGCCTTCGCACCCGACGCCGGCGAGAGCCCCGGTGGCATCACCGCAGGTCTTCCTCCAGCGGCGATCGCCAATGTCGCGCCAGATAGCGACGGATATCTCTGGATCAAGCCCGACAAGTTTCACGAGAGCTTCTGCCAGGACCTGACCGCCGACGAGGCCCTCGCCATGGCCGTCGGACAGAAGGCACCGCTGGCGTCGACCTTCGGCGATACCATCACCGCGCCGGCCTGGAGGAAGAAATCGGTCTGGTACCAGATCTCCAGCGAAGATCGCATGATCAACCCCGACAACCAGAGGCAGATGTCGGAACGGATGAATCCCCGCAAGATCATCACGCTCGCGGCCGGACACGCTTCGCTGGCCTCGATGCCCAACGAGGTGAGCGCCTTCATCGACGAGGCCGCGACCAGCCTGGCCGGAGCGTAGCACAACGCTTCCGATCAACCCGGCGGCTGGAGTGAGGCAGCGCCCGGATACCGCGGCGCTCAGCGCCGCGGCATAGGAGCCATACCCGGCGCAGCACCGCATGCGCTTGCGGGCTGCGCCGCAACAGCCCTAATCTTTCGGTCGTCGCGTTCAATGAAGCGCGGCCAAGACACAACGACAAGACATAGGGAAGAGACGGGCCATGGCTCAGGAGAGCACCGCGCGCACGACCGCGCGCCCTGCCGAAACCGGAACATTCGATGCTGTGGTGATCGGTGCGGGTTTCGCCGGCATGTACATGCTGCACCGGCTGCGCGGACTCGGCTTCACCGCGCGGGTCTATGAGGCCGGCGGCGGCGTCGGCGGAACCTGGTACTGGAATCGCTATCCCGGCGCGCGCTGCGACGTCGAGAGCCTGCAATACTCCTTCTCATTCTCCGAGGAACTCGACCAGGACTGGAGCTGGTCGGAGAAATATTCTCCGCAGCCCGAAATTCTCGCCTACGCCAATCATGTTGCCGACCGCTTCGACCTGCGCAACCAGATCGTGTTCGATACCCGCGTCACCGCGGCGACCTTCAACGAACAGGCTGGCAACTGGCTAATCGAAACCGACCGCGGCGACCAGGTCACCGCGACATTCTGCATCATGGCTGTCGGCTGCCTGTCGGCGCCGAACCGCCCGGCCTTCGCCGGCATGGCGGATTTCCGCGGCCCGATCTATCACACCGGGGAATGGCCGCATGAGGGGGTCGATTTCACCGGCCTGCGCGTCGGCGTCATTGGCACCGGCTCATCCGCGATCCAGTCGATCCCGATCATTGCGCAGCAGGCGTCCGCACTCACCGTGTTCCAACGCACCGCGACCTGGTCGGTGCCGGCGTGGAACGAGCGGCTGTCCGCGGATTATCTGAAAGATGCCAAGGCGCATTATCCGGAGCTGCGCGCGAAAGCGCGCGCACGGCCAACCGGCTTCTACTTTCCGTTCAACGCACAGCCGGCGCTGCAGGCGAGCGAGGACGAACGCGAGCGACTTTACGAGGAAGCCTGGCAGCGCGGCGGCCTGCCTTTCCTCGGCTCCTTCGGCGATTTGCTGTTCGAGAAGGCCGCCAACGACACCATCGCCGATTTCGCGCGAGACAAGATCCGCGGCATCGTCAAGGACCCCGCGACGGCCGAATTGCTGTGCCCACAGAACGTGTTCGGCTGCAAGCGGCTCTGCGTCGACACCAACTACTTCGAGACCTACAACCAGCCGCATGTGAAGCTGGTCGACGTGTCAAAGACGCCGATTGAGCGATTCACAACCGATGGAATCGTGGTCGATGGTACCGAATACAAATTCGATGCGATCGTCTCGGCCACCGGCTTTGCCGCCATGACCGGTTCATTCGACAAGATCGCGATCACCGGCCGCGGCGGACGGACGCTGGCGGAAAAATGGCGCGCCGGCCCACGCGCCTATCTCGGCCTCGCCTCGGAGGGCTTTCCGAACCTGTTCATGATCACCGGTCCCGGCAGCCCGTCGGTGCTCGCGAGCATGATCCAGGCAATCGAGCAGCATGTCGATTGGCTGGCGGATTGCATCGCTCACATGCGCGATATCGGCGCCGGCACGATCGAGGCGGTCCGCGATGACGAGGACGCCTGGGTCGCCCATGTCAACGACGTCTCCACGGTCTCGCTGCGCTCGACTTGTAGTTCCTGGTATGTCGGCACCAACATTCCCGGCCGGCCCCGCGTGTTCATGCCGTATATCGGGGGCTTCCCGATCTATGTGCAGAAATGCAATGCGGTGATGAACTCCGGCTATGACGGCTTCGTGCTGCGGGGCGGACGCAACGGCAACGCGCCGCCGCAGGTGCGCTTCACCGAGCGCTGGCAGGTGCCGCTCGACATCGAGGTGATCTCGCCGGCTGCGGTCGCCGCCAAGCGCGTCCCTGTGGTCTAAAGCGCGATGAGATGAGATTGAATCGTCATCGCCCTTTAGTTTTCTGTTTAAGCATGATCTTCTCGGAAAATCGCTTCGCACTTTTCCGGATCATGCTCTAGGCGGTATCCCGCACCGGGATCACGCATGCTATTGTCGCGCGCCGACTCGCGTTTCGCACCGCGGGTTCGCACGGGGGACGATGGCCGACACGGCTTTGCAAGAACTGACCGAGCGGATTGGCGCCGACCATGTCGTGCGTCGGCTTGCTGTCGAGACCGAACATGAGAAGCAGCTGATCGGCCAAGGCACGCTGCTGTTCAACGTCTCGAATTTGAGCCTGGCACCCTGGATCGTCGAGACCGCCCTCAAGCTGGCTGGCCTCCATGGCCGCGCGCGGCGTAACGCCGATCGGGTCGAGGTGCGGCGCAACCTGGTGACATCGACGCGGCTGCCCACGGCGTTCGACGGCTTCAGCATCCTTCAGCTCAGCGATCTTCATGCCGACATCAGCCAGGGCGCGATGCGCCATCTGATGGATATCGTGCGCTACATCGACTGCGACATCTGCGTTCTGACCGGCGACTATCGCGGCAAGACGTTCGGCCCGTTCGAGCAGAGCCTCGCGGGGATGAGGGATATCTGCGCGCGGATCAAGCGGCCGCTCTACGGCATCCTCGGCAACCATGACAGCATCCGCATGACGCCCGCACTCGAGGCGATGGGCATCCGGATGCTGTTCAATGAGCAGGAGCCGATCACGCGCGATGGCGCGACAATCCATCTCGCCGGGATCGATGATGCGCATTTCTATCGCACCGACGACATTCCCAGGGCCGCAGCTGCGATCCCACGCGATGCATTCTCGATCCTGCTCGCGCATACGCCGGAATCCTATCGCGAGGCGGCGGCAAGCGGCTTCGACCTGATGCTGAGCGGGCATACCCATGGCGGCCAGCTCTGCCTGCCCGGCGGCGTCGCAATCAAGCTGGAAGCGCGGTTGCCGCGCCGGATGGGCAGGGGCGCATGGCGCTTCAGTGAACTCGCCGGATACACATCGACCGGCGCCGGCACCAGCCTCGCGCCGGTGCGGCTGAATTGCCCGGCCGAGATCACGGTGCATACGCTGCGGCGGCTGAGGTAAGGAGCGAGAGCCGCTCGGGCTACGAAGATGCGTAGGTGGGTAGAGCGCAGCGAAACCATCATACGAACTGCCCATCCTACGCGCTCAGGCTGATGGCCGGACGCGGTAGCCTGCCGTCGTGGGCGCGCATTGCGAAAATATCGAAAACAACCCCATGCAAAGGAGCCGGCGACTGCCCGGACTTTCGCGGGGAAAGACGTATGGCCTCTCAATTTCCCGGCTTCTTCGCGCCCGCGCTCTGTTCGTTGACCTTGCAGGTGATCAGAAGCGTGTAGCCACGCGCATCCTTGGCGATCTCGGACGTCTCCCGCTTTGATGCGTCGCGCCACTCCGTCGTCTGGTACTGCACCGCGCTGTTGTCGAGGAAATCGCGCAGCGCGCCGGTCTTGATCGCGAAGTTGATGTTCTCCGGAATCGATCCGGTCGCCCGCGCCACCGTGACGGCATCGAGCTTTGCGGCCACGACGCCGACCACACCGCCGCCGAGATCGAACAGCGGGCCCCCGCTGTTGCCGGGCTGCACCGCGGCGCTGATCTGCAGGAAGCGGGTATCGTTCAATATGCCGCTCAGCGAACTGACGATGCCCGTAGTCACGGTGAAATCGGATGTCAGCAGCCCGTGATAGGGATAACCGACCGCCACCACGCCATTGCCGACCGGAATGGCATTCTGCCTGATCTTGGCGACATCCCTGAACGGCGACGGCGCCTGCAGCAGCGCGAGATCGTTGGTCTCGTCGCCAGACACCAGCCGCAATTTGACCGGCGCCTCGCCGCTCAAATTGCCGGTGATCTCGCTGCATCCATTGATGACATGATGGTTGGTGACGACGTGACCGCTGCTGCTGACGACGAAGCCGGTCCCGGTGCCGGACTTCGCCTGCTTCTGCGCCGGATTCGGAGCCGCCTGCTGCGGCGGTGCGGCCGCGGGCTTCGCGGCGACCGCGAATTCCCCGGCATTGGCGACGCCGTTCTTCTTCACCGAAGCTACGCAATTGACCAACGCGGGCAGCAATTGTCCGGTTTGATTCAGGTTGAACTGAAACAATTGTCCCTGCGCGAACGCCGTCATCTGGCGCGCCTTGCGAAACTGATTGATCAGGTTGGAGGTCACCGGCATCTCGACATTGACGAGCTGAGTGCCGAGCGGCATGCCGTAGACATTGAACGCGGGCTGACCGTCGAAGGTCAGCGTGAGCGGAAAGGCCTCGCCCGGCGTCAGACGCCAGCTCTCATGGGCAAAGCCGAGCCGCCAACTGCCATTCGCGGTAATCGCCACCACGAAGTAGATGCCGCTCTGATAGACCGTTCCCGCCGAGCAATGGGTGAACGCGCCGTCCTTGTCGTTGGTGAACGCGCCGCCCTTCCAATTGCCGACCGTGATTGAGCCGTAGGGACCGCGGGCGCTGGTTGGAGTTGCAGACGCAAACAGCCACGCGGCCGCTACGGCCGCCCAGATCGCAACTCTCATGAACGCGCACTCCCCAGCCACAACCCAACCCGGGAGGCGGAGAAATTCACCCGCAAGTGGTGCGCAGCATGGTCTTTGACCCTGCGGCCGGCAATACCGCTGCGGATGAGGCAATCGCCACATCCTCTGGTTACAGAGGACAAGTTCTCACTTTGTTCCTAAAATGTCAACACAGACACATTCGGGCCAGCTGCCCAAGGGCGCTACTGCTCCCGGGCCGACGATGCGGTCGGCGGATTTGGATCGCTGAACCAGTACCAGGTTGCAAGCGCATGGACGCCGACGCCGATCAGGAAGATGCCGGCGTACAGCTCGACCGCGCTGTTCATCGCCAGCAGGCGGACGCGCGGCACGATGCCATGGGTCTGGTAGACCCATAACCAGTGCCCCACGGCGACGATGCCAATGCCGAGCGCGGCAATGGCCCGGCCGGCCGCATTCATCTTCACGCGATGGTCTCCCGACTCGCCCGGCTTGGCGAAAGTACCGAGCGAAGCTGACGCGGACCTTACGCAACAACCCGTAAGAGCCCGTAGGCGGGATGGCGCAAAGCGTCAGCCGTTGCGGAACGCGTAGGCGTAGCCGTTGAGCGCCGGCGCGCCGCCGAGATGGGCGTAAAGCACCTTCGATCCGGCGGGGAAGAAGCCCTTCTGCACCAGGTCGATCATGCCCTGCATCGACTTCCCTTCGTAGACGGGGTCGGTGATCATGCCTTCCAGCCGCGCACTGAGGCGGATCGCCTCCTTGGTCTCCTCCGACGGCACGCCATAGGCGGGATAGGCGTAGTCCTCGATCAGCACGACATCATCCGCGACAATGTCGCGGCCGAGCTCGACCAGCTTTGCCGTGTTCTGCGCGATCGACAGCACCTGCGCCTTGGTCTGGGCGGGCGTGAACGAGCCGTCGATGCCGATCACGTTGCGCGCGCGCCCGTCGGCGGCGAAGCCGACCAGCATGCCGGCATGGGTCGAGCCGGTCACCGTGCAGACGACGATGTAATCGAACTTGAAGCCGAGCTCTTCCTCCTGCGCCCTCACCTCCTCGGCGAAGCCGACATAGCCGAGCCCGCCATATTTGTGCACCGAAGCGCCGGCCGGAATCGCGTAAGGCTTGCCGCCCGCGGCCTTGACCTCCTCGATCGCCTGCTCCCAGCTCTGGCGGATGCCGATGTCGAAACCTTCGTCGACCAGGCGGACGTCGGCGCCCATCACACGCGAAAGCAGGATGTTGCCGACGCGGTCATAGACGGCGTCCTCATGCGGCACCCAGCTTTCCTGCACCAGCCGGCACTTCATGCCGATCTTGGCCGCAACGGCTGCGACCATGCGAGTGTGGTTCGACTGCACGCCGCCGATCGAGACCAGCGTATCGGCGCCGGACGCGATCGCGTCGGGAACGATGTATTCGAGCTTGCGCAGCTTGTTACCGCCGAAGGCGAGCCCGGAATTGCAATCCTCGCGCTTGGCGTAGAGCTCGACCTTGCCGCCGAGATGCTTGGACAGCCGATCGAGCTTCTCGATGGCGGTCGGCCCGAAGGTGAGCGGATAGCGCGCGAATTTCTCCAGCATGCTGGCATCCTCTTTGGTGGTCTGGAACGGCTGTGAGACCTATCATCCAGATCGCGAAAGGTGCTCTCTAACTTGCCTTACGGAGCTACTGAAGATTACAAGAATTGCGCCTGATGATATGCTTTCTCTCATAAAGTAGATTATCAGTGAGAGATTCTTTCATGTCGACCCGGCTCGATCGCACCGACCTTAAGATACTGAGATTGCTGCAGAAGAACGGCCGGCTCAGCAACGCCGAACTGGCCGATGAGGTCGGCGTCAGCCCCGCCACCTGCCATCGTCGGACCCAGGCACTGTTCGACGAGGGTTACGTCAGCGGCGTCCGCGCCATGGTGGCACCGCGCAAGCTGGGCAAGGGCACGCTGGTCATGGTCGGCGTCGTGCTTGACCGCTCGACCCCGGAAAGCTTTGCGACCTTCGAACAGGCGGTGGCCAAACTGAAGTTCGTACTCGACTGTCACCTCGTCGCCGGCGACTTCGATTACTTCCTGAAGATCCGTGTCGGCGACATGGAGGACTTCAACCGCATCCATGGCGACCAGCTGATCGCGCTGCCCGGGGTGCGGCAGACCCGCACTTTCTTTGTGATGAAGGAGGTGGTGGACAACGCCGCGCTGGAGTTTTGAGCCTGCAACAGCCCGCCCATGGTGGCGCGCGTCATCGGCTGCGGTCTCACACGTGGCGCTCGACACGCCCTGGCGCGGACCGGCGATGAGCTGCCGGGTCCGCCCCGCTCACCGAGAAGAGTAATCCTTTCATCCGACTTGATGGGTGGTGCAAACGAGCGCAGTCTCTCCAGGAACCTCCACGGGGTGCTGGATCACGCGGGGGCAGATTCATCCGCGGATGACAATCATGAACGCCACGGCGATGAAACTGGTCTTAGCGTTGCTGGCACTTGCGGCCGGCGGCACCGCGATGTTCGTCTTCGGCGTCCG
>BFBZ01000028.1_pt78 | contig 10438 bp, 9 predicted proteins | sample 1888401 | NCBI WGS metagenome assembly BFBZ01 (sample SAMD00112614, study PRJDB3348) | symbiont metagenome | host: Chara braunii | reverse complement strand
GCTCGCCTTCACGGCCGAGACCCATGACGGGGAGAGCGTCATCCTCGGCGAAGGCCTGCGTTACGCCCACAGCGCGACCTACGTGCGGGCGACCGTTGCGGCTGCCGGGTTGACGCTGGCGCTGCTCGACGATCTCTCGGCGCGGAACGAGGACAACATCCCGGCACCCGGGCTTGTGGCCGTCGCTGTGAAGCCGTGATGCACCCTCTCCCCTTGTGGGAGAGGGTCGCTTCGCGCAGCGAAGCGGGGTGAGGGGTCTGTCTCCGCGGATAGAGACCCCTCATCCGTCGCGGATTGCATCCGCGCCACCTTCTCCCACAAGGGGAGAAGGGAAAGAGGCATGCGCCTCGCCCCCCAACTTGAGTCTACACGCTACGCATTTGCCGCGACGCGGCATTGCGCCGCGAAGCCGTGACTTCGCGCTTGCCCGGCGCCAGGCGGAATGCGAGAGCTTTGCGCCTCAGGGAGAGACACAATGAAAAAACATACGCGGCGCGAATTCGGCGCCACCGCATTGTCTGCGATTGCAGCGTCCGTGCTGCCCGCGCCGTTCGTCCGGGCCGCGGACAAGAAGTACGATCCGGGTGCCAGCGACACCGAGATCAAGCTCGGCCAGACCGTGCCGCATTCCGGCCCCGGCTCGCTCTATGGCGTGCTCGGCCGCGTCGGCGAAGCCTATTTCCAGATGCTGAACGACAAGGGCGGCATCAACGGCCGCAAGGTGAAATTCCTCACCATGGACGATGCCTACAGCGCGCCGAAATGCGTCGAGGCGACGCGCCGCCTGGTCGAGCAGGAGGAGGTGCTGGCGCTCTACGGCTCGCTCGGCACCGCGCCACAGACCTCGGTGCACAAATATCTCAATTCCAAGGGCGTGCCGCAATTGCTGCTCAACACCGGCGCCTCGAAGTGGAACGACCCGAAGAATTTCAAATGGACCATGGCGGGCCTGCCGCTCTATCCGACCGAGGCGCGCATTCTCGCCAAGCATGTCGTCAGCGTGAAGCCGGACGCCAAGATCGGCATCCTCTACCAGAACGATGATTTCGGCCGCGACTTCCTGGGCCCGTTCAAGAAGGTGCTGACTGACGCCGGCGGCAAGGCGCAGGTGATCATGGAGCAGACCTACGATCTCACCGATCCGACGGTCGATTCGCAGCTGATCAATCTGTCGAAGTCGGGCGCCGACGTGTTCTACAACATCACCACCGGCAAGGCGACGTCGCAGTCGATCCGCAAGGTGGCCGAGCTCGGCTGGAAGCCGTTGCAGCTGTTGTCGGCGGGCTCGACCGGTCGCTCGATCCTGAGCGCCGCGGGGCTGGAGAACGCCAAGGACATCGTCGCGATCCGCTACAACAAGGAAGTCGGCGTGCCGCGCTACGAGAAGGACGCCGACGTGGTCGCATTCGAGGAGCTGCGCAAGAAGTACCTGCCGAACGTCGACCCCGACAACACCATTGCCTTCGCCGGCTACGGCCAGGCGGCGACGATGGGCGAAATCCTGCGCCGCTGCGGCGACGACCTGACCCGCGCCAACGTGCTGAAACACGCCACCACGCTGGCCGGCTTCCACTCGCCCTACTTCCTCGACGGCATCAATTACAGCTACACGCCGGACGACTACACGCCGATGAAGACGCTCTATATCTCGATCTTCAACGGCAAGGACTGGGACCTCTCCGGCCAGCCGATGACGGAGTAGGGGCGGGGGCAGGCGCCTCATTCCCGTCATTGCTTCGTCGCTTCGCTCCTTGCAATGACGGCGGGGAGGCGCCCACCTTGCTGCCACCTGCCGCCATTGCGCCCCGCCCTCGACGAAACCGCCTGAACCACCTACCTCTTGGGCGTGTCGACGCTCGATCTCTTTTCAGTCTCGCCGTCGGGAACGGCCGATCTGCTGCCGCGCCGGTTTCGCGACTGGTTTGCCTCACGCGGCTGGTCGCCGCGCGAGCATCAGCTCGCGCTGCTGGCGAAGGCGCGTGAGGAGCGCTCGGCGCTGCTGATAGCGCCCACGGGCGCGGGCAAGACGCTGGCGGGATTCTTGCCGACGCTGGTGGAATTGGCAGGCGAACCGGGCGGGAGCAAGCCGCTGCGGCAAGCGAGTGAAGCGGCTGTCGCAGCCGATCCAAGGCCAAAAGTCGTCTCTACCGGCCACGGCGTTCGCCGCAGCGGTGGGCTGCACACGCTCTATATCTCGCCGCTGAAGGCGCTCGCGGTCGACATCGCGCGCAACCTGGAGACGCCGGTTGCCGAGATGGGCCTGCCGATCAGGATCGAGACCCGCACCGGCGACACGCCGGTGTCGCGGCGGCAGCGGCAGCGGCGCTATCCGCCGGACATCCTGCTCACCACGCCGGAACAGCTGGCGCTGCTGCTGGCGTCCGACGACGCGCCGTTCCTGTTCTCGTCATTGAAGCGCGTCGTGCTCGACGAGTTGCATGCGCTGGTCACCTCCAAGCGCGGCGATTTGCTGTCGCTCGGCCTGGCGCGGCTCTGGACCATCGCGCCGCAGGCGCGCGCCATCGGCCTTTCCGCAACTGTCGCCGAACCCGAGCAACTGGCGCGCTTCCTGGTGCCGCAGCCGGGCGGTGAGAGTGCATCCGCCGACGTCGTCATCGCCGGCGGCGCCGCGCCTCCGGTGGTCGAGATGCTCGATACGCGCGAACGGCTGCCGTGGTCCGGCCACAGCGCGCGCCACGCGCTGCCCGAGGTGTATGAGCTGATCAAGCGCAACAAGACCACGCTGGTGTTCGTCAACACCCGCAGCCAGGCCGAGATGCTGTTCCAGGATCTGTGGCGCATGAACGACGACGGGCTTGCGATCGCGCTGCATCACGGCTCGCTCGACGTCGCGCAACGGCGCAAGGTCGAGGACGCGATGGCCGCGGGAAAACTGCGCGGCGTGGTCTGCACCTCATCGCTCGACCTCGGCGTCGACTGGGGCGATGTCGATCTCGTCATCAATATCGGTGCGCCCAAGGGATCGTCGCGGCTGATGCAGCGGATCGGCCGCGCCAATCACCGCTTCGACGAGGCCTCGCGCGCCGTGCTGGTGCCCGCCAATCGCTTCGAGGTGCTGGAATGCGCCGTCGCGATCGACGCCATTGCCGAGAATGCGCAGGACACGCCGCCGCTGCGCTCCGGTGCACTCGATGTGCTGGCCCAGCACGTGCTCGGCTGCGCCTGCGGCAAGCCGTTTTTGTCAGATGAACTCTACGATGAAGTCAGGACCGCAGCGCCCTACGCGTCGCTGTCACGCACCGATTTCGACGACGTCGTCGATTTCGTCGCCACCGGCGGCTATGCACTGAAGACCTATGAGCGCTTCGCGCGCATCAAGCAGGACAAGCAGGGCCGCTGGCGCGTCACCAATCCCAAGGTGCGGCAGAGCTATCGCCTCAATGTCGGCACCATCGTCGAGGAGACGATGCTGAAGGTGCGGCTGGTGCGTTCGCGCGCCGGCGGTCACGGGTCGACCGGCGCGATCGCGCGCGGCGGCCGGATGCTCGGCGAGATCGAGGAGGTCTTCATCGAGGGCCTGGTGCCCGGCGATACCTTTGTGTTCGGCGGTGAGGTGGTGCGCTACGAGGCCTTGGTTGAAGATCAGGTCTACGTCTCTCGCGCCAATGACAAGGACGCAAAAGTGCCGTCCTATATGGGCGGCAAGTTCCCGCTCTCGACCTATCTCGCTGAACGGGTCCGCAAGCTGCTCGACAACAGCCGCGCTTGGAACGCGCTGCCGGACCAGGTGCACGACTGGCTGTCATTGCAGCGGAAGTTCTCCCGCGTGCCTGCGGTGCGCGAGCTCCTGGTCGAGACCTTTCCGCGCGGCGGCAGCCATTACCTGGTCTGCTATCCCTTCGAGGGGCGGCTCGCGCACCAGACGCTCGGCATGCTGCTGACGCGGCGGCTGGAGCGCGCCCGCGCCCGTCCGCTCGGCTTCGTCGCCAACGAATATGCGCTGGCGGTCTGGGGTGTCGGCGATCTGTCCTTCATGATCCGGCACGGCAAGCTCGATCTCAACGCGCTGTTCGATCCCGACATGCTCGGCGACGATCTCGAGGCGTGGCTTGCAGAATCCGCGCTGATGAAGCGCACCTTCCGCAACTGCGCCATCATTTCCGGCCTGATCGCGCGCCGCTTCACCGACGAGGAGAAGTCGCGCCGACAGGTGCTGTTCTCGACCGATTTGATCTACGACGTGCTGCGCAAGCACCAGGCCGACCATGTGCTGCTGCGCGCTGCGCGTAGCGACGCCGCTACCGGATTGCTCGATCTCCGCCGTCTCGGCGACATGCTGTCGCGCATCCACGGCCGAATCACCCACAAGGATCTCGACCACGTTTCCCCGCTTGCCGTCCCCGCGCTGCTGGAAATCGGCCGCGAGTCAGTTTATGGCGAAGCATCCGACGAGCTTCTGGCCGAGGCGGCCGAGGAACTCGTGCGGGAGGCGACGACTTAAACACGACTACTCTGGGGAACACGACGTGACGGCAAGCGCGCCAGCATTGCGAGACGGTGACGACATGCGCGTTTCGAGGGTCACGGTGGCGGATGTCGGCTTCGTGGCGGATTTCTCCGGCGCACTGTTCTGGGAAGAGCAGAGCCTGCTCGTGGTTTCCGACCTGCATCTGGAAAAGGGCTCGAGCTTTGCCAGCCGCGGCGTGCTGCTGCCGCCCTACGATACGGTGGCGACGCTGAGCCGGCTTGCCGCCGTGATCGCGCGCCACGATCCGCGGCAGGTAATCGCGCTGGGTGACAGTTTTCATGACCGCGAGGCGCATGCGCGCTTGTCGGAACCGGATCGTGAGGCGCTCTCGGCGCTGCAACTACGGCGCAACTGGATCTGGATCGCGGGCAACCACGATCCGGCGCTGCCGACCAATCTCGGCGGCGTGGTCGCGACCGAAGTCGCGATCGGCCCGATCGTGTTCCGCCATGAGCCGACCGGTGCGAGCGGCGAGATCGCCGGCCACCTTCATCCCAAGGCACGGGTGCCGACCCGCGGCCGTTCGATCGAGCGCCGCTGTTTTGCCAGTGACGGCGAGCGCGCGGTGATGCCGGCGTTCGGTGCTTACACCGGCGGCTTGAGCATCCGCGATCGGGCGTTTGCGCGGATTTTCGGATCGCCGGGTTTCATGGCCCATGTGCTCGGCGACAACCGCGTCCACGCGTTCGCCGCGTCACGGTGTTATTGAGTTTTTCTTCGTCATTCCGGGGCGTGCGAAGCACGAACCCGGAATCCATTCATCCACGGATAACGCGGCGTGATGGATTCCGGGCTCTCGCTTCGCGAGCCCCGGAATGACGACCAGAATGAGTTCACGCCGCCTTCGCCTGCGCGCTCTCGCAATACTCTGCCAGGCGATCCGCCAGCCGCAAGGTCGCGGGGCTGGCTTCGGGGGCGGCGACGAGGGCGACTTCGGTCCGCTCGATCGGCGCAAAGCCGTCCTTGGCGGTCAGCACGCGATGCTCGGCCTGGATCGACATCTCCGACAGAATGCTCAGGCCCAGGCCCGCAGCGACCGCGGCCTGGATGCCGGCGAGGCTGGAGGAGGTGTAGGCCATGTGCCAGTTGCGGCCGGCGCGCTCCAGCGCATGGATGGCGTAAGCGCGGTAGAGGCAGCCCGACCCGAACCCGATCAGCGGCACCGAGCCGGCCGTTGTGTCGCGGGGATGGCTCTTGCTCGTCACCCAGTGCACGCGTTCCGGCCACACCGCGATGCCGCCTCTCTCGCTGGCGGCGCGCTTGATCAGCGCGAGATCGAGATCGCCGCGCTCGAGATCGCGGTAGAGGTACAAGCTCTGGCCCGAGCGCACATCAAGCCGCAAATTCGGATGGCTGCGCGAGAAGGTCGCGAGCAATCGCGTCAACCTGTAGGCGGCAAAGTCCTCGGTGATGCCGATCCGGATCGCACCCTCGCTGCCGGGGCGCGAGAGCACGTCACGCGCCTCCTCCGCGAGTGACAGCAGGCGCCGCGCATAGGTCAGCAGCCGCTCGCCGGCCTCGGTCGGGGTGACGTCCTTGCCGCTGCGAATCAACAGCGGCTGGCCGACGTCCTCCTCCAGGCGCTTGATCTGCTGACTGACCGTCGATTGCGTGCGATGGACGCGTTCACCGGCGCGGGTGAAGCCGCCGGCATCGACCACCGAGACGAAACTGCGCAACAGCTCCAGGTCGAGCATCGCAGCCTCCATTTATAAATCCACTGGAAGTCAGTCTATCATTTAATTTCCAAATATCAACGTAGCGGCCTAGATCATCGGCGAAGGAGACCCCACCATGTCCGCCGCAACGTCGATCGCCGCCCCCCGTTCCCGCTTCAACACCCTGCCGCTCCTGATCGCCTTGTTCTGCCTGCTCTGGAGCTTCGCTTTCGTCGCCGGCAAGATCGGCGTCACCGATTGCCCGCCGCTGATCCTGCTCGCCGCGCGATTTTCGCTGGCCGGCATCCTGATCCTGGCCCTCTCGCTGCTGCGGCGGGACGCATGGGATCTGACGTGGCGCGATACGGTCGTGTTCGCCGTGCTCGGCGTCGCCAACAACGCGCTCTATCTCGGTCTCGGCTACACCGGTCTGAAGACGGTCTCTGCCGGTCTCGGCACGCTGATCGTGTCGGCCAATCCGGTGTTCACCGCAGTGCTGGCGGCGCTGTTACTCGGCGAGGCGCTGACCTGGCGCAAGGTCGCCGGCCTGCTGCTCGGCATCGCCGGTGTCGCGTTCATCGTCTGGCATCGCATGTCGATCGGATCCGACAGCCCGCACGGTATCCTGTTCACGCTGGCTTCGCTCGCCTCGATCGTCGCCGGCACTATCCTGTTCAAGCTGCTCGCGCCCAAGGGCAATTTGTGGATCGGCAACGGCATCCAGAACATTGCCGGGGGCCTCGCGGTGATGCCGTTCGCCTTCGCATTTTCCAGCGTTGGTGACATCGTGCCGAGCGCCCGGCTCGCCGGTGCCTTCGCCTTCCTGGTGCTCGGCGGTTCGATCCTCGGCTACGTGATCTGGTTTCATCTCCTGAAAGTGTGTGGCGCAACCACTGCCAGCGCCTATCACTTCCTGATGCCGCCGCTCGGCATGCTGTTCGCCTATCTGGTGCTCGGCGAGCACGTCGAATTCCGCGACCTGCTCGGCATCGTTCCGGTCGCGCTCGGCATCTACCTGGTGACGCGGCCCGCCGCGTCGTCCAAGCCGCGCGCGGCGTGATCATTCCATCGATGACGGCTGCGCCGCCGCCGTCATCGCGCGGTATGGTCAAAACAGCGAGCTTTCGATCTTGGTCGTCGATTTCACCTTTCGCAAGATGATCGTCGTGCGGTAGCTCGCGATGTCGCTGTCCGGATGCATCAGGCGGTCGAGGATGAACGACTGATAGCTTGCGAGGTCGGAGGACACGACCCGCAGCGAGTAGTCCCAATCGCCGGCGATCATGCAGCATTCGACCACCTCGGGAAGCTCGGTCACCTTCTTCTCGAAGCGCGCGAAGGTCTCCCTGTTCTGCTGTTTGAGGCGGATGTCGACCACCACGTCGAACCCGAGCCCGACCAGCGCGCGGTCCACCAACCCCACATAGCCGCGGATGACGCCGGCCTCCTCGAGCGTCCGGACCCGTCGCATGCAGGGAGCGGATGAGAGGCCGATCCGGTCGGCCAGTTCGAGATTGGTGATCCGCCCCTCGGCCTGCAGCACGTCGAGGATCTTGCGGTCGATCTCGTCGATGACAATCGGTGCGCTCATTTTAGTCGCTATTTCCCGAGTTGGCGCAATTAATGCGTCGTAAGATGGCAAGATACCTCTCATATCGCAATGTCATTGCGTCTGTGCGCGAATAAGATCATCTCCAATCTGGGCGCTTTCGACAGCAAGGGGACGGGCATGGCCGGGACTGACGACAAGGCCTTTTGGGATCGCGCGCGGCGTCACCTCATTCGCTACGGCGGCACATTCGCGCCCGTCATCATCGAGCGCGCCTCCGGCTCCTTCGTCTATGACGCCGACGGTCGCGCGATCCTGGATTTCACGTCCGGGCAGATGAGCGCCGTGCTCGGTCACGGTCATCCCGAGATCGTCCGCACCATCAGCGAGCATGCCGAACGGCTCGACCATCTGTTCAGCGGTATGCTGACCCGCCCGGTGGTCGCGTTGGCCGAGCAGCTCGCCGACCTGCTGCCGCCGGGACTCGATCGCGTCATGCTGCTGAGCACAGGGGCTGAGTCGAACGAGGCCGCGATCAAGATGGCCAAGCTCGCCACCGGCGGCTTCGAGACCGTGGCGTTCGCGCAGTCGTGGCACGGCATGACGTCGGGTGCGGCGGCCACGACCTATTCGGCCGGCCGCAGGGGCTACGGTCCGGCGCCGGTCGGCTCGCTCGCGATCCCGACGCCAAATCCCTATCGCCCCCGCTTCGGCACCGCGGGCGATTGGCGGGCCGAACTGGACTATGCTTTCGATCTCATCGACCGCCAATCGACCGGCTCGCTGGCCTGCATGATCGCCGAGCCGATCCTGAGCTCCGGCGGGCTGATCGATCTGCCGGAGGGCTACCTTGCCGCGCTGAAGGAGCTGTGTCGTGCGCGCGGCATGCTGCTGATCGTCGACGAGGCGCAGACCGGCCTCGGTCGAACCGGCGCCATGTTCGCCTTCGAGCGCGATGGCGCGGTGCCCGACATCCTGACCCTGTCGAAGACGCTCGGCGCCGGCCTGCCTTTGGCCGCGGTCATCACATCAGCCGAGATCGAGGAGCGCTGTCACGAACGCGGCTTCCTGTTCTACACCACGCATGTCTCGGACCCGATGCCGGCCGCGGTTGGGCTCAAGGTGATCGAGATCATCCTGCGCGACCGGTTGGTCGCGCGCGCCGGGATCGCGGGCGCGCGGCTGAGGGACGGGCTGCTCGCACTGCAGAACCGGTTCGAATGCATCGGCGATGTCCGCGGCCGGGGGCTGATGCAGGGCCTCGAGATCGTGCGCGACCGTTTCAGCAAGCAGCCTGACGAAGCGCTCGGAACACGCGTATCGCAGCGCTGCATGGAACTCGGACTGAGCACCAACATCGTACAGTTGCCCGGCATGGGCAGCGTCTTCCGGATCGCGCCGCCGCTGACGATCAGCGATGACGAGATCGACCTCGGCCTCTCGATCCTGAGCGACGCCTTTGAAAGCGCGTTGCGGGGATCGTAGGATGGGTGGAGCGCAGCGATACCCATCATGTCGCTGCGGTTCCGGATGTTGGGTATCGCTTCGCTCCACCCAACCTACGTCTCTAATCTTTTCTGAATACGATCGAGGCCATCCAGCCGGTCATCAGCGCCATGAACGCGGTGACGAGGCCGTAGACGAAGCCATTCTGCCGCGCGGTGGTGGCGACGAACTGCTCGAACCCGACCTTGACGATCTCGAACGCGGTCTCGGTCTTGGTCACCAGCGCGCCGTCGGAAAACAACTTGATCTCGACATTGTAGGTGCCGATCGGCACCTCGGCCGGCAGCGGAATGCCGGTGCGGAACAGGGTCGGGGTCAGGAACGTCACCGCCGAGGTCGCCTCACGGTAGAGCCCATGCTCGGAGCGCAGTCGCACGAAGGCACTGCGGAACGGATCGTTCGGCACCACGTCGGCAAAGTCGGGACCGACCCGCTGCATCAGCAGCACGTTGTTGAGTCCGAGCTGTTGGCGCCGCTGCACGTCGGGCGAGGCAATCTGGTCGAACGGGCGATTGGCGAACAGCGCGAGGTAGCCGGGAACCTGGAGGAACTGCCGCGAATCGGTGTTGATCCAGATTCCGAATTTGCGCTCCTTGCGCCGCGTGACCATGTCGGCGCGCGGTCCTGACACCGTGACCGCGAGATCATAATTGCCGCGATTGGGCGGCGTCTTGTCATCCTTCTCCACCGAACCGAACAGCACGAGCTCGCCGCCGGAATAGTTCGGCGTCACCGTGACACGATGGTTGGAGACGGAGACGATCAGCCGTTCGGCCCTTGCGGGCACAGCCACGAGGCCGGCGGCGATGAGGCTCAGAATCGCAAGCGGCGCGCGCAGCCTCATGGCGGGGCTCCGCCGGTTTCGCGGATGCTGTAGGGGTCCTGCGGCCGGATCACCAACTCGACAGCAAAACGGATGCCCACCGCAAGCACGAGCAGGCCGAGCAGCAGGCGCAAATGCTCGCCGCGGATCTTCTGGCCGGCGCGGGCGCCGAACTGCGCACCGGTGACGCCGCCGATCATCAGGATCAAGGCCAATACGGCGTCGACCAGATGGTTGGTCACCGCGTGCAGCATGGTGGCGAACACCATGGTGACGAGGGTGAGCACCATCGAGGTGCCGATCACGGTCGAGGTCGGCACCCGCAGTACATAGATCATCAGCGGCACCAGGATAAATCCGCCGCCGATACCCATGACCGCGCCGATGAAGCCGATCACCAGGCCGACCACGAT
>BFBZ01002338.1_pt1 | contig 10440 bp, 11 predicted proteins | sample 1888401 | NCBI WGS metagenome assembly BFBZ01 (sample SAMD00112614, study PRJDB3348) | symbiont metagenome | host: Chara braunii | reverse complement strand
TTGGTCTCGTGGTCGGCATCGAACGACAGGGCGAAGGCGCAGCGCGCTCCGTCCTTCCAGCGGTCGGGGCGATAGCTGCGGCCGGCGCGGACCTGGCCGACCAGCTTGCGCCAATGCTCCTCCGGCCATTGCCAGGGTTCGAGTTTTGGGGTCTCGGCCATCGATGGCTCCTCAGGGTCCGATCACGAGATGCGTTCGCCTATACCAGCGGCGCGCCGGTCACCGGCAAGGTCTGGCCGGTGATCCAGGACGCGAAGTCGGAGGCGAGAAAGGTCACGGCGTCGGCGATGTCCTCCGGTTTGCCCATGCGGCGCATGGCGATGCGCTCAGTGAAGCCGGCGCGGAATTCCGGTGTGTAGCTCGCCCACTGTCTTTCATAGTCCGGGCTGGTCGCCATGAAGCCCGGCGCCACCGAATTGACGGTGATGCCGGCGGGCCCGAGTTCCTGCGCGAGCTGCTTCACGAGGCCGATCTGGCCATGTTTGGCGGCCGCGTAACTCTGGATGCCGGTCAGGCTGGTGGCGAGCCCGGCACGGCTGGAAATCGTGATGATGCGGCCTGAGCCCCTGGCCTTCATGCCCGGCGCGACCGCCTTGGCGAACAGGAAGGCGCCCTTCAGGTTGACGTCGACCACGGCGTCGAATTCATCGGCGCTGACATCCTCCAAGGGTTTCGGTCGCTGCCCGCGCACCCCGCCGGCGACATAGACCAGGATATCGACCGTCCCGCCGGCGGCCTCGACCACGGCACGGATCGAGGCCTCGTCGGTGACGTCGACCGGCAGTGCATGGATGGCGCCGCCGGTGGCCGTCTTGCCGGCGAGGGGACCGAGGGCCTCGGCCAGCAGATCGCAGGCGAAAACCTCGGCGCCGTCGGCCGCCAGCGACCTGGCGATCGCTTGGCCGATGCCGCGGGCGGCACCCGCCACGATGGCGGTCTTGCCGTCGAACCGGATCAGCATGACGGCCTCCTTGCGGCGCGCTGTACGCCGACCCTCATTGCAGGTCCTCGAAGGCCGTCTCGCGCAACTGCCAGATGACGATGGTCGAGACGACGGCAGCCGCCACCAGGTAATAGGTATGGGCGATCGGCGAGCCGAAGGTGCTGATCAGCCAGACCGAGATGAACGGCGCGAAGCCACCAAAAATGGCCACCGCCAGGGCATAACCTGTGGTCATCCAGGTCGAGCGGTTGCGGGTCGGGAAGATTTCGGCGATCGCCGCCGGCCCGGCCCCGGAGAACATCGAGATCATCACGGCGAAGACGATTTGCACGATGATCAGCGAGGTCAGGGACACGCCGCCCGACAAGAGATAGCTGAACACCGGATAGGGCACGACCACGAAGCAGAGGCAGCAGGCGATCAGCAGGGGCTTGCGGCCGAAGCGGTCGGACAAGAGGCCCATGACCGGGATCGACACCATCAGCGCCAGCAGGCCGATGGTATTGGCCCACAGCGCCTGCGAAGCGGTGAGGCTCATGTAGCGCTGCGTCCAGGTCGGCATGTAGTTGAGCAGCACGTAGAAGCAGACCGTCCAGACGATGGTGAAACCGAAGGCGCGGCCGGCGAGCAGCCACGGGCTGACATCATTATCGGTCGACTTGGTCGTGACCGTGCCGTCGGACACCGCCTTGTAGGCCGGTGTCTCCTCGATGGTCCGGCGCATGTAGAGGCCAATGGGCCCCAGGATGCCGCCGATCAGGAACGGCACGCGCCAGCCCCAGCCGTCCATCTGGGCGGTCGTCAGCACGGTGTTCATCAAGGCCGCGACGCCCGAGCCGAGCAGCAGGCCGGCGACCACGCTCATCTGCTGGAAACTGCCGTAGAAGCCGCGCTTGTTCTTCGGCGCCCATTCGACGATGAAGGCGGTCGAGCCGCCCCATTCGCCGCCGGCCGAGAAACCCTGCAGCAGGCGGGCGACCACCAGCAGCAGCGGCGCCATGAAGCCGATGGTCTCGTAGGTCGGCAACAGGCCGATCATGACGGTGCCGGCGGCCATCAGGAACATGGTCAGCAGCAGCGCGTTCTTGCGGCCGCTGACATCGCCCATGCGGCCGATGACGATGCCGCCGAGCGGCCTCGCCAGGAAGCCCAGGCCATAGGCGAGGAAGGCCGAGAGGAGCGCCGCGACCTCGTCCTGGCCGGGAAAGAACTTCCGCGCGATGATCGCCGCGACATAGGCGTAGACGGCGAAATCGTACCATTCGAGGACGTTGCCGACGACTGCCGCCGATACCGCCTTCTGGCTCTTTGCTTGATCCTGTGCCGACATGAAGTGCCCCCGCTCTGGTCATGGGTGCGTCCGGCCCGGACTCATTTTTTGCTCTCGGGAGATGGACGACCCGCCGGCAGGATGGCCCGCGGGTTTCAGCGTGGCAACGGCGCAGATGGAGGGCAGAGCAGCGTTGCAAGACGAGCTTGCGTCAAAGCTGTCGTATCACCTGTAATAGTGCGTGCGGGCCGCGGCGCGAACGGACTTAAGATCTTTGCAACGCGGTGGATCAAAGTCGCCGCAAATGGAATCATCTCGATCATTCTTTGCTCTCGACGGGCCCGGCGAAAACCGGGACAGTGCGGTCCGGCGCCGGCGGTCGCCTTCCACCTTGCCGGCACCAAAGACGTTGGGGAACGAAGGCTCGAAGGGGCATGCCATGACATCAGTCGATCACATCAGGAGCGGCGTCCTGGCCGTGGCGCTGGCCCTTGGGCTGGCGACGAGCGTCCAGGCCCAAGCCCCGGCGCCTGCCGCGGCTCCGGCCGCTCCCCAGGCGGACACCTTGCAGAAGATCCAGCGCGAGGGCGTGCTCAAGGTCGGCGTGCGCGCCGATTACCGGCCGTGGGGCTTCCGCAATCCGCAGGGCGAATTCGTCGGGCTGGAGATCGAGATGGCGCGCGACATCGCGCGCACGCTCGGCGTTCGCGCCGACTTCGTGCCGGTGGTCGCCTCCAACCGCATGCAGTTCCTGCAGCAGGGCCAGACCGACCTGATGATCGCGACCATGTCCGACGTCGCCGATCGCCGGCGCGTCGTCGGCATCGTCCACCCGAACTACTATTCCTCCGGCTACAACGTGATCATGCCGAAGACGGTCACGCCGGCGGCCTGGGAGGCGCTGCGCGGCCGCACGCTCTGCGCCATCCAGGGCGCGTGGTACAATCGCCCGGCGACCGAGCGTTTCGGCGTCGAGATCCTGGCCTTCACCGGCGTCTCGGAAGTCGAGACCGCGCTGGAGCAGCGGCGCTGCCTCGGCTGGATCTATGACGACAACCTGATCGCGGTGATGCTGGCCGACACATCCGGCCGCTGGAAGGATTTCCACCAGCCCTTGGCGAGCCAGAGCGACACACCCTGGGGGCTCGCCGTCAGGCTGGAAGACCGTGACCGCGCCTGGGGCCGGTTCGTCGGTGGCATGGTCGCCGAGTGGCATCGCACCGGCAAGCTGCTGGAATGGGAGAAGGCCGCCGGCATCGCCGAGAGCCCGTTCCTGCGGCGCATGCACGAGGCGCTGCGCGACCACATCGGGACCAATTGATCTCTCGGTCCCGCCATCTGCTCGATCGCGCCGCCCGGAGCTGGATAGGCCGCTCCGGGCGCCCGCATCGTGACGACCGCAGCCGCTTGAGCCCGATCCTCGATGCTTGATCTCGTCGCCGAGTTTTTTCGCAATCTGAAGGACACGACGGGCCTCAATTTCACGATCTTCTACGACCCGTTCGACCGCGCCCGGTTCTGGAATGCCTTCCTGACCACCATCCAGCTCTCGGTGTTCTCGGTAGCCGGCAGCCTGGTTATCGGCGTGTCAGGCGCTTTCGTGCAGAAGGCGGCGTTCCGGCCGCTTGCCTGGCTGGTCAATGGCTATATCGCGCTGTTCCGCAACACGCCGCCGCTGGTCCAGATGTATTTCTTCTATTTCGCGCTCGGCGCCATCACGCCGACCATGCGCGACGACATCGGCATGGAAGTGCCGATGGTCTCCAACTTCACCTGGGCCCTGGTGTCCTTGTCCTTCTTTGCCGGCGCCTTCAATGTCGAGATCTTCCGCTCCGGCGTCGAGGCGATCCCGAAGGCGACCATCGAGGCGGCCGAGGCGCTCGGTTATTCGCGCTTCAAGGCCTATCTCCACATCGTGCTGCCTCTGGCCTTCCGGGTCTGCCTGCCGGCGCTCAACAACAATCTGGTCAACCTGATCAAGACCACCACGCTCGCCTATGCCATCGGCGTCCCCGAAATGCTTTATGTCGCCAACCAGATCTGGTCGGATACGCTGAACGTGCCCGAGATGATGAACCTCCTGATGGTCATCTATATCGCGCTGGTCAGCCTGCTGGTCTGGCTGATGCACCGCTGGGAGAAGGCCATGCGCATGCCCGGCTACGGGAACTGACGGTCATGCGCGCGCTGCCTGACAAGACCGACCTGCCGGTGCTGCTGCCCGCCGCCGAAAGGCTCGCGGCGCGGGCTGCCGCCGATCGCGCCTTCGGCTTGCCCCGGCTCGATCTCGACTGGCGTTTCGGTGTGATGCTCGCGGGCCTCGTCCTCTTCTGGTGCGGCGTTGCCGAGGCGCAGGCGCTGGCCCGCGGCCAGGAGAGCGTGCTGGCCGCCCTGTGGAAATGGACACCGCTGATCGGTCGCGGTTTCGCGCTGAACATCGCCATCAGCCTCATCGCCATGGGCGTCGGCAGCCTGCTCGGACTGTTCCTGGGGCTCGCCCAGATCTCGCTGCTGCCGCCGGTACGCGCCGGCTCCTGGGGGCTCACCCAGTTCTTCCGCAACGCACCCTGGCTGGTGCTGCTGTTCTACTGCATCTACGTCCTGCCGTTCCGGGTCACCCTGTTCGGCCAGATCTACGATGTGCCGAACTGGCTGCGCGCCACCATCGGCCTGATCCTGCCGATCATGGCCAATGTCTCGGAAATCGTCCGCGGCGCCGTCCAGTCGCTGCCCAGGGGACAGTGGGAGGCCGCCGAATCGCTCGGCTACCGGCGCTGGGCCACGCTGCGATCGATCATCCTGCCGCAATGCGTCAAGCGCATGCTGCCGCCCTGGATGAACCTCTATGCCATCGTCATCGTGGCGACGCCGCTGACCTCGATCGTCGGCGTCGAGGAGGCCATGGCGCTGACCCGCGGCGCGCTCAACGCCGAGCGGCGCGGCGACCTCCTGATCCCCTTCTACGGTTACCTGCTGCTGTGGTTCTTCGCCTATTGCTACCCGATCGCCCGGGCCACGCGGGTCATGGAACAACGCTACCAGGTGAAGATCTGAACCGATGACAGCCCCCGCCGCCCTGGTGTCGATCCGTGCCGTCCACAAGCGTTTCGGCGCGCTCGAGGTGCTGAAAGGCGTCAGCTTCGACGTCGCCCGTGGCGAGGTCGTCTGCATCATCGGTCCGTCGGGTTCCGGCAAGTCGACCCTGCTGCGCTGCATCAACGCGCTGGTGCCGATCGAGGCCGGCACCATCCTGGTCGGCGCGACCGACGTGACCGACCCGAAGCTCGACAAGATCGCGCTGCGCCAGCGGGTCGGCATGGTGTTCCAGCAATATAATCTGTTCCCCCATCGCACCGCCCTGCAGAATGTCATGATGGCGCCGGTCCAGGTGCTGAAGCAGGATCGGCGCGTGGTCGAGGAGCGGGCGCGGGCGCTGCTCGCCAAGGTCCGCCTCACCGACAAGGTCGATGCCTATCCCGGCGAATTGTCAGGCGGCCAGCAGCAGCGCGTCGCCATCGCCCGCTCGCTCTGCATGCAGCCGGAGGTGATGCTGTTCGACGAGGTCACCGCCGCGCTCGATCCGGAGACGGTCAAGGAGGTGCTGCACACGATTCGCGATCTCGCCGAGGACGGCATGACCTGCCTCCTGGTGACCCACGAGATGAACTTCGCCCGCGAACTCGCCGACCAGGTCTATTTCACCGACCGTGGCGTGATCGTCGAGCACGGCGCGCCGGCCGAGCTGTTCTCGGCGCCACGCGACCCGCGGACGCGCGAGTTTCTGGGGAAGATTTTGTGAGGCGGGGGCAAGGCAGGTGAGCGTCAGGGGCCTCGCACGTATGGGAGGCGAAGCACAGGTGAACTGACCCTCTCCCTTTGGGAGAGGGTTGATTTGCCAGCGCTTTTCGCCCCGGCCTCCTCACGCACTCGCGGCGTCCAACTTCGCCACCACATCCGCCGGCAGCACCAGCCGCGCCGCCTTGAGGATCTCGGTCAACTGGGTGAGGCTGGTGGCGCTGACGATCGGGGCGGTGACGCCGGGGCGGCCGATCAGCCAGGCCAGCGCCACCTGCGCCTGGGTCGCGCCGATGCCGGCGGAAACCGTGTCGAGGGCGGCGAGAATCCGAAAACCCCGCTCGTCGAGATATTTCTTCACGCCGGCGCCGCGCTTGCTCTTCGCGAGATCGGCTTCGGAGCGGTATTTGCCGGTCAGGAAACCGGCGGCCAGGCCGAAATAGCTGATCGTGCCCAGGCCGTTTTCGATGACCACCTTGGCGAGATCGCCTTCGAACTCGGCGCGGTTATAGAGGTTGTAGGCAGGCTGCACCGTTTCATAGCGCGGCAAGCCCTTTGCGCCGGCGACATCGAGCGCCGAGGTGAGCCGGGCGGCGGTGAAGTTGGAGGCGCCGATGGCGCGCACCTTGCCGGCCTTGATCAGCCGCGCATAGGCTTCCAGCCCTTCGTCCTGCGGCGTCGTCTCGTCGTCCTTATGCGACTGGTAGAGGTCGATATAGTCGGTCTTCAGCCGCAGCAGGGATTCCTCGACGGCCGCGGTGATCGTCCCGGCTTTCAGATTGGGGTGCTTGGCCCACATGCCGACCTTGGTGGCGATCACCACGTCGTCGCGCCGGCCGCGCCGCTTCAGCCAGTTGCCGATGACCGTCTCGGATTCGCCGCCGGCATGGCCCGGCGCCCAGGCCGAATAGACATCCGCCGTGTCGATGGCATTGAAGCCCTCGGCGACGAAGACATCGAGCAGGTTGAACGAGGTCGCCTCGTCGGCGGTCCAGCCGAAGACATTGCCGCCGAACATCAGCGGGGCGATCGACAGGCCGGAACGGCCGAGCGGGCGATGGTTCATGGTGGGGGCTCCCTCGAAGTCATGAGCGGGCGCCCGAGGCATCGCCCGCGTTCGGTTTCCATCGCGACCCTGACATGGCGGGCGCGCGGGCGCAGCCCATGCCGGCGCATGGCAGGGGCCGCGAAACCCCTGGTGTTACGCTGCCCGCACCAGCGCCGCATGGATCGGCGTACCGCCCTTGATGGTCTGATAGACCACGCAATAGCGTTCGGTCAGCTTCATCAGGCTGGCGAGCTTGTCGTCGGGGGCATCGGTCTTCACCTCGAAGGTGACGCGGATGTCGCGGAAGCCGACCGGCGCCTCGCGGTCGACGCCGAGCGTGCCGCGGAAATCGAGGTCGCCCTCGGCGCTGACGGTGGCGTCGTCGAGCCCGATCTCGAGCGCGGTTGCCACAGCCTTCAAGGTCACGCCGGCGCAGGCGACCAGCGCCTCCAGCAGCATGTCGCCGGAGCAGAGTTCGAGGCCCGTGCCGCCCGACGCCGGATGCAGGCCCGCGGTCGCCAGTGCCCGGCCGGTCTCGACCTTGCAGGAGATCGACTGGTCGTCGATCCGGCCATGCGCCTTCAGCACGATGACCGCGGCATCCGGGTCGGTCTTGTATTTATCCTTGATCGGCGCCTGAAGCGCGCGCAGGGCATTGGCGTCCATGATCCGGTCTCCGGTGATGGTCAGCGCGCGCCGGCGGCGCGCGGCTCTCGGCGGGCATCTAGCGCGCCGGAAAGTGACCTGTCGAGCGCCGCCAGCACCTGCCGCCGGATGGCATTGAAGCCGTCGCTGGTGCGGTCGCGCGGTCGCGGCAAGCCGTGGACGATTTCGGCGAACAGCCGTCCGGGGCTCGGCTGCATGACGATGATCCGGTCGGCCAGCACGATCGCCTCGTCGACATCGTGGGTGACGATCAGCAAGGTGGTGCGGGCCGGGCCGGCATCGTCCCAGAGCGTGGCCAATTGGTTCTGCAGGTCGGCCTTGGTCATGGCGTCGAGCGCCGAGAACGGCTCGTCGAGGATCAGCACCTCCGGATCGGGCGCCAGCCCGCGGGCGATCGCCACCCGCTGCGCCTGGCCGCCCGACAATTCGCGTGGCCAGGCCTGCGCCTTGTCGGCGAGCCCCACCGCGGCGAGCCGTTCGGCGACCCGCGTCGCTCGGGTCGCGGCATCATGGCCCTCCAGCATGAAGCCGGCATTGGCCGAGACCGTCAGCCAGGGCAGCAGGCGCGGCTCCTGGAACACCACGCCGATCTTCGGATGTGGTCCGGTTATTGTCTCGCCGTCGATCTGGAGGCGGCCTTCCGAGGGGCTGTCGAGCCCGGCGATCAGCCGCAGCAGGGTCGATTTGCCGCAACCGGAGCCGCCGACCAGCGCCACCGTCTCGCCGCGCTCGATGGTGAGCGAAATGCCATGGAGCGCGCGCGTGCCGTTCGGATAGGTCTTGCCGACATCGGATACGGCCAGCATGTCAGCGCGCCTCCGCCGTGATGTCCTGCCAGGCCAGGAATGGCCGGGCCACCGCGGAGACCAGGCTGTCGGTCAGTTTGCCGAGTACCGCGAAGACCAGGATGGTGGCGAGGATCTGATCGGCCTTGCCGAGCTGCTGGCCGTCGACCAGGAGATAACCGAGCCCCTCGGAGGCGCCCATGAATTCGGCCGCCACGACGAACATCCAGCCGAGCCCGAGGCCGGCCCTGAGCGCCAGGACATAGGCGGGCAGGATCGCCGGCAGCAGGATGCGCCTGGCCATGCCGAACCGCGACAAGCGCGCCACCCGCCCGACCTCGACGATCTTGCGATCGATCGCCAGGATCGCGCCGGAGACGCCGAGATAGACCGGGAAGAACACCCCGACCGCGATCAGCGCCACTTTCGACGCCTCGAAAATGCCGAGCCAGAGGATGAACAGCGGCACCCAGGCGATCGAGGGGATCGAGCGCAGGCCCTGCAGCGTCGGATCGATCAGGCGGCGGGCGAGCGGCGAGGCGCCGGCGAGCGCGCCGGTGAGCGTGCCGGCCGCGACGCCGAAGGCAAAGCCGGCGCCGACCCTGGCCAAGGTCGTCACGATATGCAGCCAGAGGTCACCGGATTGATAGAGGCTGGCGAGCGTCGCGGCGATCCGCGAGGGTGGCGGCAGCAGCCGTCCCTCGACGAGGCCGAACCGGACGGCGAGCTCGAAGGCCAGCGCCAGCACCACCGGCAGGATCAGGCCGAGCGGCGCGGCCGACAGCGTCAGCCGCGGCCGGCGCGGCCGTGTCGCCATGCTCGCCTCGGCGATCGGGAAGGTCACGCCGGACCTCAGGCGGTGCGGGGGGCGAGCGAGGCGTCGACCAGGTCGCGGCTGACCGCGGCGATATCGACATTGGCGGCAATGACGCCGGCGGCCTGCAGGGCCTCGCCCGCGGCCTGGATCGTCGCGACCTGGGTCGGGCCGATCCTGGCATGGGTCAGGTCGGTGCGCTCCAACTGCCTGGCGATGATCGGATCGGCCAGCTTGGCCTCCTTGGCGAGGGTCGCCGCGAGTTCCGCCTGGTTGGCGAGCGACCAGACGCGCGCGCGCTCATAGACCTGCAGCACGCGGGCGACGAGTTGCGGGTGGCTCGCGAGAAAGGCCTCGCGCGTGTTGAGGATGCCCCAGGTATTGGCCTCGGCGTCGCGGTGGAACAGTTTGGCGCCGTTTTCGAGTTCGGCCGCCGCCATGATCGGATCGAGGCCGGCCCAGGCATCGACATCGCCGCGCACCAGCGCCAGCCGGCCGTCGGCATGCTGCAGCGGCACCACCTTGACGTCGCGCTCGGTCAGCCCGGCGGCGGCGATCGCCCGGACCAGGAAGATATGCGGATCGGTGCCGCGGGTTACCGCCACGCGCCGGCCCCGGAGATCGGCCGGCTTGGCGATGCCGCTGTCCGGCTTGGTCACGAGTGCCGTCCATTCGGGCTTCGAGAACACGCCGACCGCGCGCACCGGATTGCCGTTGACACGGGCGACCAGGGCGGCGGCGCCGGCCGTCGAGCCGATGTCGAGCGATCCGGCATTGAGGAATTCCAGCGCCTTGTTCGAGCCGGCCGAGAACACCCAGCGGATGGTGATGCCGTCGGCCTTGAACTCGTCCTCCAGCCAGCCCTTGGAGCGCAGCACCAGGCTGACCGGGCTGTAGGTGGCATAGTCGACGCGCAGCTCGCGAACCTGGGCCGAGGCGCCGCGTCCGGCGGCGATGACCGGGCTCGCCAGCAGGAGCGAGGCGGCGGAACGGCGGGAGATCACGGACATGGTGGCCTCAAAAGCGCTGAAAACAGCCGCCGACTAAAATAATGTTCTCATCCAAGATCAATATCTTGTGAAAAATAGAAAATAAAATCTCTCCGGCGAGATGCGCGTA
>BFBZ01000005.1_pt10 | contig 10446 bp, 8 predicted proteins | sample 1888401 | NCBI WGS metagenome assembly BFBZ01 (sample SAMD00112614, study PRJDB3348) | symbiont metagenome | host: Chara braunii | reverse complement strand
TGAGCGGCAGGATCACCACCAGGAGCAGCGCAAGCGCTGCAAGGCCCACGAACTCTGAACGCGTGAAGAAGCGCGGATTGTCGGTCATGACGGCCCCGTCTTGTTATTTGCGAACCTTGAGGGCGAACAGTCCCTGCGGGCGCAGCATCAGAATTCCGACAATCGCAAGCAGCGTGATCACCTGCGCCATCGATCCGGAGAGGAAGAATTCGAGGGTCGACCGGGCCTGGGAGATAGTGAAGGCTGATGCAATGGTCCCGAGCAGGCTGGCGGCTCCGCCGAACACCACGACCAGGAAGGTGTCGACGATATAGAGCTGGCCGGCAGTCGGTCCGGTCGAGCCGATCATGGTGAAGGCGCTGCCGGCGATCCCGGCAATGCCGCATCCCAGAGCGAAGGTGTAGCGGTCGACCTTGTCGGTGTTGATGCCGACGGCACCGGCCATGACACGGTTCTGCATGACGGCGCGAACCTGCTGGCCCCAGCGCGACTTGTACATGATGTAGGCCACCGCCAGCGTGATCAGCACCGTCAGGCACATCACGAACATGCCGTTGATCGGAATTTCGATGGTGTCGGTGACCTGCTTGGATCCCATCATCCATTCAGGCAGTTCGACGCCGACCTCGCGCGCACCGAACACCGAACGATAGGTCTGCTGCAGGATCAGGCTCAGCCCCCAGGTGGCGAGCAGCGTATCCAGCGGACGCTTGTAGAGATGGCGGATCAGCGCCCATTCCACCAGCATTCCCAATGCGCCGGAGGCGATGAAGGCAAGGATCATCGCGACAAAGAAGTATCCAGCAAACAGCGCGGGCAAATGCGCCTGGAAGAAACTCGACGTCATCCAGGTGACGTAGGCGCCCAGGATCATGAACTCGCCATGGGCCATGTTGATGACGCCCATCTGGCCGAAGATGATCGCAAGCCCCAGCGCCATCAGCACGAACACCGAAAACAGGATCAATCCTGCAAAGCCCTGCATCACGAAGATCGAGCTGAGATCACCGAGGGAGTAGTCGCCGAACATCCACCTCTCCTGCCTGAATTATTTCAAGTGTGCCCGCGCCGCGGGATGAAGACCACGGCGCGGGGGCGTCGGCACGGACCGAACAGTCCGGGCCTGGGAAGCCAATGACGCTTACTGGTAGCCTTTGGGGAACGGATCCGGCTCGACCAGGTCGGCGGTTTCGTAGATCAGGTCGTACTGCCCGTCGGGACGGGCACGACCGACCCGTGTCTTCGACCACAGGTGATGGTTCTCGTGGATCCGGACATAGCCTTCCGGCGCCCCCTTGAACTCGACACCGGGCGACGCGGCGGCGACCTTGTCGATGTCGAAGCTGCCGGCCTTCTCCACCGTCAATTTCCAAAGCCACGGGCCGAGATAGGCAGCCTGGGTGACGTCTCCGATCACGGTCTTTTCGCCCCACATCTTCTTGAACGCCGGTACGAAGGCCTTGTTGTTGGCGTTGTCGAGGGACTGGAAGTACTTCATGCAGGCATAAGCGCCGGCGATGTTTTCACCGCCGATGCCATCGATCTCGTCTTCGGTCACAGAGATGGTCAGCAGCGTCTGTTTCGAGAGATCGATGCCGGCAGCCTTCAGTTGCTTGTAGAACGCGACGTTGGAGCCGCCGACAATGATGGCGTAGATCACGTCGGGCTTGGTCAGCTTGATCTTGTTGATCACCGAATTGAACTGGGTGTGACCGAGCGGGAAATACTCCTCGCCCACCACCTTGCAGCCCTGCAGATGGCCTTCGATGTGCTTGCGTGCGATCTTGTTCGAGGTGCGCGGCCAGATGTAGTCGGAGCCGAGCAGATAGAAGCTCTTGGCGCTCTTGGTCTTGTTGACCCAGTCGAGCCCGGCGATGATCTGCTGGGTCGCTTCCTGTCCGGTGTAGATGACGTTCTTGGACTGCTCCAGGCCTTCGTAGAAGGTCGGGTAATACAACATGCCGTTGTACTGTTCGAACACCGGCAGCACTGCCTTGCGCGAAGCAGAGGTCCAGCAGCCCATCACCGCCGCGCACTTGTCGTTGACCAGGAGCTTCTTGGCCTTTTCGGCAAACGTCGGCCAGTCGCTGGCGCCGTCCTCCTGGATGAACTTGATCTTGCGCCCGAGCACGCCGCCCTGGGCGTTGATCTGCTCGATCGCGAGCTTCTCGGCCTCCACCGAACCGGTTTCGCTGATCGCCATGGTGCCGGTGACCGAATGCAGAATACCGACCGTGACTTCGGTATCGGTGACGGCGAGACCGGTGGTGTTGACGGCTGACGTCGCCGGCACATCGGCGAACGACGGCGTCGGCAACAGCGACATGGCGGGCAATGCCGCCATGCCCATCAGCAGCTTTCGGCGAAACGCCGATTGCAACCCTTTATCCTTTTCCTCTGACATGACGACCCCTTCTGGTTGTAAGTCCAAATCCCGAAGCCCAAGCTCTGATCAAAGGATTGCTGAAATTGTGCGCTGCACAGATACGCAGGATCGCGTATACTGCACCGCAAAACAGCGACGTAGATTTGCAGGGTCCGCCGGCTACGTGGTTTGAGGGGACATGATTTTTCAGGCCGAGTTTTTTCAGGAGTAACCGGGTGGAGGGGCGGCAGCGGATAGACCGCGTCAGGCGCCAGTACAATCAATGGGTGGCCAACCAGACGCTGGAAGACTACGCGCTGCGTTTCACCGCCAAGAGCGCGCGACGCTGGTCCGCCGCCCGCGTCGCCAACACCGCGCTCGGCGCGATTTCATTCCTGGCCCTGGAAGCGATCGGCGGAACCATCACGCTCAACTACGGCGCCACCAATTCCGTCGCCGCCATCCTGGTCGTCAGCGTGATCATCTTCTGCTGCGGACTGCCGATCGCCTATCATGCGGCGCGCGGTGGCGTGGATATCGATCTGCTGACGCGTGGCGCCGGCTTCGGCTATATCGGCTCCACAATCACATCGCTGATCTACGCCTCGTTCACCTTCATCTTCTTCGCCATCGAGGCGGTGATCCTGGCGATGGCGCTCGAACTCTGCTTCGGCATCCCCCGCCCGATCGGCTATCTGCTCAGCGCCGTGGTGATCATTCCGCTGGTGACCCACGGCATCACCCTGATCAGCCGCTTCCAGCTCTGGACCCAGCCGCTGTGGGTGATCCTGCACATCCTGCCGTTCGCGGCGATCGCCTTTGAAAATCGCGAGTCGTTCGTCGCCTGGACGCAATTCGTGGGCGAACACGGCAATCCCACAGGCCATCTCGACCTGCTGCTGTTCGGCACCGCCGCTTCGGTGGTGTTTTCGCTGGTCGCCCAGATCGGCGAGCAAGTCGACTTCCTGCGCTTCCTGCCGCGGGATCGACGTACCTCGAAAGTGGCCTGGTGGCTGGCGCTGCTCAGCGCGGGCCCCGGCTGGATCGTAATCGGTGCGATCAAACTGCTGGCCGGATCATTTCTCGCCTTTTTCGCGCTGAGCCATGGCATCGCCGCCGAACACGCGGCCGAACCGACGCAGATGTACCTCTCGGCGTTCCGGTACGTGCTGTCGCAGCCCGATCTGGCACTGGCCTTGACCGGGACCTTCGTCATCCTGTCGCAGTTGAAGATCAACGTCACCAACGCCTATGCAGGATCGATCGCGTGGTCGAACTTCTTCTCCCGCCTGACCCACAGCCACCCGGGCCGCGTGGTCTGGCTGGTGTTCAATGTCGTCGTCGCCGTGCTGCTGATGGAGATCGGCGTCTACAAGACGCTGGAACAGACGCTTGCCCTCTATTCCAATGTCGCGATCGCCTGGGTCGGCGCCCTGGTGGCGGATCTGGTGATCAACAAGCCGCTCGGCTTGCGCCCGCAACTGATGGAGTTCAAGCGCGCTCATCTCTACGACATCAATCCGGTCGGTGTCGGCGCCATGGCGATCGCGACCATCGTTTCGGTCAGTGCGTTCTACGGCCTGTTCGGCCCGACGGCGAAAGCGCTTTCGCCGTTCGTCGCGCTCATAGCAGCGTTCGTGTCCGCGCCGGCCATCGCGTTCGCGACACGCGGCAAATACTACATCGCGCGCAAGCCGAAACGAAGCTGGCAGAATCTTCAGCAGATTCCCTGCTGCATCTGCGAGCATTCGTTCGAGCCGGAAGACATGGCCTCCTGCCCCGCCTATTCCGGACCGATCTGCTCGCTGTGCTGCTCGCTCGATGCACGCTGCCATGATCTTTGCAAGCCACACGCCGGCGTGCAGGAACAGATTTCGGAAACGTTCGGCAAGATCCTGCCGCCGAGTGTTCAGGCCTATCTCAACTCGCAGCTCGGACATTATCTGCGGGTGTTCCTGATCTCGTCCAGCCTGGTCGGACTGACCCTGGGGTTGATCTACCTGCAATCGTCGACCGAGATCACCACCGAAGCGGTACAGCTCTCGGACGTGTTGTGGAAAGTGTTCTTTGCGCTGATCATCATCATCGGCGTGGTGGCCTGGCTGTTCGTGCTGGCCCAGGAAAGCCGGCGCGCGGCGGAAGCCGAAACCCGGCGCCAGACCACGCTGCTGATCCAGGAAATCGATGCTCACAAGCGCACCGACGCCGAGCTGCAGCGCGCCAAGGAGGTGGCGGAATCGGCCAACCTGGCCAAGAGCCGCTATGTCGTGGGCCTCAGCCACGAACTGCGCTCGCCGCTCAACGCCATCAGCGGTTACGCCCAACTCCTGGAGCAGGATTCCTCCCTGGAAACCAAGCCGCGTGACCAGGTGCGCGTGGTGCGCCGAAGCGCCGATCACCTGTCGGGCCTGATCGACGGCATCCTCGACATCTCCAAGATCGAGGCCGGCCGGCTGTATTTGTCGCGCGACGAGGTCCGCCTCGGCGAATTCCTGGACCAACTGGTGGGGATGTTCCGGCTACAGGCCGCCGCCAAAGGCATCGATTTCGTATTCCGGCGCCCGGGATATCTCCCGCCCGTGGTGTTCGCCGACGAAAAACGGCTGCGCCAGATCCTGATCAACCTGCTGTCCAACGCCATCAAGTTCACCACCAGCGGCAGCGTGCAGTTCGTGATGCACTACCGCAGCCCTGTGGCCGAGTTCGAAATCGTCGACACCGGTCCCGGCATCCAGCCAGATGATCTCGAGCGGATCTTCGCACCGTTCGAGCGCGGCGCTCTGGGCAGCGCCCAGCCGCATACCGGAACGGGTCTCGGCCTGACCATCAGCCGCCTGCTAGCCGGCGTGATGGGCGGCGACATCCGGGTGACCAGCACCGTTGGTGTCGGCAGCACGTTCCGTGTCAAGCTGCTGCTTTCCGAAGTGACCAATCCGACACGCATCGCACCGATCGCCAAGCCGGTGTTCGGCTATCACGGCCCCCGCAAGACCGTTCTCATTACCGACGACGACCCCGCGCACCGGGACCTGCTGCGTCAGATCCTCGCGCCCCTGGGATTCATCATCCTCAGCGCACAGGACGGACCGTCCTGCCTGGCACTGGCACAGCACTGCCAGCCCGATCTGTTCCTGCTCGATATCTCGATGCCGAGCATGGACGGCTGGAGTGTCGCGGAAACGCTGCGCAGCACCGGGCATCATCAGGCACGGATCCTGATGATCTCGGCAAGCGCGCTGGAAGCCCACGGCCTGCCGCTGGCGCAGCCTTACCACGACGGCTACCTCATGAAGCCGATCGACGTCTCGCGGGTGCTGGAACAGATCGGCCAGCTTCTGAAGATCGACTGGCAATACGTCAGCCACGAAAAGCCCGATCCGGTGTGGACACCGGGCAGCGGCCCGCTGCCCTCCGCGCAGGACATGCAGGACCTGATCGCTCTCGGCCGAATCGGGCACGTCAAGGCAATCCAGGCCAAACTCGATCAGCTGGATGCGGACCATCCGGAGCACGCGGCGTTCGTCACCCGCATCCGCTCCCTGGTCGACGACTTCGATTTCAATCAATATGCCGCCACACTGAAAATGCTGCATTCGCCAGATGTCGCTTCCCCATCCCCTCAGCCCAATGACTCATGATCCGAAACGGCGCGACGTCGCGCTTGTCATCGACGACTCGCCGGAAACGCTGCGGCTTTTGACCGATGCGCTCGACGCCGCCGGCATGACCGTGATGGTCGCGCTTGACGGCGCGGCCGGCATGCGCATCGTCGAGCAGATCACCCCCGACATCATCCTGCTCGACGCGGTGATGCCCGGCATTGACGGCTTTGAGACTTGCCGGCGCCTCAAGCGGGATGCTGGCCTCGGCCATGTGCCCGTCATCTTCATGACGGGGCTCGCGGAGACCGAGCATATCGTCCGCGGGCTGGACGCCGGCGGCGTCGATTACGTGACCAAGCCGATCGCCATCCCGGAAATGCTGGCCCGCATCCGGGTCCATCTGGTCAATGCGCGCCTGGCGCAGAGCGCGCGAATGGCGCTCGACGTGTCCGGACGCTTCCTGTTTGCCGCCAATCGCCAGGGCGCCATTGTGTGGGCTACACCGCAGGCGCAAAAGCTGCTGGGGCACACCGCAATCGACCAGATCGCGCTTCCCGCCCCGCTGCTCGACTGGCTGCAGGACATCGAGAACGGACGCGCGGACGCCAAGCCGCCATCGACCTCATTCCTGAGCAACGACCAGCTGCGTCTTCAGTTCATGGGCAAGCTTGCCGCCAACGAATTCCTGCTGCGGATTGCCAAGGACACCAGCCCCGACACCCCGGCGCAGTTCAGCAAGGACCTCGGCCTCACCGCCCGCGAGGGCGAAGTCCTGTCCTGGCTCAGCAAAGGCAAGGCGAACCGGGACATTGCGCAGATTCTCGGCCTCAGTCCCCGCACCGTCGACAAGCACCTCGAGCAAATCTACGCCAAGCTTGGCGTGGAAAACCGCACCGCGGCGGCAGCCATGGCGGTCAAGGCCTCCCGCAAATAATCCAGGCTGCGGGAAACGTGTCGCCGAGCGAACGCTTTCGGCATCGCTTGTGAAGGCCGCTCAAGAGCCGAGCGCGACCGGGCGGAAGGCCTGGACCAGCTGCGAGTCGAGCTTTTTGCTCATGCTCTCCAGGGTCGAGAACGCCCGCTCCCGGGTGAAGCCAGGATCCTGGGCCCCACGCTCCACAAAGGTCGAAAAGATATCGACGATGGTGATGATGCGCACGATGTCCGAAATCTCGCCATTCCGAAGGCGATCCGGATATCCCGAGCCATCGAGCAGTTCGTGGTGGTGCAGCACCACGTCGAGCATCTCGCGCGGGAAGCTCGCCTGCGCCGACAGTGCATCGAAGCCGCGGCGGGTGTGCTCGCGCATGATTTCTTCTTCCGCCGCGCTCAGCACGCCCGTCTTGTTCAGGATCGCGACCGGGATGAACGCCTTGCCGACATCGTGAATCAGGCCGGCCCGCGCCAGCCGGCGCTGGTCTTCCTCGCGCATGCCGAGCTGCTGGCCGAAAGCAACGGCAAAGCCGGTCACCAGCAGGCAATGCCGATAGCTGCGGTTATGGTGCTTGCGGACGGCGAGGATCCACTCCCTGATCGAGGAGCGCTTGAGCGCCTTCAGGATACGGGTTTCCTCCTGCATCACATCGTCCGGCGACAGCGGCACGCCTGCGCGCAGCTTCTCGAACACACGCACCAGCGCGGCATGCGCCGCCGCAACCCCGCGCATCAGCGCTTCGCGGGCGGCGCTCGAGCTCTCGCTCTTTTCCGATGACTCGGCGAAGGACGCGGTCAGCCGGCGCAGAACCGCCTGCGGATCGAATGGACGCTGGATCGTGTCGGTGGCGCCAAGCGCCCAGGCCTGGGTCGATCCATGATGCAGCGTATCTGCCAGCACAAAAAGGCGCGGCATCGACTGATAGGCCTTGCTGACCAGCTTGCGGCGAACACGCTGCACACTCTCGGTCGATCGCAGGTCGATATCGACCACGATGCCGGACAGGCTCTTCGCCGGTTTCTCCGGCATATCGGATGTGGAGACCACATCGACATTGCCGACCATCGACAGAATTTGCTCAAGCTCCCGGCTCCGATCGCCCCGATCGGACGCCAGAAGCAAGTACCTCCGGCCGAGAGAACCATCAACTAACGACATACTCCAAAACCTCAGCGATGCCCCAACTTTCGTCGCAGAGGAATTAGACAGCAAAAACGGTTCCCGGAGATTAATGGGTATGATTAATGTTTCGGATGCGGTTTCGCTAAAATGCAAACAGGCCGCTCATGCGGCCTGTTATCTTGAATTCGCGCACGAAAGAAAGATTGTGTCGCGTCAGCTTTTGCCGTCCTGCGCAGCCGAGGCGGTCGGCACGTTCTTGCGCTGCCCGGTACCGGCAATGCGGACCTGGTCATTATCGGCAAGCCCGTCCGGCGGCGTCAGGATCACCCGGTCGTCGGCAGTGAGCCCGGATGCGATTTCGATCTCGCGGCCGAGATCGCGTGCGATCGTCACTTTCTTGAACACGACCCTGTCATTTGGGCCGACGGTAGCGACGCGCAGACCATTCTGGTCGAAGATCAGGGCGCTGGCTGGAATATGAAGCGGCTGAACATCCCGGGACAGATCCAGCCGCACATTGCTGTAGCTGCCGGGCAGCAACTCGCCCTTGGCGTTGTCGACGCCGAGCTGCATGCGTGCCGTTCCGGACGACACATCGACAGCCTGGGACGACGATTCGACCACCGCATCAAAAATCCGGTCGGGATATTCCGGCACGGAGATCGAGGCCTTGGTGCCGATCTTGATCGAGGGGACATAAGTCTGCGGAACGTTGACATAGACACGCAGCTTCTTGATGTCCGAAATCACGAACATCGCGGCGCCGCCGCCGTTGCCGGCATTGATCAGCGCGCCGACGTCGGTGTCGCGCGCAGTGACGATGCCGTCGAATGGCGCCGTCAGTTGCTTGTAGCTCGCCAGCGCCTCCAGCCGGTCGACATTGGCCTGGCCGGACTTGACCAGCGCATTCTTGCTGTTGAGATCTGCCGTGCGTTCGTCGACGTCCTGCTGTGACGCGAAGTTCTGCGTCAACAGAGTTTGCCGGCGTTTCAGGGTTGCATCCGACAATTTCGCCGACGCCTGCGCATTCACGAGGTCGGCCCGGGCCTGCAGCAACTGCTGGTCAAGATCCGGCGCTTCGATCTCGGCCAGCAGATCGCCGGCCTTCACCCGCGCCCCGATGTCGACCTTCCAGCTTTTCACATAGCCGCTGACCCGTGCAAAAATCGGCGCGCGGGAGTAGGCCTCCAGCCGTCCCGGCAGGTTCAGGGACGGGTTCAGCATCTTGCTGCCTGGCGGGGCCACCGCGACCGTCGGGATCGACTGGGTTTCGGTCCATTCACGCAAATGCGCATCGCCCTTTTCGCGAGCGACAATGCCGGTCACGACGACCACGACCAGGATGATGCCGGCTACGACGCCAACAATGCTCAGCTTCCGGCCGCTGATTGCGGAAGCGGTTGGTTCAGGCGGCATGGGGCGTCTCCATTGGCGCAGCAGTTGGGGCGTGCCGTTTCCCATGGACCAGACTGAATACCACGGGAACGAACAGCAGGGTTGCGATTGTTGCAAAGATCAGCCCGCCGACGACAGCCCGGCCCAGCGGGGCGTTCTGTTCGCCGCCCTCCCCGAGTCCGAGCGCCATCGGCGCCATGCCGATGATCATGGCCAGCGCCGTCATCAGAACCGGACGGAACCGGACAAAGCCGGCGTCCATCGCGGCCGCGATCGGGTCCCCGAGCTCCTCGAGGCGCTCGCGAGCGAAACTGATGACCAGCACACTGTTTGCGGTAGCAACGCCCATGCACATGATCGCGCCGGTCAGAGCGGGCACCGACAGCGTCGTATGCGTGGCGAACAGCATCCAGACGATGCCTGCAAGCGCGGCGGGCAGCGCGGTGATGATCACGAACGGATCCGACCACGACTGGAAGTTCACGACGATCAGGAGATAGATCAGCACGATGGCGCCCAGCAGGCCGAACAGCAGCCCCGAGAAGGCGCTGTTCATGGTCTTCACCTGCCCCAGCAGCGCCACCGAACTGCCCTTGGGCAGGTCTTTCGTCGTATCCGCGACCACCTTCTGGATGTCGGCGGCGACGGCGCCGAGATCGCGGTCCTGCGTGGTGGCATAGATCTGCACCATCGACTGGATGTTGTACTGCGACACCACAGCGTTCGACGTCGTCCGCGAGATGTTGGCGATGCCGCCGAGAATCGGCAGCGAGCTGATGCCGGCCGCCGTGATCGGCAGGGTTTGCAAGGCCCCCAGCGAGTCGATCTGATACTGCGGTGTCTGCATCACGATCGGATAGGACACCCCGTTGTCCGGGTTGAGCCAGTAGGTCGGTGCCACCTGTGAACTGCCGGCAAGGTTGACGACCAGGCTGTTGGTCACGTCGCGCTCGGTCAGCCCGATGTATTGGGCCCGCGTCCGGTCCACATCCACATTGAAGGTGGGATTGCTCTGGGACTGCTGGATA
>BFBZ01002346.1_pt1 | contig 10447 bp, 9 predicted proteins | sample 1888401 | NCBI WGS metagenome assembly BFBZ01 (sample SAMD00112614, study PRJDB3348) | symbiont metagenome | host: Chara braunii | reverse complement strand
GCTCATGCGCCTGCTGCACCCCCGTGAGGGGCGGACGTGGCTCATGGGCGTGCCGCTCGAAGAGGTGTCGCGGGAAACGATCAGTCAGTTGATCGGGTACGTCGGCCAGAACCCGTTCGTCTTCAGTGGCACGATCGAGGAGAACATCACCTACGGCTCGATCCGCTACTTGCCCGAAGACGTGGTCCGGGCGGCGAAAAGGGCGTGCATCCACGACGAGATCATGGCCATGCCGGACGGCTACAAGTCGGCGGTGGCCGAGCGCGGTGCGAACCTGTCCGGCGGCCAGCGCCAGCGGATCGCGCTGGCCCGCGTGTTCCTCCAGAACCCGCCCATCCTGGTACTCGATGAGGCCACGAGCGCGCTCGACACGATCAGCGAACGGCGGGTGCAGCAGGCGATCGGAACGGCCACGCGGGACCGAACCGTCATCATGGTCGCGCACCGCTTGAGCACGTTCGCGGACGCCGACCGGATCTTCGTGTTCGACGACGGCCAACTGGTCGAAACCGGTCCGTACCACGAACTGATCGGCCGCGCGGGATTGTTCGCCGAACTGGTCCGCGCGTCGCAATCGAGCAAGGTCGAGCCGCCGGCGCCGGTGGCGGCCAACGCGGGCTGAAGCCAACCCTGGGCCCGCGGCCATCTCAGCTACTCGTTGCTCCCCTCGTGTTGCTCCGCGTGCGCTCATCGAGCCTCACGACCCGCCACGCTTTTGCGGCCGAGACGGCCGCGACCCCAGGGAAGAAGCCGCCGCGCGGGCGAATCGGCGAAATCGGGCACATGAGAGATATGCTGCGGAATTGCGGTATCATGTGAATGCAGGCGCCTGCACCGCACAGAGGACGCGACCGTGTTCAGCTTGCCGCTCGCATCGAGGCCCCAGCCATTCAGTCCACAAACCAGTGAGAAGGGATCGCGGTTGCGCGGGGCGACCGTGACTCCCGGCGTCTGCCCGTACTGCGCCGTTGGTTGCGGGCAGCTCCTCTACACGAAGGGCGGAACCCTCATCGACATTGAGGGCGACCCGCGCAGCCCGATCAACGAGGGCACGCTCTGCCCCAAAGGCGCGAACGCGTTTCAACTCGCCGTGAATGCGAACCGCGTCACGCAGGTGATGTACCGTGCCCCGTACTCCGACCGGTGGGAGACGAAGTCCCTCGACTGGGCGATGGACCAGATCGCGAACCGCGTGAAGGCCGCACGCGAGAAGGATTACGCAGCCCGAACCCAGGACGGTCGGTTGCTCAACGCGGTGGACACCATCGGCACGCTCGGCGGCGCCACACTCGACATCGAAGAGAACTACCTGATCAAGAAGCTGTTCTCGGCCGGACTGGGCGTTGTTCCGATCGAAAACCAGGCGCGAATATGACACTCGGCCTCGGTGCCCGGTCTGGGCGCCTCATTCGGTCGCGGTGCGGCCACCAGTTATCAGCAGGATCTCGCGAACAGTGATTGCATTCTGATCATGGGCTCGAACATGGCGGAGGCCCACCCGGTCGGGTTCCGCTGGCCCATGAAGGCCAAAGCGAACGGCGCCCCGTTGATCCACGTTGATCCGCGGTTCTCTAGGACGTCGGCGCTGTGCGACATGTACGTCGGCATCAGGGCCGGGTCGGACATCGCGTTCCTCGGCGGGCTGGTGAACTACGTCCTGACCCACGACAAGTGGTTCGACGAGTACGTCCGCGCGTACACGAACGCCTCGGTGATCATTGAGGGCGGCTTCGAGGACACCGAAGACCTCGCGGGATTGTTCAGCGGTTACAAGCCCGAGAACGGGGGCAGCTACGACCCCAAGGCCGGTCAGTGGGCCTACGAACGTGCGAACGGGGCCGAGCAGAAGAAGACCGAACCGGGGCAAAACGGGACGCACAGCTACAGCCAGGAGGGCGGAGCCGATCCCAGTGGAAAGCCGACGCACGACCCGACGCTCCAGCACCCGCACTGCGTGATGCAGATCCTTCGCCGGCACTTCAGTCGCTACACACCGGAGGCGGCCGCGGAGGTGTGCGGCTGCCGGCCCGAGGACATTACTCGCGTGGCCGAACTGCTGTGCGCCAACTCGGGCCGCGAGCGCACGAGCGCCGTCGTGTACGCCGTCGGTTGGACGCAGCACACGACGGGCGTTCAGATCATCCGCACCGCGGGCATTCTGCAATTACTCCTGGGCAACATGGGCCGGCCGGGCGGCGGCATCATGGCGATGCGCGGTCACTCCAGCATCCAGGGTAGCACCGACGTTCCGACGCTCTACGACCTCCTCCCCGGCTACTTACCGCAACCGGTGGTGAGCGCCGAGCACGAAACGCTGGAGGGGTACATCGCAAAAGAGGGGATGCCGACCGGCTACTGGGCGAACTTCGACAAGTTCATCGTTTCGCTGCTCAAGGCGTATTACGGCGATGCGGCGCAGCCCGAGAACGACTATCGGTTCGGCTGGCTCCCGCGCGCGAACGGCGACCACTCGCACCTCGTCACCTTCAACCGCATGGCACGCGGCGAGATGACCGGGTTCTTCCTCCTGGGACAGAACCCGGCCGGGGGCGGGATGAACGCCGGCCTCCAACGAGCCGCTCTGCGCAACCTCGAATGGCTGGTCGTGGCCGACTGGTTCGAGACCGAGAGCGCGGTGTTCTGGAAGGACGATCCGAACGGACCTGTCCCGAAGGACGTGAAGACGGAAGTGTTCTTCATTCCGGCCGCGAGTCACGTCGAAAAGGAGGGGTCGCTCACCAACACGCAGCGGTTGCTCCAGTGGCACAACAAGGTGCTGGACCCGAAGAACGATTCCCGGTCCGATGCGTGGTTCATTTACCAGCTCGGCAAGCGGTTGAAGGCGCTCTACGCCGGCTCAACCGACCCGAAGGACGCCCCGCTGCTCGCCCTCACCTGGGATTACGATTACGATCACCCGCAGAAACTCCCGGACGGAACGGTGAGCCGTATTCCGGGTGAGCCTGATATTGAGAGGGTGCTTCAAGAGATCAACGGGTGCCGACTCGGCGAAATCGACCCTCGAACCGGCCGCCCGAAGTTACTCGCGGACTTCTCGGAACTGAAGGCCGACGGCTCGACGGCGTGCGGGTGCTGGATTTACAGCGGCGTGTTTCCGGAACCCGACCGTAACCGGGCCAACGAGCGACTTCACACTCCGGAGAGCCCGGTGCAGCCAACTTGGGGATTCGCGTGGCCGCTCAACCGCAGGATGCTCTACAACCGGGCTTCCGCCGACCCCGAAGGCCGGCCGTGGTCCGAGCGGAAGAAGTACATCTGGTGGGACGCCGAACAGAAGCGGTGGGTCGGGCCGGACGTTCCCGACTTTGAAGCGACCAAGGCGCCCGATTATCGGCCGCCCGAGGGCGCGAAGGGCATGGCCGCGATCGCGGGGAACCGGCCATTTATTATGAAAACAGACGGCTTAGGCTGGCTGTACGCGCCGAAGGGCGTGAAGGACGGGCCGCTTCCGACGCACTATGAGCCGCTCGAATCGCCAGTGGGGAACCTGCTGTACCCGCGCCAAAAGGTCACCCCGACCGTCCGCACGTTCGACGGGCCGCTCAACCGTCTGGCGTCTTCACCGAGTGCGGAGTTCCCGGTGGTGGCGTGTACGTTCCGCCTCACGGAGCACTACCTGAGCGGCCCGATGAGCCGGTTCAACTCGTGGTTGAGTGAACTTCAGCCGGCGATGTTCGTGGAGATGAGCCCTGCACTCGCCGCCGAGCGCGGCATTAACAACGGCGACTGGGTAACGGTCCGGTCCGCGCGCGGGGCGATCGAGTGCCGGGCGCTGGTGACGAAGCGGATCAAGCTGCTCCACGTGGACGGCCGCGTGGTTCACCAGGTCGGGCTGCCGTTCCACTGGGCCTTTGCCGGCGAGGTTGTGGGCGGGAACGCAAACGACCTGACCGCGATCGTCGCCGAGCCGAACGTCAGTATGCACGAGGGGAAAGTGTTCGCGTGCCAGGTGGAACCCGGTCGAAACGCCGGGAAGTCCCCCGCGCCGACGAAGCCGGCGGTTCCGTGGCCGACCTCTGATCCGGTCCCGGCAACTCCCCGGTCCGCTCAACCCGAAGGGGGCTTCTCGCATGGGGGGTAACAATCGGGGGAGCGGGACGAGTGCTCTTCTCGTGAACGAACTGAAAGTCGGTGCGACGCCGCAGAGCCCGGAAGCTCCTCGTGCGGTTGGGTTGTTCGCCGTGATTCTGCACCGCCTCACGTACCCGTTCCGGCGCGGCGCACGGCCCGCGCCGCACGCGGCCACCGGGTTCTACACGGACACCACCGTCTGCATCGGCTGCAAGGCGTGTGAGGTGGCGTGCAAGCAGTGGAACCAGCTCCCGTCCGATGGGTTCGAGTTTACCGGCAACAGCTACGACAACACCGGCGCCCTTACCGCCGAGTCGTGGCGGCACGTCAAGTTCGTCGAACAGTTCTCGCCTCACGAGGGGGAACCCCCCACGGGTTCTCCCTACAACCCCTTCCCGACGCCAGATTCGTTGACCACGCTAGCGAGCCCACAGCCGGAGTCTCCGGCGCGCTTTCCGCTTGATGTGCTGCCCACGCCGTCACCCGCGAAGCCAGATTTCGCACGATGGCTGATGATGTCGGACGTGTGCAAGCACTGCGTGACGGCCCCGTGCCAGCAGTCGTGTCCGACGGGTGCCATCCTCTACAACGAGTTCGCCAACGTGTACATCCAGGCGGACATCTGCAACGGGTGCGGCTATTGCGTGGCCGCGTGCCCGTTCGGTGTCATCACCCGCAGTCACTTCGACGGCCACACGCACAAATGTACCCTGTGCTACGACCGGCAGAAGGACGGACTGGTACCGGCGTGCGCGAAGGCGTGCCCGACGGCGTCGATTCAGTTCGGACCGGTGGCCGAACTGCGCGAGCGGGCACATAGACGTGTCGCTGATCTTCGAGCGAAAGGTGTAGACGCGAAACTGTACGGCGCTGAGGCGACCGAAACGTACTCGGAGCTGAACTCGTTCTACCTGCTCGTGGACGAGCCCGAAGTGTACGGGTTACCGCCGAAACCGGTGAACCCGTGGGTCCACATGCGCGGTGACTACCTTCGCTCTGTTGCGGTCGGAGTGGTCAGTCTGGGGGTACTGCTCCTGTCTCTTTTGCTGGCGGGGGGCTGAAAATGAACGCACCCACTGCCGCTGGCTATGCCGCGGAGGAGCCCACCCACCCGCCCCCGTGGCACGGGCTGGTCGTGTGGGATCTGTTCTTTAATGCGCTCACCACCGGGTTGTTCATGACGGTGGCTGTTGGCGAACTGGCGGCCCCGTCTGTGTTCGCGCCGGTCGCGGTCTGGGCCTACCCGCTCGCGCTCGTGCTGCTCCTGACCGATCTGACGTTCCTCGTCCTCGACCTGGGCGACCCGTTGCGGTTTCACCACATGCTCAGGGTGTTCAAGCCGAGTTCGCCGATGTCGCTGGGGACGTGGTGCCTCACCACGTACTCATTCCCGCTCGCGGTCGTAGTCGTGATCGGTCTGGCGGTTCTCATCGGCGTGCTACCGGGTGATTCGGTCGCGCTCGGATGGGTACACCGGGGCTTACTCGTGTTCGCGCTGCCGTTCGCGTTCGGGTCGATGGCATACAAAGGCGTGCTGTTCAGTACCAGTTCCCAGCCCGGCTGGCGCGACGCCCGCTGGCTGGGTGCGTATCACGTCGGGTCGGGCTTCGCACTCGGCAGCGCGTTGCTCCTGGCCCTGGCCGCCCTGACGGGCAGCGACTCAGCGACCTCTGCGCTGCGCCCGGCGGTTACGGTGCTCTTGATCGGTCAGATGGTTCCTCTCACGCTCCTCGTTCGGGAGTTGCGTCCGGCTTTCGCTGAGCGACGCACGCGGGAGCAGATGCTGGGTGCGGCGGCACTGGCGTTCGGGGTCGGAGGGCTCGTTCCGCTAGTTCTTCTGCCGTTCGGCGGAGCCGTTGCGACTGTGATCGTTACCGCGACGGCGCTCGTGGGCGGGTGGGTCGTTCGTCACTGGATTGTGATGCTCCCGCGGTTCTCGCTTTCCGGGGCGTCGACGCACTAATACCGCCGCTCATGGAGTTGTGGGGTGGGACGAGGCTTTGCACCGTCCCATCGGGTTCTCGACGCGCCGGTGGGCCGGCGCAAAGCCTCGTCCCACCCCACGAAATTACGAAACTCATCCGCGTGATATCGATTACGTGTGGAGCACGAAGACGCCCCGGTGAATCACCGGGGCGTCTTCCGTTGAGGCGGATGTTGAGCTTACTTATTGCACCGCTTCGGCCCCGGGTGGTGGAGGGTGCCGCGCTGGACCTCTCGGCATGCGCGACCTCTCCGGTCATGAAGCAGTTGCGCTCACTATTCCCCGAGACACGCGGGCGGTTACCCACCGGAACTGGTCCCTGTCCATCGTGCGTGCTGTTGTTGCCGCCCTCCGCGCGCAACGGGAACGCCGCCCGCCATCCGCCTTGACCACGACCCGGGTCAGCGGTTAACACTTGCGCGCCAAAAGGGCCGGGATCGGTCTCTTTTTGGCGTGCTCACACGCACTCGAATCGCTCAGCCCCGTGCCATTGCCCGACTCAAGTCGCGACCCACGACGGAGAAAGACAGATGAACCAGACACCGATCGATCGGCGCTCCGCGATTCGCACTCTGGCGATTGGCGGGGTGGCCGTCCTCGTTTCGCCCGGGCCGGCGGCGATGGCGGCCGAGGTCGAAATCTCGAAGGTGCCGGCCGCGGTCCGCGAAGCGGCCGATCGCCTCTTTAAAGGGGCGAAGTGGTCCGCCGCTCACAAGGGCAAGACGACTTTCGAGCTGGAAGGTAAGGACACCCGCGGGCACGCGGTGAGCGTCGAAGTCACCGTCGATGGGAAGGTGCGCGGTGCGGAACGACAGATCACGGTCAAGGACGTGCCGGCGAAGGTGATGAAGACCGTCACCGATCGGTTCCCCAAGTTCGCCGCCGATGCCGTGTACGAGGTCTTCTCCGGAACCGATATTCGCGATCTGAGTAAGGCCGAACTCGCATACGAATTTGAGGGCTCGGTCGGCAAGAAGGACGAATCGGTCGTCACCGTCAGTGCCGAGGGGAAGATCCTCGCGGTCGAACTGGAAATCGAGATGAAGGCCGTCCCCAAGGCGGTCGCGGACGCGCTCAAGAAAGCGGAACCGAAGTTCCGTCCGCATTCGGTCCACAAGATCGAGGAAGACGGGGTCAGCGGCTACCTGTTCGCGGGCGACTTCCGCAAGGAGAAGCGGGAGACCGTGGTGTTCGTATCCGCCGACGGCAAGGACGTCGAGGCGCACACCGACGACGAGTAGGCCGCACGTTCACAACCCGAACCCAGAGCGGAGAATTCCCATGACGATACGTTCACTCGTGACCCGCGCTGCGGCGGTGGCCGGCGCAGCACTCGCCCTGCAATCCGGCAACCAACAGGTCCGCGCCGGGCTGTTCTTTCACCGCGAGCACCACTACTGGCTGTGGCGGCACCGCCGTCGGATGCGGCGCCGGCACTGGCTCTTTTGGCGGCGCTAATTGATCGCTTTTGCGCGAGTCGGTCCCGTGTGAACCGATCGGGCATCAGTTCCACTCGGTGCCCATCGGTTCGCCCTGCAAGCCGTACTGCTTGAGAATTACGGCCGCCCGTGCAGCGTCAGACTTGCGCACCTGAAGGCGCTGCACCAGCCACCGAGTCAGCGATGGGTCATCGGAAACGGCGACAACTTTGTCGGGAATGTACACCGCGACAATTCCCGCTTCCGCGAGGAGTTTCTGCGCGGTGATCGCGTCCTTCGCCTCTCGGTAGTCGACTACCACGGCCCGCCCCTCCGCTGCACGCACCTGGGATACCGTAGCACACCCGGTCGGGAGGAAATGGGCACGGACGATCAAAATGAGAAGGTGTTTGGATCTGAGACGTAAGCTGTCTCAGATTATTAGTTTGTGAATATAAGCTGTGTTCTGAGTTGGCCGCGGGCCGGGGGTCTTCTGCTCCCGCAGGATTATTCCCCGAGCCGACACGTTATGGCACTTTGGGACCCGCTCCCGGGAGGGGCATCGGAGGTGCCATTACGGGGCCCGCACCGGGGCCTTTCGGCGCAGGGGCAGGACCCGGCCACCATTCCTCCAGCAACAGAGCGGACAGGTCCGCGGCGGCTTTCCACGCCTCGCCGAGCGACCGGTTGTACTCCAGCCGGGCTTCGGCCGCCGCACGCTGCGCCTGGATCACCCGCAGGTACTCGAACTGTCCGCCCTTGAACGCGCCGAGCGACAGTTTGTAGGTCTCCTCGGCGCGAGGGATCAACTCAGTGCGGTACACCTCGGCCCGCTCGCGGGCCGAGGCGTAGGTCTGGTACGCGAGGGCGACCCGTGCGGCCAGATCGTTCTCCACCTGTCCGACGGTCTGGATCGCCACGCCGAGTTCGGCCCGCGCCGCGTGGATGTTGCCCTGGTTCCGGTTCCACACCGGGAGGGTCATCGAGACCCCGGCGGCACCGTCGTAGGACCGGTTTTCGAACTGCCGGATGTACGCCCCGTACACCGATACGTTCGGGATCGGTTCGGCCTCGGCCCGGCGCAGGGCCGCTTGCGCCTTCTCCACGCCCACTCGTGCCGAGCGGGCGAGCGGGTGATACGTGACGACCGCCTGACGCACGGCCTCCGCGTCGTATTCCGGCAGCCCGTCGAACGAACCGACGAGCGTGGACGGGATGGCGGCGCTGTTCCCCGAAGCGGCGGCGAGGCGCCGGTACGCGCCGGGCAGCTCGCGCCGCACCGCCTGAAGTTCGGCGCGGAACCGCTCCCGTTCGACTTCCAACTGGATGAAGTCCAGCCGGGCGATCTGCTGCTTGTCGAGCAACGTTTTGCCGTTGGTGACCGCGGCTTCGGCGAATTTCAGCAGCTCCGCGAGGATCTCGGCGCGGCGCTGGAGGGCGAGCGCCTCGTAAAACACGGCCCGCACTGATCCGACGACCACGTACCGCTCGTTGATCAGCTCGAGTGTCGCCTGATCGACCTCGCGCGCCGCGACGGCCTGGGCGAGCGAGAGCTTCCGTCCCGTCACAATGGTCTGCGTGACCTTCGGAGCGGTGAAGATACCGCTCCCGGCGACGCTGGTGCGGTCACCGATTTCGTCCCAGACGATGCCGACTTCGGGGTTGGGGTAAAGGCCGGCCTGCTGCCGCCGCCCGCGGGCCGCGTCGATGGCGGCCGCGGCGCGGGCGACGCGCGGGTTCCGATCGGACGCGATCCGGACAAAGTCGTCGAGTGATTCGGGCACCGGTTGGGCCGGTGGGGGCGCCTTGGGCTGTTCGGGAACTGCCGCCTGAGCGTCGACGGGCACGCGAAGGCCCGCCTGGCGGATGTCGCTCGTTTCGTTCACCCGTGGCCGGGACGCGCTGGTAAGAGAGGGGGGCGGGGAAGGGCGGTAGTCGGTGCTTCCACCGAGTGGTGCGCACCCGACAGCGCCCGCGCCACAGGCGATCACCGCACTGAGGTGCCGGGCCATCTTTCCCGCAAGGAAACGCATCAAATAGCCATCCGTAACTTGAGCGAATCCGACAACTCCTTGTAGGTATCGGTCGTGCCGCACTGCGCCGTGAGTAAACTTCTACCAGAGCCACATCGGGGCGCTACGCCTCAAAGCCCGAGGAGGGGACACAATGAACAGCCCGTACGAGGAGCCGGGACCGACGCGCACCGAAGTGGATGCGTGGAGGGGTCCGGCGGTGCTCGAATTCGGCGCCGACTGGTGCGGTCACTGCCAGGGGGCGCAACCTCTCATTGCGTCTGTACTTGGTGAGTTTCCGGGTGTACGACACGTGAAAGTCGCAGACGGAAAAGGAAAGCCGCTCGGTCGCTCGTTTGCAGTCAAACTGTGGCCGACACTCGTGTTTTTGAAGGACGGTCAGGAAGTGGCACGGGCCGTTCGCCCGACCGATGCAGAGGAGGTTCGGCGCGGGATGGCGACCACGAGAGCTTAACGCCGCCTGTAGAACGTGGCTGTTGGGGTCACCTTCACCGCGCGCCATGTGGGAGACTCCGCGAACCAGTCGTCGATGGGCGTGGCCGTTCGGGTGAGCGCAAAATCATAAGGGCCGTACCGGGCTTCCCATTTGAGAAGCACCGGCCCGGGTTCGGGGCTCCGTTCCGTTTCGGAGAACTCCTTGAGCCACGGGCCGCCGAACACTTCGCACCGGTCGTCCACAAACACCTTGTAGCCCGGCGCGTGGTAGATCACGAACCCGCCGTCGATGTAGCCCGAGTTGAACAGCTTGTTCGGTTCGCCCGGTTTCGGTTCGTTCGCCTTCAGCTCGTCGAGAACCTCGACCGGCCAGTGTTCCGGATCGTGGGTGGCCCACCCGCGACCGACCAGCGGCAGTGACACGCGCTCCACTTGAAGCCCGACCGCGAGCAGGACGACCGCGACCGGCAGCCACACATTCGCCC
>BFBZ01002345.1_pt1 | contig 10447 bp, 10 predicted proteins | sample 1888401 | NCBI WGS metagenome assembly BFBZ01 (sample SAMD00112614, study PRJDB3348) | symbiont metagenome | host: Chara braunii | reverse complement strand
TCATCGTCTTCGACGACGCCGATCTCGGCGCGGTGGTCAATGGCCTGCGCGCCTTCGGCTACTACAATGCCGGCCAGGACTGCACCGCCGCCTGCCGCATCTACGCCGGCAAGAAGATCTACGACAAGCTCGTCGCCGAGCTGTCCTCCGCCGTCTCGACCATCAAGTACAATCGCCCCGACGATACCGAAAACGAGATCGGGCCGTTGATCTCTCGCCGCCAGCGCGACCGCGTATCGAGCTTCGTCGAGCGCGCCTCGGAACTGAAGCACATCGAGATCACCACCGGCGGCAAGCCGGGCGAGGGCACCGGCTTCTACTACCAGCCGACCGTCATTGCCGGTGCGCTGCAGGAGGACGAGATCGTGCGCCGCGAAGTGTTCGGCCCGGTTGTCTCGGTCACCCGCTTTTCAGACGTCGACGAGGCGGTGAACTGGGCCAATGACAGCGACTATGGCCTGGCGTCATCCGTGTGGACCAAGGATGTCTCCCGCGCCATGGCGACGGCGGCCCGCCTGCAATATGGCTGCACCTGGATCAACACCCACTTCATGCTGACCAACGAGATGCCGCATGGCGGGCTGAAACAGTCCGGCTACGGCAAGGACATGTCGCTTTACGCATTGGAAGACTACACGGCCGTGCGGCATGTCATGGTGGCCCACGGCTAGCGCCCCACCTTCTCCCCGTTTACGGGGAGAAGGTGGCCCGAAGGGTCGGATGAGGGGCAGCACAATCTTGCCCCCTCGTCTGTCTGTCGGCGTCTTCTCCCGTGCATGGGGAGAAGAGAGCCGGCCATTACTCGACGATCCGGAAGATCTGCCACAGGCTGGTGCCCGACACGACATAAGGCTCCATCTCCTTGCCCCATTTGGCGTGCGCGTCGATCTTGCCGATCTTGGCGAAGAACGCCTCCAACTGGGCGAGGCTTTCAACCTGGTGATGTGACTCGACCGTCGCCTCCCGCGCGCCGATCGAACCGGTCATGATCTGGAATTGCAGGTCGGCGATGCCGACCTGCGAGCCGATCTCACGTTCCCATTTTTTCAACAGTTCGAGCACGGTTTGCTTGTGGCCGAACTTGGCGTCGATCTGCCATCTGGCGCTGAACATGGCTGCCTCCTCACTCGTCCCAGGCCTGCACGACGGTCTGCCGCGCGATCCGACCGCCCTTCAATTCCAGCATTGCCGCGGCAAACACCTTGGTGCCGTCCGGATAGGCGCAGGCCTGGGTGAAGGCGAGATTGTTGCCGTCGGCGATGGTGGTGTCGACCTTGTGGGTCATCGCCCGGCTGCAGATGTCGTCCCAGAACGTGGTGATCGCCGCACGTCCGTGGATTTCGCGCGGCTTGCTCGGTGGGTTGTTGCGGTCGATCACCCGCACCAGCGCGTCGTCGGTATAGAAGCTCGACAGTAGTTTCCCATCGCGGCCTTCGATCGCCTTCTTGATCGCCGCGCCGTCCACGGTTTGTGTCTTGGTCAGCATTTTATCCTCCTTGGGCCCGTCTTCACGATCGGGCGGTTAGTGAGCGGAAGCGCTACCCGGCGCTCATCGCCGGGCAGTGATTTTCACTGCGACTTCGCCTTGACGGCAGCAAATACCTGGTCGGTCTGTTGCTTGAAGGTGGCGAGGTCGACCTGGCTGCCGTTGAGCATCGTCGACCAGTGGCGCACGATCGCCGCCATCGTCACCGCCTCCTTGATCTCCTCATCGGTCGCGCCATTGAGCTTGGCCGCCTGCGTATGGAAATAGATGCAGTACTGGCACGGAATCTGCGATGCGACGGCGAGGCCCATCAGCTCCTTGGTCTTGCCGTCGAGCGCGGTCTTGGGATTGAGCTGCACTGACTTGATCTCCGCCCAGGCGCCGGCGACCGCGACATCGGGCAAGGTCTTGAACATGTCCGGCACCGAGCCGAGCGTCGCCTGGATATCCTTGTAAGCGGCCGTTGCCGAAGCATCCTCGGCCTTTGCCGGGCCTATAGCGAACAGCGCCGCAACACCTGCCGCTATCACCAGCGATTTGAGTGTCTGGTTTGATTCCAGCATTTCATTCTCCATTCGCAGCGCCTTTCCCGGCGACATCCGCCTCGGCCTGCATGGGAAGAATTGATAACCCTCAAGGCCCTGCCGCCGCTTCGCCCGAAAGCGCCATGGCTCTCATGGCCCGTCTGGGCCAGTGTGCCGCGCCGAAAATGCCGCCGCCGCCGCCCGCGACGGCAGGTCCAGCTTGAGCAGGATGTTGGCGACATGGCGCTTGACCGTATGCTCGCTCAGCCTCAGTTCGGCGGCAATCGCGGCATTGCTCTTGCCGTCGGCGATCAGGCTCACCACCTCGCTCTCGCGCGCTGTCAGCGCGGTGGGTTCAGCCGTTCGGGCCTTGACGCGGCAGGCCGGCTCCAGATGCTGCTCGGACACCGCCTGGACCAGCGCCAGCGGCTCGTCGAGATCGTCGAGCGGCATACGCCCGGCATCGGTAAAATGAAGGCCTGAGCCCGTTGCAAGCTCGGCAACCAGCCGCGACGCGAGGATGTCGCCGCGGCCGGCGTGAGAGGCGAGCTGCATCGTCACTCGCGTCGTCAGCCCCACCGGCGGCCCGCGCAGTTCAATCTCACCGACATGCGCACCTTGCGCGCTCGCCACGCCAATGCTCTGCGCCGCTTCACGCAACGCTCCCGCACAGCGTATGGCGCGCGCCGGTCCGTCGAAACGCGAAATCATCATCTCGCCTTGCGTCCCCACGGAGCGGCCGCCATGGCGGCCGACCAGCTGCCGCCAAGTCTCCTGGAAACGCTGGCTGCGCTCGCTCCACATCCGGTCGCCGAGCCGCGCGGTATCGTAGATGCGTGTCACCAGAAGGGCTGCCAGGACACGGTCCGCCTCGGCCACGGCACGATCGCCCGTCAGGAACTCCTCGATCAGATCGGCCACGCGGTCCACGTCGCCGGTCCAGATCGGGTGGTCGCGACCGGGAATCTCGATCAGCCGGGCATTCGGGATTTTCCTGGCAAGGAAACGGCTGGCGTCGGGATCAACCCGCGCATCGTTGCGACGATGGATCAGCAAGGTTGGCGCGCTGATCGCCGCCAGCACGCCACGCACGTCGATCTCCGCGTTCATCCGCGCCAGCGCCACCGCTGCCGTCGGGCTTGCCGAGAGCCGCTCGAAGCGCGCCCACCATGTCGAGAAACTGGCGTCATCGACCCGACCCGGCGCGAAATGCGACAAGGTGGCGCCAGTACCCCAGGCCGTCTCCGCCGTCTCGATGAAGGCGGCGAGGCGTTGCGGCGACATGACCCATTTGTGGAAATGCGCATGGCCGCCGTAGAGCGCCAGCGCCCGCGTCCGCTCCGGATAGGTGGCGGCGAACAGCATCGCCATCGGCGCGCCTTCGGAAGCGCCAAGCAGGGCTGCACGGCCGCTGCCGGCGGCGTCCATCACGGCCCGCACATCGTCCATGCGCGTTTCGAGACTGGGCAGGTGATGGACATCGACACGGTCGGAAAGACCCGTGCCGCGCTTGTCGAACAGGATCAGCCGCGAAAACGCCGAAAGCCGTTTCAAGAGCCGGCTGTAGCCTTCATCTTCCCAATGCAGATCGAGATTGGAAATGAAGCCCGGAACGAAGACGAGATCGAACGACCCCTGGCCGACCACCTGATAGGCAATCCGCACCTCGCCACTTAGCGCATATCGGGTCTCGATCGGCCTCACGAGTTGTTCCGCCCGGCCTGACGATTTCTGATCGTCAAGCATAACAGAGACGCGCCGTTTGCGGCAGGTTAAACTTTAGCGGAGAGAAATATAAGCTCGCGCGACCCCGCGCCTAGCTTTGGGAGGCCGCAATATCGGCTGGAGAGGCCTCGACACCCAGCTTCCGATCGGCCTCAGCCGGTGTGATTGGCCGCTTGATCCTGGCGGAGGCTGCCACGACGAGTTCGTCGAAGCCTTCGCCGCCGCTGTCCAGCATCTCGAAGAACTGCCGCCGCATCCTCGGTTCCCAGAACTTGTTGATGTGCTCGGCGACGCCCGCAACGCCCTCTTCGCGCGGCCTGGAGTGGAAAAAGGCCGCGATCTGGTTGGCCATGCGCACCAGTTTCTCGCCGGTGCTCATGATGTGGTCTTCGTCATGCGACATGCTTGGCAACTCCCAGGACCACCCGGTCGGGGTGGGTGAAAACATCGAAATCGTCACCGCGCACCAGTGCCACCAGCGTCATGCCGGCCTCCTCGGCGGTGCGGATGGCAAGTGCTGTCGGCGCCGAGACGGCAATGATGAAGGCCGAACCGATCGCCGCCGTCTTCTGCACCATCTCAACCGAAACGCGGGACGTGACGACGACTGCACCTGATGCGCCGTCGATGCCGGCCCTGGCAAGTGCGCCGGCCAGCTTGTCGAGCGCGTTGTGACGGCCGACATCCTCGCGCGCCATCACGATGCCCTTGCCAGGCACGTAGAAACCGGCGGCGTGCACGGCTCCGGTCTCCGTATGCAGCGGCTGGACCTTTGACAGCAGCTTCACCGAGCGGACGATGTCATCAGCCTCAAGCGTAAGTCTTGGCGCACCAACCTTGTCGACCGAGCGCATCGCTTCCTCAATGGATTCGATGCCGCACAGGCCGCAACCGACAGGGCCGGCCAACCGGCGCCGCCGCGCCTCGAAGCGCGTGTTGGCGATGTCCTTCAGCCGGATCTGGATATCGATGCCGGCGCCATGGTCCTCGACTTCGATCGCCTCGATCTCCTCCGGCAAGGCGATGATGCCTTCGGTCAGCGAGAAGCCGAGCGCGAAATCCTCGAAATCGGCTGGGCTTGCCATCATCACCGCATGGGTGGTGCCGGCGAAGGAAAATGCCACAGGCGTTTCTTCAGGAACCATGCGGTTAGCGACGGCAGTGCCGCTGGCGCGATGCGCCAGCCGCGAGATCTGCGTCGTCGCTTTGCGGTCCGCGTTCAAGACTACTCCGCGGCTTGCAGCGGAGCGATGCGTCGGCTCTGCTCGGCCTGCTCGTTGTAGTCGCGCTGCCATTCGGTCGGGCCATTCGAAGCGCCGACCTGCACCGCCGTCACCTTGTACTCCGGGCAGTTGGTCGCCCAATCGGAGAAGTCCGTGGTGATGACGTTGGCTTGCGTGTCCGGATGATGGAAGGTTGTGTAGACCACGCCCGGCGAAACCCGGTCGGTGATCTCAGCACGCAGCGTCGTCTCGCCAGAGCGGCTGGTCAGCCGTACCCAGTCGCCGTCACGCAGCCCACGGTTCTCGGCATCGTGCGGGTGGATCTCCAGCCGGTCCTCACTGTGCCACACGACATTGTCGGTACGCCGCGTCTGCGCGCCAACATTGTATTGGCTGAGGATGCGGCCGGTGGTGAGCAGCAGCGGGAAGCGCGGCCCTGTCTTTTCGTCCGTCGCCACATATTCGGTGCGGATGAACTTGCCCTTGCCGCGCACGAAGCCGTCGACATGCACGATCGGTGTGCCCAGGGGCGCCTTGTCGTTGCAGGGCCACTGCACCGAGCCCATCTTTTCCAGATAGTCGTAGGAAACCTTGGCGAAGCTCGGCGTGGTCTTGGCGATCTCGTCCATGATTTCCGACGGATGCTGATAGTTCCAGTTCAGCCCCATCGTCTGCGCGAGCTTCTGCGTCACTTCCCAGTCGGCCAGGCCGTTCTTCGGCGCCATCACCTTGCGAACGCGGTTGATACGACGCTCGGCATTGGTGAAGGTGCCGTCCTTTTCGAGGAAGGTCGAGCCCGGCAGGAAGACATGCGCGTAATTGGCTGTCTCGTTGAGGAACAGGTCGTGCACGACAACGCATTCCATGGCGGCGAGGCCAGCGGCGACATGCTTGGTGTCGGGATCCGACTGCAGGATGTCCTCGCCCTGCACATAGAGGCCCTTGAAGGTGCCGTCGACGGCGGCATCCAGCATGTTGGGGATGCGAAGGCCCGGCTCGTCGTCGATCTTGACGCCCCACAGGCTTTCATAGATGTCGCGCACCGCGTCGCCCGAGACGTGGCGATAGCCCGGCAGTTCATGCGGGAACGAACCCATGTCGCAGGAGCCCTGCACATTGTTCTGGCCACGCAGCGGGTTCACGCCGACTCCCGGCCGGCCGATATTGCCGGTCGCCATGGCGAGGTTGGCGATGGCGATGACAGTGGTCGAGCCCTGACTGTGCTCGGTCACGCCGAGGCCGTAATAGATCGAACCGTTGCCGCCGCGCGCATAGAGACGCGCCGCGCCGCGGATCAATTCCGGGTCGACATTGGCGAGCTTGCCGACGACCTCGGGGCTGTTTTCCGGCAGCGCCACGAACGAGGCCCAGTCCTGGAATTCATCCCAGTCGCAGCGCTCGCGGATGAAGGCCTCATCGAACAGCCCTTCGGTGACGATCACATGCGCCAGCGAAGTAACCACGGCGACATTGGTGCCCGGCTTCAGCGGCAGGTGATAGTCCGCCAGGATATGCGCCGACTTGACCATCTCGGTGCGGCGCGGATCGAGCACGATCAGCTTGGCGCCCTTGCGCAGGCGCTTTTTCAGCCGTGAGGCGAACACCGGATGCGCCGACGCCGGATTGGCGCCGATCACCATCACCACATCGGTGTGTTCGACCGAATCGAAGTCCTGCGTGCCGGCAGAGGTGCCGAAGGTCTGGCCGAGGCCATATCCGGTCGGCGAATGGCAGACACGGGCGCAGGTGTCGACATTGTTGTTGCGGAAACCCTGGCGGATCAGCTTCTGCACCAGATAGGTTTCCTCGTTCGTGCAGCGCGACGAGGTGATGCCGCCGATCGAGGTGCGGCCATACTGGTACTGGATGCGACGGAATTCGTTGGCGGTATGGGTCAGCGCCTCTTCCCACGACACTTCGCGCCAGGGATCGGTGATCTTCTCGCGGATCATCGGGTTGAGGATGCGGTCCTTGTGGGTCGAATAGCCGTAGGCGAAGCGGCCCTTGACGCAGCTGTGGCCGCGATTGGCCTTGCCATCCTTGTAAGGCACCATGCGCACCAATTCGTCACCGCGCATCTCGGCCTTGAATTGGCAACCGACGCCGCAATAAGCGCAGGTGGTGACCATCGAATGCTCGGGCTGGCCGATCTGGATCACCGACTTCTCCGACAGTGTCGCCGTCGGGCAGGCCTGCACGCAGGCGCCGCAGGAGACACATTCGGAATCGATGAACAGCTGATGCATGCCTGGCGACACGCGGCTGCCGAATCCGCGGCCCTCTATGGTCAGTGCGAAGGTGCCCTGTACCTCTTCGCAGGCGCGCACGCAGCGCGAGCAGACGATGCACTTCGACGGATCATAGGTGAAGTACGGGTTGGACTCGTCCTTCGCCATCCATTTGAAGTTTTCCGCGCCGTCATTCTTCTTGAAGACGTGGTTGTCGCCCTCATAGCCATAGCGCACATCGCGCAGGCCGACGACGCCGGCCTGCGTCTGCAACTCGCAGTCGCCATTGGCAGCACAAGTCAGGCAGTCGAGCGGATGGTCGGAAATGTAGAGCTCCATCACGCCACGGCGGATGTCCTTGAGCTTACCGGTCTGGGTGTGCACCACCATGCCCGGCGCCACCGGCGTCGTGCAGGACGAAGGCGTGCCGTTGCGGCCGTCGATCTCGACCAGGCAGAGCCGGCAGGAGCCGAAAGCGTCGACCATGTCGGTGGCGCACAGCTTCGGAATGGCGATGCCCGCCTCCATCGAGGCGCGCATGATCGAAGTGCCCTCGGGCACGGTGACGGTGAAGCCGTCGACCGTCAGCGTCACCTGCTTCTGCGAGGTCGAGGCCGGCGTGCCGAAGTCGATTTCCTGAATGAGACCCATGGCGTGGTTCCTATTCTGCTGCTTCGGCGACCGGCGCCGGCTTGAAATCTTCGCGGAAATGGTTGAGCGCGCTCATCACCGGGTAGGGCGTGAAGCCACCCAGTGCGCAGAGCGAGCCGAACTTCATCGTGTTGCAGAGGTCGGTGACCAGAGCGATGTTCTTCTCCGGCTCCACACCACTGGCGATCTTGTCGATGGTCTCGACGCCGCGCGTCGAGCCGATGCGGCAGGGCGTGCACTTGCCGCAGCTCTCGATGGCGCAGAATTCCATGGCGAAGCGCGCCTGTTTCAGCATGTCGGCGGTGTCGTCGAACACGGTAATGCCGGCATGGCCGATCAGTCCGTCCTTGGCCGCGAAGGCCTCGTAGTCGAACGGCGTGTTGAACAGCGCGCGCGGGAAATAGGCGCCCAAGGGGCCGCCGACCTGCACCGCCTTGACGGGCCGGCCAGTCGCCGTGCCGCCACCGATGTCGTCGACGATCTCACCCAGCGTCATGCCGAAGGCAGCCTCGAACAGGCCGCCAAACTTGACGTTGCCGGCGATCTGGATCGGGATCGTGCCGCGCGAGCGGCCCATGCCGAAATCCTTGTAGAAGGCGGCACCCTTGTCCATGATGATGGGCACCGAGGCTAGGCTGATGACGTTGTTGATCACCGTCGGCTTGCCGAACAGGCCCTGGATCGCAGGCAGCGGAGGCTTGGCGCGAACCACGCCGCGCTTGCCTTCCAGGCTGTTGAGCAGCGAGGTTTCCTCGCCGCAGACATAGGCGCCGGCGCCGACGCGGATCTCCATGTCGAAGGCATTGGGCGAACCCAGCACGTTGAGCCCGAGCACACCGGCCTTGCGGGCGACCTCGACAGCCTTGTTCATGACGGCCACCGCATGCGGATATTCCGAGCGGATATAGACGAAACCCTTCGTTGCGCCTGTCGCGACACCGGCGATCGCCATGCCCTCGATCAGCACGAAGGGGTCGCCTTCCATGATCATGCGGTCGGCGAACGTGGCGCTGTCGCCCTCGTCGGCGTTGCAGACGATATACTTCTTGTCGGCGGTCGCATCGAGCACGGTCTTCCACTTGATGCCGGTCGGGAAGCCGGCGCCGCCGCGGCCGCGCAAGCCGGATGCAGTGACTTGGTTGACGACCTCGATCGGTGCCATGGCCACCGCGTTCTGCAGGCCCTTGAGGCCGCCCAGCGATTTGTAGGCGTCGAGCGACAGCGGGTCATTGATACCGCAGCGGGCAAAGGTCAGTCGCGTCTGCTTGGCCAGGAACGGAATCTTGTCTGGCGAACCCAGCCAGCGCTTGTGATAGCCGCCGGTGAGGAAACCGCTGTCGAACAGACTTTTCACATCGGACGGCTTGACCGGCCCATAGGCAACGCGACCGTTTTCCGTCGCCACTTCGACCATAGGCTCGAGGAAATAGGCGCCGCGCGAGCCGTTGCGCACGATCTTGGCTTCGATGCCACGCTCGGCAAGCTCACTTGCGATCGCCTTGGCGACTTTTTCCGCGCCCAGCGCCAGCGCGCCGGAATCGCCGGGAATATAGATGCGGGGGGTCATGAGCGCACCTCGGCAACAATCTCGTCGAGTTTCTCGTCGTCGAGCCGGCCGATCACTTCGCCATCCAGCATTGCAGACGGCGCGCAGGCGCACAGGCCGAGGCAATAGACGGGCTCAAGCGTTACCGAGCCGTCGCGGGTCGTCTCGTGAAAGCCGATGCCAAGCAACTGCTTGAGCTTGGCGGCAACCGCGTCCGAACCCATCGACTGGCAGGCCTCTGCCTGGCAGACTTTCAGCACATGCCGGCCGGCCGGATGGCTGCGGTAATCATGGTAGAAGGTGACGACGCCGTGGACTTCCGCGTTGGAAATATTCAGCGCCTCGGCGATGATGGGCAAGGAGTCCTGTGGCACATGGCCGAACTCGTCCTGGATGCCGTGGAGGATCGGCAGCAGCGGGCCTTCCAGCCCCTTCATCTCGTGGATGATCGCCGCCGTGCGCGTTGCGATCTCGGTACTTGCAGGCTGCATCGTCATGCAGCGCCCTCCCTGGTCGATAGCGTTTTGTCGCTAAGTGTCTACAAAAACAGAGGAAACCCACGAAATCAATAAAGCTGTTTCGTTGTTCGATAGAAATTTTCTATCGAACCTCTTCAGCCAGCAATATATAGCTCAACGGCGGGCGTGGAAATCGTCCGCCAGCGCCATCGCCTCGTCCAGCAGCGCCGAGACCAAAGGCGTGTGCGGTTCGCGCGGCGCAGCCACCAGCCCGACCGTATGGCTGGCGTCCGGTTCGACAATCGGAATGGCCCGGATCGGCTCCGAAAAGCCGAATGTTTCCGCGAGGTTGAGCGGCATGATCGACGACCATTTGCCGGTCCGGATATGCGAAAACAGCACGATCATCGAATTGGATTCGAGCGTCGGCCGCATCTGTACCTGTCTCTTATACACATCTAGATGTGTATAAGAGACAGGTCGGGAAGCCGGCGCCGCCGCGGCCGCGCAGGCCGGATTCGGTGACCTGCTTGACGATGTCGGCCGGCGCCATGGCGACCGCGTTCTGCAGCCCCTTGAGCCCGCCCAGCGACTTGTAGGCATCGA
>BFBZ01000025.1_pt71 | contig 10451 bp, 6 predicted proteins | sample 1888401 | NCBI WGS metagenome assembly BFBZ01 (sample SAMD00112614, study PRJDB3348) | symbiont metagenome | host: Chara braunii | reverse complement strand
GGAGAGCACGTGTACGCCACCCGGCGTTTCATGGCCGTCGTCGCGAAGTCGCCGGCAGCGCTCGTGCGCATGGCGGATCTGTGCGACCAACCGCTGCTCGACGGCATCGTCCAGGCTGTCGTACCCGCCGCAGCGGCGACGTTCACGGCGTTCGCCCGAGTCGTGATCGCTGAAAGCGCGCGTCACGGCATCGCCCGCCGCGAAATCGTTCCGGCGCTGCTGGCGGAAATTGCCCTCCTTTCAGCCGATACGGCGCCGAGCGCCGGCCTGCTTCTGCGTCTGCTGCAACGGGTGTTTGGGGCGGCCCTGCCGCCCTGGCTGGCTCCAATGCTTCACCGGGATCTGCTGCCGCTCCTGCCCGATGGGGTGGCAACGGCATTCGCCATCATGCTGCAGGACTGCGGGCAGCAGAACGAGGCCGCAGATACGCCCGCGGTCGAGCCGAACGCAGCACCTTTGCCGCAACAACCGCATGTTCGCGAGACTGAACGCGCGCGCCGGGAGTCCGCACAAGGCGCGCAGCGGAACGCGCCGCCTGCTGCACGCCATGATGCGACACCCATCGCGGCGCCTCCGGGCCAGCACGGCGAGTGGTTGTTTCGTGCGCTGGCCGATACGGATCTCAGCCGTGCCGCGGCCCGTGACGAAGTCCCGGAATTGCTGCACGACCTGATGAGCGAGTTGCTCGAGACCGCCAACCGCGATCTGGCCCTCCGGCTGGTGGCCTTTCTGTCCCGGGCCCGCAACAGCCCACATTTGATCCGGTTGCTGCCCGAACGCCAGCTGGCGCGCCTGATGACGATCGCCGCGCCGCATGCCGGGCCAAGCCTGCTCGAAGCCGGCGAGGTGCTGGCCGCCGCCGTTGGTGCGACCGGCCACAGCATGGAACGTTCCGTCCTGTGGCAAGCCCTGTTCGCAACCGCGACCGCCCCGGCCGGTGAACAGACCATTGTCCATCTGTCGGAGCGCTTGCTGTCGATGGCCGGCCGGATCTCCACCGAATCCGATTCGGCAAACCGGGATCTCGCGGCGGCGACGCTGCTGCAGACAGCGGCGCAGCACGCCCGTGACGCCGGGCTTGCCGCCCTGGTCACGGTCATCAAGCAACAGCGCGGCGCCCTCATCGCCGCCTACGTCCACGCCCGACACGCCCGGGGTGAGCCGAAATCAACGCGGACGCGGCCGCCACGTCGCGAGATTCGTACCCGCACTGCATTCCGCATCGGCAACGACGACGAGGCGTTGCGCGAACCGATCTTTATCGACAACGCGGGGCTGGTGCTCGCCAACCCATTCCTGCCGCATCTGTTCGACATCCTGGGGTTTCTCACCCGCGATGCCGCGGGAAAACCGCATATGCGCGACGCGGCCGCCGCATCACGCGCCGTGCATCTGCTGCAATATCTGGTGGACGGCCGCACCGATGCGCCCGAGCCGCGCCTGGCCCTCAACAAGGTGCTATGCGGCCTGCCGATCGCAACGCCGGTGGAGCGCAACATCGAGGCAACGGACATCGAGCGCGACACCTGCGACATGCTGCTGCGCTCGATCATCGGCAATTGGCCGATCATGAGCAACACCTCGATCGACGGCCTGCGCGAAACCTTCCTGCAGCGCGACGGAAGGCTGGTCTACGGCGACACCGGCTGGCGACTCCAAGTGCAGCGCAAGACCCTCGACATCCTGGTGGACCAGGTGCCATGGAGCATCGCTGTGGTGTTTCACCCCTGGATGCCGAACGCCCTGCACGTGACATGGTGATGCGATGACACGCAGCTCGCCGAACGCGCACTTCATCCACGCCGAGGCTGCATGGTTCGAGCACGCGCTCGCGCGCCGGATGGCGGCGCATGCGGAAGGCGTGGATTGCGACGAGGCGATGCTGCTGCATCATGCGCCCGCACTGCCGCATCCCGGCGTCGCCTATGGCGACCTGGTGCGCGAGGCCGAACTCGACCATGCCGAACGGCTTGTGCTGATGCTGGCCCTGCTGCCGCACATTCGGCCGGAAGCGCTCGACCCGCTGCTGATTCGCAGCGAAGCGCTGCAGCGTCGTTTCACGGAATTCGGTGGCCGCGGCGATCATGCGAGCTTCCTGCCGACACAGCAGACCGCACTGTTCGTGCTGGCCGGCAACGATCTCGCGACGCGGCTGCATTACCTGAAATTGTTCGCCCCCGGGCGGCCTCTGCAGGCACGCCACATCCTGCTGCCGCCGCAATCCACGGACGAGCCATCGCTCTCCGCAACGTTGCGGCTCAATCCCGACTGTCTGGAACGCCTGCTGACCGGCGGCCCGCGCGCGCCGGTGTTCAGCACCGAATTTCCCGCCCAACGCCTGGCCACGCCGTACGAATGGCGGGATCTGGTGCTCGACGATGCGGCACGCATGGAGGTCGATGACATTCTCGCCTGGCAGCGGCACGCGCACGCGCTGATGCAGGGCTGGCAACTGGAAAAGAGACTGAAGCCGGGCTACCGCGCCCTGTTCTACGGGCCGCCCGGCACCGGCAAGACGCTCACCGCCAGCCTGCTCGGCAAGGCGACCGGCGATCCGGTCTATCGCATCGATCTCTCCAAGGTGGTGTCGAAATGGATCGGCGAGACCGAGAAGAATCTCGCCGCGCTGTTCGACCGGGCCGAGCACGGCGGCATGATCCTGTTCTTCGACGAGGCCGACAGCCTGTTCGGCAAACGCACCGAGACCCGCACCGCCAACGATCGCGCCGCCAATCAGCAGATTGCTTATCTGTTGCAGCGGATCGAGGATTTTCCCGGACTCGTGATCCTGGCCTCGAACCTGCGCAGCAATCTCGACGAGGCGTTTTCACGGCGGTTCGAATCCATCGTTCCGTTCGCGATCCCGAACGCAGAGCAGCGCTTGCGGCTGTGGGAAGACAACTTCCGCGACAAGCCCTACCCACTCGCGGCCGACGTCGATCTCGGCAAGCTCGCGCGCGACTACGAGGTCGCCGGCGGCAGCATCATCAACGTATTGCGTTATGCGTGCCTTAAGGCGGTGATGCGCGAGCCGCAGATGATTGCGCAAAACGATCTGGTGGCAGGCGTCAGACGCGAATTGCGGAAGGACGGGAAATTCGCGGGATGAATTCTGCGAGTTGCAGCGCTTGACGCCAATATCTGACGATTATTTCAGGAGTTTCTTAACGCCCCACGCCAGCGAATTGAAAAAGCCGATTCCAAGAAATTCCTCCAGAGTGCTTTTCGTCATCGAGAACGTAACCGCGACCTTCTTCAAGATCTGCTGCCTGTAAGCCTGCTTGACGAAAGCCTGATGCTCAGCAGGCAACAACGCGATAAATTCCAGGATCTCGATACCCTTGCCGGCGCCAAATACGAGCTTCGCCAGTTTTTCTTTCAGAGCCTTGTTTTTATCTACACCTTGATCTGCCGACTGCGCCCCTTTTGATTTTTCATCACCTGCCGCCGGGATCGGCAATAAATTGTTCTCGTAGAGATACTTGTTCATGCCGTCGATCGCAACGTAGACACAGATACCCGGCAATTTTCCGGCTCTTTTGGCGTCGACCAGCGCGTCCAGATACGCCATGTGTTCCTGGATAAAGGCTTCCTTGAATGCCGTCAGTTCCTCGGTGCTGAGGTTCTTCGCATCATTGTCCACGGCCGTCCTGCTCAACTTCAGCTTGGCTGCTTCGGGACTTGGGGCATAACGCTCGCTCAGCTTGCGGGTCTGCAGATGCAGCATCGCACCACCGACGATCGACATGTCCACGGTCCATCCGTCGGGGATCAGCTTGTTGTCGACGATGTAGGCCCATACCGGCGCAAACAGCTGACCGCCAGTGCCCTTTCCTCCCGCACCCTCGTCAATGTTGGTATGGGGCAGAACCATCTTCTCCGTGCCATCGTACTGCAGAGTCACCACGCCAAGCCTGACGGGGCCTATGCCAAGCGCGAGGCTTGGCTTCTCGAGGATGTTGACCTTGACCTGAGATATCTTGGCACTCAAGTCGGGGACCTTCGGAACGTGGTCGAATTTGACATCCTTGAGTGAAACCGGCTGCCGTTCGACGACCGCCGCGCGGAACTGCCGTGCTTCAGCACCAGGAAAGGCGACAAGATAATAGTCACCCCGAACCTCCTTGATGACTCCATCGCGAGGATATCCTTCAGGATATTTCGGCCGGCCATAATGCACCTTGACGTTCGTGCCTGGCAGCAAGATCTTCCCGCGGCCCTGACCGGCAGCAGCAGCCGCAGGTGCGGATTTGTGATCGGTGTCGGATGCGGCAGTCGCGGCAACCGGTGACGCTGCGGTCTGCGCATCAAGCAAACCGACCCGCTCCTTCTCATCCCGCGCGACTTCGATGTCTTTCTGAAGTTCGGCAACGCGCAGTTGGATCTTCGCTTTGTCCGACGCGTTTGGAACGGTCTCCGCAGGATCCTTCGCCTCTGTCCGGGAAAGCCAATCCTGGCATTGCTGGATGGAGGCATTCTTGATTTTGTCGTCGGTGACTTCGCTGTTCGGATCCGATGCCAGATGTCGAAAAAGCTGAACTGGTCCGGCCCAGGGGATCTCCGCAAGGGATCGGGAAGACGTCGCGGCTTGCCTTGTTGCCATCGGCGACGCGACTATCGATTGCAGACGCGAGCCCCGCTGCTCCGCGCGGGCGCCCATGACGGTCGCCTCCTGCTCCAACCCCGCATCGTCGTTTATCGCCACGCCCTTCATCTGCAGCGTCGGTTTCACCCGCCCCTGCTTCTGCTGCACCACATGCCAGGCTTCGTGCGGCAGATGCTGGTCCTGGCCGGGACCGATATGGATGTCGTTGCCCTGAGCGTAGGCGTGCGCCTGCACGGTCGCAGGTCTCGTCGAATTGTAGTGCACACGCACGTCGTCCATGGCGAAGCCGGACAAGTGCTCGATACCGGCCTTGAGGCGATCCGGCAGGCCGGTGGCATTGGGCTTCTTTTGGATCGCTGCGCGTCTTTCCGGCGTGAAACCGTCTTCCGTATCCGCCTTTGCCGACGACATCGCACGCACGTTCAAAGCATGTTGCAGCGCCGACTGCACTTGCACGCGCGGACCGCTGTCCAGCGCCTGCCGCAATTGCATCAATGAGTGTTCGCTCCCATTGAGCGCCTGCACACCCCGGTTGGCTGGTACAGACGCGCACTGATCAGGCTGGCCCCGGCGATCCGCCGAGGCCACGGGGCCTTGCGACAAGGCGACCGGTTGTTGCCGGAGGTAGGAACCTGTCATGACGCCCTCAAGCAGATACACCTTTCAAAGCCTGCGCCTATCGGCCGAAATAGATCGACTCCGCTAATCTCGAGTGACCACAGGCTGTACCGGCTTCGAAGCCGCCGACGCATCCGTGTTTGCGACCGGCTGCACACCTTGCGCCTGGACCGCGGCGACGGCCGCTGCGCCCGAAAACACCTGCGTGATGCCGGCCTCGAATGCAGCGACGTTGGTGTAGTAGACAAGGCTTGCATCGTGCCATTCTTTCCGGATTTGCCCGACATGGGCCTCGCCCATGATCGCGATCGACGGTTTTCCCTGCGACAGAACCGTCCGAACCATGAACTCTTCCCTGAGCGCATTGTATTTGTGGAAGTCCTTGGGCACTGGAATAATTGCCGCGGCGCTCCTGGCCTCACTCCAATCGCTGGCCTTGGAGCCACCGCCGACGGCGGCCGTGGGCGGCCGCTCCTGATTTTTCATCATCCCCAGCAACACATCTTTCAGGGTTTGCAGTCGCTTCAGCAGACCGGCGCTGGTGACGAATGTCTCGATTTCCGACGCCGCGACGTCCGACTTGGTATCCAGCTTGGCATCCACCGCCGATGACGACGCGGAAGCACCGCCACTGCCGGCGGCGGCGCTCTTCGCCATATCCTTCGGCGCCAGCCGCTTGGCAAATTCGTAGAGCAGAGCAATCATTTTGCCGTCGAGCAGGTTTTGTATCTGCTCCAGTCGCGCCGCATTCTCTTTTCGCGCTCCCCAACCCCAGCCCCAGAACGTGTCAGGCGTGGCCTTGGCATATTGCTCCCCTGCCACCCCTGCGATGATACCGATACACTGAGCCATCTTCAGTCGATCTTCTGCGGGGACGATTTTTTTTGATGCCAGCGCCGCCTTGGCGCCCTCCATCAGATCGAGCAGATGAGCGATCGTGTAGATCGTCCGGGCGTTCAACTCCTCAAGCGGCGCGAACCCCTCCTCTTGCTTTGTCTTCTTTGTATCGGCCGCGGTTGGCGCCTTGACCCCGCGCTGGTCCTTCAGGTCCGGAAGTGCGCGTTCCAAGGCGATGGGAACCAGACCTCCCCAGGCCTCCTTGATCTCGGCCGCGCTGCTCTCGTCGTGACGCTCCCCAATCAGGTGATGGTGCGGGCTCAGAAGCGGGACTGTGGCCGCACCATAGGTCAAGGCCATGTTCAAGTGCGCATCATCGTGTGTCACGTATGTCGCGCCGGATGCGAGTATGTCGCCGAGTGCCTTGCTGGTTGCGGCGGTACCATCCTTGCTGTCGTAAACCTTTTTCGACGTCTTGATCTTGCGCTGATGTAGTGTTCGGGTTGCGGCGTTCGTCGCCGCCTGCGGCCGAGAGCGGTGTGGCGATGCTGATCCGGCGTCCTGATGGCGAAGCGCAGCCGAGCCCATGACATCCGCTTCCCGCTCCAGCCCGGCGTCATCATTGATCGCCAGACCCTTCAGCTGCAGCGTCGGCTTCACCCGGCCCTGCTTCTGCTGCACGACGTGCCAGGCCTCATGCGGCAGATGCCGCTCTTGCCCGGGCGCGACATGAATATCCGTGCCTTGCGCGAAAGCGTGCGCCTGCATCGTCTCGGGCCTTGGCGAGTTGTAGTGCACGCGCACATCGTCCATGGCAAAGCCGGACAAATGTTCAACACCGGCCTTGAGGCCACCCGGCAAGCCAGTGGCATTCAGCTTGCTCCGGACGGGCCCGATTTCCTTGCCCCGGAGACCCGGCGACACGTGCGCCTGCGCGGTTTCGACGTCGACCGAGCGCCGGTTGATCGCGCGTTGCAGCGCCAGGTGCGATTGAACGCCCGGGCCGTTATCAAGCGCCTCCCGCAATTGCAGCATGGACTGCGTTTGCGGATTCCGGGGTGACAAGGCCGCCGCCGCGCCATTGCCTGCCGGCGCCGCGTTGCGTTCCGCGGCCAAAGCATCGATGCGATGCTCCGACGGCCCCGGACCATCCTGTCGAGGCAGGGCTGATGCGACAAAGCCGCTCATGCGTTCTCTCCTTTGGCCGGGGCGGACGCAGGAGCCGGCCCGGTGCCGACGGCAGCGCCTTCGCACGCCGCCAACAACGTTTTCGCCTCATCATTATCGGGATCGTATTCCAGCACCTTGTGCAACATCGCCACGGCAGCGCCATGCTCACCCAGCAGGTGATAGCAGGCCGCCATGTTGTAGAGCGTGCCGGTGTCGGCGCCGTAGATCGCCATCGAGCGCTCGAAATAGCTCAGCGCCCCGGCGTGATCGTCCATCGCATACAGCAGTCCGGCGATACGATTGGCGAGGTCGAGGTCTTCGCCCAGCGGGAAATACATCTCCCACACCTGTTCGATCGCCGTGGTCACGTCCTGGCGGGCCGCAGCATCGAATTGCGGCGCCAGTTCCATCAGCCGCGGCAGATAGCGTCCGAACTGATGGCTGTCGTAGCGGCTGAGGCGCAGATAAGCCAGAATATCCTCCGCCGCCATCTGAGGGATGGTCGGCCGCGCATGCTTGGTGATGCTGTAGAAACTGTCCGGACCGAATTCCTGCACATGGCGACGGTAGGCGAGCCTGACATCGGCATGATCGGACGCGTCCGCCAGCATCAGCAGCCCGATCACATTGATGCTGTTGTGGTGATTGGCCGGCATCAGCGCGAGGCCGCCGCGCTCCGCGCAGACCTGTACGAACGCATGATAATTGACCGACAACGACACGCTGCCATGGCGCACGAGGCTAGGCGCCGGCTGTCCCTCCAGAGCCGAAAGCCGATGATTGCCCTTGTCGGCCGACAGAACCATCGCGCCTTGCGGAGAAAATTCCGCCAGCCGCTGCAGGCAGCGCAATCCGGTGGCGGGGAGCAGCACGTGAGCGTCGCGCAGCTGACGCTGATAATCGGCAACGAGCCGCTGCAACCACGGCTCCGCATAAGGCGGCTCCGTGATGATTTCGTCATCGTAGTGTACCTGTAACCGGCTCAGCAATTCCGCGGCATCGAGCGTTTCAGGATCGGTATCGACCGCAAGCGTCACCCGGCAGGCAAAAGCGCGCTGATCCCGGAAGTGGAACAGATCCTGCGGAATGCTGTCGAACAGATAATTGGCAATCACCAGCAACGGATGCTGCAGACTGCCCGGACCGATGACGTGGCCGCTGACCTGCAGCCTCAGGCTTTCCGGTCTGCTGGCATCGAACCGCGCGACGTCCAGCCGGCCATCGGCGAAAAACGGCTCGAAACACGGATGGCCGCGCCAGAACGCCAGGTTGGCGTCAGCCGCATCCGTCAGCACATAACGGAAGGCCTGCGGCGGCATCCCCGCTTCCTCGCACAAGACGGCGAGCCGGCGCAGAAAATAGAACGCGAACCGCCCAGAGCCTGCGCCGAGCTCGCAGATGGTCAGGGGTTCGGCGTGCGGCGCCAGTCGCTGCCGATCGCGCCAGAACGCGAGGGCCATTTCAGCATAACTGTTGGCAATCGTCGGGTTGCTGGTGACATAGTGCGGCACCTCGCCCTGCCGCCACGCCTCGACGCCCCGCTCGGCGAAATACGCATCCTGAAGCTGCCAGATCAGGGAACCGCAAAACGGCCGGCTCTGCTCAAGGATAAACCACTTGCTCGCATTCGTCGGCGGTGCAACGCCCGAGACAGCCAGGTCAGTCGTCGCCGAAACCAGTGCCCCAGGGTGGTTCATTGATCCACTGCGACCTCGCCTCCCGGCACCGGCCGCATCAGCGCACCGGCCTGCCGAAGGACTATAGGCAGATTCCGAAGGAAAAGAACGAGATGTCGTCGGACATTTTCGAGCATTTCACAGCAAAATCCAGATGGAATTCCCAGGGTGTCTCGATCCGTGCAATCCTCCTGGGCGGCTGCGAGCCGCGGATCGGCAACAAGACGCTCCAGCACCGGCCACGCATGCGCCATGGCGCCCGTGCCTCACCGGGGCAGCAAAGATCAGCGGCACGGTGGTGGCATCGCACCCATCTCGCGCAGGCATCCTGGTCGCCATCTGCCGAGGCCTTTGGACCGCTCAAATCCGCATTCTGCAGCGATAATTCAACAGGGCGGACTGACCTGCTGCCGACGGCGCAAGTTAGCACTTAGCTTCGTCGAGCGCGGGTGACGCACTTTCCGAAAAGTAACCGTTTGAAACGCCGAGTGCTCAAACCGTTGCACTCGCTAAGGAATGGATTTGGTGGGCGCACCAGGGCTCGAACCTGGGACCCGCTGATTAAGAGTCAGCTGCTCTACCAACTGAGCTATGCGCCCGGAACCCGTCCGGATATCGATGCGGGAGGGCGTCGTGTAGCAAAGCGAACCCCCTATGTCCAGCAAAGGAAACAAGGTTTTCCCGCCTTCTGGGGAGAAATTTCCGAGACCGCGGAAAGCCGCTCCAAAACACAGAAAAACCGCTGGAAATCAGCGGCTTCTCCGTGTTTCAGGGGCTGAGAGTCGAGGCTCAGAGCCGGCTGGAGCCGTCACCGCGGTCATTTCCGTGGTCGCGGTCCCCGCCGTGATCCATATCCCGGTCGCCGCCGCGGCCGTGCTCGTCCGGGCCGCCTCGGTGGTGCCCCCCCATGTGGATGAGGAAGGTCAGGCGTCGCTTCTGGCCCTCGTCGAGGGTCTTGTAGAGCGGGTCGGCGGCATCGGCGATTTTCTTTAATCCGGCAGCGGTCGCCGCCATCCGGTCGGAGCGTTCGCGCAGGCGAGTGACGGGATCCTGCTGCTCCTTGGTGTCGGCCGAGGCGTTGGCGCGGTCGATCCGCTGCTTGGCGAAATCGCGCACCGCGGTTTCGATCGCGGGCCAGTTCTTCTCCTGGTCCGGCGTCAGCTTCAGCCCGGCCTTCACCGCGGCGATCCGCGCGTCAAGGAAGGCAAGCCGGTCTTCCGGACTCATGCTGGAATGCCGTCCAAACCCACGCCCATCACCATCATGATCCCAGCCGCGATGCTGCGCATAGACGGCGGTGGAACCAGCCAGTGCGGCCGCAGCAACACCGGCGAGAATGATCTTCTTCATCAGAACCTCCAGATAGCGCCCCGCCTCAACATGAGCGCGCCCGGTGTTCCGATCAACTTAAGGTTTGGATAGAAAGATGTATGGCCGTTAACACCATTGCATCACGCAAGGCGCGGAAATGTCGAGCAATGCCGGCGCACATTCTGCAAAGAATGGATGCCGGCGTCGGCATGAAGATATGCGTTAATTCATCC
>BFBZ01002343.1_pt1 | contig 10460 bp, 12 predicted proteins | sample 1888401 | NCBI WGS metagenome assembly BFBZ01 (sample SAMD00112614, study PRJDB3348) | symbiont metagenome | host: Chara braunii | reverse complement strand
TTAAACTCCTCAGCGCCAATGGTACTATGGCTCAAGCCCTGGGAGAGTAGGTCGCTGCCAGGCCTGCAAAGGACATCCCCTCTTCACAACCCAAAACAACAACGCCGCGCTGAAACCTCAGCGCGGCGTTGTTGTTTGTGCCGATGCCTGCGCCCCGTCGCTCGTTCGTCACGATGCGCTGTTCGCGTCGCAGGTGCTGCTGCACAACCGTGTGATCGGAGTCTCCGGAACCGATTCAGGCGCGGTTCATTCCCCAGAACGTACGCAATGCTGCGCTCTCTGTCGTCGTAGCCATTGTCCCACAGGAGATCTTCATGCGCATGTTCGTCCGGACCACCTTCTTCGCGCTGGCCCTTGCGGGCTCAGGAGCCGCGATGACGGCCATTACAACGCTTCCGGCACTTGCGCAGGCTGCCAAGGATTCGCCGGCCCAGCCGCCCGGACCCACGGTCAGCCAGCCGCCGCAGCTCAAGCAGATCGCGCTGACCGACCAGCAGATCGAAAACGTGCTGGCATCGCAAAAGGACATGGATGCCGTCACCGACAAGCTTCCCGAAAACGCGCCGCCGGACCAGAAGGTGGTGACGCAGCTCGATGGCGTCGCCAAGAAATACGGCTTCGCCAGCTATGACGATTTCAACATCGTCGTCGACAACATCAGCCTGGTGATGGGCGGCATCGATCCGAAGACGAAAAAGTACATCGGTCCCGAAGCCGTCATCAAGCAGCAGATCGATCAGGTCCAGGCCGACACGAAGATGAAGCCCGACGACAAGAAGCAAGTCCTCAGCGATCTCAACGCGGCGCTGAAGGCGAAACCGCCCGAGGTCGAGAACAAGGGCAACATCGATCTCGTCGTCAAGTACTACGACAAGCTCGCCGCGGCGTTCGGCGAGGACGACAACTGAGCCCCGGACGTCACGTGAACTCAGAGCCCCGGCCTGTTGGTCGGGGCTTTTTATTGACCGTGAGAGGTCATGCGCGGGAGCGAATCAGCGCGCGAACGTCCTTTCCATCTCTTTGCGGGTCGCGACGATATCCTTGTCCATGTCGTCGACGTCGACGTCGCTCCACCGCACGACTGAACCATGAGCAACGTCGTCGGTGAGCTTCACGCGATGCGCCAATCCGATCGGCAGCGCCCCAAGCTGGAGGCTCTTACGCGCCGGAATCACCTTGCCCCAGACCGTGTAGCCGCCCTCACCATCGAGCATCTCGCCGGCGTGCAGATCCTTCTTGGCGACGGCGACGACGTCGCCGCGGAAACCGAGCGGCTGTCCGGTCGGCTCGCGCCGCAGCACCGCCGACAGCACCGAGACGTTCAGCTCCAACCCGATCAGGTGATAGGGCTTGTACATCGCCGCATAACGGCCGCTGGCGTCCGTCTTCAGGCCATATTGGCGGAAGCAGTCCGCGGCGTAGTCGTTCGGCGCCTCCAGCACGACATAGACGCCCCAGCGCAGATCGCGAAACACCGGCCGTTCGTCGCGTTCCAGCGATGATACCACCTCGACCATGCCCGATCGTTCCAGCACGCCGCCGCGGTCGCGCGGACGCAGGACATGGGGCAGATCATCGACGCCGCAGGGGGGAAACAGCAGTCCGTCCGTGGGCACGTCGAGCCCGGTCGCGTTGGCGATCGCGGCCATCTCGATCGCCGACTTGGTGCCGTCGAGGAAGGAATTGAACATCTGCGGATTCATGCCGGCGGACTGTGCTTCGCCCGCCGTCAGCCCATAATGCTGCCAGACGCCATCGGGCGTCACGTCGTGATAGGCCGGCAGATATTTCGTGCCCTTGCCGGCCGCAACCACGTGGAAGCCGGTCGCGCGCGCCCAGTCGACGAGCTCGGCCGTCAGCGCCGGCTGGTCGCCATAGGCCAGTGAATAGACAACGCCCGCCTTGCGCGCCTCTTCCGCGAGAAGCGGCCCGGCCAGCACGTCGGCCTCGACATTGACCATCACGATGTGCTTGCCAGCCTTGATCGCGGCGCGCGCGTGGCGGATGCCGGCAGCAGGGTTGCCGGTCGCTTCGACAACGACGTCAATGCCGTCACCCGTCGCCTTCGAACCATCGGGGCTGAAATTCGTGCGCGCGATCAGCTCGGCGCTCCAGCCGACCGTCCGGCACGCGTCGCGGGCGCGCTCGGGATCGAGGTCGATGATGGCGGGGACCTCGAGGCCCGCGACGTGCGGAACCTGCGCCAGGAACATCGAGCCGAACTTGCCGGCGCCGATCAGTGCGACGCGCACAGGCTTGCCGGCGGCGGCGCGGGCTTGGAGGAGGGCGTGGAGGTTCATTGGATAGTCCAGTGTCGATGCTTGCGCGAGCTGGCGTGATTTTCCTGACTCGTCATGGCCGGGCTTGACCCGGCCATCCATCTCTCATGGGGGAGTCGTCCTGTGGATGGATGCCCGGGTCAAGCCCGGGCATGACGCCTCTTTTCGTAGCGCGATTGTCTGCCTCACTCCGCCGCCTCGCGATTTTTCGCGCGGGCGAGCTGCAGCAGCGCGTCATCCGGAAGCATCGCGATCGGCGTGAAGTCGCGATGCGCGATGTACTCCGGCCGCGTCGGGGTGCGGATATGGTTCGAGACGGCGTTGAGCGTGAGGTACACGATCTTGCGCGGGTAAGGCGTGATGTTGCCGGCGGAGCCGTGCACAAGATTGCCGTGGAACATCAGCATGCCGCCGGGCTTTCCGGTCGGCGCGACGATGCCGCCTTCCGCGACCAGCCGCGTCACCGTCGCCTCGTCCAAGGTCCACAACGGATAGGACGTTGTCGCGAGATCATGCGACGCCTCGAGGTCGCCGGCATGCTGGCTGCGCGGCACCAGCATCAAGGGGCCGTTGATCGGCATCACCTCGTCGAGAAAGATCGCGATGTTCATCGCGCGCGGCTCCGGCATACCGTCGTCGCGCTTCCAGGTGCCGTAGTCCTGGTGCCATTGCCAGACATCACCGGTGAAGGCCGATTTGGCGTTGATCTTGAACTGATGCATGTAGACCTTCTCGCCGAAGATCTGCTCGATCGGTTCGATCATGCGCGGATGCGCCGCGAGCACGCGGAAGGCGTCGTTGTAGAGGTGGGCGGCAAACGCCGTGCGCGGCGCGCCGCTCTTCTCGCGCCAGACCTCGGGACGGTTAGCCGCATAGATCGCCTCGGCCTCGCGGGCGAGAAAGGCGGTCTCCTCGGGGCTGAACAGCTCGGGCAGGAACAGCCAGCCCTCGCGGTTGAAGAATGCGATCTGCTCCGGCGTCAGCTTCATGGCCGTCTCCCTCGCCTTGGTTTCCTCGGATGAGGCGCCCGCTCTTTGCGCCGGGCTGCCCCTGCGCCGTGCTCCCATCCTTTCGGCCTGCCGATGGGCATCACGGTGCTTCCGCTGTCGACATTGGCAGAATCCGGGTGGATCGCAACATTCTCCAAGCCTAATTTGACTGGCAGATGATACGGGGCAGAGCGGCGATGGAGTCCGTCATGTCAGAGCAAAGCTTTGCAATTTTCGAGACCGCGATCGGCCCTTGCGCCATCGCATGGGGAGCGCGCGGCATCAATGCGGTGCAACTGCCGATGGGCGGCGTCGCGCAGATCCGCATCCGGATGCAGCAGCGTTACGAAGGCATCGGCGAAGCCGAGCCGCCGCCGCATGTGCGGCGCACCATCACGCGGATCACGGCGCTGCTTGCCGGAGAGCCGGATGATCTCAGCGATGTCGACCTCGATCTCGACGGCGTCAGCGCGTTCCAGCGCGGCGTCTACGAGATCGCGCGCCGGATCCCGCCGGGCCGGACCCTGACCTATGGCGACATCGCCAAGCAGCTCGGCGGCGTCGAGTTGTCGCGCGAGGTCGGCCAGGCGCTCGGGCGCAACCCGTGCCCGATCGTGGTACCCTGCCATCGCGTGCTGGCGGCGGGCAACAAGCCCGGCGGCTTCTCCGCCAATGGCGGTGTCGAGACCAAGCTGAAGATGCTGGCGATCGAAGGCGCCGCGGTGAACCATACGCCGAGCCTGTTCGATTGACGGGCGCGGTGACCGGCGCCGCGCCCGTGTCTCAGACCGCCTCGCAGGCGAAGCCGTTGCCCTTGCGGGTAATGCGGCCGACCGAGGGCGACGGGAAGTGCGCCGTGCAGCACAGCGTCGACGTGTCGCAATAGCGCTCGAGAAAGGCGCGGCGCGTCACCCCGGCCTGAGCCGGGTCGACGTCGAATCTCGGTGACAGCTCGGGAAAGCTGAGCTGCAGCGGCGTGTGGATCAGGTCGCCGGCGAACACCGCATCGTCTCTGCCCCTGCCGACGGCGACTGCGATATGGCCGGGCGTGTGGCCCGGCGTCGGCAGCAGCCGGACATGATCACCGATCGCGAATGCGTCGCCGACGATGTCGGCGCGCTTGGCCTCGACCACCGGCAGCACGCTGTCGGCGAATGGAGGCACCTCGGCCTTGGCATTCTGCGCCACCCAGTAGTCATATTCGCGCTGCGCGAACACGTAGCGCGCATTCGGGAAGGTCGGCACCCAGCGGCCGTTGTCGAGCCGCGTATTCCAGCCGACATGATCGGTGTGCAGATGCGTGCACATCACGACGTCGATGTCGTCGACCGATACGCCCGCGGCCGCAAGCGCAAGCATGTAGCTGTCGTCGGTCTTCATGTTCCAGACCGGCCGCGCGCGCGGCTTGTCGTTGCCGATGCAGCTGTCGATCAGGATGGTGTGGTGAGGCGTCCTCACCACGTAGGACTGAAAGCACAGGATCAGCGTGTCCTGCGCATCGAGGGCACCGGCCGCCTGCAGCGCGCTGCGCTCTGCCGCCAGCATCTCCGATGTCAGCTCGGGAAACATCTCACGCGCCGGCAGGAACGTGGTTTCCTGCTCGATGATGCGATGAATGGTCGTGTCTGCAACCGAGAACGTCAGCGTCACGGCAGCTCCTGTTCAGGGATCAAGCCGCCGGCGGCACCGAGATCTTCACCGATTCGCGTTCGAGCATCTTGTTGTGGAACGCGTCGAGTGCCGGAAATGCCTTGCGCCAGCCGCAATCGGCGAAGCGGAAATCGGCATAGCCGAGTACGCAGACGAGTCCGATCGCGACGATGTCGAACGGGCGTGTCATCAAGTCGGGCTGCGCATTGAAGCGCGCCATGCCCATCCAGGCCCTGTTCCAATGATCGTCGGACCAGGCCTGCCAGCGGAGGCCCTCGGGCCGCACCATCGCCTCGTAGCGGCATAGCAGCATGGAATCGAGCATGCCTTGCAGCATGGAATGCTCGCTCTTGACCTTCCAGCGCGACGGGCCGGAAGCGGGGATCAGCTCGTTGCCGCCGGCGAGCTCGTCGAGATATTCGACGATCACGTAGGAATCCAGGATCACGTCGCCATTGTCGAGGATCAGCACCGGCAGCTTCTTCAGCGGCGTGATCTTCGAATACTCCTCATTGGCCTGGCCCGGCACCACGGCTGCAGGCACGAATTCGAGCCGGTCGATCAGCCCGAGTTCGATGGCAGCGATGCGCACCTTGCGGGCGAATGGCGAGGCGGGCGAGAAGGTGAGTTTCATCGGAAGTGTCCTCTGGCTGGTCATTCCGGGGCGATGCGAAGCATCGAACCCGGAATCTCGAGATTCCGGGTCTGGCGCTACGCGCCATCCCGGAATGACTCACAAGTCGATATCGCGCCTTACGCCTCGATGATCTCCTGGCGCTGCTCGCCGAGGCGCTCGATGCCGAGCGTGACGACGTCTCCGACATTGAGGAAGGTCGGCGGCTTCATGCCCATGCCGACGCCGGGAGGCGTGCCGGTGGTGACGATGTCGCCGGGCAGGAGCGTCATGAACTGCGAGACGTAGGAGATGCACTTCGCCATCGAGAAGATCATCGTCGCGGTGGTGCCGGTCTGGCGGCGCTGGCCGTTGACGTCGAGCCACATCGACAGGTTCTGCACGTCTGGAATCTCGTCCTTGGTGACGAGCCACGGACCTACGGGACCGAACGTGTCGTGCGACTTGCCCTTGGTCCACTGGCCCAGGCGCTCGATCTGGAAGTTGCGCTCGGAGACGTCGTTGCAGATCGTGTAGCCCGCGATGTGGTTCAACGCCTCGGCCTCTGAGACGTATTTGGCGCGAGTGCCGATGATGGCGGCGATCTCGACTTCCCAGTCGAGCTTGGTCGAGCCGCGCGGCTTCTCGACCTGATCATAGGGACCGCACAGCGCGGTGTTGGCTTTCAGGAAGAAGATCGGCTCGGCCGGGATCGGGTTGCCGGTCTCCTTGGCATGGTCGGAGTAGTTGAGGCCGATCGCCACGAATTTCGAGATGCCGGTGACAGGGGCGCCGAGCCGCGGCTTGCCGGCAACGGCGGGCAGGGAGGCCGGATCGAGCGCGGCGAGCTTCTTCAGCGACTCCGGCGCATAGGCCGCGCCATCGAGGTCCTTCACATGCGCCGACAGGTCGCGCAACTGGCCGGATGCGTCGATCAGGCCCGGCTTTTCCGCGCCCTTCTCGCCGTAGCGAACAAGCTTCATTGGTTTCTCTCCCTCAATTCCCTGGTATTCCAGAGCCCTGTCATGGAGCATGGCGGGAGGAAATTCAACCTTGCGGGCTATGCGTCGCCGCTGCCCTGTAATGCCTCGAAGCGGAAGGCGGCGCCGTCCCGCCGGATATGGCCGGCATGGAAATGGCCGCCGATCACCAGCGTCTCGGTGTCGGCAAAACGCGAGAACAGCGCCCGCCGGGTCGCGATCGCCTGCGCCGGATCGGAATCGACCGTCGAGCTCCAATCGAGACGCGCCATCTGGCAGGGATGGTGGGCGACGTCCCCGGTGAGCACGGCCTGCGCGCCATCCGAGCGGATGTGCAGGCTGACATGACCCGGGCTGTGCCCCGGCGTCGGGATCAGGGTGATCTCGTCGGTGATCACCGCTTCGCTTCCGACGAACTCCGCGCGTCCGGCGGCGACGATCGGCTGCACGGAATCGGCGAAGGTCGCCGTCTCGTCGGCGGCCTCGCTGTGATCGCGCCAATGCTCATATTCGGTGCGGCCGAAAACGTAGCGCGCATTGGAGAAAGTCGGGACCCAGCGGCCGTCGACCAGCCGCGTATTCCAGCCGACATGGTCGACATGGAGGTGGGTGCAGATCACCATGTCGATGCTCTCAGGCGGGAGGCCGGCAGCGCTCATCGTTTCCAGGAACGGTGTCGCGCGGTTGTTCCACATTGGCACGCTGCGGCCCTGCTTGTCGTTGCCGAGCCCGGTGTCGACCACGATCCGCATCGTCGGTGTTTCCAGCACCAGGGTGTGGATCGACATCTTCAGCCGACCTTCATCGGTCGCAAAATCGGGCGTAAGCCAGGACAGCTCGCGGATCGTCTCGGGTGTTGCCTGCGGCAGGATGAAGCGGGTGCCGCCGACGGTCTCCAGCTCGACGAATTTGGTGACCCTGACCCGGCCGATCGTCCAAGACATGCGCGCTTCCTCGTCCTATTCTTGATGCCGGTCACGATGCCGCGCGGCTTGTTCCGGCGCAATGGATCAACTGCCCGGAACAGGCGTTGCTGCAGTCCGTCCATGAGGAGAACGCCATGCCAGAGCTGACGATATCGCCCGAGAAGGTCGCCTTCCTGATCGAAAAGGCGCGCGAGTTCGACGTCAAGGAGCAGGCGACCGATGAGGAATCCGGCTCGAATGCCGTCGATGACGACATGGTCGACGTGCTCCAGGATAGCGGCGATGATCCCGTGGTGCGCGAGATCACCGGCTTCATCAACGCGATGACCGAGGACGAGCAGACCGATCTCGTCGCCTTGATGCGGCTCGGCCGCGGCGACGGCGATATCGACGAGTGGGACGATCTGCGCCGCGAGGCCGCCGGCCAGCGCGACCGCCACACCGCGCGTTATCTGCTGGGCGAGCCGATGCTCGGTGACCTGCTGGCGGAGGGCCTCGATGCGTTCGGCATCGATTGGACCGAAGGCCGCACCACGGCGGATTCGTCGAGCCCAAGCCAGCGCGACGAGGACGAGAAGCGGTAGGTCGTTCGGAAAGGCAGAGTCGCTGTATTCATAGCGCGGATGGCAAACAGAACTCACAGCTTTATTAGTTGGATTCGAATTCCTATTGCGCCGGCACTGCGCTCCCTCGCCCCGCTTGCGGGGAGAGGGTTGGGGTGAGAGGGACTCTCCACAGACACCGCGTTCGCGGAGAGCCCCCCTCACCCCGATTGCATCTCGCGATGCAATCCGACCTCTCCCCGCAAGCGGGGCGAGGTGAAAGCCCGGGATCGGCGTAGCAGGTTTCCGCGCCAGACCGCCCAAGGAAGTCTGTCTTACAGCGTGCCTGGGAAGGCGCCGCCGTCGAGCAGGATGTTCTGGCCGGTGATGTAGCCGGCCTTGGCGCCGCACAGGAAGGCGCAGGCGAGTCCAAATTCCTCGGGATCGCCGAAGCGACCTGCAGGGTTCGTCTTGGCGCGGTCGGCGAGGATCTGCTCCGGCGTGACACCGCGCTTCTCGGCCTCGCCCTTTGCCGTCGAGAGCAGGCGGTCGGTCTCGAACGGCCCCGGCAGCAGCGCATTGATCGTGACGTTGTTGATCACGGTCTTGCGCGACAGGCCGGCGACGAAGCCGGTGAGGCCGGAGCGCGCACCGTTGGACCTGTCTCTTATACACATCTAGATGTGTATAAGAGACAGCGTTGGCACCGGCCAGGCGCGGCTGGCGGGCGACGCCGGCGACGAAGCCGGTGAGGCCGGAGCGCGCACCGTTGGACAGGCCGAGCACGTCGATGGGCGCCTTCACGGCGCCCGAGGTGATGTTGACGATTCGGCCGAAGCCGCGCGCCGCCATGCCGTCCACCGTCGCCTTGATCAGCTCGATGGGGGCCAGCATATTGGCGTCCAGCGCCGCGATCCACTGCTCGCGGCCCCAGTCGCGAAAGTCGCCCGGAGGGGGGCCGCCGGCGTTGTTAATGAGGATGTCGACCCGCGGGCAGATGGCCAGCGCGGCGGCGCGGCCCTCGGGTGTCGCGATGTCGCCGGCCACGGCTCTCACCTCGACGTCCGGGTTCAGCGCCCGCAGCGCCGCGGCCGTCGCGAGCAGGTCGGCCTCGCCCCGCGCCGTGATGACGACATTGACGCCCTCACCCACCAGGGCTTCGGCGCAACCGCGCCCGAGGCCCTTGCTCGCCGCGCAGACCAGAGCCCAGCGGCCCTTCAATCCCAGATCCATGTCAGCTCCCCGGCCACCACGCGCGGCCTCGACAGGCCCGCATCATCGCGCGCTCCAGGGTGCTGCGCTGGGCTCAGCGCTTGAATCTGCCGTCCTCGCTCACGATGGAAACATCGGCATATTCCAGGCCGTTGTGTTCCTTCTCGGAGTAGTGCACCTGCAGGCCACCCAGGTCGATGCGGGCACCATCAAGCGCCTTGACCAGGCCCTCGCGGGTGATCTCCTTGCCCGGTACGCGTTTGAGGGCTTCGACGACCAGTTTGGCCGCGGCATAGCCCTCGACGTGGGCCGGCGTCAGCTCGCTGCGACCGGCGGACTTGGCCAGGCTCAGCGCCTCCCGCACCATCAGGTTGGCGGTCGAGCGCTCGTAAGGGAAGAGCTGGGTCACGATGACGCCACGGATATTGCCCAGGGCCTTCACGAAGTCGGCCGAGGCGTTGTTGGACAACGTGGCCACATGCGCCGTGGACCCGGCCGCGCGCAGCGCCTGCACGCCTTCCGCAACGGCATAGGACGGGCCGATCAGCACCACGGCCTCGATACCGGCCTTGGCGATGGATTCCATCACCGGCGTGAGATCGGGCTTGTTGCGGTCAAAGCGCAGATTCGACAGGGCACGCAGCTTGATGTCGTCCAGGCCCTTGATCGCGCCTTTGCCGGCGTCGTTGCCGAAGGGGTCGTTGACCTGCACGATGGTGATGCGCTTGACGCCGATGCCGGCCAGATGCTTGACCGCGCGCTCGGCTTCCTTCTGGTAGCTGGCACGCAGGTGGTAGACCCAGGGCTGCACGGGGTCGCGCAGGCTGGCCGCACCGGTGGCGGGCGCCAGAAGCGGCAGCTTGTTTTCCTTCAGCACCGGCAGCATTGCCTCGGTCGGGCCGGTGCCACGGCTGAGGATCAGGGCCAGCACGCCCTGGCTGGCCAGGGCCTTGGCGCCCGCAACGGCGGACGCGTTGTCGTATTTATCGTCCTGGGTGACGAACTCGATGTTCTGGCCCTTGATTCCGCCCTGGGCATTGACCGAGTCGAAATAGAGCTTGGCACCCTCGGCGCTCTCCTGCACGACGCTCGCAGCCGGACCGGTGAAGCCGGCCACCATGCCGATGCGCAGCTGCGCGAACGCGACGTTCGATGTTCCGATGCAAGCAGCGAACAATGCCGCCAGGCCAACCCAACGCTTCACTGTTTTTCTCCAGGCCAAGCGCCGTCAGGGCGCGTTTATGGCCGCGGATTGTGGGGCCAGCCCCC
>BFBZ01002341.1_pt1 | contig 10463 bp, 13 predicted proteins | sample 1888401 | NCBI WGS metagenome assembly BFBZ01 (sample SAMD00112614, study PRJDB3348) | symbiont metagenome | host: Chara braunii | reverse complement strand
CCGGGAATGGTGCGCACGCCGCCAGCACCGGCTACCGTGCGCACGCCGCCAGCACCGGGAATGGTGCGCACGCCGCCAGCACCGGGAATGGTGCGATATCGGCCGCTCTCGGCGCGAGATCCACAGCGAAGGCCGAGGAAGGTGGCGCCATCAGCCTTGCCGCCTATGACGAAACCGTCTTCCCGGCCAAACTCGTGGCCGTGCGCTCCTCAATGGTCGGACAGAATGGCGTCGAGGCTGGCAAGTCATATCGCCTCACCGTCGCCGGCGATTTCGAAATCGTCGAGTAAGTGACCGCGGCGGCCGGCGACCAACCGGCCGCCCTCACCATCATGAGGAGATCACAATGAATAATCCAAGAAGACTGCTGCTGGCAGAGAACCCACGGCAACCATATACCGCCGCTCGCCGGCAGACCTATATCGTGCCACTGCTGACTATCGAGCGGGCCATTGCCGACGACATACAGCCGCTGCAGCTGCGTCAGGTCGCGGAAGCGAATAGGAAGGCGGCCAACGGCAAGAACGCTCGCCTCGAGCGCCAGGCTGCCAATCTCGTCACGATCGCTGATCGACTCGAGCTGTTGGGTTATGGGAGGGCGGCATGAGAGACAAGCAAGAAGAAGTCCACGCCCCCAATGCTGAACGACATGAGAGGGCGGTACCGGACGGCTGGCAGTTGATGCCGAAAGAGCCCAATCCGAATATGCTAGGCGCATGGTATCGCTATAAGAGCGGCTTTCGCTTTCCAGACGAAGAACCGGCGGTCGATACCAGCGACTACGGCGCTTACCGTGCCATGCTTGCAGCCGCCCCACCCCCACCCGCAGCGGTGCAAGAGCCGGAGGCTGCGAAGGCGCTGGAGTGGGTTCCGTGGTGCGATGGCTATCAGGCACATACGCCATTCGGAAGCTATACCGTAGAGCCAGAAGATGGGCATTGGGTATGGCGATATTGCTTCGATGAATACTATGATGAAGATCGCTTCATCTGCCATGATGAGCAGGAGGGAAAACGCCTCTCATGGGAGAACTGGCTTGGCCGTATATCGCCTTGCATTTCCCCCTCGCAAAGCGACCATGTAGCCGAGATATCCGCGCTTAGGGAGGCTCTTGCACCGCTGGTCGCTGTCGCTGATGCTTACGACGACAATGCCTTGGATGACGAGGCGCGGAAGTTTTGGGGTCTTAACTCTGAGCACGAGAACGATCGACGGCCGGAAGATATCGAGCTCTATACCGGCCGTGGCGGTAAACGCCTTTTGACGCTGGCTGACTGCCTTGCGGCCCGCAGCGTCATCAAAAAGGAGTCACGCACATGAGCGATATCTTCGTTTTCGGATCAAACCTCGCCGGCCGGCATGGCGGCGGCGCAGCTCGTTTTGCCGCCATCCATCACGGGGCGATCTATGGTCAGGGCATCGGACTGCAGGGCAGCAGCTACGGCATTCCGACCAAGGATCAATGGATCGAGACGCTGCCACTTGAGCGGATAGCGGGCTACGTGGACGATTTCAAAGCCTTCGCTCGATCGCGGCCGGATCTGACATTCTATGTGACGCCGATCGGTTGCGGCCTCGCCGGTTACAAGCGGCCACAGATTCGGCCGATGTTCTCTGACATGCCTCCCAATTGCAGATTCGCGGAAACGTGGGAGGATTCCGATCTATGAGCAGAGAGCCGGCGAACGATAATAAGCCCCTGCGGCTGATGACCGTCAGAGAAACGGCCGAAATGCTGGCCGTATCCGTGTCTACGCTTCGCGAACTTGTGCGCGTCGGTGAGATAGCCTTCATCCAAAAAGGCCGCGGATCTGAAAGACAGCACATGTCATTCCATCCACAGGATATCGAAGATTACATCAAGCGGAGTAGGACTCGCCTATGTCAGTCTACAAGCCCAAAAACAGCCCGCATTACCATTACGACTTCGTCGTCGCCGGGACTCGGTTTCATGGCTCAACGGGCAGCTCGAATCGCCGAGAAGCAGAAGGCGCGGAAAGGCTAAAGAAGGAAGACGCAAAAGCCGCGGCGAAGTCTGCCAAAGCGTCCGTGGGCGGTCCACTGACGATTGGTGCTGCGGCTGTTCGTTATTTCGAGGAAGTCGGTAAGCTCCACGCGAATTCCGACACGACGGATACTGACCTAACTCGGCTGGTCGAGTATTTCGGTGAGGCGAAATTGATGGTCGATATCGATGACGCCGAGGTAGCAAAGCTCGTATCCTGGCGCAGGGCACAGCAAGCGTGGGGCAAAGAAGAAAAGGCCGACGGTACGCCAATGCCGTTGGTGAGCGCAGCGACCGTTAACCGATCGACGACGCTCGTCCTCAAGAAGCTGTTTACGCGAGCAAAGCGCACATGGCGATACACCTTCCCTCTTGAGCCGATATGGAAAGACCATTGGCTTAAAGAACCTGGCGAGCGAGTGCGCGAGCTGAAAAAGGATGAGAGTTCGTCGCTGGCGCTGGCAACTCGTCCTGACTACGAGCCGATCTTCTCTTTCGTCCGCGCCACTGGCTTGCGGTTGAATGAATGCATTCTGAAATGGAGCGAGGTCGATTGGGAGACTGGATGGATCTCGAAACCAGGTAAAGGCGGCCGCACCGTCAAGACAGCCATCACGTCGACTGTTCGCAATATCCTAACGCCCCTGATAGGCCATCACCCTGAATTCGTCTTCACCTATCAGGCCGTGCGCGTTCGCAAGAAGGCATCGTCATATAAGAGCGATGGCCTCGGCCGAGATCGCGGCGCTCGCTACCCCATCACATACAGCGGCCTGAAAACTCAATGGAAGCGGATACGCAAATCGGCAGGCGTTCAGGATTTCCGTTTTCATGACTTCCGCCATGATGTGGCAACGAAGCTGTTGCGAGCCACCGGAAATCTGAAAACGGTTCAGAAGGCGCTCAGCCATCGGGATATCAAAACAACCACTCGATACGCACATGTGCTCGACGAGGAAGTTGCTGCCGCGATGGAGAACCTTGGAAAGAAGGGGAATCAAGTGGCCAAGCGCACGAAGAAAAGCATGTAGGAACAATCACTTTTGTTCGGGACTTTTCCGGGACTTTGCATCATGCAGTGCCGATTTGTACATGCAACGTTCTGCAAAACATATAGGCCCACTTAGGGCCTATATCTGTTTTTAACTAGGGAAATCAAGAACTTCGATGGTCGGGGCGACAGGATTTGAACCTGCGACCCCTTGACCCCCAGTCAAGTGCGCTACCGGGCTGCGCTACGCCCCGACCTGCCGAAACGGCTTGTTTCGTTTAGAGTTTAGAGTTTCCCGACGCAAGCGAAAAGTAATAGCCCGCTCAGAAAAAGTTCCGGCTCAGCGGCACGCGCGCCTGGGCCCCTTACTCGGCTGATAGGTGTTGTCCGAAGGCCGATAAGACTGGTAGCGGCTCGCGCAGGCGCGGGTATGACTGTCGTAATAGCCTCTAGCACGCTGCCCGTTGAAGAGTGTGCCTGTCACGAAGGATTTGAAGAGTACGCCACTGTCCGAGTCGTCGTCGTAATAGCTATCGGAACCATGGCGCCAATGATGACCACCACCCCAGCGATTGTGATTGTGCCAATGGCCATGTCCGTGATCGCGAACCTGGATGACGTCGGTCTGCTCGGGCGCGGGTACAGATAGCGCTGGTATGGTCATTGCGCCTGCCGGCATGGCGGCGCCGGCCGCCAGCAACAAACCAAAGCCGGCGGCAGTTATCGATCTGGCAATCGTAAACATATGCGACTCCTTCGAAATCCGGCAGCACTGCCCAAGCACATCTGCGTGAGAAACCTTGTCGCCGAGCATGCCGATACTACCTGTATATAGTGATTTCGATCCATACTCATAGATGCCCTTCCGTCATAATTGCGTGACGAATTCCGGCAAACGAGAAGTCAACGGAAAGTTACGGCGATGAAGCCTCTGATAGTCCTCATGCTGTGTGCGCCGCTACTCGCGGCATGCAACACGACGCAATCGCTGCAACCCATTCCCGGCAGCATCACCTATGGCGGCCAGCCGCACATGAAGCTGACCCAATCGCCGATCGGAGCTCGCATTGACCATCGCTTCACCAATCAATGGGGAGAGGATGTTTATGAGACCTATATCCTGCAGCCGGATCGCAGCTTGAAGCTGGTCAACCGCGAGATTGTCACGCCGTTTTAAGGTCGTGTGACGAAAACAAAAAACTCCGCCGGAGCGAACCAGCGGAGTTTTAAAATTCATATGCGGGCCAGCGTGCCGACTACCAGCAACGATAGCAGCGACGATAGTAAGGCCGGCCGTAGTAGCCGCGGTGATGATGGTCGCTGACTGCGGCGCCGACCAGAACACCGCCGATGATGCCGGCAGCGGCAAGTCCGGCAGCCTGATTTTCAGCCTGTTGCGCCTGAACGCGGTTTGCCTGATAGGTCGCGCCGACGCAGCGATTGTAGCGTTGCGTGCCTGGGCGGAAGCCCTGCGACTGACAGGTCATTTCGGCATTCATCGCAGATTCCTGCGGTGTCTGACAGCTCGATAGAATGGTGGTTATAGCGACGAGACTCGCCGCCACGGTGGCACGTATGCGCATGTTCCCTCCGGCAATTTATAAGACAACCCCGAAGAAGCGAATACAGCCAAAGGTAATGTTTAGCAAGCCAACCTTATCATGCGATGCACGGAATCGGGCCAAAACTGCCTTGAGATGCGCGCAAAGATGGTAGCATGCTTAACAGCCGATGGGGCCGCGAACGAAAAGGCCCCGCATTTCGGCGGGGCCTGTGGTGCCTGGCTTTTGCCGGCAGATCCATTTAGGGACTGCGGCAGGTAGCCTGCTCGGATCAGAAATTCCGTTCGAAACGGAGGATGCCGGCGACAGTATCATCCTTGATAAAGTCGTAGTGCATATAGGTCAGTTCCGGCTCGACCAGGAAATCCTTGACGGGATAGATCTTGAGGTTCGTCGTTGCCTCGAACATCTTCGACTCGGTGTAGGCCAGCTGCAGGTTCCACTTCAGCTTGTCGTTGATCGGAACGCCAACGCCGCCCCAGACTGCCCAGTCACCCCAGCCGCACTTGCCGGCGTTGACGGTGCCGCTCGACGTCGTGCAGGCGGAAATATCCTGGTTCGTGCCGGCATATTTGTTGAGCTTGTCGCCATCGGTGTTCCAGCCGCCCATCAGGAAGGCTTCGACAGCGCCGAACTTGGCATCGATGCGTGCCTTGATGGCACCCTCTTCGACGATCGAGTCGTAGCCGCCGACGATCTTGAAGCCCCAGTTATCCACCTTGTAGCCGAAACCAGCGACAACATCGGGCGCGTAATGGTCGGACTTGTCGTCCGTCCACCAGCCAGCGCCGTAAGATGCCGAGCCGTCGGACGTGGAGTTGCTGTCTTCGAGCGAGATCACGGCCGTGAAACCATTGCCTGCATCGTAATTATAGGTCAGCTGATTCAGTTCGTATGGGCCGTCATAGATCGCATCGTCGTTGATGACGTCGCCGGCATAGCCCACATAAAGGTTGTACTGCGAGTCGAGCTTACCGACCGTGAAGCCACCGAGGCTGATATTGGCGAACAGTAGCTTGGCGGATGTCGCGCCTCCGTCGTTCCATTCCCAACGGAAGATGGTGTTGGTCTTCAGCGCTCCATATTCGGTATCGGTCGCAGTATCGACATTGAGCTCCACGCGCTCATGCCAGAGAGTGCCGACCCTGCTGCGCGGATTATAGGCATCGTACCATTCACCTTCGGTACGGACCTTGCCGCCGACTTTCAGGCAGGTTTCAGTGCCGGGAATAAAGAAATAGCCGGTACCGTAGGCGTCACATATGCGGACATATTCCAGCGGTTCCGGTTCTGCTGAAACGATGGCATCGGCGGCATGCGCACCGCTCGCTGCGGCGATTGCAGCGGCGGAGCCAAGAAGAAGGCTCTTGATGTTCATGGTGTCTCCATTCGACTATCCATCAGGGACGGAGTCTCCCGGCAGACAATTTCTTGCCCCTCCATGGCCTGACTGGCTGTTCCCCTTCTTTGAAGGGTGAAGCAACGAAGCTTCGCCGCCAAACTGAACCCAGAGTTGGGGTCGGGCAAGTTAATAAGGCTGCCGAACTAATTTCTTGCAACGCAGAAGAGTGGCAATGTGACAAAAATGTCACCGAACGCAGCCGATACCTATACATATGCGTCCGGTCAGCATCCTTAGGATGTTAATCAGCACGCAAACCACCATAATTTGTATTTCGCATATTGTACATACGCCACTGGGCATACATCCACAGCGCGAAACAGATGCGCCTTATCGCACTTGATCCAGCAGGCGCTTGCATTCCAAAAGATCATAAAGCGTTTCCTGCAGCAGGGCTCGATCTTCCTTGCCGACACTGGACTTGCCGATGGAAACATCCGGCGTACCATCGTCACCGCTGACGAAATTGAAGAAACGGCGGCTTATCGGTGCCTTGGCACGGCCGACAATCTGATCTTCATCGGGGTTGGCCGAGTTGACACGCGGCTCGACGGGTGCGGGCTCCTGTGTGGCAGCAGCCAGAGCTTCGACACTGGCGAGATCCCCATGACCGACGGCGATGACGAACTTGTTGCCGTTGGTCTTCAGAAGCTTCTGAACGCCCTTGATCGTGTAGCCATGATCATAGAGCAGATGCCGGATGCCATTCAGCAGATCGACATCTTCAGGCCGGTAATAGCGCCGACCGCCGCCTCGCTTCATCGGCTTGATTTGCGGAAAGCGCGTCTCCCAGAACCGTAGGACATGCTGCGGCAGATCAAGGTCTTCCGCAACTTCGCTGATCGTGCGAAATGCATCCGGGCTCTTGTCCATCATCATACTCCCACAGCGTGACTGCGGCACCATTCGGGCCGGATCGCGCGAAACCGGATATCGATGCCGAATCCTTCAAGATACGACTCACCATATTTCAACGGTTTGGCGGCGGAAATTCAAGTGGTCTGTTCAACTGCTGCACAAGCAAGCTGAAAAGCCGCGCAGAAACCGAACGCCAAAGGCCACAGCGCAAGGCATGTGGCCCATAACAAAACCAAGCTTTCGGATGGATCAGGAGGCTGGATTTGCCGGTCTGGCTTTCGCCTTGCGGCTTGCATGAGCCTTCAGAATGCGCGTTTTCAAAACGTTCGATGCCTTGAACGTCATGACACGGCGCGGAGAGATCGGCACTTCCTCACCGGTCTTCGGATTGCGACCGACGCGTTCATTTTTATCGCGCACCTGAAACGTCGCGAATGAAGAGAGTTTTACGGTTTCGCCACGCACGATGGCGTTGCAAATTTCATCGATAACCGTCTCGACGAGCTCCGCCGACTCCGTCCGCGAGAGGCCGACTTTCCGGAATACCGACTCCGCCAAATCTGCGCGCGTCACTGTCTTGCCCGTCATAGCTCCCCGCCCATATTGATAGGTAATCTTATTCAAGCCGTGAGAGACTATTGCCCTTGCGGCAAACGGTCAAGCTATTGTTCGGAACGGCTTTTGGAGATATCGCGCTACCAGCGCAGCAGCACTGCACCCCAGGTGAATCCGCCGCCCATCGCCTCCAGCATCACCAGATCACCCTTCTTGATTCGGCCATCTCCGGCAGCAACCGAAAGCGCCAGGGGGATCGAGGCAGCGGACGTATTGCCATGAAGATCGACGGTGATCACAACCTTCTCGGGAGCAATTCCAAGCTTCTTGGCGGAGCCGTCAATGATCCGGCGATTGGCCTGATGCGGCACCAGCCAATCCAGATCCTCCACGGTCGAACCAGTGGCATCGAAGGCAGCCTGGATAACGTCCGTGATCATGCCGACGGCGTGCTTGAACACCTCACGCCCGGCCATGTGCAGCACGCCGACCGTGCCCGTCGACGACGGACCGCCGTCGACATAGAGCTTGTCCTTGTGCGCGCCGTCGGAACGCAGGCTTGCCGAGAGCACGCCGCGATCGGTGTTGGCGCCGCTCCCCTCGCCTGCCTCGAGGATCAGCGCGCCAGCGCCGTCGCCGAAGAGAACGCAGGTCGTGCGATCGGTCCAATCGAGAATGCGGGAAAACGTCTCGGCGCCGATGACGAGCACACGCTTGGCAAGGCCGCCGCGAATATAGGCGTCGGCGGTGGTCACGGCATAGACGAAACCGGTACAGACGGCCTGAACATCGAAGGCAAAGCCATGATGCATGCCGAGCCGATTCTGAATGTTCACCGCGGTTGCCGGAAAAGTATTGTCCGGTGTCGAGGTGGCAACGATGATCATGTCGAGATCGTCGGGCGTCAAACCGGCATTGGCAAGGGCGGCTCGCGCCGCCTGCTCGCCCAGCGACGCCGTGGTTTCATCTTCGCCTGCTATGTAGCGCTGACGAATACCGCTGCGCTGGACAATCCAGTCGTCGCTGGTTTCGACAACCTGTTCCATCTCGGCATTGGTCATGACGCGTTTGGGGAGCGCCGCCCCAAAACCGCGAACAACTGAACGGATCATTCTGCTTTTACCCCGTCGCTCATGCCGCTTCCGGCCCGATTGGGGGGAGCCGCTTGGCATGATATCTCTTCAAATCATTTTCGATTTTCTGCGTGAGCCCATTCTTGGCCATATCGTAGCCGACATCGATAGCCGCCGCGAAGGCTTCGGCATTCGCGCCACCATGGCTCTTGATGACAATACCGTTGAGGCCGAGAAAGACGCCACCATTGACCTTGCTGGGATCGAGCTTCTCGCGCAGCAGGTCGAACGCGCCCTTGGCAAAGATATAGCCAATGCGCGCCAGCAACGTCCTCGTCATCGCCGCGCGCAAATAGGCGCCGATCTGCTTTGCCGTGCCCTCCGCAGCCTTCAGCGCGATATTGCCTGAGAAGCCTTCGGTGACCACGACGTCGACCGTACCCTTGCCGATATCGTCGCCTTCGACGAAACCGGAATATTCAAGCGATTCGAGATTGGCCTCACGGATCAGGCGTCCGGCATCCTTGACGTCTTCCTGCCCCTTGATTTCCTCAACACCGACATTCAGCAGGCCAACCGTCGGACGTTCGATCTCGAAGAGCGCACGCGCCATGGCGCCACCCATCAAGGCAAAATCGAGCAATTGCTGGGCATCAGCGCCAATGGTGGCTCCGACATCAAGCACGATGCTTTCGCCGCGCAGCGTGGGCCAGATCGCGGCGATCGCCGGCCGTTCTATATTGGCCATGGTGCGCAAACAGAACTTCGCCATAGCCATGAGCGCGCCGGTATTACCGGCCGACACGACGACATCCGCGTCTCCGAGCTTCACCGCTTCGATCGAACGCCACATGCTGGAAACGTAGCGGCCGCGGCGAAGTGCCTGGCTTGGCTTCTCGTCCATGCCGATGGCAACATCACATTCGTGAAAGACGGACTTTTCCCTAAGCTTCGGATACTTGGCTAGGACCGCCTCGCAGCGGTCCTTCTGTCCGTATAGGATGAACGTGATATCGGGATGCCTATCCAGCGCCTTGGCCGCGCCGGGAACAACAACCTCAGGGCCGAAGTCGCCACCCATCAGGTCAAGAGAAATTCTGATCACGCGTCCCTAGTCCTTGTTGTCCGCCGGGCCTGGCGAATTTGGCGTCAAAATACCGTTTTCTCCCTCGGTTACAACTGAATTGTGCTCGGTTGCCACGAGGGTCTATTCCTTTTTCCAGTCTTTCAGAACTGCGAAAGGTGACGGTTTCCTGTCACTTTCGCCCGTATCTTCAATATGCCCGTCGAACTCTACGCCGGGCTTGCGTGGGTAAGGATCGATTGCGAGCGCTGCGAATTCCGCAACGACCGCACCGGCATCGATTGTATCTCCGGTAAATGTCTCTGGGATATCAGGGCCGTCCGGATCGAGCACCATTTCACCGGCATCCATCGACGGCGCGCGCGCCAGTTTGGAATCTTCCGGCACGAAAATATGCTCGAAATTCTCGTTGATCTCCGACTCCACAGGCTCGAGCGTAACGACGCAAGCCTGAACGATCTTCGCCCGCACATCTCCCTTGATCCGCACGCCGTCGCGCTTCCAGCGCGAGATCTTCAGATCGGCCTCAAGCTTCTCCACGGAGAGGACATCCCATAGCTCCGCCAGGCCTGCAAGCTCGCGTTTATCAGCCTCGACATGCACCTCGACGGGATTGGCGGAGATGTGGCCAACCTTCACGAAATAGGAAAAAGGCGTTTCGCCGGAGTCGTTGTTTTTCATTCTTATCTCCTAAACCAACTGTTGCCCGAGCGCGGCCGGCAACGGCAACACCGCAGAACCCGTGGCAATCGCATCCTCTTCTATCCCAGCCAGATGCGCCTCCGCGGTCATCATCCATTCCGCAAGCGCGGCCATGGAGGCCTCACCGTCAGCGGCCTTGGGATAGATGTTGCGCCGAAGGGCCGCGGCAAGAGCAACGCGATCATTGCCGTCCATGGCGGCTGCATAGCTCTCGAGCCGGCCATAGAACAT
>BFBZ01002340.1_pt1 | contig 10466 bp, 12 predicted proteins | sample 1888401 | NCBI WGS metagenome assembly BFBZ01 (sample SAMD00112614, study PRJDB3348) | symbiont metagenome | host: Chara braunii | reverse complement strand
CCGAAGCGGTGCTGGCGTTCGATCCCGGCGTGCCGCTCCTGGCGCGCTAATCGCCGCCACGACCCCCGAGCAAGGATGCCGCCGCGCCACGAGGGCCTCCTCCGACAAGCCCAGTGGCGGGTTTGCGGCCAGCGCTGTAAAACGATCACATGACAATCACAGACATCGCGAGCAGAACCTATAATCACGGTTGGCGCCTCGATCCGATCGTGCGCAGCCTGCTCGACACCGATTTTTACAAGCTGTTGATGCTGCAGATGATTCGGGAGTTCTACCCGACTCAGCAGGTGACCTTCTCGGTCATCAACCGGACCCGGCGGGTGCGGCTCGGCGACGTCATCGACGAGGGCGAATTGCGCGCCCAGCTCGACCACGCCCGCACCATCCGCTTCGCCAAGAAGGAGCTGATCTGGCTGGCCGGCAACACCTTCTACGGCAAGACCCACATGTTCTCGCCGGAGTTCATCGCCTGGCTCGCCAATTTCCGCCTGCCCGAATACGAGCTGCGCAAGTCCGACGGCCAGTACGAGCTGCATTTCCACGGGCCCTGGACCCACACCACGATGTGGGAAATCCCGGCGCTCGCGATCGTCAACGAGCTGCGCTCGCGCCAGGCCATGAAGGGCCAGGGCCGGTTCGCGCTCGACGTGCTGTTCGCCCGCGCCAAGGCCAAGCTGTGGGCCAAGGTGGAGCGGCTGCGCAAGCTCGAGGGGCTGCGGCTGTCGGATTTCGGCACCCGCCGCCGCCACGGCTTCCTGTGGCAGCGCTGGTGCGTCGAGGCCGTCAAGGAAGGTCTCGGCCCGTCGTTCACCGGCACCTCCAACGTGCTGCTGGCGATGGACAATGATCTCGAAGCCATCGGCACCAACGCGCATGAGCTGCCGATGGTCGCCGCCGCGCTTGCCAAGGACGATGACGAGCTGCGCTTCGCGCCCTATCGCATTCTCGACCAGTGGCGGCAGACCTACGCAGGCAACCTGCTGATCGCGCTGCCCGACGCATTCGGCACCAAGGCCTTCCTGCGCGACGCACCCGACTGGGTCGCCGACTGGACCGGCTTCCGTCCCGACAGCGCGCCACCGATCCAGGCCGGCGAGGAGATCATCGCCTGGTGGAAATCGAAGGGGCGCGATCCCAAGCAGAAGCTGCTCGTGTTCTCCGACGCGATGGACGTCGAATCGATCGAGCAGATCCATCATCGGTTCTCCGACCAGGTGCGGCTGTCGTTCGGCTGGGGCACCAACCTGACCAACGATTTCGTCGGCTGCTCGCCGGACGGCTCGGTCGACCTCGATCCGATCTCGCTGGTCTGCAAGGTGACGTCGGCAGACGGGCACCCCGCCGTGAAGCTGTCCGACAACCCGGAGAAGGCGACCGGCGATCCCGCCGAGATCGCCCGTTATCTCCGCGTGTTCGGCGATGCCGGCCGGGTGCGCACGCCGGTCGTCGTCTAGGTCGCCGACAGCCCACGGCAATTTCTCTTTCCTGCCACGATTCTTGTTCCTGCTTTGTTCGAAATGCGGTAAAATCATCGCACGAGCAGATCGGGTGACAGGAGATCGTTGGCATGCGTCGGGTGATCGGCCGAGTTGGACAGCTGCTGCCTGCAACCATCCTTGTCGTCGGCGCGATCCTGATCTCGACCGGGCCCGCTGCCGCCGACAAGCGGGTGGCGCTGGTGATCGGCAACGCCATCCACGAGCACGCACCGCTGCTGGACGAGCCGGCGGCGGATGCCCGGCTGATCGCCGACAGCCTGTCGCGACTCGGCTTCACCCTGAGCGGCGGTGCCGCGCAGATCGACCTCGACAGGCGAAACTTCGATCGCGCGCTTGCCGAGTTCAAGGGCCGGATCGCCGACGCCGATGTCGCGCTGATCTATTATGCCGGCTATGGGCTCAACCTGGGCGGCGCCGATTATCTCGTCCCGGTCGACGCGGCGCCGGCGAAAGCTGCGGATCTCAGCACCGAACTGCGCGACCTGACTGCGATTCTGCGCGAGCTGGGCGGATCGGGCCCCCGGCAGAACGTGATCATTCTCGACGCCTTCCGCTCCAATCCGTTCGCCGGGCGCGGCATCGCCGGTCTTGCCGCCGGCCTCGTCCCGGTCGACGTTTCCGCACGGACCGTGATCTCCTTTGCCGCACAGGCCGGGACGGCGGGACAGCGCGGCCCGGACGGTCACGGCGTGTTCGCCGCCGCCCTTGCAGAGGCGCTGCAGCAGCCAGGCCAACGCCTGATCGAGACCTTCAACCAGACCAATGCGGCGGTGGAGCGTGCCACGGGCGGAGCACAGCAGCCGCTCGTGATGTTCACGTCGATCGACGGCGGCGCTCAACTGAGCGCCGCTGCGGCGAAGCCAGCGCAGCCCGCTGGCCCCGCCGCCGCCCCGAGCAGCGCTCCCGTTTCGAGCCCGACCGCATCGTCCGACGCGGCAGATGCGCGGACGCCCGGACTTGCCGTGCTGTATGATGAGGATCTCTCCGACCCCAAGGGTAAGCGCTATTCCGGCTCGGTCACCTGGCGGACGGAGACGGTCAAGAACGCACAATCGGGACGGCCCACGCCGGTGATCCGTGGCGAGATCGACATTCCCGAGCGCAAACTGAAGGTCAGCCTGCAGTTGCGCCGCAACGACGATCCCAGCCTGCCGGCCAGCCATGTCGCCGAGCTCACATTCAGGCCCGCTGCCGATTTCGTCGGTGGCGGCATCAGCAGCGTCCCAGGAATGCTGATGAAGACGGATGAGAAGTCGCGCGGGACGCCGCTTGCCGGGCTTTCCGTCAAGATCACCGAAGGTTCGTTCCTGGTGGGCTTGTCCAACGTCGAGGCCGATCGCGCGCGCAACGAGGAGCTTCTCGCACGGCGCGAATGGTTCGACATCCCGGTCGTCTATGCGAACCAGCGCCGGGGCATCCTCGCAATCGGCAAAGGTCCCAGTGGAGATCGGGTATTCGCCGACGTGCTCGCGGCCTGGGACAAATCCCCGCCGACAAAATGATGAGGTACGAGACGAAGGAACAACGGAGCGAAATTTTTGGAGCGGGCGAAGGGGTTCGAACCCTCGACCCCGACCTTGGCAAGGTCGTGCTCTACCACTGAGCTACACCCGCATCCGTGACGCCTTGGCGGCGTGGCCGCCAGCGACGGGCAGACCTATGCCAAATGCCGCGGACGAATGCAACAGGTCTGCGACAGGTTTCGTACGCCGGCGACGTTCAAATTTTAGCGGCCGGGACCGGCCGAACCGGGCTGAGACCTGCCCATCACCGGACCGCGATGGGCGCTGATTGAAATTTCCAGCTGGACCGCCACTTAAAGTGAAAGAAAACGTGTATTGAGGCGCGGCGGCGGCCGGTTCCCGGTCGCCGTTCATCGGAATTTTTCGGACGAGGGACCCCGTGACCATTGTTGAGCAGGGCGGCGGACCGGCGCCGCAGGTGCCGGATCTGATCAAGGACACCACGACGCAGAGCTTCGTGAAGGACGTCATCGAGGAATCGAAGCGGCAGCCGGTCCTCATCGACTTCTGGGCGCCGTGGTGCGGACCGTGCAAGCAGCTGACGCCCATCCTGGAAAAAGCCGTCAAGGCCGCCAAGGGCAAGGTCAAGCTGGTCAAGATGAACATCGACGAGCATCCGGCCATCCCTGGCCAGATGGGCATCCAGTCGATTCCGGCTGTGATCGCGTTCGTCGGCGGACGGCCCGCCGATGGGTTCATGGGTGCGGTGCCCGAGAGCCAGGTCGCCGCCTTCATCGAAAAGATCACCAAGGGCGTTCCCGGCGCCGGCGAGCCCGACATCGCCGAAATCCTCAAGGAAGCCGAAGCGGCTCTCGCTGAAGGCGATGCGGCCGGCGCGGCCGAGATCTATGCCGAGGTGCTCGCGATCGATGCCGCCAACATCCCCGCGATCGCCGGGCTTGCGAAGTGCCAGGTCGAGCTCGGCGCGATCGACGAGGCCAAGCAGACGCTTGCGATGGTCCCGGACTCCAAGCGCAGCGATTCGGCGGTCTCCGCCGTGCAGGCCGCGATCGATCTGGCAGAGCAGGCCCAGTCGCTCGGGCCGGTCGGCGAGCTCGAACAGAAGGTCTCCGCCAATCCGCTCGACCACCAGGCGCGTTTTGACCTGGCGACCGCACTGAACGCCGCGGGCAAGCGGAAGGAAGCCACCGACCAGCTGCTCGAGATCGTGAAGCGTGACCGCAAATGGAACGAAGATGGCGCGCGCAAGCAGCTCGTGCAGTTCTTCGAAGCCTGGGGCGGCGCCGACGAGGCCACCATCGAGGGCCGCAAGCGGCTGTCGACGATCCTGTTTTCGTAACCCGGCTGGACGGGACGCGCGCTCGTTCCAGCGGACACGAGGTATCGCATGCCGATCAATGCCGAATATCGCGGTCCCGCCGAGCTGCCGGAGATCGTTCCGGTGTTTCCGTTGGCGGGAGCCTTGCTGCTGCCGCGCGGCCAAATGCCGCTCAACATCTTCGAGCCGCGTTATCTCGCGATGGTCGACGATGCGCTTCGTGACGGCCATCGGCTCATCGGCATGATCCAGCCCGACGTCACGCACTCCTCCAGCGAGGAGCGCCCGGTGCTGTTCAAGGTCGGCTGCGTCGGCCGGATCACGCAGCTTGCCGAGTCCGGCGATGGCCGCTACATCCTCGAGCTCACCGGCGTGTCCCGCTTCAAGGTGGTCGAGGAAATGACGGTGCTCACGCCCTATCGGCAGTGCAAGGTCGATTATTTCCCGTTCGTCGATGATTTCACGGCGCGCAAGGGTGAAGACGCGGTGGACCGAGAAGCGCTGCTCGCGGTTCTCACCGACTTCCTCAAGGCGAACAATCTCAAGGTCGACTGGGCCGGCATCGAAGCGGCGCCGAACGAAGCGCTCGTGAACGCGCTGGCGATGATGTCGCCCTATGGTCCGGCGGAGAAGCAGGCGATGCTCGAGGCGCCGGACCTGAAGACCCGCGCCGAAATCCTCATCGCCGTGACCGAGATGGATCTCGCCAAGAAGCGGACCTCGGGCGATCCGCCGCTGCAATGATCACTCGGCGGGAGCCGCGCGCGGCGCTGGCGGGGCCGCCGTCAGGCGCATCAGTGCGATGGTGGTGACGATCACCCCGATGTAGACTGCGAGCTGCATCGCGGTAGGCTGATCCGTATAGCCGATCAGAGCCTTGAGCGTCCGCCCGGCGACGCCACGCTCGGGCAGAACCGCGCTCGAATCCCACACCACATGGTCGAACGTTGTCAGCCAGTTGGCGCGGGCGAGAAAGAACACCGCCTGCGCGGCCATTCCCGCCGACAGCAGGGTGATCAGCACGGTGGTGGTCTTGAACAGCGCGCGCGGCGGGATGCGCATCAGGCCGAGATAGGTCGCGAGACAGACGGCAACGCCGAGCAGCAGGCCAAGGACGCCGCCACCGAGTAGCGCCCGCCCGCTGCCGTCGCCGGAGGCCGCCACCCCATAGAGAAACAGCGCGACCTCGCTGCCCTCGCGCAACACGGCGATGGCGATCACGGTCGCCAGCGCGACCAGCGGCTTGGCGCCGTCTGCCACCGCTTGGCCCATCGTCCGCAGCTCGGTGCTCATCTCGCGGCCGTGCCGGGCCATCCAGACATTGTGCCAGGTCAGCATGATCACGGCAGCCGACAGGATCCCCGCATTGAACAATTCCTGCCCCATGCCTTCAAAGAGCTGCGTCAACGTTCCCGCGAACGCCGCGACGATGCATGCGCCGACCAGGCCGGCAAACAGCCCCGCGCCGATCCAGCGCAGGCGATGCGGAACCGCGCTGGTGACGGCAAGCACGATACCGACGATCAGGCCGGCTTCGAACACTTCGCGGAAGACGATGATCAGGGCGGCGAGCATGGGATCTGGACCTATTGGACGTTGACGAAGCCGCGGGCCTTTTCGTTGAAGTCATTATAGAACTCGTAGCGCCCGGACTTCATGGCGCGGACGTTGAGCACCGCCTCGCTGTTGGCCGCGATCACCTTCTCGACCTTCAGGGTCTCGCTCTCGAACTCGATGGCCTTGCCCTCCATGTTCCGGACGCGGATGGTCAGCGGCGCGTCCGCGGGAACGGTCGGCTCCTTGGGCTCGAATTGACCGTTGGCATAGGTGAGGCAGATCTCGCTCGATCCCCCGGCGTGCGCCTGCGCTGCCATCAACAGCATGCCGACGCTTCCACCTACGACGACCAACTTCCGCACCACGTCGACCAACATCGATCCGTCCCCTCTCCTATCCAGACAAGCAAATCGGAGAACGGTTGCGCGCCCGGATCGATGTCGACGCCGGGCACCCGTTCGCGACGACGAACAGCTAAGCGGCTCGTCGCCGTGTCTGCAAAGAGACTCCTTCTAAGTTGGAACCATTCTTGGCGAATGTGTCGTGGCAGTGGCCTCGCGGTGTACGGAGTGCGGCCGAACAGCAGTTGAGGCGACGCGGCGGTTACGGAGCGTCGCGATGCCTTCCTCTCGCCGGGTACGTGGCGGCGCTGCGGTGGACCGGGATTCGCCGCGTCAGTAGCCGGCGATGGCGAGACTGACCACGCCGGCGAGCATGACCCAGCCGAAATGCCGCCCGCGCGTCGCGAGCGCATTGGCGCCTGCGGCGAAAGCGAACACGACGATGACCGTGGTCACCGTCCAATGCCGCGCCGACTCCGACGCCATTTGCGGGGCGACGGCGAGCAGCACGCCACAGCCGATCCACGCCACCGTGCCAGTCTGCCAGACCAGCCGCAGCAGGGTTCGCAGCCGCTCCGGCGAGATGGTGGCACGCGCGAAAACCGTCGTCTCGCCGAGCACGCCGTGGATCACGGCGACGGTGATCGCCATCAGCCCCGCGGTCACGAGCAGCGCATCGCGCATGGCACGCCTCCATACAGTTATGTATGGACAATGCACGAAGCCCTGGCAGTCGTCAATACAGCTGTGTATGGTCGTCTCATGGTGACGACATGACCGATCAGCTCTCGGCCGACGATTGGCTGACACAGGGATTGAAGGTACTGGCCAGCCGGGGCTTCACCGCGCTGAAGGCGGAGCCGCTGGCAAAAGCCTTGGGCGTGTCGCGCGGCAGCTTCTACTGGCATTTCGCCGATGTGGCCGGGTTTCACGCGGCCCTCCTCAAGAAGTGGCGGGAGATTGCGGCCGAGCAGATCATCACCGGGGTGGAGGCGAACGCCGGCGACCAGCCGGCCATTGCCGTGCTCCTCCGCCGCGCGTTCAACGTCAAGCTCACCCTGGAGCGCGCCGTGCGCAACTGGGCCGGATCCGACCCCGCCGCGCGGCAGGCTGTCCAAGCCATCGACAGGCGCCGGCTGGGCTATGTCGAGAGCCTGCTTGCGGCCGAGGGACTAGTGCCGGCGATCGCGCGCGCACGCGCCCAGGTGCTGTACTGGACCTTCCTCGGCCACGCGCTGTCGGATCGGCCGTTGCCGGCCGAGCAACTGGACGCGGTCATCGACGAGCTGATCCGGATCGCCCGGCACAAGCCTTGAAGCACGACAAGCGAGCGGACGTTATGCTACAGAGGCGCCCGCCGGAGACCCTTGCCATGAACGCCCCGCTCGAACGCCCCGCCAATTCCGTCGATCCCAAGCTGCTCGAGATCCTGGTCTGCCCGATGACCAAGGGCCCGCTGGAATACGACGCGGCGAAACAGGAGCTGGTCTCGCGGTCGGCGAAGCTCGCCTACCCGATCCGCGATGGCATCCCGATCATGCTGCCCGAGGAAGCGCGGAAGATCGACTGACCGATGCGGCCCGTCGTGATCCGCTGTGCGCTCGCCGTGGCGCTGATGGCCCTCGCTTCGGGGGTCTCGGCCGAGGAGAGCGCCGTCCGCATTGGCGCACTCGACGCCGTCCTGACGACGCCAGCGGGTGTCGAGCGCCCGCCGGTGGCGCTGCTGATCGCCGGCTCCGGGTCGACGGACCGGGATGGCAATGGGCCGCAGCTCAAGCCGGCGACCTTGAAGAAGCTCGCCGAGCAGCTCGCCACCCAAGGCATCGCCAGCCTGCGCTACGACAAGCGCGGCGCACGCGGCTGGAAGGCGGAGTTCGGCAAGCCGGAGGACTTCCGCTTCAAGGACTACGTCGACGACGCCGCCGCGCTGGTCGACTTCCTGCGCGGCAAGTTCGCCCGCATCGTTCTCGTCGGCCACAGCGAGGGCGGCCTGGTCGCCATCCTCACCGCCCGCCGCACCCCGGTCGACCGCCTCGTGCTGCTCACCACATCGGCGCGGCGGCAGGGCGACCTGTTGAAGGCGCAGCTCGAGAAGAAGCTGCCGGCCGCGAAGATGGAGCCGGTCGCCAAGGCGATCGACGCCATCATGGCCGGGCAGGTCGTGGACCCGCCACCGCCCGAGCTGCCGGTCGCACCGAGCATGCAGCCCAGCATCGGCTCCGCCTTTGCCGAGGACCCGATCGATCCACTGAAGCAGCTCACGATCCCGATTCTGATCGTCGGCGGCGCCCGCGACCACCAGATCGCACGCCTCGACATGGTCGCGCTCGCCGCCGCCGCACCGGCCGCCAAGTCGCTGTGGCTGCCGGAGATGAACCACGTCCTGGTCGACGTCGCCAACGAGGACGAGAACCTCGCCTCCTACAACGACCCCGACCGTCCGCTCGACCCCGACATGGTCGAGGCCGTCGCCGGCTTCATCGCCGCCGCAGGCCCGCGCTGAGCTCTTTGTTCGAGCATGATCTCCGCGCAAACGCCTTCGGCGTTTGTCGCGAGGGAAGACCGGTTCCCGTTTTTCCGGATCATGCTCTACAGCGCCTCACCCTTCAGCAGCCGTGGCATCTCTCCGGTGAGGCCCGCGGCCTGCTTGATGAACAGCTCCTTCAACGGCGGCGCGCGATCGACGATGCCAAGGCCGATGTCGCGCACGGCCCGCAACAGCGTCGACTTGTTCGAGAACAGGAAGTTCAGCGAATTGGTGGCAACGCCCATCGCCATCGTGTCGAAGCGGCGCCAGCGCTGGTAGCGTTCGAGGACATCGACCTGCCCCGGATCGATCCCCATTCTTGCCGCATCGACCACGACCTCGGCCAGTGCGGCGACGTCTTTCAGCCCCATGTTGAGCCCCTGCCCCGCGATGGGGTGGATCACATGGGCGGCGTCGCCGACCAGCGCCAGCCGCGGCGCGATGAACGAGCGGGCGACGAAGTAGGACAGCGGAAAAGCGCGCGGCTGGTCGAGCACCTTCAACTCGCCGAGATGCAGACCGGCGCGCCTCTCCAGCTCGGCGTGGAATTCATCCGCGCTGAGCGCGACGAGGCGCTTCGCCTCGGCGCGCCGCTCGGTCCACACCAGCGAGGAGCGCTTGCCGGTCAGCGGCAGGATCGCGAATGGTCCGGGCGGAAGAAAATGCTCCTCGGCGCGGCCGCCATGGTCGCGCTCATGACCGATGGTCGCGACGATGCCGGACTGGTCATAGTCCCAGCCATGGGTCTGGATGCCCGCGCGCTCGCGCAGCTTCGAACGCGCGCCGTCAGCGGCCACCAGCAGGCTCGCCTCGAGCTGGCTGCCGTCGCCCAGAGTCACCGCGATGCCGTCGGCCCGCGTCACGAAGCCGGTCACCGGCATCGCCTTGAGCTCGACGCCTGCGGCCTCCGCATGCCGCACCAGCGCGTCGATCAAGAGCCGGTTCTCGACCATGTGCGCGAACGGCTCGCCGGCCTCGACCTGGCCCGCAAACGTCAGGAACGACGGGCGGGTCGCGTCCTCGAGCTTGGAATCGGTAATGACCATGTCGAGGATCGGCTGCGCCTGCGGCGCCACGTCCGCCCAGACCCCGATCGCATCGAACAGCTTGCGGCACGCCGCGACGATGGCGCTGGCGCGTGGATCGCGGCTCGGCCGGTTGGCGAGCGCCGGGTCGGCCACGATCACCGGCACTTCGGGACCGAGCCCCTGCCGAAGCGCGAGCGCGAGCGCCAGGCCGGCAAAGGCCCCGCCACAAATGACAATGCTTCGCTGTGTCGTCATGCCACCCTGCTCACAGTTACTCTTGCGGGAGGATTATAGCTGGGCGAAACAGGGGCGTGAACCAAGGGCTGCCACCCGAGGCCATCAATTCCGGATGCCTGATCCCGCGAGAACGGGACCGGAGCGGCCGGCCGAGCCAGCGAAAGCACCACGCCATGTCCAAGGGACTGATCGACCTGATCTCGATCCTCGATCTCGAGCCGATCGAGGTGAACCTGTTCCGCGGCAACAGCCCGAAGACGAGCTGGCAGCGCGTGTTCGGCGGCCAGGTGATCGGCCAGGCGATGATGGCGGCCTGCCGCACCGTCGAGGGCCGGCTGCCGCATTCGCTGCACTGCTATTTCATCCTGCCCGGCGACCCGCAGGTGCCGATCATCTACCAGGTCGAGCGTCTGCGCGACGGCAAGAGCTATGCGACCCGCCGGGTCACCGCGATCCAGCACGGCAATGCGATCTT
>BFBZ01002334.1_pt1 | contig 10481 bp, 7 predicted proteins | sample 1888401 | NCBI WGS metagenome assembly BFBZ01 (sample SAMD00112614, study PRJDB3348) | symbiont metagenome | host: Chara braunii | reverse complement strand
AAGCCGTTCTGCGGCCCGCCCTTGGCCGGCCCTCGGCGGTCGCGCTGCTGCGGCCGGAACAGGTCGGACAGCCGGCCGAACACGTCGTCGCGATAATGCCGCCGGACATTCTCGTCGCCGATGGTCGCGACGACCTCGGCGAAGCGCGCCTCCAGCGCGGCGCGCTTTTCCGGCGTGCCGAAGACGCCCGCCTCGGTCTCGCGCTGCCACAGCACGGAGGCGAGCGGCAAGGCCCGCTCGAGCACCGCGTCGATCGCCTCGCGACCGGACGAGCGGATCAGGTCGTCGGGATCCTGGCCCTCGGGCAGGCTGGCGAACATCAGGCTGCGGCCGGGCTTCAGATGCGGCAGCGCGATATCGACGGCGCGATAGGCGGCGCGCCGGCCGGCCTTGTCGCCGTCGAACAGCAGGATCGGTTCCGGCGCCATGCGCCACAGCAGTTCGAGCTGGCCCTCGGTCAGCGCGGTGCCGAGCGGCGCCACCGTCTCGCCGATGCCGGCCATGACCATGGCGATGACGTCGACATAACCCTCGACCGCGATGACCCGGTTGGTCTTGTGGCTCGGCTCGCGGGCACCGTAGGCGTTGTAGAGCAGAGAGCCCTTGTGGAAGAGGTCGGTCTCCGGCGAGTTCAGATATTTCGCCGGAACGTCCTTCTCCATGGCCCGGCCGCCGAAAGCCACCACCCGGCCGCGCAGGTCGGTGATCGGGAACATCACGCGGTCGCGGAACCGGTCCCATGGAACCGGAATGTCGTCGCCATGGACCAGCAGGCCCGCCGCGATCATGTCATTGACCGGCACCCCCTTGCCGCCGAGATGCTCCTTCAGGGCGAAGCGGTCCGCCGGCGCATAGCCGATGCGGAACTTCACCTGGGTCTGCGGCCCCAAGGCCCGGCCGGCGAGATAGCCGCGCGCCTTGGCGCCCAGGCGATCCTGCAACTGCGCCTCGAAGAATTTCGCGGCGAGTTCCATCACCTCATAGAGGCTCTTCGCCTTCTCGGCGCGCTGAACCTCCTCGGCCGTCACCTTCGGCATGGGCACGCCGGCAAGTGAAGCCAACTGCTCGACGGCCTCGGGAAAGGACAGTCCCTCGGTTTCGATCAGGAAGCTGAACTGGTCGCCATGCTTGCCCGACGAGAAGCAGTGATAGAAGCCCTTCTGGTCATTGACGTAAAAGGACGGCGTCTTCTCGGCGTTGAACGGCGAGAGGCCGCGCCATTCGCGTCCCTGCTTCTTCAATTTGACGCGTTTCCCCACCACCTCCGACACGGGGAGGCGTTGCCGGATCTCGTCCAGGAATGACGGCGGAAAGCGCATGGGCGTGTCTTAGCACCTCTCGCGCCGAAACGAAGCGGCCTTTGAAACGGGCCGCTTCGGGACCGCCGGCAAGCGGCGTCAGCGCGCGATCACCTTGCGGTAGAGGTGCCAGGTCGCGTGACCGAGCACCGGCATGACGATGGCGAGGCCGACCAGCGCCGGGATCGAGCCGAGCACCAAGAGGCCGGCGACGATCAGGCCCCATAACGCCATGGTGCCAGGATTGGCCTTCACCGCCTGGAGCGAGGTGCGGATCGCGGTGGTGGCGTCGACATTGCGGTCGAGCAGCATGGGGAAGGAGATCACCCCGATCATCAAGGTGACCACGGCGAAGACGAAGCCGATGGCGTTGCCGATCACGATGAGCGTCCAGCCGGCCCGGCTGGTGAATATCTCGCGGAAGAATTCGATCGGGTCGCTCGGAACCTCGCCGCCGAACATGCCGCGATAGAGAATCAGCGCCACGCCGAGCCAGACCAGGAACAGCACCATCAACACGCCGCCGAGTTCGGCGATCGCCGCCCGCGACGGTGAATGCAGGACGTCGAAGGCATGCCGCCAGGAGGTGTCGAGCCCCTGCTCGCGCCGCCGGCTGATCTCGTAGAGCCCGATCGCCGCGAAGGGGCCGATCAGCGCGAAGCCGGCCGCCAGCGGAAACAGCATCGGCAGGACGTCGAAACCGACCGCCAGCCGGCCGAGATAAAGACCGGCAATGGGATAGATCAGGCAGAGGAACAGAAGATGGCTGGGCATCGCCCAGAAATCGTCGAGACCCTTCCTGAGCGCATCCTTCAGATCCGCCGGGCCGATGTGGAGAATGGTCGGCGGCGCCACCGCGGCGATAACCGGCGCGGGGCCACCATCGGCCCGCGGACGCAGGGATTTCGGAGTAAGTGCACGTGCTTTGGCCATGTTGCATCACCCGATCTGGAGGCCGTTCAGGCCGTTCCTGCACTCTGGCGATGCGGTCATTCATGTCCGCTGCCGCCAGCGTCGAGCCTGAACTCGGTATGACGGGTTGTACACCGGTGCGAGCCGCTTGTCGCGTCAGGAGAGCACACGATGTCGCGGCATCGGCCCCGGCTCCAGCCGCCGGTCAGGCGGGTCCTACGCCGTCGCCTGCAGGACTTCCGTGCACTCCCGCATGATGCGCGGATATTCCTTGACGATGTGATCGATCAGCGCCCGCACCGCCGGCAACAGGCCCTGGCGCGTCGTGAACACCAGGTGGATCGTGCCCATCGGCGCAGTCCAGTCGGGCAGGATGCGGACGAGCGTACCGGCACTGATGGCGTCGTCGGCCACCTGTTCCGGCAGCAGGGCGACGCCGATCCCGTCGATAGCGGCATGTTTCAGCATCATGAAGCTGGAACTGCTGATGCGCGGCTCATGGTCGATCTCGACCGCGCGCCCGTCCGGGCCGGTCAGATGCCAGGTATCCTGAAGCACCTGCTCGGTCGACGACAGCGTCGGCACCTGGCCGAGCCGGTCGATGCCGATGCTGCCGCCGTGACGGGCGATGAAGTCCGGGCTCGCCACCAGCACCAGTCGGCTCTGGCCGAGGATCCGCATGGTCAGGTTCGGATCGGTGTCGAGCCGGGTCCTGACCCGCAATGCGACATCGACGCGCTCCTCGATCAGATCGACCGGACGATTGGACACCAGCATCTGCACCCGCACGTCGGGATAGCGCTTCAGGAAAGCCGGCATGATCCGCGCCATAAGGTTCTGCGCGACATCCGGCGGACAGGCCAGCCGGACGATACCGCGCGGCTCGGCACGCGCCTTGGCCACCAGCGCCTCGGCGACCTCGACGCCGGCCAGAACCTGCTGGCATTGCTCGTAGAACTCCTGGCCGAGATCGGTGACCCGGAACCGCCGCGTCGAGCGCTCGATCAGCCTGACGCCCAGCCGCGCCTCGAGCCGCGCGACATGTTTGCTCAATTTGGATTTGGGAATGCCGAGGACCCGGCCGGCCGGCGAAAAGCCCTTGTGCTGGACGACCGCGGCAAACAGGTAGAGGTCGTTCAAGTCCTGCATCGCCTGCGCTCCGCCTTGCAAATGGGGCTCATCAGCGTTTCCAAATCGAAACAATCAGTTCGAATTTCGCCGACTTCAGCCTTTTCGTTCTCAATCTATATCAGGTGTCCAACGCCTTTCCGCCACAAGGACCCCTGCCATGAAACTCCTGCACATCGATTCCGGCATTCTCGGCGACTATTCCGTCTCGCGCCGCCTGACCGCCGCGCTGGTTCAGCGCCTGAAGACCGAACATCCGGGCCTCGAGGTCACCTATCGCGATCTCGCTGCCGATCCGATCGCGCATCTCTCCGGCGCCTATCTGTCGGCCCAGTCGGTCGACCCGAGCCAGCACGGCGCCGACCTGCAGAAGGACCTGGCGGCCGGTGGCCGCGCGCTCGAGGAATTCCTCGCCGCCGACATCGTCGTGGTCGGCGCCCCCATGTACAACTTCGCCATTCCCTCGCAATTGAAGGCTTGGCTCGACCGGGTCGCCGTTTCCGGCAAGACGTTCCGCTATACCGAAAAGGGCCCCGAGGGCCTTGCAGGCGCCAAGAAAGTCATCGTCGCCTCCTCGCGCGGCGGCATTTACAGCGCCGGCTCGCCGGCCGCCGCCCTGGACCACCAGGAGAATTACCTGCGCACGATCTTCGGCTTCTTCGGCGTCACCGACCTCGAATTCGTCCGGGCCGAGGGCGTCAATATCAGCCCGGAGAAGAAGCAGGAGGCGATCACCGCCGCCGAGCGCGACATCGCCCTGCGCCCGATCGCCCTGCCGAAGGCGGCCTGAGGCACCACGGGCTGCGCGGCGGAAGCCAATGGTGGGGCGGCGAAAGTCCGCCTCACCATGGAGCGGCCTGCCACCGCCTCATCCTCGCTTGACGTTCCAGAACACCGGATTGCCGTTCAGCACGCCGGTCAGGTTGCTGCGGAACGATGTCGGGAAGAACCGCTGGCCGAGCGGCACATAGGGCACGTCCTGGAAGGCCAGCGCCTGGATGCGCCGCGCGATATCCTGCTGCGCGGCGAGATCCGGCGCCTTGAACCAGTCGTCGCGCAAGGTTTCGAGCCCGGGAATGGTCGGCCAGCCAGGCCCCGCCGAGCGGCCATTGGCGCGCAGGAAGGCATGGCCCGCGGGCGTGAACATGTCGGTGCCGCTCCAGAACGTGTGATAGACGTTCCAGCCGCCCTGCTCGATCGGCTCGGTCTTGGCGCGGCGCTGAACCAGCGTGCCCCAGTCGCTCAGCTGATAATCGACGTTGAAGCCCATCCTCTGCAGGAGGTCGACGCCGATATCCGACAGCGCCCGGGAGGCTGCGATGTCGGAAGCGCCGAGCACGACGACCTTCTCGCCCTTGTAGCCGGCCGCGGCGATCGCCTGTTTGGCCGCGCCGATGTCGCGCGGTCGGGTCAACACCTCCATGCCGGCATCATTGGCCAGCGGCGTGCCCGGGCAGAAGATGCCGACACCGTCTTTCCAGAGGTCGCGCTCGTTGGTCTGGCCCTGCATGAACTCCGCTTGCGAGACGAAGCTGAGCACCGCCCGGCGCAGCGCGGGATTGTCGAAGGGTGGCACCAGGTGGTTCAGCCGCATGGTCGAGATCCAGCCGGTCGGATCGATCACCTTGGTGGTCACGTCGCGCAGCCGCCGGACGGCGGGAAGAAGATCGGCGTCCGGCGTGTACCACCAGTCGATCTCGCCATTCCGGATGGCGCCGAGCACAGTGTTGGGATCCGGCATGATGCGCCATTCGACGCGTTCGAAATGGGCGACTTTCGGGCCGGCCGACCAGTCCGGCGTGCCACTGGCGCGCGGCACGTATTCGGCGAAACGCTGATAGGCCATCAGGGCGCCGGGCACCCGCTCGGCGGTCAGGAATTTATAGGGGCCGGAGCCGACCATTTCGGTGATCCGCTCGGTCGGCGAGGTCACGGCCAGCCGCTCGGGCATGATCGCGCACATGCTGGGCGACGATTTGCCCAACGCGTCGGGCAGCAGGGGGAACGGATATTTCAGCCGGAACCGGATGGTCTTGTCGTCGGGTGCCGCAAGTTCGTCGGTCGCCGCCATCAGCGCCTGGCCGAAGGCGTCGCGCGCGCCCCAGCGCTTGATGCTGGCCACGCAATCACGCGCCAGCACGGCCGAGCCGTCGTGGAACTTCAGGCCGGCACGCAGCGTCAGGGTCCATAGCTTGCCGTCGTCGCCGGTCAGCGCACCGTCCAGCATCTGCGGCGACATGCGGTACTGGCCATCCATGCCGAACAGCGTGTCGAACACCAGAAAACCGTGGTCGCGCGTCGGATAGGTCGTGGTCCAGACCGGATCGAGCACCGCGACATCGGTCTGCGGCACGAATTTCAGGACATTGGCGCCCTGCGCGAGGCCGACGGCGGGCGCTGCCAGCAGCGCCGCGGCACTGCCCAGAAAATGACGGCGATTCAAAGTTTTGCTGGCCATGCGACGCTCCCCTCGGCGACCGGTTTCAATCACCTGCGGCCAAGAGTGGTTCGGCCGCGGCGAGCTTGTAAAGCCGGCAAGCCGCCGCGCCCCCCTCGAAGTCGCCGACCTGGGCGCGACCGTTCCGGCGTCGGGCTCAGGCCGCGCGGACGTTGGCCAGGAACTTGTCGACCTCGCCGCGCAGGATCTCGCTCTGCCTGGACAACTCGCCTGCCGATCCCAGGACCTCGGTCGAAGCCGCGCTCGATTCCTCGGCGGCACGGGTGACGCCGGCAATGTTTGAGGAGACCTCCTGGGTCCCATAGGCCGCCTGCTGGACGTTGCGGGCGATCTCGCGGGTGGCGGCCCCTTGCTCCTCGACCGCCGAGGCGATGCCCGCGGCAATCGTGTTCATCCGCTGGATGATACCGGCGATCTCGGCGATCGCCGTGGCGGAATCGCTGGTCGAGGTCTGGATCTCGGCGATCTGCGCGCCGATCTCGCTGGTGGCCTTGGCGGTCTGTTCGGCGAGATTCTTGACCTCGGCGGCGACCACCGCGAAGCCGCGGCCGGCTTCGCCCGCGCGCGCCGCCTCGATCGTGGCGTTGAGGGCCAGAAGATTGGTCTGGCCGGCAATGCTGCTGATCAGTTCGACAATGGCGCCGATCTTGGTCGCCGCCTGCGCCAGCCGCTCGACCTTGGCGGTGGTCGCGGTGGCGCTGGTCTCGGCTTCCGCCGCGATCCGCGCCGAAGCCGACACCTGCCGGCTGATCTCCGCGACCGACCCGGAGAGCTGGTCGGTCGCGACAGACACCGACTGGACATTGGCCGAGGCCTCTTCGGAGGCATTGGCCACGACCACCGACTGGTTGGAGGTTTCCTCCGCGGCGGCCGACATGGTCTGCGCCGCCGACTGCAACTGGGTCGCCGCCGACGACACCGCGGTGACGATGCCGCCCACCGCGGTTTCGAACGTATCCGCCATGGCGGCCATCATCACCGACTTGTCGGCTTCTGCCCGCGCCTGGGCCGCGGCCTGCTCCTGTTCCAGGGCATGCTTCGCCAAGGCATTGTCCTTGAACACCTGGACCGCCGAGGCCATGCGGCCGATCTCGTCGACCCGCCCGGTGCCGGGCACCTCGACCGCCGTGTCGCCTTGCGCCAGCGTCTCCATCGCGCCGGTCATGCCGTTGATCGGCTTGATCACGCCGAGCGAGGAGAACAGCGCCGAACCGACCAGCACGCAGACGACGAACAGCCCGAGGCCGAGCCCGACCGCGCCAGCCTGGGTGACCTGGGCCTCCGCCTGCCGCTTCGCCTCCGCCGCCGATTGCTCGAGTGCCGCGACGGTCTTGGCGACCAGTTCGGCGGTGGCGATCCCCGCCGGAACCGTGCGCTCGACGATGATCTTGAGCTTGGCGTCCTCCGCGGTGGTCGCCGCCTTGGTATGGGTGATGAAATGGTTGGCCGCGCCGATCAGCGTGTCGACCGCCTCGGCGACCGAAGGTTCGCTCGACCGGTTGCGGGCCTCCCTGGCGGAAGCGACGATGCGCAGCGACGCACGCGTCATGGCCATCTGCTGGGCGACCTCGCCGGTGGCGATGAAACGCCAGGATGCCGCGCGCGCCGCATCGAACGCCGAATTGGCGGCGCGCAGATCGATCTCGGCCTCCGCGCTATCGGTCATACCGGTGAAGGCCGGCGAGGTCAGCAGCTTGTCATAGGTGCGCTGCCAGGTCGCCGAACCTTGATTGCGCAGGGCGATCTGGGCCAGATTCTCCTTCTGCAGGGCCAGCATGTCGCGCACCGCGGCGACATAGGCCGAGAACGCCGTCTTCAGGCCGGTGAAATGCTCCCGGCCGTCGGGCGTATCGGCCGCCTGCAACGTGGTCTCGATACCGGCCTGGCTCTCGGCCAGAACGGCATCGAGCTTCTTGACCGCCATATCGAACTCATCGACCGAGCGGCTGAGCCGGACGTCGCGCTCTGCGAGTTGGGAGCGGCGAATATTCGAGTCGATGGCCAATGCGGCGACGGCGAGCGACTGCTGCTTGTCGGCGGCGGCCTGCATCTGCAACGACGCGCTGTCGCTGATCCGCTGGTTCAGGATCAGACCGACGACCAGCAGGACGCCCAGCCCGGACAGCGCCATGAGCTTGGTACCGATACGGAATTTCATCATGTCCGGGAATCTCGCCAGCGCGTATGCGGCAGGGCCAGCAGAACCCGACCGCCTCGCCGCAGACTTGTGTGTCAGCGTGAATATTTCGCTAACGTTGCACCGTCGAAACGCGACAATTCCGGCCTGTCCGCGCCCGCGCCGCATCGATCGGCAGCATGCCGTGGCCTTTGCTCAACCGCTGGGCAATTTCGGCGGCCGGCAGCCGATTTCACAGCCATGAGTTGCACATGACGCGCGGCAGCAATGCCCCGACATCGTGGCAATGCGCCGGCTCAGCCGACGGTCCAGCGCTCCGCGGCGCCGCCGTCATCCTCCTTCGCGGCAACCCAGCCGGCGCCCGACCCCTTCTCCTCGAATTTCCAGAACGGCGCGCGGGTCTTCAAATAGTCCATCAGGAATTCGGCCGCCTGGAAGGCGGCTTCGCGATGCACCGACAGGGTCACCACCAGAACGATATTGTCGCCCGGCTCCATCCGGCCGTGGCGATGAATGATCAGCACATCCTGGAGCGGCCAGCGGCCGCGCGCCTCCGCTTCGATCCGCGAAAGTTCCGCCAGCGCCATGGCTTCGTAGGTCTCGATTGTCATGGCGCCGATCGTCTCGGCGCCGGTCGTGCCGCGGCAAAGCCCGGCGAAGGTGACCACCGCGCCGACATCGGTGCGCCCTGTGGCCAGCCGCCTGACTTCCGCTCCCTGATCGAAATCCTCGCGCTGGACCCTGACGGCCATCGACATCTCCTTAGGCTTCCTTCACGTAGCAAGCCGGAGCCGGTTCCGCGAGGGTGGAGCGGAATTCAGCGCGACAACGGCGCACGCCCTCTGGTCATGACGCCGTCGTTCAGGCATCAGACAGTGAGTCCTGCTTATCATGGCCATGACATCGAACCAGGCCGGACTAAGGGGAGCCGCTAATGGCGATACCGCGTCTTGATCCTGCCCGCTTGGCCTTGGCGCGCTTCGGCCTCGGTATCTCCGCAGGCCAGAGCCAGGCCGATCTGAACGCGATTGCCCGCGACCCGCGCGGTGCGCTGATCGCCGATCTGAACGCAGCTGAACGGCCGCTTGCCGGAGATCTCAAGACCTCGGATGAAGCGGGCGCCATTCTGCGCGCCATACAGAACGAGCGCCAGCAGGCGCGTGCCGCGCAGGCACCCGTGGCCAATCCGGCCCAGCCGACGGCGCCGACGCCCGCACCGGCGGCGACTGCCGGCGTGCCGCCAGTCCCCGTAGCTCCGCCGGTCGCGCCGACGCCGCTGGAACTGCTGATCCGCGCCGAATTCACCGCCCGCTATCTTCGCGCCTGCGAGCCCCAGCTTGGCCTGCGCGAGCGGCTCGTCTGGTTCTGGTCGAACCATTTCTGCATTTCCATGGACAAGGGCGGCATGGTCCGCGCCATGGCCGGCGCCTATGAGCGCGAGGCCATCCGGCGTCACCTGGACGGCGATTTCGCCACCATGCTGACGGCCTCGGCGCGCCATCCGGCCATGCTCATCTATCTCGACAATGGGCGCTCCATCGGCCCGAACTCGCCGGCCGGCAAGCGGCAGAACCGTGGTTTGAACGAGAATCTCGCCCGTGAAATCCTGGAGCTGCATACGCTCGGCGTGCGCACCGGTTACGGCCAGGACGACGTCACCGCCTTCGCCAACGTCCTGACCGGCTGGACCATGGGCAATCCGGGCGACCCGGATGCCCTGCCGTTCCGGTTCCGCTTCAATCCGCGCACCCATGAGCCGGGCGCCAAGACGGTGCTCGGCAAGAGCTACCCGGACGGCGAGGAAGGCGGCCTGCGCCTGCTCGGCGACCTCGCGCGCCATCCGGCCACCGCGCGCCACATCGCGACCAAGCTTACCCGCCATTTCATCGCCGACGAACCACCGGCCGGGGTCGTCGCCAAGGTCGAGCAGGCGTTCCTGGCAAACGACGGCAACCTGTCGGCCACGATGCGCGCGCTGATCGAAACGCCCGAGGCGCTGGAGCTGCCAGCCACCAAGCTGCGCCAGCCGTTCGAATGGGTCGTCGCCCTGCATCGCGGTCTTGGGCTCGCGCCCGACCTGCAGCGGTTCCAGCGCGCGCTCACCGTGCTCGGCCAACCGACCTGGCGTGTGCCCTCGCCCCAGGGTTTCGCCGCCGAAAGCGCGCCCTGGATGGACGGCCTCGTTCAGCGCGTCGATATCGCCCATCTGTTCGTGCGTGCGGCGCAGGTCGGCGGCTCGCCGGTCCCGATTGCCGAGCTGCTGCTCGGCCCCGGAATGAGCCAAGAGACCCGTGAGGCGATCCATCGTGCCGAAACGCCCCAGCAGGGCCTGACCATCGCGCTCATGTCGCCGGAATTCCTGCGGAGGTGATGATGCCCAAGGCGTTTTCGATCCGATCCGGCGGCAACCGGGATGGCGGCGCCCCGACGCCACCGGCTGATGCCCATCACCAGTGCGAGAGCGGCCTGGACCTGTCCCGGCGCGCCTTTCTCGGCACCACCGGCCTGCTGTTCGCCTGGGCCGCCGCACCCAAGCTGGCGCGCGCCG
>BFBZ01002339.1_pt1 | contig 10483 bp, 11 predicted proteins | sample 1888401 | NCBI WGS metagenome assembly BFBZ01 (sample SAMD00112614, study PRJDB3348) | symbiont metagenome | host: Chara braunii | reverse complement strand
GAACGCACCCGCGAAGGCAACGACCTGTATCACGAGATGATCGAATCCGGCGTGAACCAGCCGGGCGGCGGCGGCGAGAGCCGTTGCGCCCTGGTCTACGGCCAGATGAACGAACCTCCGGGCGCCCGCGCCCGCGTCGCCCTGACCGGCCTGGCCCAAGCGGAATACTTCCGCGACCAGGAAGGCAAGGACGTGCTGCTGTTCGTCGACAACATCTTCCGCTTCACCCAAGCCGGCGCCGAAGTGTCGGCTCTGCTGGGCCGCATCCCCTCGGCCGTGGGTTATCAGCCCACCCTGGCCACCGAGATGGGCGGTCTGCAGGAGCGCATCMCCTCGACCAACAAGGGTTCGATCMCCTCGGTCCAGGCCATCTACGTTCCCGCCGATGACCCGACCGACCCGGCTCCGGCCACGTCGTTCGCCCACTTGGACGCCACCACCATGCTGAGCCGCGACATCGCGGCCCAGGCCATCTTCCCCGCCGTGGACCCGCTGGACTCCACCTCGCGGATCATGGACCCCCTGGTGATCGGCGAAGAGCACTACCGCGTCGCCCGTCGCGTCCAGGAAACCCTGCAGGCCTACAAGGCCCTGAAGGACATCATCGCCATCCTCGGCATGGACGAGCTGTCGGAAGAGGACAAGGTCACGGTCGCCCGCGCCCGCAAGCTGTCCAAGTTCCTGTCGCAGCCGTTCCACGTGGCCGAGCAGTTCACCAACATGCCGGGCGTGTTCGTGTCGCTGGAAGACACCATCCGCTCGTTCAAGGCGGTGGTTGACGGCGAGTACGACCACCTGCCGGAAAACGCCTTCTACAACGTCGGCACGATCGAAGACGCGGTGGCCAAGGCTGAGCAACTGGCCTCGGAAGCCTAAGCATCATGGCCGAGAAGCTTCACTTCTCCCTGGTCTCCCCGGAACGCGAGCTCTTCGCGGGCCAGGTTGACCAGGTCGACGCGCCGGGCACCGAAGGCGACTTCGGCGTCCTGGCCAATCATGCGCCGTTCATGACGACGCTGCGAGAAGGCCTGGTGAAGGTCTACAACAATGGCCAGGTGACGGCCTTCGACGTCCAGGGCGGTTTCGCCGATGTGACGCCGGACGGTCTGACGATCCTGGCTGAACGCGCGGTCGAAGCCGTCGTCAACTAAAGACGCAATTGGCGCGCGGCGGTTCAAAACCGTCGTGAGGCCTCTTGCGAGCGGCGACCAGTTTCGATTGTGATGCAGTCTCAAGTCAGGGGAATTGTCTTAATGCGCACCGCCATCGCCAGTCTGATCGCCTTGGGTTTCGCGACGGCCGCCGTCGCTCAGGAAGCTCCTCCGGCCGCGCCGGCCGCTGCGCCTGAAGCCGCCGCGCCTGCGGCTGCTCCGGCCGCCGATCCCGCCGCCGCCCCGGCTCCTGACGCCGCCGCCGCGCCCGCTCCGGTTCCGGAAAAGGTCTACGAGCTGCCGACCACCGGCGCCGAAGGCCAGATCATCGATGTGATCAACCGGGTCTGTAAGCCCCTGATCGCCGGCGGCAACCTCGACCAGCTCGCCAAGGGCATGGGCTACAAGCTCAACCGCCGCGAAGGCACCTGGTCGGCGATGCTGCAGAGCAAGCCCTACACCATCACCATCTGGTCGCAGGGCTCCAACAAGGACGTCTGCCGTCTGGCCATCAACTATCCGGTGGACGGCGAGAAGCCGATCATCGTCGGCCTGAACATCTTCTCGTTCCTGCACAAGCCGGAGCTGCTGCAACAGCGCAACGACTTCGTGCCGGCCACCGACTACAAGCGCATCACCAACTCGTGGGAATATTTCGACGAGAACCAGTCCATCGGCCTGGTGTTCCTGCAGCTGAAGAAGCCCGACGGCACTTCGGCCGGCAAGGGCTACGACATGGGCGAGATCCTCTACTCCGAGCGCAAGCTGAAGTAGGACTGGCGTCCCGCACGGGACGACCTATCTAAGATAAGGCGTCAGGGACGACCCTGGCGCCTTTCTCTTTTCCACGGGGACGGCCCCTTTCATTGCGAGGGTTTTCGCATGCCTTGGGTTGACCTGTTCGTCGCCGGCCTGTTCGAGATCGGCTGGGCCGTGGGTCTCAAATACACTGAGGGCTTCACCCGCCTCTGGCCCAGCGTCTTCGTGGGGCTCAGCCTGGTCGTGTCCATGGCCCTGCTGAGCGTGGCCATGAAGTCCCTGCCACTGGGCACCGCCTACGCCGTCTGGACGGGTATCGGCGCGGTCGGCACCGTCGCCCTGGGGATCATCCTGTTCAAGGAGCCGGCCACGGTCGCACGGCTGGTCTGCGTGGGCCTGATCGTGTCAGGCATCCTCGGCCTGAAGATCCTGGCCCCGCCCGTCCACTGACGGAGCTAGGTCGGCGTTTCCACGTCGGCCAGCCAGCCAAGGGCGATCTCGGCGACCTCTTCCCAGCCGGGCTCGCCCACCAGCCAGTGGCTCATGCCGGGCAGGGCGATGTACTGGCCGCCCAGGCGGCTGGCCGTCTGGCGGACAGTGGCGACCGGATGGACCACGTCGCGCTCTCCACCCAGTACCAGGGTCGGGGCCTGCAGAGGCCCCGCGCCGACGCTGGTGGTCATGAACGGGTCCAGCCACCAGTTGAGGGTCTCCCACAGAGCGCGACCGCTCTCGGGGCGGAGCTGAGCGACCACCGCCTCGCGTTCGGGGCGCGGCATGCGATCCAGGCTGAACTGGCGCATCAGGGAGCGGTCGGGATTGACGGTCTGGGCCCAGAAGGGCCCCAGCATGTGCAGGCCGAAAGCGGTGGCGGCTTCCTCCACCGACGACCCGGCCACGCCCCATGGCGCAGACGGCGCCAGCAGGATCAGGGCCTTGAGCCTGGTCTTGCGCGCCGCCATGGCCGCCACCAGCCCGCCCATGGAGTGGCCGATGAGGATCGGCGGCTCGTCCTGCACGGTGCAGAGGCCCGCAATGTCACGGGCGTAGTCGGTCATGGACACGCCCACCGCCGCGACCGATGGATCGTTCTTGCCATGGCCGCGCAGGTCGGGCGTCAGGATCCTGTGACCCGCCGCCTCGAAGGGGGCCCGGAAGGCGTCGAAGGTCCAGCCGCCGCAGAAGGCGCCGTGGACCATGATGATGTTGGGCTGGGCGCTCATGCTGCGAAGACGCTGAACGCCTGCACCACGGCTTCGTAGATCGGCCGCTTGAACGGCACGATCAGGGCCGGGGTCTCGTCCAGCCGCGCCCAGCGCCAGGCCTCGAACTCGGGGTGGCCGTCGCCGGACAGGTCGATCTCGTTCTCGTCGCCGTCGAAGCGCAGGGCGAACCAGATCTGGCGCTGGCCCTTCCAACCCCGGGTCTTGGAGCTGGTGTGCTCAGGCGGGAAGTCATAGGCGAGCCAGTTGTCGGTGCGGCCCAGCAGGGAGGCGGAGGTGACGCCGGTCTCCTCGGCCAGCTCGCGGAAGGCGGCGACCTGCAGGTCCTCGCCGGGATCCACGCCGCCCTGGGGGAACTGCCAATTGTACGGCTCGGGGGTCTTGTGCCGCCGGCCCAGCCAGACGCGGCCGTCCGGGTGAAACAGCACCACCCCGACATTCGGTCGATAGCTCGCGAGCTCTTCGTCTTGCATGGAGCCTATCTAGCGGCGTGCGGCCAATGCGGAAGCCGGCGCCAACTGATAGCCGCGAGATTCCACGGATTCAGCCCATTTCGCCACCTGGGCGAGCGTGACGGGGTAGGCGAAGCCGGAACCCAGGGCCTGACCGTGTTGGAGAGCGCCGGCCTCGATGGTGAGCAACTGCTGGTCGATGGCTTCGCCCGACAGGTCCTCGTCGATGATCCTGAACGCCGAAGCGCGCGGAATGCCGCCGCCGCGCTTGGCCGCCTGGCCGTCATCGATGAAGGCGAGGCCGCGGCTGCGCAGGGCGCCGGTGAAGGCGGTCATGGCGGGGTCGGRAGCGAGGAAGCGCGAGCCCAGATAGTTGGTGACGCCGAAATAGCCCGTGGCGCGCGACAGAACCCACTCCAGCTTCTTCACGGTCTCATTGCCGGGCGAGGTGGCGAGCAGGGTGTAGGGGCCAGGATCGTTGTCCGGATAGTCGGTCGGCTCCATCGGGGTCTCGATCAGCACCTCGTGGCCAGAGGCCCGGGCCAGATCGATCCAGCCCTGCAGGCCGTCGGAATAGGGGACGAAGGACAGGGTGATCTCCGGCGGCAGGCCGTCGATGGCCTGGCGGGTCGCCGCGGCGTTCAGGCCGAGGCCGCCGATCACCAGCCCGACCTTGGGCCGACCGTTGGAGACGAAGGGCCGGGCGTAGGCCTCAGCCGGGGTGCGGCCGTCGGAGGAGATCACCGGCAGCGGGCCGTTGGGGCCTTGAACATGGAAGCCGGCCAGCGGAGCGGGCGGCAGGGGATCGGCCGCGTGGAAGGACTGACCGCCATTGACCGTGATCACCGCCTGGCCGCCCTCGGCGCCGATCGGGGTTTCCGACAGGCGGAAGATATCCTCGGTGACCATCGGACCGCCGCCGCCGGCGGTCAGGGCCTCGCGCCAGCCGGGAGGGGCCTTACTGGCCGCCTGGGCCAGGGAAATGCGGATCACCGGGGCGCTGGCTTTGGGATCGCCGATCAGGGCGATCACCGCCAACAGGGTGAGGACGAACAGGACGAAGGCGCCGATGGCGGCGACATAGGGGTTCTGCACCGCGCGCAGCAGGCCGGCCGCCGCCTGCGGACCCGGGGTCGGGGCGGCGGTTGCGGCGACGAGCTGCTTCTTCGAGAACATGGTCGCGATCACGGAACGTTCCATGATCGCAGACTGGCACGTTTATGGTTAACGAAGCCTTTTGGCGTCCGCGAACGGCTGTGGATGAGCGTGGCTAGCTGGGGCGCTCCTCGCGGTCATCTCGTCTGACGCCAGATGCAAAACGGCCGCCGCCTCGAGCGAGGCGACGGCCGGATTTGGTGCGGTCTTTGAGGCCTACTTCGCTTCCGGCGTCGGCTTGACGACGGTGGCGGCGGCGGGCGGCGCCTTGGACGGGCTGATGGCGGCCATCTTCGGCGCCGGCTTCGGCAGCTTGGGCGTGGCGGCCACGGAGCCGTACTTCAGCACGTCCTTGGCGCGGGCGAGCTGGAAGTCGTTCTTGACGTCGAAGCTTTCCGGCGGCGCTTCGGCGGGCTCGTGAGCGCCTTGGCGGGCCTTGCCCTCCTCGGCGTTCAGCGCGTTGCGGAACGAGGCTTCCGAGAACTGGAAGGCGCGGTTGGCGATACGCTGGGCCTCGTCGCGGCTTTCGGCGACTTCCAGGTCCGGCTGGATGCCGGTCTTCTGGATGGAGCGGCCCGACGGGGTGTAGTAGCGCGCCGTGGTCAGCTTCAGCGCGCCGTCCATGCCGCCGCGCAGCGGGATCACGGTCTGGACCGAGCCCTTGCCAAACGAGGTCAGGCCCACCAGTTCCGCGCGTTTGCGGTCCTGCAGGGCGCCGGCGACGATCTCGGCGGCGGAGGCCGAACCGGAGTTGATCAGCACCACCATAGGCAGGCCGCCGGCGGCGTCACCGGGACGGGCGTTGTAGCGTTCGATATCGCGGGCGTCGCGGCCGCGCTGGGAGACGATCTCGCCGCCGTCCAGGAACAGGTCGGAGATGCCGACCGCCTGGTCGAGCAGACCGCCCGGATTGTTGCGCAGGTCGAGGATCAGACCCTTCATGTTCGGGTTCTTGGCCCGCAGGTCGGCCAGCGCCGCCTCGGCCTCGTCGGTGGTCTTCTCGTTGAAGGCCGAAACCCGGAGATAGCCGTAGTCGCCCTCGATCTTGGCGGTGGCGGACTTCGGCTTGATCACCTCGCGGACCACCTTCACGTCGAAGGGATCGGTCTTTTCGCGGGCGATGGTCAGGGTGACGGTTTCGCCGGGACGGCCGCGCATCTGCTTGACCGCCTCGTTGACGGACAGGCCCAGCACGCTCTCGCCGTTCACGGCGGTGATGAAGTCGCCGGCCTTCACGCCGGCCTTGAAGGCCGGGGKGTCGTCCATGGGCGAGATCACCTTGACCACGCCGTCTTCGCTGGTGACCTCGATGCCCAGACCGCCGTATTCGCCGCGCGTCTGATCGCGCATGTCGTCGAAGCTGTCGGGGTTCAGGTAGCCGGAGTGCGGGTCGAGCGAGGTCAGCATGCCGTCGATGGCGGCTTCGATGAGCTTCTTGTCGTCGACCTCGGTGACGTACTGACGCTCGACGGTGTCCAGCACGTCGCCGAACAGCTCAAGCATCTTATAGGTCTGGGCGCGGGGCTGGGCGGACGCCACGGCCTGCTGGCTCACATAGGCCATGGAGCCGGCGCCGAGCACAAAGGCCGAAGCCCCGATCAGAAGGTACTTTCGCATATCAGGCCCTTAAGCCTCCCTTGCGGCGAAAAGGCGCCGCACCGTACCAAGCCCCACTAACCCCCGGTTTCCCCACGCAGGGGGATCCGGCTTTCCGTGTCCACCGCCTGGATCTTGAGCCACCGCCCAGGATCCACCGGCGAACCGCGCTCTCGAACCTCGAGATAGAGTTCAGATGGGGATTGTTTCCCATCCGGCATCCATCCGACAGGCGCCCCTGCCGCGACCGATTGTCCGACACCGACGTTCGACCGGTCCAAGCCTGCCAGTACGAGATGGTATCCGCCCGCCAACCTCAAGATCAAAATGACCCCCCAACCCTTAACGGGCCCTACATATTGGACGAGGCCGGCGTCGGGCGCCGTGACGCGGGCGCCATTCGCCGCGCGGATGGTCATGCCGCTGGATTTTCCGCCCCCGGGCAACTCCGCGCCGAAGCGCTGGGTCATGGGGCCGGCGACGGGGATCAGCAGGGTGTCTGGCGGATCGGCGGCGTCTGTCGGCGGCCGGGCGGCGCCAGGGGGCGTGGCCTCCAGGGCCGCGCGCTGCTCGGCGAGTTCGGAGTCGTTGGTGAACAGGGCTTCGCTGGCCACCGCGGCCAGGCGGCGCTGGCGGGCGATCTGCGAGGCCTCGGCGGCGTAGATCTTCGCCCGACGCTGCAGTTCGGGGGTGATGGCCTTGACCAGGATGGCGGCGCGGACGGCGTCCTTGGCGTCCTGGGGGCTGACCAGCAGGGCGGGCGGTGGATCGCGGCCGAACTGTTCCAGCACGGTCAGCAGGCGCGCCAGGCGGTTGAGGTTGCGACCCTGCTCGGCGTTCAGCACGGTCTCGCGGACGTTCAGTTTCTCAAGGCGCGCCCGGTCGTCGGCGGCGCCGAGGGCCGCCGCTGTCAGCGCGAGGGCGGCCACGAGGCCGCAGGCCGCCGGAATGACCAGACCGCGTGTCATCAACAAGGGATAGCCTGCGTCGACAGGCCCCTCAATCGCGGTGATAGGGGCTGCCGGCCAGGATGGTGACGGCGCGATAGACCTGCTCGGCCAGCATGGCGCGGGCAAGGGCGTGGGGCCAGGTCTGGGGCCCGAAGGCCAGCTTGCCGCCGGCCTGGGCCAGGAGGCTGGGATCGAGGCCGTCGGCCCCGCCGATCACGAAGGTGAGCCGCCGCGTCCCATCGTCGCGCAGGCGTGCGATCTCGGCCGCGAAGGCCCGTGACGGCCGCGCGGTCCCATGTTCGTCGCAGGCGATGAGATAGGCGCCTTCGATATGCGGCCGGAGGGCTTCGGCCTCCGCCGCCTTGCCCGGCTTGCGGGACTCGACCTCGATCACGTCGACGGGGCCGAGCCCGAGGGCCCGACCCGCCGCGGTGGCGCGGTCTGCGTAGAGTTTGACGAGATCGGCTTCGGGCGAGCGTGGCAGCCGCCCGATCGCCACGATGGATATCTTCAAACGGCCGCGGTGCGGACCGGAGGCTCGACCGACCAGATCTTCTCGATGTTGTAGAACGAGCGGACTTCGGGCCGGAAGAGGTGGATGATGACGTCGCCGGTGTCGATCAACACCCAGTCACAGTGGGGCATGCCCTCGACGCGAGCCTTGCCGTAACCCTCTTCCTTGAGGGCGCGCAGCAGGTGATCGGCCATGGCGCCGACGTGACGGTGCGAACGGCCGGAAGCGACGATGAGACCGTCTGCGACGGCGCTCTTGCCCTTGAGGTCGATGAAGACAACGTCCTGAGCCTTGTCGTCGTCGAGACGCGCCAGGATCAGGTCTTCCAGAGCGTTGTTTCGCTCCAGGCTAGTGACAGGGAAATCGGCGGACGCCGAAGTCTCTTGCGCCTCGGGCGCGGGTTCGCGGTTCAGCGGAGTTTTCCTTTGTGGTCCTGCTAGCCACAACCCCTAGCACATCCGAAGCCGCCGGTCAGCCCGCCCACACGAACTCGTCAAGTCCGCGAGCGACCCATGCGTTCGCGCAACAGTGTGGAAGACTGGAAATTCAATGGTCCGGTCAGGAAAACCCACTTCGGTGGGGTCGATCCGGGCAGCAGACGGGCGCTGCGCGCCGGACGTCGGGCGTGGGCGAAACGGCGGGCGGCGGGCGAAAAGCGGCTCTTCAGCGAGATCCACGGGCGCGAGACCACGGCCACCGGCACCTCATCCATGATCTGGGTCCATCCGCGCCAGCGGTGGAAGCTGGCCAGGCTGTCGGCGCCCATGATCCAGACGAAATGGACCCCTGGGAAGCGGGCCTTCAGCGCGCGGATGCTGTCGATGGAGTACTGCGAGCCGAGCCTGGTCTCGGCGTCGGACACCACCATGGCGCGGCCGCGGGCGTACTGGCGGGTCTGGGCGACACGATCGGCCAGGGGGGCGGTCTCGTGGGACGACTTCAGGGGGTTCTGCGGCGAGACCAGCCAGATCACCCGATCGAGCCCCAGACGGCGGCGAGCCGTCTCGGCCACGTGGGCGTGGCCCTCGTGGGCCGGATTGAACGAGCCGCCGAACAGGCCGACCCGCATGCCGGGCTCCAGATGGAAGCCTAGCCGCAGACCGCCTGGGCGCCCCGCCTTGGGGCCACGCCTAGCGCGACCCGCGAACCACATCGGGAACCCTGATGGTCAAAGCTGCTTCGCCGTGTCCGGATTGCGGTCGAGATTGCGGTCGGCCTGGCGGGCGCGGGCGCGCACGGTGAAGACCCCGTCGCCGGACAGGACGCCGCCGCGGGCGAACAGTCGGCCGTGCTCCCAGTTGGAGAGACCGAGTTCGGGACGGTTGAGAGAGAACTGGCCGTCGACCCAGCGGGTGAAGCCGTCGCCGACGAAGGGCGCGTTCACTTGACCGTAGAAGGCGTCGTGGGCCGCGGTGTCCTCGGCGATCAGGCTGGCGGCGAACTGCGGGCTGTGGCGGTTGAACAGGGCGGCGGCTTCGTCGCGGTCTTGGACGATCACCAGGGTGAGCTCGGGGGTCTCTTCCCATTCCCACTCATGGCTGAGCCGGCTCTGGGGGATGATCTCCACCAGGGGTTCGTCCACCACGCCCTCGGCGCGGACCACCTGGGTGCGGGCCTGGAGCCATGCGGTGGGGAGGGCGTCCTGCGATCCCTCGACTACATGCAGCTTCACGCCTCTGCGCCGCTGACCGGCGGCTTCGAGAGCCTCGAGGAAGGCGGGGACGAGGTCCTTGGCGCGGTCGGCGACGATGGCGCAGACATTGAGCGTGTTGCAGACCTTGCGATCCAGCGAGTGGTAGACGGCCGCGCGGAAGCGGTGGGCGTCGGCGCTGCTGTCGGCGACCATCCAGGCGCCGCCTGTGCCGTGCAGGCTGACCGGAGAACCGGCCTGGCGGGCGATGGCGCCGAGCTGTGCCACGGCAGGGCCGGAGCCACGAGCCACGGCCAGGGCCAGGCGCTTGTCGGAGAACATCGCCCAGCCGGCGGCGTGCTCGGCGGAGTCCACCAGAGCCGCGGCGCCCTTGGGCAGGCCGGCGGCTTCCAGCGCGGGGTCCAGGGCGTGCTCGACGATGGCGCGGGCGGTGCGCAAGGCGTCGGAGCCGATGCGGAACACCACGGTGTTGCCGGTGCGCAGGACGCCGGTGGCGTCGGCGAAGACGTTGGGGCGGCCCTCGAACACGAAGCCGACCACGCCCAGGGGCGCCGCCACCTGTTCGACGGTCCAGCCGGTGTGCTCCACCCGTTCGACCACACGACCGCGGGCCGGCGGGGCGTCGCGCCAGGCCAGCAGTCCGGAGATCATGTCACGGCGCATGGGCTCGTTGACGGCGAGACGGGTGGTGGAGCGGCCGCGGGCTTGAGCGGCGGTCACGTCTTCGGCGTTGGCCTTGGCGATGGCCGACCAGGCGCCGTCGTCGTCCAAGTGGCCGGCGAAGGCTTCGAAGAAGGTGGTGATGGCGTCGTCGGACACCTCGCCCATCTTGGCGAAGGCCTCGTGGGCGCGGCCCACGGCGCCAGCGGCGATGGCCTGGACGTTAGCCGGGACGTGCAGCAGATCCCCGGTTTCCTGAACCACCACCAGGCGGTCGCCGGGGCGGAAGGCGGTGGCGAGGGCGTCGGACACATAGGCCACGCGGTCGCCGCCGAACGGAATCGCCATGCCGGGGCTGAGCGCCTCCAGCCG